>LFRM01181767.1_pt1 | contig 52784 bp, 52 predicted proteins | sample 618341 | NCBI WGS metagenome assembly LFRM01 (sample SAMN03654438, study PRJNA283298) | anaerobic digester metagenome | isolation source: pool of bioreactors CSTR01a, CSTR02a, and CSTR03a thermophilic anaerobic... | place: Denmark: Kgs. Lyngby | collected 2014-05-21 | reverse complement strand
CAACTGTTCAGTTTTCAAAGACCTCCGCCGCTCAAACGGCGCACTATCTATCTTAACAACTTCAATCACACATGTCAAGGGGTTTTACTCCATTAATTTTTCCAGGTTGTAGGACTACAATACATATTGGACAATGAGTAAAAAAAAGTGAGAAATGAGAGCGCTTCGGTTATTGTTAAGATACAAATGTGGCATGGGGACGAAATGTGGCATGGGGATGAAACGTCCCCATGCCACACTCTTTCCCGGAGATTGGCAAAACGCTAAAAACGAAAAACTCCCGCTTTATCGCGGGAGTCAAAATAATTAACATTTAGTAGTCTCATTCTTTTTCGGTAAACGTCTTTGATAAAACATAAAAATCGGAAGAGGTATTATAATCCATCCTAAGCTTTTAATCAGATTATTTTTTGCCCTTTGCACTTGTCTTTCATATTCAGATTGTACCATCGCATTATAGTTTGCTAACATTTCCTCTTCGGAAAGAGNNCTCTTTCTCTATTTGCTGTCCTTCTATACTAGGTTTGTCATATTGATAGCGCAATTTATAATCTTCGAAAGTCTGATAATACGGCGTAGGGCTGACAATATCTGCGACTGCCATAAAAGCAGCTACGCTTCCGCCGATAACCATCATCAAGGTTGTAAAAAGAATCAGATAGACATACACATTTTTAATCATTTCTTCTCCCCCTCCATTTTCAGAGCCAGCCTTGGCAGCTGCTGTTACTAAAAAAATTAAAGCAATAATCGCAACCGGTATAAGCAGAATTATGGACACCGACATCACCGCTCTTCCCTCTTTTCTATATCAAATTATTTAGACGGTTTATTTAGACGTTCATATTCCGGTTTTGTTCCCAAAATGTAACAGGAAATAGTGGCATGGGGACGTTTCATCTGCCACATTCTTATAAAACAACTTGAAATCTGAGAATGTGGCAGATGAAACGTCCCCATGCCATACCGTCGTCACCCTGCCAGCTCTGCCACACTTACACTACTTACTCTTGCCTAGGTCTTAAGGTGGGGAAAAGAATTACATCTCGGATGGAAGGGGAATCGGTCAACAGCATGATCAATCTGTCTACCCCAATACCCAAACCACCGGTAGGTGGCATGCCTACTTCTAAGGCCCTGACAAAATCCTCGTCATGCATCTGAGCCTCTTCATCCCCCTGAGCACGTTGTTCCATCTGTTTTTTAAACCTTGACCTCTGATCGAGCGGGTCATTTAACTCCGAAAAGGCATTACCAAATTCCCGTCCTGTGATAAACACTTCAAAACGATAAGTAAAATTAGGGTCGTCTTCTCTGCGTTTAGCCAGAGGAGATATTTCAATCGGATAATCGATAATAAATATTGGTTGAACCAGGTTCTCTTCTACCTTTTGCTCAAACAATTCACTTAAAACCATACCTTTAGAAGCATCCGCTGCTACTTTTACTCCTAAATCCTGGGCCGCCTTACGCGCCTGTTCGTCACTTGCCCACTCATGATAATCTACTCCCGTATATTTCTTAACCGCATCAACCATAGTCAAACGAGGCCACGGAGGAGTCAAATCAATTTCCGTTCCTTGATACATCACCTTCTGAGTGCCTAATACTTCCTGAGCCAGATGGGAAATCATATTTTCAGTAATCTTCATCATATCATGATAATCGGCATAAGCCTGATAAAGCTCCAACATGGTAAATTCCGGATTATGCCGGGTAGAAATTCCTTCATTCCTAAAAACCCTGCCGATTTCATAAACATTTTCCAAGCCCCCGACAATCAGCCTTTTGAGATGCAGTTCCAAAGCAATCCGCATATAAAGATCAATATCTAAAGCATTATGATGAGTAATAAAAGGTCTTGCTGATGCTCCTCCGGCGATGGGATGCATAGTCGGTGTTTCTACTTCTAAAAAACCGAGCCCGTCTAAATAACGTCTCATCCCTTGTATAATTTTACTTCTGAGAACAAAAACCTTTTTTACCTCAGGATTAACGATTAAATCTATATGACGCTGACGATACCGTAATTCCACATCCTTTAAACCGTGCCACTTTTCCGGTAAGGGGCGCAAAGCTTTAGTCAATAAAACAAACTCATGCACATGGACAGTAATTTCTTCAGTACGGGTAAGAAAAACATGCCCTTTGACTCCGATAATATCGCCTAAATCCAAGCTTTTAAATAATTCATATCCTTCGGCGCCTACATCATTAAGACGCACATATATTTGTATCTGTCCCGAATAATCTTGAATATGAGCAAAACTGGCCTTACCCATAGTTCTTTTAGCCATTAACCTACCGGCAATAATTACCTCTTTTTCTAACAGTTCCTCAACATTTTCTTTGATATCACCGGCATAATGAGTCCTTTCAAAACGCCCGCCAAAAGGATTAATCCCTTTTTCCTTTAACTCATTTAATTTTCCCAAGCGTATTTGCATCTGCTCATTTGTTTCTTGTTGCGGTATTTCTGTCATAATTTATCTTCCCTTCATTAAAAGAGTCTATACAACTTCAACAATTTTATATTTAACATTCCCTGCAGGTACTTTTACTTCAACAATATCTCCCTTTTTCTTACCAATAATTGCTTTGCCCACCGGAGATTCGTTAGATATTTTTTTATTCAGAGGATCGGCTTCCGCAGAACCTACTAAAGTATAAATGACTTCCTCGCCAAATTCAAGATCTTGAAGCGTAACCTTGGCTCCGATATGAACCACATCGGTACCATTATTTTTATGTTCAATAACCCTAACATTACGCAACATTTTTTCCAGTGTGATGATCCTTCCTTCAATAAAGGCCTGTTCGTTTTTGGCATCTTCGTACTCAGAGTTTTCGCTTATATCGCCAAACTCTATGGCCTGCTTAATGCGTTCGGCGACTTCTCTCCTCTTTACTGTCTTTAGTGTTTCCAATTCCTGTTCAAGATTGCTCAATCCTTCTGGCGTCAAAATAATTTCTTTCTCCGTCATCATATTCGCTCCCTCAATAATTTTACTAATTTCCCTTTAAACTAATTAAATATATATACAATAAAGAAAGTTGCCACAAATTGAACAAATGCATTAACAAATACATTTAGAAAAAAGCTTGCAGATAAGCACTTAAGCACTGCATCCAATAAATAAGCAGTGCTTTTAAGCTTTTTCCAAATGCATTAGGAACTATTATAATAGATGATAATCATAGTGTCAAGGCGCACTAAAAAGGGCTTAAAAGACTCACAGCCCTGAAGAAGCAGACCTCATGTTTGCTCAATTTGAAAACCTTACAGATCATTTTATCAAAGCAGCTAAACTTAGTCTCGTTGAAACACCTCTGCCCTAAAGGGCCATTTGAACCACGAAATCTGTACTGAATGTCCTAAAGGCGATTGGGTGATTTGCTATTTTTTGTTAATAAAATCACCTTTACCTAACTTAACTAACATTGTTTTTAAAGTTTTCTGTTCCTCCTCAGTAAAATCCTTCAAAACTTCTGCATTTGCTTCCTCAATTATTCTCTCCAGGGGTTTGCGCAAAGCAGCTCCCTCTTCAGTTAATACTACGTTTAAAGCTCGCCGATCACATGGAACAGGCGTCCTTTTTAACAAGCCCTTTTGTTCAATGCGATCAAGCACCCCGGTAATCGTAGAATTGTCAATCTGAAGCCTTTGGGCAATCTGACTAGGGGACTGACCGTCTTGTTGCCAAAGGCATGCGAGAATAGCGTATTGAACAGGAGTAACATTATAATCCCGAAGTTTATATTTAAAAAACTGAAGAACATTTAGTTGCGCCTTAGTAAGTAAAAAGTTTATACAATGATCAATTTGCATTATAACCTCCATTCTGTCGCTTCCACCGGCGGCCTAAATAAGTAAAAGGACATTAAAAATACTCTTTCAAAAAATTATATAAACATTAAATATAGTTTGTCAATAAATATTTTGCCTTCAAATTATTCCCGACCCCCACCATACTATCATTATATACAGCTATTCATACAGTCATGCCGTCATTTATTCAACGGTCATACCGTCATTTTCTAGCTTGATTAATTTGTAATAAGTAAAAATTCCGTAAATATTACTTTGTTGACAAAATATTTGTATGATGTTATTATGGTAACAAATGTAATTTTATTTATACCAACGATCGTAAAAATAGAGGAGGCTAATAATAATGAAATATGAAAATTTATTAGTAAGCATTACAAACAGAATTGCCACAGTTACCATAAACAGACCAAAAGTACTTAATTCCATTTGCTAGATTTTGATGCTTCGTTAAAAAGAATTGAAACACTAAATGCCTTTATTTTACCGTTCCATGATTACAAAGTGCTGGAAAACAAAGTTTATCCAGTCAAATAACCCAATACCACCTTAATTATGTGTTAAACACCTCTGGTAATAGCTACCAGGGGTGTTTAACAAAATACTCACTTAAAATGAAAGGAAAGAGCACATATGAAAAAGGCGTATATAGATCTTAAACGTGGACAAATGCACTATCGTTTCGCCGGCAACGGTGACCCTGTTGTAATGTTGCATATGTCGGGAAACAGCTCCGGGGAGTATGAAGGCAGCGGCAATATCCTCGCACAAAAATACTCCGTTGTTCTTTTATTCCCCTATTAATCAATAGAATAAATCTCGAGACCAACAATCTTCTAAGACCTGAAATCCCGCCAATTTAAAGCCGTGCTTATGCGCCAAACGGCCGATTTCTTCTACTTGCCCAATTCCTATGTTATTGCCTAACGAATAAGTTTCATAGCGCTTTTCCAGCGCTAATATCATCACTTCAGCCATCCACGCTGGGCATTTTGAGGATAAATTTTTCCACCTAAAATCTCCAGCAACGCTCCCAGGAATGGATACTACGCCACCTTCAATAACCAGCACATCCTTTCTCTCCCGCGCTAGCTTTTTGGCCAGATTCCGTGGCCAAAAAATATCACATACTATGGCTCCCTGCTTCAAATCACCAGCTTCTATATCCTCGAAAGAATCCTCCGCAGTAGTAAAAGAGATAAGAACATCGGCCTGACGCACAAACTCTTGCAAATTACCGGAAACGCTCACGGCTACCCCTGTTTCATACAGTATTTCAGACGCTGTTTTGTCAAATTTGCCATATTCACGCACTACCAGCCTTAAATAGTGATTCTCTCTCGCCAATAACCGTGCGCAAACAGAAACGCTATCAGTTAAACCCGGCACCCCCAAGATAAGCAGATTAACCGTGTTCCAATCAATCCCCTTAGTCTGTACTGCTAATTTGACCGCTTCTAAGGCAAAATAGAGCGTTAAACCATCCCCAGTGCTAACTGGAATCCCTGCCTTATGTGCTATAGTGCTCCCTCTCTCCCCAATTAGCCCGGTCCATCCGCCCAAACCGACAAGTTTTGCCCCATTCTTTTTTGCAGATTCTACCGTGCTGATAACTTTACGCTGTATTACTTCTTCCGGCAAGCTCAAGAAATCCTGCGTCATTAAAGGGCAACAACGTAATTCTCCTTCTGCTTCCGCAGAGAACAACCCGTTCTCAGACCTAATCCCCTTAAGCACAGAAACTTGAAAGGGAGGTAAAAATCGTGCCGACCTTTCGATAATCGCTTTGGGAATGTATTTTATCTGCGGTAATAGAAAAGCAAAATCTTGCAGCGAGAAAGGATGAATGATCAAAGAGAATTTCTCCATACGTCCCCCTTCCGCAGTTATTCTTTTACCTGCCCAAATTAGTGCTTTAAGTACTTTTGCATATACTTTTAGGCACTCTCCGTTTTCGCTAAACGCTCAATACGCGGTCGGAAATCCGCCAGATCCAAAAGATAATGATAATCCTGCGCCGTAATAGCCTCAATGGGCTTTTCCGCTATAGCAACTAAGACAGCCTCCATCACGTTAGTGCCAAAAGAGCGACCCTCAAATTCGGGCGTAGTTGTTATTAAATACTCAACACCCCTGTCAGCCAGTAGCTCCACATCCGCTAAAGTAGCTGTATTTGTAAAGATTGTTTTCCCTTTCAACTGTAGGGGTAAGTACTTTTTTATATAATGAAAATCTCCGGCGATTACCTCGTTCATTTTATAATATTTTTCGTACCGCCCATATATGACATTTTGCTGGTCCCCGGTAGGATAAAAATATTTAAAAGGCAGTCTGCTTACAATTGGCCCTAATGTTCTGCCGGCCAGAGAAAGCGTCTGTAAAGACTTTAATGGCAAAGGGATATTCAGACCGAAAATTAAATCGCCAAAGGTAACCTTGGCACCTTCTTCGACTAACGCTTCAGCCATGCCAAAACGGTCTACCCCACAGACAAGTAGGACATTTTTTTCCTTGAAATTAAACAAACCTTGCTGCACCAAATAGTGTACAGTGCGTCTTTCCAAGGTGTCCTTTAAACCCGTTCCGTCTACAATGGGGGTTTTTTGGGCCGCTTCTTTCAACCGCAGCGCATCCTTGAAAACATATCGCTTCTGCCCGGCAGTTATGTATAAATCTATGCCGCCCATGCCAAAAGCGTCAATCTTGCCATCCAAAGAACGGATTAATTCTACTGCTTTAGTTAAATCCCCATCAGTTCCGATACGTTCAATCAGAAACTTCTCACCTAAGATCTCCATCTCTACGGCATGGTCCCTTTTGCTCGTGCCAAGACTTACGCTTACTACCCGTTTCATCACCTTACCCCCTGTAATGATTCATTCATAAGCAGTACTCTTTGTTTCTTTATACATATTTTACCATATTTATCTTTTATCGCCAAATTCCTTTGCCAAATAAGTTTCTAAAAGACCCCTCACTTCCTCCACTTTTTCTGACCGAAAAATAGCCTCTTTAAGAGATGAGGTACGGGGCATTCCTTTCAGATACCAAACCAAATGCGAACGCATTTCCTTTAACCCTATATACTCACCTTTTAACTTGATCACAAGATCTAAATGCCTTAAAGCGCCTTTGATTTTTTCCTCAGGACTAGGAGGTAAAAGCAACTCTCCCTTTTCTAGATAATGACTTACCTGGCTAATCAACCAAGGGTTTCCGCGCACACCACGTCCCAACATTACCGCATCACAGCCTGTTTCCTCCAACATCCTGCGGGCATCCTGCGCTGACCAAATATCACCATTACCAATAACCGGAATCGTTACTGCTGCTTTAACCTGTTTAATTATCTCCCAATCAGCACTTCCACTATAAAACTGTTCCCTCGTTCTACCATGTACCGCTAACGCTTTTGCTCCGGCTTGCTCCATTTTTTGGGCAAAGCTTACTGCCACCACATTTTCCTGATCCCATCCCGACCGTATTTTTACCGTTATCGGAACAGAAACAGTACTTACCATCGCCTTAACTATCTCTACAGCTAATTGAGAGTTCGTCAGTAAAGCCGAACCCTCACCATTTTTTACAACTTTTGGTACCGGACAACCCATATTTATATCGATGAGCTGAGCTCCTGCTGCAACTACTATTTTGGCTGCTTCCGCCATCGTCTCCGGTTCACAGCCAAACAACTGTACAGCAAGAGGTGGTTCTTCTCCTTCTAAATCCAAAAGAGCTTTTGTCCGCACGTTTTTATATGTTAACGCTTTCGCGCTAATCATTTCTGTGTAAACCAAACCACAACCATGTTCCCGGGCTATAATCCGAAAAGCCTTATCCGTTATGCCCGCCATAGGCGCTAAAAAAACCTTGTTAGGAATACTCAGCTCGCCTATCTTAATGGTTCCCAAGTAAAATCACCCCATCAACGATTACGATTATAAATAATTCTTAAACCTTCTAGGGTTAAATAGGGGTCTTCTTTGTCAATTAGTTTAGACTCACTGGCTATAAATTTACTCATACCCCCTGTAACTACTACAAAAAGCTCTTCATTTAATTCTTCTTTAATTCGTTGAATAATCCCTTCTATTTGTCCAATAAAACCATATACTAATCCTGACTGCATACTACCTACTGTATTACGACCCACTACCTTAGCCGGTTTCACCAATTCTATCCGTGGCAACTTAGCTGTTTTTTGGAAAAGTGCTTCCATGGCCACATCAATTCCTACCGTAATGGCTCCTCCTAAATACTCTCCTCGGGCACTGACTACACAAAAAGTCGTCGCTGTACCAAGATCAATAATCAATAAAGGCCCTCCATAGAGCTCGAACCCGGCTACAGCATTGACAATTCTGTCTGCACCTACTTCCCGCGGATTATCATATAAAATAGGCATCCCCGTTTTTACTCCCGGTCCCACCACTAATGGTTCCAGCTGAAAGTATTGACGCGCCATGTTTTCTAGTGTAGGCATAACCGGTGGTACGACCGAAGAAATAACAATAGCGTTAATTTCATGATAATCCAAGCCGTTATGCAAAAACAAATTACGCCAAAGGAGCCCATATTCATCAACTGTCCGATCAATTTTCGTAGAGAGACGCCAATTGTACAACAACTGTTCATCTTTAAAAATCCCCAAAACAATATGGGAATTCCCCACATCAATAGCCATTAACATATCAACCAGCCCACCTTCTCAGGTTAAATTAGATTATATAAGATTGCTCTTCTTAAAGGCCTTCACCAGTACCACCACAATCAATACCGCCAATACTGCCTCCGGAACACCATGGACAGTAGCAATCCCCATCGCTACATACCAACTGGGGATATAGCCCTGAAGCACTCCTAACCCTAAAAACCCCACCGTATTAGTGGCCGTTCCGGCAATAGCCGCCAAAGCTGAACTCAAATATATATTCTTCCCAGCAAACTTATAAACATAATAAGAAACAACTCCAATGAAAAGACGAGGAACAATTGAAACGATTGGATCATCAGCTAACGCACTTGGAGCGGTGAGAAAACTATATATGCCAAAAATCAAACCTACAAAAGCCCCTACAACCGGTCCCTCCAGGATACCGGCCAAAATTGCGGGAATGTGCAAAATCGTGGCTCTTCCAGCCGGAGTTGGCACCGGAATTAACCCCAAACCCGTTTGTCCTAACACAATGGAGATAGCACCTAACATACCGATAATTACAATACTTCTTGTGGATAGTTTCACAAATACTCCTCCTTAAAGCTAAACTTATTTTAGAATTTATATACATCCCGCCTGCTAAGGCGCAACGCAATGGCGCCGGCAAACAAACCTTTAATAAGATCCATTAAAATAAAAGGCAAAAATCCTATTTTTATAACTCCCCAAAACGTCATCGGTTCACCAAGATAAACATTTAAGATAAGATATAGATAAGGTAAACCAAGAAGATATATAGCTACAATCCCCAATAACATGGCTAGGGCATACCTTAGGACATTAGCAAATTTTGTTTTCTCTATTACCCTTCCTACAATAAAAGCAGCAAGGATATCACCTAGTAAAAATCCAAAGGTAGGCTGTAAGATATAAGAAAACCCACCATAAGGAGCCTGGGCAAAAACAGGCACCCCAAATAACCCAAGCATGACGTAAATCAAAACACTAAGCGAGCCCAAACGCGACCCTAGCATCGCTCCGGACAACAAGATCATGATCGGTAAAAAGCTAAATGGTACCACTGCCTCTCCGCCTACCCTCAAAATAAAAGCAGCAATACAAAGTAAAGCAGTGTAAATTGCGGTTCTGGTCATTTCTTTTGCAGTTATTTTCATCCGGAGTTCCTCCCAGTTAATGATTTCTATTTATCGTTAATGCTTCTGAATAAAAAAATCTTTCAATCTTTCACCTCCTTAAACAAAAAACCTTCTGGAACGCAAAGACCCAGAAGGTAACAAACAACAATATACCTTTCTTTTTCTTTCCGTCTCAGTCCAAATTGGCTCTAAGCGGTATATACAATTAAGTAACTGTACTTTGACTATAGCTAATCAGTTAATACGAATCCTGAACACAGGTTTTCGTTTAACCCTTCGCTATAACCACACCTCTATTTTTCAACATTATTTTAACATCTGCACTAGTAATTAGCAACTTAATTCTTTGCTGGGGAATCATTACTTCCAGTTTTTCTAATAACAAGGGCGCAATTTCCCGTAAAGGAATTAAGACAAAAGCCCGTTCGCTGAAACGTGGATGGGGAATTTGTAGTTCCTCTGTCTTTATTTGCTGTTCTCCAAAGAAAATAATATCTATATCCAGTGTGCGCGGTCCCCAACGTATCGTACGCTCTCTGCCTAGCATGTTTTCAATATCCTGGCATACTTTTAACGTCTTTTCAGGGCTGAATACAGTTTCTCCACAAACAACCATATTCAAAAAATCAGCCTGCTCGGTATAACCTACAGCTGCGGTTTGGTAAACACCGGAAAGTGCTGTTATGCTTATTCCTTTTTTCTGAAGTAATTCCAAAGCTTGCAATAAAAGTTCTACAGAATCTCCCTGATTACTCCCTAAGGATAGGTAAACTTTCTCATTGTTCATTTTTCCACCTTACTATTTCTACACCCGCATAACAAAGCGGGCCATTTATCGGGGCCTGCGGTTTTTTTACTCTGACTAAAATCTTTTCCACCAGAGGTACTTGAAAAATTGCTTCCATAATTTTATAAGCCAAATGTTCAATAAGATTTACCGATTCGCCTTCTACAACCTCTCGGATTAAATCATAAACTTTACTATAATCAATGGTTTTTTCCAGCTTGTCTGTATTAACAGCCTCGGAAAAATCTCCCCACATGATCACATCAATTTCAAACCACTGACCTAAGCTTTTTTCCTCTTTTAAAGAACCATGGTAACCATAAAATCTCATGCCATTTAACATGATTTTATCTAATTCCTTCACAGCTACCCGCCTCCTTCTTAATGGTTTCCAAAACCTTTACCAAGCTCACTGTTTCCCGTACATCATGCACTCTCAGTATATCCGCATCATTCATAACTCCCCAAGCTGCTGCGGCTAACGAACCACCTAAACGCTCTGAGGCAGGAAGATTAAGGATTTCACCGATAAAGGATTTCCGCGAAACCCCCAAAAGCATCGGTTTACCAAGAATAGTCAAGGATTTTAGCTTCTTCAGCACTTCTAAATTCTGCTGATAATCCTTACCGAACCCTATCCCGGGATCAATCACAATCTTTTCCGATGGTAAACCGGCACGCTCATAAAGCTGTACCTGTTCCGCCAGACTATCCACAAGATCGGGAATTAAGTCCTCATAACTCCCGCTTTCCGAATTGTGCATAATAATCACGGGGACCTGAAATTTAGCTACAACCTCAGCCATACGAGCATCCTTTAAGCCTCCGCCCACATCATTAATAATGTGAACACCCATAACCAGAGCTTCTTCTGCCACCTCTGCTTTATACGTATCTAAAGATATAGGGACGGGGAGCTTTTCCAGCAAAAGCTTCTCTAAAACCGGTAACACCCTCTTAAGCTCCTCCTCACTAGAAACGGGCATAAAGCCGGGACGCGTAGATTCCCCACCCAGATCAATAATGTCCGCTCCTTCCTCCACCATTTTCCAAGCATGTTCTATTGCCTGAGCAGGCTCCTTATACTTACCACCATCAGAAAAAGAATCTGGTGTTACATTTAAAATTCCCATTACCTTAACCTTACTGCCAAGAATAAGTTTGTGTTCAGACCACTCCCAAGTAACACAATTTTTTACGCCTAAGTTTGTCAGTAACGACTTGATTTTTTCGGCTAAAGTCTTCAGACCCCAAGGCTGTTGCCAAAGCTTTCCTACTAAAAGTTCATATTCCTTAATCGTTCCGAGAAGTAAAACATCACTGTATTCCTGGCTATGGTTAATTACTCCTCTGCCAACAACTGCCTCTCCTCCCAAAGAAAGCATCTGCTGTTTTAATATATTGGCTGCCGGGCTTTTTACTTCTTTTAAAAAAAGAGGAATGATTTTACTCTTTTTAAGCATTATCTGATAGCTCTGGGGATCACAACCTATCTCGGAAAATTGACGCAGCACATCCTGTTCACGACCTAGTTCTAAGATATAAGGACCACGCATACAACTACACCATCCATTCAATTTAAAGAATAGTTCTCATTATCTACACTCCACTATAATCTAATCACCGCGCTTCAATACATAATAAATGGAATCGATTTCATTATAATGAAATCGATTCCATTTATCAAACAAAGTTAATGTTCTTTTTTAATTCTCTATCTTCTTCACATTATCTGTCAGTTTAGTCACTTTTATTGTCCTCTTCATCTTGTGCTTTTTCATCTTGAGCCTGCATTTGATTTTCCGCAGAAACATTTTCCTCTTTTTGTTCTTTCTCTTTCGTTTCCTTATTACCCATTTTTTCTTCGATATATTCTCCTAAACCTTCTTCACGCAATATATCCGCAAACTCTTGAGCATCAATGGTTTCCTTTTCTATTAAAGTCTGAGCAATACGATGCAAAACACTAATATTTTCTTTTAACAGTTTTTCCGCTTCAGAATAACACTCTTCAATAATACGCCGGGCTTCCTTGTCAATGGAATAAGCCACTGCTTCAGAATAATTCCGGTCTCTGGCGATATCCCGACCCAAAAAGACCTGCTCTTGCTTTCTGCCAAAAGTAAGCGGACCAAGTTCATCAGACATACCATACTCAGTAATCATTTTCCGCACTAACTCTGTTGCTCTTTCTAAATCATTCTGTGCTCCGGTACTAACTTCGTTAAGAATCAGTTTTTCTGCCATCCTCCCACCTAATAACATAGTTACTTGGTTGAGGAGATGCGACCTGGTCATATAATGACGGTCTTCTTTAGGTAAAAGCAGGGTATATCCGCCTGCCCTACCTCTGGGGATAATCGAAATTTTATGCAACGGATCTGTATGCGGCAGAAGAGCTGCAACTAATCCATGACCGGCTTCGTGATAAGAAACAAGTTTTTTCTCAAAATCACTAATCGTACGCGCCTTCTTCTCTGGACCGGCAATAACTCTTTCAATAGAATCTTCTAACTCGTCCATGGTAATTTTCTTGAGATCGCGTCTCGCTGCCAAAAGTGCAGCCTCATTAAAAAGGTTAGCTAAATCCGCTCCGGTAAAACCCGGAGTTCTACGGGCTAAGATATCTAAATCCACACCGTCTGCTAAAGCTTTACCTTTGGCATGAACTCTAAGAATTTCCTCACGTCCCTTGACATCAGGAACATCAACAACAATCTGACGGTCAAAACGTCCCGGTCTTAACAAGGCCGGATCTAAAATATCGGGACGGTTTGTGGCCGCTACAATGATGATCCCTTCATTAACACTAAAACCATCCATTTCTACTAACAACTGATTCAGTGTCTGCTCTCTTTCATCATGGCCACCGCCTAAACCGGCACCACGTTGACGCCCTACAGCATCAATCTCATCAATAAAGACAATACAAGGAGCATTTTTCTTCGCCTGCTCAAATAAATCGCGAACCCTGGAAGCACCTACACCTACAAACATTTCTACAAAATCCGAACCACTAATACTAAAGAACGGTACGCCTGCTTCCCCGGCAATAGCTCTTGCTAATAATGTCTTTCCTGTACCGGGAGGACCATAAAGCAAAACACCTTTAGGTATTTTCGCACCTAAATCCGTATATTTTTTAGGATGCTTGAGAAATTCTACAACCTCTTCCAATTCTTCTTTAACTTCATCTACCCCGGCCACATCAGCAAAAGTAACGCGTTTTTTATCATCAGTAAGCATTCTTGCTCTGCTCTTGCCAAACTGCATTACCCGGCTGCCACCGCCTTGGGTTTGTTGCAACATAAAAAACATAAAACCTATTAATAAGAGAAACGGTAAAAATGAAGTTAAAAGAGTAATCCAAATAGACGTCTTCGGAGCCTGTTCATGAGAATAAATAATATTATCTTTAGATTTAATTAATTCAATCAGCTTCTCATCATCTTTAGAACCAAGAATTTCAAACTGTTGACCATCATGCAAAGTTCCTTTAATGATCCGTACATCTTCACCGTCAATTATGGTTATACTCTTAATTTCACCTTTTTCCAAAGCTTTATAAAAGACCGTATAATTATTATTAAACGGATCTTCTTTCTGCGGGGCAACATCGATTTGACTAAAAATAAAATAAGCCGTCATTACAATCAATAAATAAATTGCTATATTCTTGAAAATTCGGTTCACGTGGTTCCTCCTTCCACTCTTTAATATAAATAAATTATTAAATTCTATACCCTTAGGGCTTATATCACCTCTTAATTACATTACAACTAATACACTTTACCATATTACCGAATTTTTATCAAATTATTCATATGCAGGATTGACGGGTGGATTGATGAGACTAAGAGCTAAATACTTACCACTTTTACTCTTCTTTCTACTATTTTCAGTTAACGCCAATCCCGGAATCCAGACAATATCATTCCCAGAAACTACTAACAAAATATTATCCCTTTCTTTACGCGGAATCTTTTTATCAATAAAATAATCCTTTAGTTTCTTCGTTCCCTTTAAACCGGCAGGTGCAATTCTGTCACCGGCTCTTCTGGAACGTACATAAAATTGCAGAAATGGCTGTTCCCAAGGTAAATAAACTTTCTTTTTACCTCGATCATCAGCTAAACCGGAAGCGCTCTCCATAAACTCAACAATCTCGGCAATAATCCGTTGTCCTGTTTCCGGAATAAAAGTCTCGCCGGGGATTATTAAGGGGCGCTCCTTTATTTTCTCCATACTATTCTTTTCAACATTATTTAATGAACGTTTTTTATGCTCAGCTTGAGAAAAAAAAAGTTCGCCATAACCCTTTTCTACAGTGATCTTACCAGGCAACTGTAAATACTTTCCTACCTGTCCCTCCTTAATCAAACTTTGAATTCCTTCCACATGCAGAAAGTCTAAGCCCTTTTTTCCTCCTGCTTTCATATAAACTAAACGGATTAAACGCCGCTGCATACTTTCAGGAATAACCACCCAATCACTTATCGACAAACTAATAATCCTATCCTTTAATTGCACATATTTCCGTGCCAACTTCTTTGTCTCGTTTTGTAAAAAATCCTCATCAGCTTGAAGAATATAAGCTGTTCTATTTAAAGTTTCAATTAAATTAGGATTTGTTTTTTCTGCCAGCCATGGTATAACCTCATGTCTAATTTTATTACGTAAAAAAATCAGGTTTTTATTACTCGCATCTTGACGCGGCTCTAAAGAATGTTCCCGACAATAAGCTTCAATTGACTCCCTCTGCAAAAAAATTAACGGTCTGATAAAAGGAAGATTGACAGGTTTAATTCCTTGTAAGCCTTGCATTCCTGCCCCCACCAAAAAATGCATCAAAACAGTTTCGGCCTGGTCATTAGCCTGATGAGCTAACGCAATTTTTTGTGCACCTACTTCGGTCATAAGTTCTAAAAAAAATTTTTGGCGCAGTATATGCCCGGCTTCTTCTACCGAAGCCCCCGTTTCCTGTACATATTGCGGTACATTAACTTTAGTCACCGTACAAGGAATCCCCCAGTTTTCAGCTGTTTCCTGCACCCAACGTGCCTCTTCCTCAGCTTCTTTTCCGCGTAAAGAATGATCCACATGACCCACATGCAGTTTAAAATTAAATTCTTCCTGTAATCCTTTTAAGAGATGCAACATGGCTAAGGAATCTGCTCCTCCGGAAACACCGGCAATAAGCAAATCCCCGGGTACGATCATTTTATATTTAACAATGGTATCTCTAACCACTTTTTCTAATTGTAAATCTTTCATTTTCCCATACTCCCCATAAATATTATTTCATTCTACAAAAAAAAGGGGACTCCTGCTAATCGGAATTCCCTTTTTCTCGTTTTATTATAATTTTTGCCTAATCTCTTTTTTCTAAACAGGCTACCATCACACACATATCATCTAAGGCTTGATTACCCGCCGCTTTTTTCGCCTGGAATAAAAGATAGTCCGCTACCATCTGTGGATCGAAAACCTCCAGCTTTGCTAAGAGATTGTCCCATCTTTCCTCTGGTTTTTCCATGCTTTCTAACGCATCCCAGAGACCATCACTCATCATAATAATATTATTTCTCGGTCCAAGATAATGCCTATATATTTGCGGTTCGATTTCTTCTAAAATCCCTACCGGAGGTGAAGAGGACTGAATAACTTTAACTCCTCTGGCAGAACGAATCAAGGTCGGTGCTCCGCCAATTTTAATAAAATCACAGCAGCCACTGATTTGATCGATAATTACTACATCCAGAGTAGCAAAATTCTCACTGGTAGACTTTAATAACAAAGCTGTATTTACTGTTTTCACCGCCGTTTGCGGGGCAAAACCTGCCAACAATAACTTTTCTAAGATATTTACGGTCAAACTGCTCTCAGCATAGGCTTTAGTGCCAACTCCCATACCATCACACATAATTAAGGCAAATTTATGATGCGGTAAAGTTAATGCCGAACAAAGATCGCCCGAGACCTTTAAACCTTCCTTCGGGCAATAGGCTTTGCCTACCGTAACTTGTAAATCACGGTTTGGTACTAAAACATAGGAGCATAAACCTCTTTTTCTCTTTTCACTACAGTTTCGACTTTTTAAAATATACATCCGGTCTAAAATTTGCGAAACATTAGGAGCAACCAAAGCTGTACACCAGTTTTCGCGCTGGCATATTTTTTGCGTTATATGGATCTCTTTTTCTCCACCCGGACACTTTACTACACTGAGCTGATGAACATATAAACCTTTTTCCGCTAACTTTTCCGTCAAAACATGCTCTAAATTTTCTTCACGCTCTAACTTTTGCAATATTTCTTCGGAAAAACTTTCTACAATTTTCGCTAAACCAATTAATTGCCTATTTACCAGATAGTTACTTAAAGCTAACTGTTGTTCATAAAAACTAATCAGTTTTAGCACTTCCAATTGTGAATTCAACGCAACACAAAGCTCCCTAAGCCGCATACATCTTCTTTTAAAATCAGCATTAAAATCTTTTTCCTCTATCAACCCATTAGTTTCCAACTTTGTGCAAGCTTCCAACACCGCCCGATAAGTCTTATAAAAATCTTGCTCCCAACAAATCCGTTTCAGACTGCATCCTGTACAAACCCGCCCTGTAGCCTTATTAAAAAGCAAATTAAGCTTATTGTTTTCTAATTTACTCTCACCTTTTTCCCGTAAAACTCTTTCTAACTGATAAAAAACCTCTGCCATTTTCCCCAGCTTGTCCGAATAATAAGAACCAATATCTTCATGACAACTACTACTGTTACTGTTTTCAAGCGCCGCCGCAATACTTGCCTCTTTTTTTATCGGCAGATTAAAAAGCAAAAAGATTAATACAGCAACACCTGTTTCCTTTAAAGCTTGTACAATCAGTACACTTTCCGTATAGAAGAAGGAAAGAAATAGATTAGCCAAAGCAAAACCTACAATCACCCCAATTTTTTGGAAGTTGTAAAAAATTCCTCCCAATAGTCCTCCTAATGCATAATATGCAATAGACCCAACCATGAGGACTCCCTGTACACTAGGAACAAGACCTACAGCTACGCCGATAGCTGCTCCTCCACCCGGTCCGCCTAATAAAGCACCCCATAAAACTAACCACCGACTCAAAATACTTTGCAAACTATAACCAAAAAAAGAAAGCTCACCAACCCCAATAATAATCCCCATAATAATTAGCCCGAAGCTGGTGATTTCTTCTACAGTTAAAATGCCACCCTCCTTTAATTTGGAAACACTTTGAAACACCGTCAAGGTGACCATAGCAAAAATGCTAACAAAAATACTTTCGAAAAATATCTCAATCCATAAATAAAGTTCATTAGCACTAAAAAAAGCAATACTCCCTCTGGCCAATAAATGTATGGCAAAAATTAATGAAGGAATAGTTAACCAAGACAAATCTTCTTTTTGATAACAAAAAAAGACGGCATAAATTGCACATAGACTCAGAAGATAACCGATTAATGGCCATCCGTCTACCGTAAACAGTGTCCCCAATAAAACACCTAAAAAAGCCACACCCCTTTGTTTGGCTTTATATATACACCTACCGGCAAAAAATCCGACCCCGAAAGGATATATTTCACCAAGCAGTACCGCTCGCGATAGAAAAACCCCTAAAAGAAAAACTCCGCCATAAGACAAAGAAAAAAGATGATGCAGTTCCGAGCGTAACCTTTTGTTTAACCACACAGACTCAGACAGAGCTTTTAACAAGATGTTCACCACCTTTATTTAAAAAGCACTGTCCATATTATATTACAACTATATGGAAAATTTTGGCATATTATGTCCCGATTACAGAAAAATTTCCGACCTTTTTTATAGTTTTATCGTTATAATCGTTCTATTCCTCCATTTGTCAGAGCATTCTTTCTTTTTCATCCATCTTTCACCCGGTTTATTTCTCTTTAGCAGGGCAGGACCAAGAGTAACTTCACGTTTTACCACATCACTTTCCGCAGCAGCCACTGCTAAAATCTTGCTCTGTGGAGGTTCACCTTGAAGGCAGTATAAATGTTTACACTGATAAAAAATTTTATTTGTCCCGATTAAACCCGGCTTCATCTGCTCACACCTAATATCCAGTATAGCCGGATATAAAGATTTAGTTACTCCTTTAAAAATAACTGTTTCTTCTTCCTCAGGACCTGTCGCAAGTAAAAAACGCTCTCCTCCGCCTTCTGTACTAACATAAATTAGGCTGGTTATTTTTCTTGCCCGTAAAAACAAATTCTCTCTACGTGAATCATATGTATATCTCCAAAAAGCACGTTCTACAGAAAAGCCCAAAGGCTCCAAGACAGAATCCTCCGTCATTTCATACATTTTTTCCTCCTCAACAGTAGTTGTAAGAGCAGCTTCTCCCTGCGACGGAAATTCCTGTCTTTTTTCTAACTTAATGAGAGCTTCCAATAATAATGTATATAATCCGGCTTGCGTAAGATGCACTTTTTGCAAAACAGGTGTCTCGTTCTTTCCTCTACCCTTAAGCCAACAGCGCCAAGGTAAAATCACCTTACGGCATTTTGTTTCCTCAGCTAAAGAATCCCGGTCTTCTTGACTTTCTTTAAGCTCACCACCTGCCAAGAGAAAAGAAGAAAAGGCAGTCTCCTGGTTATAATTTTCCCCTGCCGAAGAAGCAAAATTCTCCTGGTTTTTTTCGTTGAATAAACTCTCGTTAAAAAGAAACTCTTCCACCCAAGGCTCTTGCCCCACCGGTTCCTTTTTTGTGATATCAGTTTCTCGATAGTAGATTTGAAAAATTAGCTCACCTGCATAAAAACATTTTTCCTCCTGCTCCGCCAAAAGCTCCCAAGAAAAATTTTCTAGATAAACGCCCTCTAAATCCCGAAGGGGCTGAGTAGTTACCACCTCTTTCCAACGTACAATTACCCATGTTTCTCCATCAGCCTCCAATATCTGCCAAGGATAAGCCGGTTTTTCAGGCTGTAAAGCCTGTTTCCCTTCTACATCCATCCTTTTCATCGCTTCACTCACCCCACAAGGATTTTTCCAATCGCTCCAAGCAGCGATCCTGCCAATAAATCTCACAAAGATAATTGATTAAATTAATTGCCAATTCAGATATATTATCCCCTGTGCCTTGCCAATACTGTTGAGTATACGTGCAGAAGCGCCCCGGGAAGGAAAGTAGAGCTAAAAATAAATGTTTTTCCTGATTAGCCAAAGCTACCTTTTCCTGATAACGAGTAAGCAGTTTAAGAGCAAACTCTGCATCCCACTTTTGCAACGGTAAATACATTTTCAAAAACAAGCTTAGATCATGAATAGGAAGCCCTTTAGGATAGTTAGCCATGTTTAAAAAGATCATACCCGTTTCGGTTTCTAACATATTTTTCGGTAAAAAATTACCGATTAAAAAACCTGCTTCTTCACTTTCCTCAAGGCTCGAACTAGCTAAAACCATTCTTTGTATGGCCTGCTGTCCCCGTTCATAAAACCCTTCAAAATTTTCCACAAAAAGCCGTTCAAAATCATTAGCTAATCTTTTTTCCTGTAAATAACGATAAAAACATAACAATTTATTCAATTTCTCCTGATATGCCGTTAACCAATAAACCGCTACCTTTTCCGGTCTTTCAGTCTGTTTGTCTTTTATTACCGCTAAATTTTTAGTTGCTGTATTTAATCTTGACAGTGCATCCACCACTTTGATAAACCCACTACTCTTTTCCGGTGAAAAATAGGCATATCTTTCCGGAGAGCAAAGCGTTACAAAATACCCGTTCTGCTCCTCCTGCACAAAATTCTTACCACTTTTTGTTTTATAAAGAAGAGGAAACTCCATATACCCCTTTTCCGCCAACAGCTCCCTCCACTCTAAAACCTCCTGTAATAAGCCTAAATCTCCTTGATATTTCCACAGAAGATAAACACTGTCGGCACTTTTTATCCGCCAATAGTTGTTTTGGGTTTCCCCGTCTTTAATTGTTTCTATATCCTCTATTTGCATGTCATATTTCGCCAAGACATAACCCGGCAAATCAGTAGCTATTCCCATTCTCTTATCCCCCCCTTTTTTCTTTTATGCTGTAATTTCACTTTTAGAAGTTATTTTTCCTTAATAACCTTCATTGGAGGATCCCAAAGTCTTACAAGAGCTTTCCGTACAATTAAAGCCACAGGAGGGACACTGCTTTTGCGTAAGCGAACCTTTAGAAAAAGTAATACCACAACGCTTACATTTAAAACTTACTTCTGCATTATCAGGTTTCAAAAAAGCTCACCCCTTTCTCTACACTAGGATGAGCTTAAAATTACTTATTTATTAAATTAATAATTGATTAATAATTGTCCCCACTAACAGGTCCTGATCACTTACCGTAATCTGCTGTACCTGCCCATAATCCATGATATTGATTAATATTTGTAAACCGGCAACAATAATATCTTCCCTACCCGGAGTAATCCCCGCTAGCTGTAACCTCGCTTCAGGCGGCATCTCTTTTAGTTTTTGATAAAGTGCTCTAATCTCTGTAATACTTATTTTTAATCCTTGTACTTTCTCTGCAACATAATGCAACAAACCCAACTGAACCGCCGCCACCGTAGTTACAGTTCCTCCTACCCCCACTAAACTTACCTTTTGGGGCCAAGAAAAATCCGCCAATCCTTCCGCTAAAAGTCTCCGTATTTTTTCATCAGAAAGCGGGTTTTCCCATAAGCGTAAAGCACCAAGAGGTAAACTATGAACCTGATAAGTCTTATGGTCCTTTTCTTCTTTACGAATAAACTCCGTACTACCTCCGCCAATATCTATTACTACGGGAATGCCTGTCACCACCAGTCCTTGCATTGCTCCCAAATAACTTAACCTGACCTCTTCTTCACCGGAAATTATCTGCAAGTCCCAGCCCAAGGCAACTTTAATTTTTTCTGCCAACTCCTCCTGATTACAAGCCACCCTTACAGCCTGTGTGGCTAGAACAACTACTTGCTCTACCGGATAATGTTTCAGCACATCAGAAAATTCCGTTAAAGCCTGCAATGTTCTGTTGATCCCTTCAGGACTTAAGTAGCTGTTCCCCTCTGTCATTCCCAGACCAATCCTGGTTGTACGTAATTCTCGGCGAAAGGTTTGCAGCTTTCCTGATTCCCGATTATATTCCGCTACCAATAGCCGGCTGGAATTAGTCCCAATATCCATAACTGCCCACAAGGTCAACACCATCCAAAAAAGCACTCCCTAAGGAGTGCTAATGATTATCACTTATTTAGAAATGCGGCTGGAGCCTCTGCCCCCTCTCTTGGAATCAATGCTTTTGCGAAAAGCCGATTGAATCTCATCACTTTCCTTCATAAATTTCAACAATTTATCCTCGAAGGATTCAGTGTTAAGCTTTCCTTTGCTACGATCTTTTTGAGAATTAACTGTTGTTTGCGGTGAATTAACCTGTTTAATCGATAGTCCTATTTTCCCGTTTTCGTCAATGTGAATAACCTTTACTCTAATCTTGTCTTTCTCTTTTAAAAAATCCTTTACATCTTTGACATAAGAATCCGCAACTTCTGAAATGTGTACTAGGCCTGTAGTTCCTCCGGGCAATTCGACAAACGCACCAAAATTTGTAATACCGGTGACTACCCCTTCAACTATTGCCCCCACAGATACTGACATGTGAAAAAACTTCCCCCCAAAATTATTCTTTCTTATTTTCATTCTGGATTACTATCCATACAACGGTATTATATCTCAAGCTTTCCCACAGTGTCAACATCTTTTCAATCTCGAAGATCTTCGATTTTGACATCTTTAGGTTTAGAGAGGTTTTCACCCGGAATTGCGGGAATAATCAAGATTTCCCCAGGTTTTACCATGCCCAAGCTTTCCCGTGCAATTTTTTCAATCATTTCCGGCTCTTGCAAAGCGGCAAGTTCGTTTTGCAATTCCTGTTGTTCCATTAACAACTCTTCTTTTTGCTGATTATATTGACTAATCTCACCCTTTAGTTGCCAAATTTGATAGCCTCCTACGAAAAAGCAAAAAAGAAGATAACCCCCTACAAAGGCTAAAATTAGTTTCAGATAACGGGGCATTTTCCTTCTTCTGCGTCTAACCCTAATATAATTATAATTTATTCTATTACCCGTACTACTGACCACCTACCCCCACACTCCCTGATGTCCAGCCCAATTATTAATAAATCTAATTCTACATCAACCTAAAAACTCCTTTTTTCAAGTGATGCGCCATTTTACAAAATATCTTTACCGGTTTACTCAAAATTTTATAGAGATTAAAAAATAACAGCTTACAATAAAAAAATATCTTGCGTAAAAACCACCTGACCGATGGGCTAAACAATTTAAAGTAAATAATTAAACCAATTCCGATGCCTAAAAATACGTAAAATCTTACTTCACCCCAACTAATCAGCATTAAAAAAAGGTACGTTAAAAAAGTAACAATCAGCCAAAAAAACAAATCACCCAAGCTTGTACCCCAAAATCCAAGACGCCAAATTTGCCTAAAGAGCCGATAACAATCAAAAATTAGCCCAACAAAATTTCCCCAAACTAAAACAAGGAAGAAAATCATCGCCTGGTTAAGCACAGACATGCTGCCCACCCCGTTTTTTATTTAAATAACCGTGACATTACTCCTTTTCCCTTAGCTCTCATCTTAGCTTTTTTATCCTCTACATACTCAAAACTATTAATAGCCCCTTCTAGCATCAGCTGACCTTCTTCCAAGTTCAGTTGGGTAATATGTAAGGCCTCGCCTTTCACCACTAATGGTCCCAACTTACTAACCGCAATTACCTGTTTCTCATCAAAACTTTCTACCTCTATTACCCCGTTAACCTGTAACAGTTCCCGGTTTTGTAATAACAACTGATAAAGAGGAGTATCTTTATTATTCTCCATGACTATCATCTTATCTCCCCTCCTAAATACTTTTAGCTAATTTTATGCACGGGAAACATAAATATTCCCTTCTATTTAAACTCTTGATAAATCTGACCATCCTTCGCCTTTTTTGCCACAATCTTTTCGTATTCCTCTACCGTCCCTACATCCTCATCTGAGTTGATATAAAGCTCATTATAATCTTGCACACTGCCGATATCGGAAGGTGAATCACTACTCCCATATTTAGCTACTGTCTGCCAAGCATCTTCCCCGTCAAAAGCGTTATCCTCTAGATTTTCATGATATCCCTGCAAACCGCCAAAGGGGAACTTCATAACAGCCTCTTCTATGGGTCGTTCTACCGGTCTTTCTCGACTTTCGTGTTCTTTTTTGCAATCCTGACACAAAGTTGTATACGGAATAGCCTGCAACCTTTCCCAACTGATTTCACGCTGACATATTTCACAGATACCATATCTACCTTGAGCAATAGCTTCCAAAGCATCATCAATCATCGCTAAACGATCTTCCACAAAAAAAACCAAACCTAAATCCTTTTCTCTTTCCAAAGTCACATCACCCATGTCAGCTGGATGATTATCATAAAGCGATAATTCTTCTACAGATTCACCGGCAGATTCTCGTAAGCCCTCTCTTAATTTATTCCCTCGTTTACTTTCTTCACTTTTTAACTTTTCTAATTTTAATTTTGCTTGCGCCAATTCTTGCTCATTCATTAATCATCACCTTCACTCCCACTCTTTAACGATTTGGACCTGCTTAAAGAAATAACTAATAATTTCTTCGGGAGACTTACCTTGCTCAGCAAGTGCTCTGGCACCCCATTGACTCATCCCTACACCATGACCATACCCTTTACCCTTTATCACTAAATTATTGCCACTAATCGCAAATCCCGTCAGTAGAGTTGAACGCATTTTTTCACTCCCTAGCGCTAAACGAAGAGCCGGTCCACTTACTTCCACATCATTAATCTTAAAAGTCATTACCCGTCCGGAAGGACCTTTCTTTACAATCTGTGCTGAAGTAATCGGCCCGGGGTCATTCCCTGCTGTTTTCCTAACACTTTCCCTCACCGTCGCTAAAGGTATTGCTACCCGCCAATTTTTATTCTCTTCTTCTGTAATGGCAAATCCCGGATCTTCCACACTTTGGATGTAGGGAGTAGGCTCTTTTTTATAAGCCAATCCTTCTTCGGCAGAAGCTGCTGTAATACCGCCGCCATCGGCAAAAAACCATGCCTTAATGTATTTGTCCTGGTATTTTACTACCTCCCCTCTGGTTTTTTCTACCGCTTTGATCACACGATCATTAATCCTACTGGGGTCATAAGCTTGAAACTCTTCCACATTTGTAGAGGCATCCGTTCCTCTAGCCGGCACTCCGCCGTCTGTTTCTATCTTTTCCAAAGTAAAAGTACGCGCCAAAATTGCTTGTGCCGCCAGCGCATCAATAGGCCAGGTGGGAGTCATTTCCGCGGCAACCACCCCTTTAATATACTCCTCCATTTTAATCTCTTTTTTCTCACCCGTTTCCGCAATATATAAAGAGATCGTTGGTTCCTCCTTCATTTCCCTTCCCGGACGCTGTTCCTGCTCACCACATCCAGTACCGGAAACAAGCAAGCATAAACAAAGCACTAAAACACTTAAAAAAAATACTCTTCTCTTCATTAAATTACCCATAAAAAAACCTCCTTCGCTGCTTTTCTTAAATCTAGTTTGGCATCGAGAAGGTTTTCTATACTTATCTTCAATATTAATTTTAGGTGAACACGATAATACCATATCTAAAATCACTAACACTTTTTAGATGATTCTATATAAGTCCTTGGCCTCTTCCGTCCGCACATTTTCTCTAACTTCTAAAATCTCTACCTTAATCTGCCGGGTACCAAAGCCAATTTCTAAAATGTCTCCCGGTTTTACCTCTGAACCTGGTTTCGCTACTCTACCGTTTAAGGTTACTCTACCTGCACTCACAACTTCCTTAGCTAAAGTACGCCGTTTAATCAAGCGGGAAACTTTTAAAAACTTATCTAATCTCATCTAACATTCAACCTTTCTTAAAAATTTTCTATTCCTAAAACAATTAAAAAAAATCAGGTTCAAATGGAACCTGAACAATTATAAAAAGCCCAAATTTATATTTAAGTTTATGTATGAAGTCTAATTATTTTGCCACTGCTTCTTTTAATGCTTTTCCTGCTTTAAAAGCCGGAACCTTTGTAGCTGGGATTCTAATCTCTTCCCCAGTTAACGGATTGCGACCTGTACGAGCTGCCCGTGGTCTTACTTCAAAAGTACCAAAACCAACCAACTGTACTTTGTCGCCGCTGGCTAGTGCACTTTCGATGCTGCTCAGAACAGCAGATAATGCCTTTTCTGCATCTTTTTTAGTCATGCCTGCTTTTTCTGCTACTGCACTAACTAATTCAGTTTTATTCAATTTTACCCCTCCCAACAAATATTTTGAGATTTTACATTTTCTACATTCGCTATACTTTTCCAAATTCCTGCCTTGATACTAAAGATTTTCATAAGAAATGTTAATTAAAGCCCTTTTATCTTCGCCTTTTGCCAAATATTTTCCAAAAACTGTAAATCCAGTCTTTCCCAATTTAATCCCTGATCTATTATTTCTTGTTCAATATAATTAAAACGCTGAATAAATTTACGGATTGTACTATACAAAGCAGTTTCCGGAGAAACCCCTATGAATCTGGCGACATTTACTACAGCAAATAACAAATCGCCTAATTCCTCTTCAATTCTCTCCTTATCTTCTCCCTCCCGCCCCTGTGCAGAGAGTATTGCTTTTAATTCTGCTAATTCTTCATTAATCTTCGCAAAGGGGCCTTCTACGTTATCCCAATCAAAGCCCACTTTTTTAGCTTTTTTTTGTACTTCCTCTGCCAAAAGTAAAGCCGGCAAGGTGCGATTGAGGTCATCCATAACTCTTTTTTCAGTCATATTATTACCTTTTTCTTCTTTTTTAATTTCTTCCCAATTCTTTAAAACATCTGCTGTGCCCTCAACTGTTCTTTCTCCAAAAACATGGGGATGACGACGCACCATTTTGCTGGTTATTCCTGCAATCACATCATTTAAGTCAAAACTACCTTCCCGCTTAGCTAAAGCAGTATGAAAGACGACTTGCAACATTAAATCGCCCAATTCCTCCTTTAATTTATCCATATCCTGACAATCTATCGCCTCTAGAACTTCATAAGTTTCCTCTACTAAACACGATTTAAGAGAAAAATGGTCTTGTTCTCTATCCCAAGGGCAGCCCTCCGGAGATAAAAGCTTGTCCAAAATATTGGCTAAAGGATCTAAAGGATATTGACAAGAAGCATTTGTATCTGTACTTTTTTTCGACGAAGTTGCCAAGGGCGGCACATAAACAGAAGTTAAATGATCAAACCAAGTAAGATGATCAAGATCACTTAACGCTACTCGGGCTATTTTTTCTTCTGCACTAATCTCCGCTGCTCTAATTACAGTTACAAGGTGTTCGGGAGGATATACTTCCAATAAGGTCAATTTTAAGTCTGAAGCTACCAAACGGCTATAAACCTGAGTAAAGATCTGATGATGCATCGTAGTAAGACTTTCCTTAGATATGTCCAAGGCATCTAAAATTGTAAACCCAGAAAGTAAGTCAATTTTCAAAGAATTAAGCAAAACATCCACGAAACTCATACCGGAAATGACTTTCACTTTTATTTCTGTATTTTCAGCTTGCGCAACTGCCTTTTCCCAAAGTAATTTTACTGTTGTTTCTCCCACAAAAGGATGACCCGGTACTGCATAAACAATGCGCTTAGACACAGGATTGTTTTTAACTGCAGTAAACAATTCTTCCACTATACTAGTATAGACTTCTTTAAAATTGGATTTTTCCTCATAAAGATAATCAAAAGAGGTAAATTTAAGACCACGAGCAGTTAATTCCTCAACGATGGGGTGTTTAACTGTTCGCAAAAAAACAAGATTACCCTCGGACAAATACTTCCATGCTCCCATTGAAAGCTGGTCAAAACTGCCCGGACCTAAACCAACTACAACTATTTCTTTCACGATTCTCTCTCCTTCATAAGTGGCACGGGGACGTTTCGCCTGCCACATTCTTCTTGCATGGGGACATTCTGGCAAGGGGACGTCTGGCAAGGGGACGTTTCTCCTGCCACACTCCTTATCTCATCGTATGAAAATGTGGCAGGCGAAACGTCCCTGTGCCACATATTACCGCTCAATGTGGCAGGCGAAACGTCCCCGTGCCACNNCCCCGTGCCACATGCCCCGCCACCGTTACTTTTTCCTTTACAAATCATACCATAAAAAAAGTGGCTTTCGCCACCTTTTACTGTTCCATTTGTTTAGCTAAAAAGGATGCTGCCGTCTCAGCTAATTTCATTTCCAAATCAGTAAACTTCACGTTTTCCTCTTTTGAGATGATAATTACTGCTCCAATGGGATCTCCTTCAGCAATAATCGGTGCGATTACTTCCGCCTTATACTTACATTCTTCTTCATCACCCAAACAAATAGCACAATATGCTTCTTGACCAGGTTGATTGATTAAAACTGCCTTTCTTTCTTCCATAGCCTTTTCTACAGCCGCACCAATTCTCCTATTCAAAAACTCCTTTTTAGGACCACCCGCTACCGCAATAATCTGATCTCTGTCCGCAATACAAGCGATATGACCTAACGCTTCATAAAGAGAGTCGGCGTACTCCTTAGCAAATTCACCTAATTCCCCGATGGGGGAGTATTTTTTGAGAATTACCTCCCCTTCCCTATCCACAAAAATTTCTAAAGGATCTCCTTCTCGAATCCTAAGCGTCCTACGTATTTCTTTGGGAATAACCACTCTACCTAGATCATCAATCCTACGTACAATACCTGTAGCCTTCATTTGGTCACCCCTTTCATTCTATCGTCTTTTTAAGTCTTTCAAGGATCCTTTAGAGATAGTATATATCTTTTAGATTTCAATTATTCACCTAAAATAACAAAAAACGCCGATTAAAATCGGCGTTTTCTTCAACTTTAAGCAACATTTGTAGTCTTAATTTTCTTCAACTGAAGCAGTTTCTTCCTGTTGACTATCTTCTTCATGATTATGTTCTTCATGATTATGCCCTTCATGCTCTACTTCTTGTTCTTGTTCTTCTCCATTACCTTCTTCATTTTCCTGAGCCAAGAAATTTTCAACTACAGCCTTATCCAAAAGCTCCTGTTCATATTCTTGGAATTTTGTATTTTTCTCTTCTGCTAAAAACCTTTCGATTAAAGTGTTTTTAATCTCTTCAAAAGGTATACGCCGTGGTTCTTGCTTTCCTTCAAGCTTAATTACATGATAACCAAAATCAGTTTTCACCGGCTCCTTTGTATAAGAACCGATTTCCTTTAAAGCAAAAGAAGCCTCTTCAAATTCCGGAACCATATATCCGCCCATGGGGAAATATTCCATTAACCCTTCATTATGCTCTACTGAAGGATCTTTTGATCTTTCAATAGCTAATTTTTTAAAGTCTTCCCCTTTATCCAACAAAGCGATTATTTCTTTAGCTTCTTCTTCCTTTTCCACTAAAATATGACGAACCTGAACCATTTCAGGCTGATCAAACTCTTCCGGATGTTCATTATAATATTGTTCAGGATCAGTGGACGGTGTAGTTATATCTTTAGTTACTTCTTCAAAGAGCTGATTATAAATAAGCATGTTTTTATAAATATTTTCCATGTCTTTTTTCGTTAACTTGTTAGCAGCCAGAAAATCCTGGTACTCCTTTTCCGATTGAAAACTTTCTTCAAATTTTTTCATTTCTTCTTTTAGAACTTTTTTATCCAAGGAAAGTTTCTTCTCTTTGGCATCCTGTATCACTAGTTTTTCCATAATCATGGCTTGTAACATCTGCTCCTGCAGAAAGTTTTTCACTATATCGCTATTTGCTCCTTCTAAATCATACCCGTTCAATGCCGCAATTTGCTCAACCTTGATATTTAACTCTTCCTCAGTAATCTTTTCTCCATTAACTTTAGCTACTATTTTCTCACCACAACCGGTAAATAAAAATACTAAAGCAAGAGCAAGCAAACATACTAGTATCTTCGAAATTTTTTTCATAATTTATCCCCACTTTCTCCTTCACAAATATAAACCCATTATACCAGAATCTTTTCTGGTATAGCAAGAGCAGATATTTCCGAGATGATTTTTTCCAATAATACCAACCTCTGCTGCTGTTCTAGATTACCCACATTTACCATGATTTCCAGACCCTCAGAAGCACTAAAACTAACCTGTCTACGATACCGTCTAACTAAACTCATCAGCTCTTTACCGGTCAAGCCGTGATTATCGGCCATTTTGATTTTAATTACATCTTGCTCCTGTGTTATCGAAAGAATTTTACACTGCTCAGCATCAAGTTTTATCGAAGCAATCTTTAACAAATTGAGTACCGTATCCGGCAAAGGACCAAAACGATCCTTTAATTCCTCAGCTAACTGCGTCAATTCCGCTTTCTCTTTAACCGCATTAATCCGCTGATAAAAATCAATTTTAACCCCATTATCGGAAATATACTCTTGCGGAATATAGGCCTTAATATAAATATCTATGGTGACCGTTTGTTCTACCGGCTGCTCTTCCCCTTTGGCCTCCCTTACTGCTTCTTCTAACATTTGACAATACAAATCAAAACCAACGGCAGCAATCTGCCCGCTCTGTTCAGCACCGAGAATATTTCCGGCTCCGCGTATTTCCAAATCACGCATCGCAATTTTAAATCCGGACCCCAATTCGGTAAATTCGCGAATAGCATTTAACCTTTTTTCCGCTACTTCCGAAAGAACTTTATCTTTTTTATAGGTCAAATAAGCATAGGCTACTCTATTCGAGCGTCCCACTCTACCTCTGAGCTGATATAACTGAGCAAGTCCAAGTTTATCAGCTTCATCAATAATTAAAGTGTTTACATTGGCAATATCTAAACCTGATTCGATAATTGTTGTACAAACTAAAACATCAAGATGCTGTTCCATAAAATCAAGCATGATGTTTTCTAACTGAATTTCTGTCATTTTACCATGGGCAATTCCTAATCTTGCTTCCGGAACAAGTTCCTGGATCGCCATAGCAACCTTTTCAATATCTTCTACGCGATTATGAACAAAATAAACCTGTCCTCCCCGCCCCAATTCCCGTTTAATAGCTTCACGCACTAATTGAGGGCTATATTCAACCACAAAAGTTTGCACAGGATACCGATCCTCCGGAGGTGTTTCAATAACACTCATATCCCTTACTCCGGTTAAAGACATCTGTAACGTCCTGGGAATGGGAGTAGCCGTTAGTGTTAAAACATCTACTGTTTTCTTAAGATTTTTTAATTTTTCCTTATGGACAACACCAAAGCGCTGCTCTTCATCAACGATTAAAAGCCCTAAATCCTTAAACTTAACATCCTTCGATAAAAGACGATGTGTACCGATAATCACATCAATATTTCCTTGGGCTAAAGACTGTAATATCTGTTTTTGCTCCTTCGCCGAACGAAAACGGCTCAAAACATCAACCCGCACCGGGAAACCCTCAAACCTTTCCCGAAAAGTATTATAGTGCTGTTGTGCCAAAATTGTCGTCGGAACTAAAACTGCCGTTTGCTTGCCATCAAAAGCCGCCTTACAAGCTGCACGTAAAGCAACCTCCGTCTTCCCATAACCGACATCTCCACATAATAATCTATCCATGGGCTTGAGCTTTTCCATATCCCGTTTTATTTCCTCGACGCATTTCAACTGGTCTTCTGTTTCTTCATAGGGGAAAGCATCTTCAAATTCTTTTTGCCACGGAGTATCCTGAGAAAAAGAGTGACCACGCATCGCATAACGTATAGCATATAAATTTAAAAGCTCCTGTGCTAAATCGCGCACACTGCCTTTAACTTTACTTTTTATTTTACTCCATTCATTTCCGCCTAATTTGAATAGTTTCGGCGTCACCCCTTCTTGGTAAGAATATTTTTGTAATAAACCCACCTGTGACGTAGGAACATAGAGCTTATCTTCGCCACGATACTTTATTACTAAATAATCTCTTTCCGTATCCCCTACCGCCAATTTTTCTATACCAACATAACGTCCTATCCCATGATTAACGTGCACAACATAATCGCCTGCTCGCAAATCATCTAAAACTGTAATTTTTTTGCCTTCCTTGAACATCTTACGAGGCATTCTTTTTTTAGGTTGGTGGAACAACTCATGTTCCGTATAAACCACCAATTTCCAAGAGGTCAATTCAAAGCCACTGGTCAAATATCCTGTGGTCAGATAAACTCTTCCGTTCTGTAATTCCAAATCATCTTGACCACCCAAAGATACTTCTACCCCTAAATCCCTCAAACCTTGCTGCAGTCTTTTCGCTCTTTCTTGTGAATTAACGAGAATAACAACCGTATATTTTTGCCGCTTTAATTCCTTTAATTCATCAGCTAAAAGACGTGTCTTCCCCATAAACAAACTAGTAGTTTTCGCGGAAATACCAAATAAATTTATGGTTTCTTGGAAAAGTGGTTTTTGAGGCAATAAAGAGAAAAACACCGTCTTCAAAGGCTTCAAAGTCTCGCCTAGCTCTTCCCAGTTTAAATAGTTATCCACTTGACCAGGCAATACCTTGCCTTTTTCCCATAACGCCAGATAAGTCTCCTGTAATTCTCTTTCCCGAGCTTGACTACTTTCCTTTTGCCGACCGGGCTCATCAAAAATCACTACGGGCGGCTCTAAAAAGTAATCAAAAAGAGTATACTTCTTCTTCGTAAAATAAGGTAAAAGCTGCTCATGACCAGGGAAATATTGCTCCTCTCGGATAAACTCTTCAACCATTTTGATTTTATGAGAGAAATTTTCAAAAGCTTCTTTCTCTCTCTTTTGACTAAGTTTATGAAGGATTTCGCTTCCTTCCTGTCTTATTTTTTCACTGGCTTTTTCCTTAGCCAAACCCCAAAGAAAAAATTCCATTGCCGGCGAAAGCACCGCTTCTTTAACCTCTTGTAAAGACCTCTGATTTTCTATAGAAAACAAGCGAATAGATTCTAGCTCATCATCAAAAAACTCCAAGCGCAAAGGATAAGTAGCTATTGCCGGGAAAATATCAATAATTCCGCCCCGCCGAGAAAATTGCCCCTGATCTTCAATTCTCTCTACACTTTGATATCCTACCCCTACCAAATAAGCAAGCAGCTCCTCCATATTTACCCTTTGTCCTACTTCGTAACGAATTAAAGCTTTGGCAAAATCTTCGGGAGGCATAAGCGTCTTACATAATGCTTCTAAAGTAGTGATGACCACCTTCGTTTTGCGTGAAAGCAATCCTTCCAGTACTTCCAGCCGTTGGCGCCGTGTTTCATGGCTTTGGGCAAGAACTTCAAAAGGAAGGGCATCTAAAGCCGGAAAAAATTGTACACTCTGGTCAGAAAGCAAATTGCACAAATCATCAAAAATTTCTTTACCTCTCAACACTGATTCCACGATATAAAGTAAAGGTTTCTTCTCTGCTTCCAACAATAAAGTTGCGAGAATACTCTTCTGTGAACCGGTAACACCATAAATATGATGGTTTTTACTACCCTTTACCTCTTCTAATAAAAAACCGTATTCTTTTGTTTTTTTTAAATAATTTAACACTGATTGTAATGACATCGTCTTTTCCTCTCACGTTCAAATAGTGGGCGTCAGCTAAGACCCCCACATAAATACCTTGGAATTTTCCAACTCTATATTATCTCTTTATAGTTATATAATATACTATTTATGCTTATCTGAGACTAAATTTTTTCTAAAAAATAAATTTTTTCTTGTATTTCTTATATTTAATGTATCCCAGGATCATCCGCCTGATGATAGAAAAATGGTGAGGCAGTTTTTTTCTTATAACAATCATCACAAATAGCTTTTACTGTCCCCAACTGGTCAGCAAAATCAATCTGAACGAGTTCTTTTTTTTCTTCGCTGTCAAGTGTATCAAATCCTAACATAGACTCATCCCAATTAGCTAGCTCCAACTCGCCTATATAATTCTCACACTCTGCACAAATATAAACAAAACGCATTACTTGATTAAACCTCCACTGCCCTAAGCCCCTAACTTCTGTTCCTATTAATCACAGCCATAGAATAATTCCACAAAACATGAAGGAAACTAGCGCACAAAATGCCGCCTAACCAAGAAGAGCTTTGCTGGAAAATAAAAACTGTTACAAGACCGTAGAGCCAATGACTGATTATACTTAAAAGACCGGCGAGTAATCCCCACCGTGGTGAAACGGCGTAGGCGTAATCATAAAAAGCTTCAATTGTACCAAATACTCCATGTGTCAAAAGAGGGGAGGCTCCGGCAAATAACGCTATCCCTGTTTTTAATAATTCTTCCAACCAGGGTATTATCCAGATAATTGCCGCTTCTCCTAAATATTTCACCACAAATCTGTTGACAGCCCAAGCTGCCCCGGCGGCCAAAAGACCCGCCCCCCAATAAGACATTTTTACCTCCCGGCTAAGACTAAATTCTAGTATCTCCTAACCGGAAGGCATTTATTCAAGAGCATAATGATTAGCAGCTGTTTATTTTTATTAATCTATGTTAAATGAGTTAAATTTGTTCATCGCCACTTCTACACCCTCAAAACACCAGGTTTTTAAACCCTCTACAGCATTTTTAACTATTTCCGGTAGACGTTCTTTCTCCTCTGCCGAGAAAGAACTTAAAACATACGCCTCTGTTGGCATATACTCGGGAGGGCGTCCAATTCCGATTTTTAAGCGGGAGTATTCCGGAGAATTTAACATTTGAGTGATAGATTTCAACCCATTATGTCCACCGGTGCCTCCGTCCCTTTTAAACCGGAGACGGCCAAAAGCTAGATCCAAATCATCATGGATAACGATTAAATCCTCTATACCATCCCGATAATAATTTAAAATTTCTAAAACAGCCTCCCCGCTTTTATTCATATACGTCTGCGGTTTCACTAAAAGCACCTTCTGACCCTCAATAAATCCTTGTCCCAATAAAGACCGGCACTGTTTTTTTTCAACAGTTAACTGATAAGTAGCGGCAAATTTATCGAGCACCATAAATCCTGCATTATGTCTGGTTTGCGTATATCCCGCTCCGGGATTACCTAAACCCACAATCATCTTCATCAAACTTTACCCCCTTCCCGCACCAAATGGAAAAACAAAACCCCGGAATAAATACCGGGGCAAAACCTTCTTAACGGAAAAGCTTACTTACAGAAAGGTCTTCATGAATGCGAATGATCGCTTCTCCCAGCAAAGGCGCAGTCGACAAAACCTTAATTTTATCAATCTGCTTGTCCGGTCCAAGGGGAATCGTATTGGTGACAACAACTTCCTTCAGTACCGAATTAGCTAGTCTTTCAATGGCCGGACCCGATAAAACCGGATGACTACAGCAAGCATAAACTTCCTTCGCTCCACTATCCACTAAAGCCTGGGCCCCTAAAGTTATCGTTCCTGCCGTATCAATAATATCGTCAATCATGATTACACTTTTACCTTGAACATCACCGATGATATTCATTACTTCAGCTACATTAGGCTGTGGTCTGCGCTTATCAACAATGGCTAAAGGTGCCTGCAATCTTTCCGCTAAAGAACGCGCTCTGGTAACCCCACCAATATCAGGGGATACCACCACCGGATTTTCTAAACCTTTGTTAGCGAAATATTCCCCCAGAATTGGCTCTGCCAGTAAATTATCAACAGGAATATCAAAGAATCCCTGAATCTGCCCAGCATGAAGATTAATGGCCAAAACACGCATTGCTCCGGCTGCCGTTAATAAATTGGCTACTAATTTAGCAGTGATCGGATCTCTGCCTTTCGCCTTACGATCCTGCCTGGCATAACCATAATAAGGAAGTACCGCCGTAATCCGTTGCGCCGAAGCTCTGCGCAAAGCATCAATCATAATCAGTAACTCCATCAAATTATGATTTACCGGATCACAAGTAGGTTGAATTACAAACACATCTGCTCCTCTAACACTTTCATCAATAACCACATTAATTTCGCCATCACTAAAAGTCTTTACCGAAGCTGCGCTAACTTCTACTCCCAAATATTCGACGATTTCCTCGGCTAATTGCCGGTGTGCATTTCCTGTAAAAATTTTTAAAGGCCTATGTTTAGTCATGTTATTCATTCCTCCCGTTTTTTACTTGCCTCTTGCTCCTCTTTACGGCGTTGCCAATTCTCCAAGTTCCTTTGTCTCCCCCGAGCTATCGCCAAAGCTCCTGAAGGTATATCTTTAGTAACAGTAGAACCGGCGCCAATATAGGCATCCTCTCCTACAGTAATAGGTGCCACTAAATTTGTGTTACTACCCACAAATGCTCTATCCTTGATAATGGTTTGATGCTTCTTTTTGCCGTCATAATTGCAGGTTATCGTTCCTGCGCCAATGTTAACACCTTCACCAATCACACTATCGCCAATGTAACTTAAATGCGGAATTTTAGAGCCTTTACCTACATATGATTTCTTCAGCTCGGCAAAATCTCCTACCTTGACCTGATCCGCCAATTCGGTCCCCGGTCTTAAATAACTATAAGGACCAATATTACACCCTTGACCAACCTTAGACTCCAGCAATATAGAATTGTTGATCGTACAATCATCACCGACAATAGTATCCACCAACCTGGTATATGGCCCAATCCGACAGTTCTGCCCAATTTTTGTGCTTCCTTCCATAATTACCCCAGGATATACAATCGTATCTTGCCCAATTTGCACCTGTTTACCGATATAAGTATTTGCCGGATCGATAATCGTTACACCTGCTAACATCTGCTTTTCTAACAGACGACGACGCAAATAAGCTTCCGCTTCTGCTAATTGAATCCTGTTATTAACCCCCAGCGCTTCCCAGGCGTTTTCTAAAAGATACGTCTCCACACGCTCCTTTTGATCAACCAAAAATTTAATTATATCGGTAAGATAATATTCACCTTGGGCATTAGCCGGTGTTAATCTTGCTAACCCTTCCTTAACACTAGCCAAGTCAAAACAATAAGCACCGGTATTAATCTCTTTAATCAGCTTTTCTTCAACTGTAGCATCTCTTTCCTCAACTATTCTCTTTATTCCTCCTGAACCCTTAATAATCCTGCCATAACCGCTTGGATTATCTAATTTAGCCGTAAGCACAGTAGCTTTAGCTCCTGTTTGCAGATGTCTTTCTTTTAAGTTCTTCAGCGTTTCACCTGTCAATAAAGGAGTATCTCCACATAAAACCAAACAATGTCCCCCGGCATATTCCTGTAATAATGGCAATGCTTGTAACAAAGCATGCCCCGTTCCTAGCTGCTCTTGCTGATAAACATAGCGGTAGTCTTTCCCCAAAGTCTTTTCTACCATTTCTCCTTGATACCCTAACACAATAATGATGTCATCCACTGCCGCTTCTTTAAGTGCATCCAAAACATGAGAAACTAAGGGAACGCCTGCTAGCTGATGCAATACCTTGGGTATCTTCGATTTCATCCTCGTTCCCAAACCCGCCGCTAAGATAACAGCTATTGTTTTAGGCAATCCTAAAACCCCCTTTTCGCAAAACAGAACTCTTACATTTTATATTTATATCACAATATCTCTACTTAGTCATCAATCCACAAGAGCTTTTTTTAAAAAACAAAAAAGGAGCCTTTCTGCGACTCCCTTTGTCACCAATTTTCAATTATTTTGACAACTTTCATTTAATTAAATAGCTGCTGCTTCTTCATACGCCTTTAAAACAGCTGTTTGAATCACTTCTCTAGCATCAGTAGAAATAGGATGTGCTATATCTCTATACTCACCATCAGGTGTTTTTCTGCTAGGCATCGCCACAAATAAGCCATTAGTACCTTCAACTACCTTAACATCATGAACGACAAAAGAGTCGTCAAAAGTAATGGAAACTACTGCTTTCATTTTGCCTTCATGGTTTATCTTCCTAATCCTAATATCTGTGATATTCATAAAGTACTCACCACCTTCCCCGCTTCTAACTCTTAACCCTATTCGTCATAAAATTAAGATTTCCTTCTTTTCTTTGAATAGTTTTCCAAAATTTAGTCCATTTTTGCTATTCTCTAAATTCGCATTATAACACATTGCTTGTTAAAATACTACACTTCTCCGTTTTGCGGATAGATAATAATTTCCCTTTTACTCTCATCAACTTTACTTAATTTCAAGAGCGCAGTATAATTTTTCACCAGTTTTTGTTCGGGAATCTCTGTATCAATTAATACTCCGATCCCTAATACTTCGGCCTTAAATTCAGTTAATAGTTCGCTCATTCCTTTCGCCGTACCACCGGCCTTCATAAAATCATCAATGATAATTACTTTACTATCTGTAGGCAAAGCCCGACGGGAAAGAGACATCGTGCGGATATGTCGCGATGAACCGGTTACATAATTCAAACTTACTGCAGAACCTTCGGTTACACGCCCACCATCACGGACAATTACCAACGGAATATTTAAATATTTTGCTGTCATCATCGCCAAAGGAATCCCCTTGGTTTCAATGGTCACAACATATTGAGGAGATAAAGCCCCAAAATGTTCAGCAAAAATCTTACCCACCATATCTGCTACCTGCACATCGAAAACAAGATCAGTAAGATAAAGAAAACCGCCGGTTAAGATCCGTGATGGGTCTGAAAGTCTATCGGCAATACTTTGCAGAAATTCTGCTTTTTTCTGCGGAGAGACCCCGGGCGAAAAAAGCACACCTCCGCCGGCACCTGTTTGCGTTTGGATTTTACCATAACCCAATCTCTGAAAAACATTCTTGATAATACTGATATCTTCACTAATCGTGGATTTAGCCACTTGAAAAAAATCAGTAAATATATTCATAGACAAAAGCAAATTAGGTTTTTCTAATAAAATTTTAGTTATCACTGTAATTCGCTCAATTCTCCGCCAGTTTTTCATTACAATCCCCCTGCTACATCCGTTTTACCCAATAGCTACTTATCTATATTAGCACTATATTTGCTTTTTTACTAAGAACATAATACTTTCTCTACAAAAGCCAAATCACTAGGCTTATCTACATCTATACCTATCTCAGGATACGGTGAAATAACACCGACACCTTTTACCCCACCCAATAATCGGGACAGCTCTTTTTCTGCATCTTCAATAGAGAGACGTCTCAATAAATAAAAGAACAAAAGCTTCCAACCAAGATGGGCAGCCAAAGAAAGCGGTTTTTTTCTTAAACGGATTAATTCTTCGGCTTCGAAAATACATCTGTCTACGACCTCTGACTTAACCAAGAGCAGATTCCCACCGGTAAATAACCCTTCTTTCAAATGTACATATGTTCTTTCTACACCGGGATATTTATTTTCATTTACTTCACGACTGACAATTGGATAAAAAAAATCACCCTCTAAACCCTGACAGGTTTCTAAAAAATGATTTACCGCTTCAGTAGTAAGTAAAGGCAGATCACTGGTTACCACTAAAAGTTGCTCATACTCCGGAGCAACTAATTGGTAAGCATTCAAAAAACTTTGCACAGTGGTCTTGCCATTAGCGGTGATTTGGACAAAGGTCGATTTAGCATAGACCTTTTCCAGTTGCTGTAAAGGTCCGGCAATAATCACTTTCTCAATATATGGTGACCCTTGTAACGCATCGACAACATACTCCACCATATAGCGATTAGCAATACGGATTAAGGCATCTTCCACAATTACTTGCTGATGTGTCGCTAATTCAGATTTAATCCCTCCAGCTAAAATAAGAGCTACCGTCATCTTACATCCCTCTACCCTTTTCATACAAACTATTTTCTCCTTACAAATTCCTGCATGGCCTTTTCGGCATATTTAACGTGTTCCTGCCCCAATTTCTGAGCCAACTCTACATCACGTTGAGAAATAGCTTGAACTATTTTCTGATGTTCTAATAAACTCTCCTTCTTTCTCCCCGGTAACATAATCGAAGTAGAACGTAAGCGAAAAACCTGATCTTTTAACTTACTAATGAGACTGGAAATCTTTTCATTGCGGGCAGCTTTATAAATAAGGGCATGTAAATCAACATCCGTATTCACCGTCAGCGATAAATCATCATTATGAAGATATTCATTTTCTTCCACAAGATGCCTCTCCATTTCCTCTATTTCTTCAGGAGTTGCCCTCTCCGCTGCCAACCCACAAGCTAAAGACTCCAAAGCGGCACGAATTTCAAAAACCTCGGACACATCCTTAGAAGATATTTCCGTAACATAGGCTCCTTTACGTGGAATAGCTTCCACAAGACCCTCCAATTCCAGTTTCCGTATAGCTTCACGAACCGGAGTACGACTAACTCCCATTTCATCAGCCAGCTGATTTTCCATCAAGCGTTCACCAGGTTTAAAAACCCCTTTTAATATTGCTTCCCGCAAGGTTTCAAAAACCACATCACGTAAAGGTTTATAATTCTCCAGCTTGATCGTATTTAGACTTCTCTCACTCATCAGCAATCAGCCTCCCCTTTAGATCCTCGCAAGTAGTCGTACGAACAACCTCCAGACTCCAATTTGGTTTCTTAAAGGAAGATTTTAGTTTTTCTGCTTCTTTTTTATTTTCCACGAAAGCCATTAGAGTTGGACCACTACCGGCCATCATCACCTTTTCCGCACCTAAAGCTTCAATTTCCTGAGCCCAAGTTTGCAATTGCGGGTATAAATCAAAGGTGGAATTCTCCAAGATATTACCCAGCGAAGCATAGAATAATTTTCTGTTCCTTGATTGTAACCCGGCCAAAGCCCCCGCTAAATCCGGTCTTTTCGTTACCTGCACCTGTGAAAGATGTTGATATACCTCCTTTGTCGAAACACCAAAAGGAGGTTTACATAAAACCAACCATAATTCCGGGGAAGGGGAACTTACCTCACTAAGCAGCTCACCTCTGCCCTCCCCAATCGCCGTAAGGGGATGAAGACAAAAAGGTACATCAGAACCCAACCTTGCCCCAAGCTTACCTAATTCCTCCAAAGATAAATCCAAATTGTATAAACGATTGAGACCTAATAATACTGCAGCTGCGTCTGCACTCCCTCCGGCCAACCCTGCCGCCAACGGAATCCTCTTCCGGATATCAATACGTAAACCGACAATCTGGGGGAATTTTTCTTTTAATAAGTATGCAGCTTGATAAGCAAGATTATCCGGGCCTGTACTTAATCCGGCCAAGTCACAGGTCAAAACAATCTCCTCAGCCTCAGAGTCCCCTTTCGTCAAAGTGATCTCATCATAAAGACTAATCCCCTGAAAAAGCGTTAAAAGATCATGATACCCATCAGGCCTTTTCCCTAAAACATCTAAGGTTAAATTAATTTTCCCATAAGCTTTACAAATAATCTTAGGCATATTCACTTCCGTACTTAAATTAAATTTGTTTATCTAATTAACATTTTATCACTTTTTGAGCCAATTTTAACCTTCAATTTAAGTTGTATGCTTATATTTCTCGTATTTTGCTCTTTCTCCTTTATTTAACACCTTTTTTCTTAACCTTAAGGTATGAGGCGTTACTTCCAAATACTCGTCATCCTCCAAATATTCCAGTGATTGCTCTAAAGACAGAGAACGCGCGCTTTTTAGCTTAACCGTTTCTTCCTTTACCGAGGAACGCATATTGGTCAAGGCTTTTTCCTTACAAACATTAACCACAATATCCTGTTCACGACTATTTTCTCCTACAATCATTCCTTCATATACCTCTGTACCGGGAGTAATAAAAAGCGTCCCTCTCCCTTCGGCAATTAACAACCCATAAGTTGTAGCCACTCCCGTTTCCCAAGCAACCAATACCCCATTTTTACGGCGGTTAATCTCTCCACAATATGGCTTATACTCGAAAAAACTATGATGCATCAAGCCATAGCCACGTGTTTCCGTAAGAAACTCCGTTCTAAATCCTATCAACCCACGTGCCGGGATGGAATACTCCAAATGCATACGGTCACCGACCGGTACCATGTTTAACAATTCGCCTTTTCTGCTGCCTAATTTCTCCATAACAGGGCCTACACAATCCTCCGGCACATCTAAAAACAGATACTCAAAAGGTTCTGTGATTGCTCCGTTTTCGTCATGTTTAAAAATAACCTGAGGCTTAGAAACTTGAAATTCCAAACCTTCACGCCGCATCGTCTCTATTAAAATGCCCAAATGCAGTTCTCCTCGCCCGGAAACCAGAAAAACTTCCGGACTGTCGGTATCTTCAACCTTTAAAGCTACATCTGTTTCCATTTCCCGTTTTAACCTGGCGCCTAATTTTCTCGAGGTAACCGGGTCACCGTCATTTCCGGCAAAAGGAGAATCATTCACCAGAAAATTCATCTGTAAAGTAGGCTCATCAATTTTGAGGAAAGGAAGGGGCTCAGGATGAGCAACATCACAGATTGTTTCCCCCACATAAATATCACCGAGACCACTCACGGCCACAATTTCGCCTACTTGTCCTTCAGTAATTTCCACCCTCTTCAAGCCCTGAAAGCCAAACAACTTACTAATCCGAAAGATTTCCGTACTCCCGTCACGTTTAATTACTGCCACCTGAGTGCCACTTTTAATCCGCCCTCTATTAATACGTCCAATCGCTATCCGTCCCAAATAATCATTATAATCTAACAGACTAACTTGTAACTGTAAAGCACCGGAAGCATCGCCGCATGGTGCAGGGATTTGCTCGATAATCGCATTAAATAATGGCTTAAAATCTTCACCCCGTTGGTTCGGATCTAAAGATGCCCACCCTTCAATAGCGGAAGCATAGATTATAGGGAAATCTATGCCCTCTTCGTCAACCCCTAAATCAATAAATAAATCCAAGACTTCATCATAAACTTGGAGAGGTCGAGCATTTTCCCGGTCCATTTTATTGATTACAACCACCGGAACTAAATTTTGCTCCAAGGCTTTTTTTAAAACAAACCTGGTTTGCGGCATACAACCTTCAAAAGCATCCACTACCAATAAAACACCGTCTACCATTTTCATAATTCGTTCCACTTCGCCGCCAAAATCAGCATGCCCGGGCGTATCAACAATATTGATAGTATAACCTGCATATTGAATAGAAGTATTCTTGGCTAAAATCGTAATCCCTTTCTCCCGTTCCAAATCATGAGAGTCCAGTACCCTCTCTACCACCTGTTCATTATCCCTAAATACACCGGATTGCCCCAACAACTTATCTACAAGTGATGTTTTACCATGATCAACATGGGCGATTATCGCGATATTACGAATTTTACTACTCTGCACAAACATTTGCCTCCTTGATCATAAACAAAAAATATTATCAGCAAAAACCACTTACACATTTTAAAGCTTTCAAAAGAGAAATGCAATTAAAACATATTTTACACTACCCTTTACGCCAAAAAGAAGGCAAAAACAGAACTAATACCGTGTAAATTTCCAATCTGCCTAAAAGCATCAAAAAAGAAAGAAAATATTTGGTCACATCAGGAAGAAAAGCAAAATTCTCTACAGGTCCAACCAAAGCCAAACCCGGACCTATATTACTTAAACAAGAGACAGTTGCGGTAAAAGATGTCACAAAATCAAAACCCCAAAAAGTCATAAACATAGTTCCTAAAGCTGCAATCGCCAAAAAGAGAAAAAAGAACTGCAAAATATTAATCACATTATCCTGTCCGATACTTTTCCCGTCTATTTTTAACCTTAAGACAGCATGGGGATGAAAGCAACGTACAAGTTCGAGTTTAGCTTGTTTGAGTAAAACCAAAATCCGACCTACTTTAATCGAACTGCCTGTCGAGCCCATACACCCGCCAATAAACATCAAAACAACCAAAACAGTCTGAGCAAAATAAGACCACTGGTTATAATTGACCGTTGCATATCCTGTTGTTGTAAGAAGGGAAACAACCTGAAAGGTCGCCTCACGAATAGTATCATCTAAAGTAGCAATACTGCCGGAATAATTGCTACAAACTACTAAAAAAACTGCCACCAGCACAAAAAACGAATAAAGCTTAAATTCTTCATTATGCGCATACACACCTAAGCTTTTAGTCCGAAAAGCCTTATAATATAAAGTAAAATTTATACCTGCCAGAAACATAAATATCGTAATAACCCATTGAATCGCCGCACTGTTATAATATCCAATACTTATATTCTTAGTAGAAAACCCCGCCGTAGCCACCGTCCCAAAAGTATGACATAACGCATCAAAAAGAGGCATACCTAATAGCCATAACAAAACAGCCAGAGTAACCGTCATCAGCAAATAAATGGACCATAAGATCTTTGCTGTTTCACTAATACGTGGCTTCAACTTTTTCACAAAATTACCACCGGGGGTTTCCGCGTGAAACATTTGCATCCCGCCTGTGCCTATAGAAGGAAACAGGGCTATAAACAAAACAATTATACCCATACCACCAAGCCATTGCGTTAAACTACGCCAAAACAAAAGTCCATGCGGCAGGGTTTCTATATCAGTTAAGACAGAAGCTCCGGTAGTAGTAAACCCGGACATGGTCTCGAAAAAAGCATCGGCATAAGTTGGAAAAATTCTCGTAAAAACATAAGGTAAGGAACCAAACAAAGAGGCTAAAAGCCACCCTAACGTGACAATAACAAAAATCTCTTTACTAAGAAAATTGCCTTCCCGCTTGGTTTTTTTATAGCCAATCACGCCAATTAAATAAGTAATACCACAAGACAAGGCCAAGGCATAAGAATCATATTCATCATAATATAATGACCAAAAAAGAGGCAGTAGCATAGCTAGGCCAACAATCATTAAAATAATACTTAAAGAATAAATAATCCGTTGATAATTCATCACAACACCTGCATCATCCGGTAATATATTTTAAAGCAATATTTGCTACTTCGGGTAAAGCAAAAATAGTTACACTATCACCCGGCAGTAATACATCATTGCCCTTAGGTATAATCACCTCATTCCGGCGATATATAGAACCAATTAACGACCCTTTAGGAAAATTTAAATCCTTTAATTTCCTATTGACTACGGGAGAGCTTTCCGAAATAAGTAATTCCGTCATTTCTGCCTCTTCATTACCTAATAAAGTAACAGAAAGCACCTTATTCTTTTGATAGATAAACCGTAATATTCTATTAGCTGTGAGCGTGCGAGGACTTACCCCTACATCGATACCCACATTTTCCATCAAGGTAATATAATCGGAACGACCTACCTGAGCTATAGTCCTTTTTACCCCTAAATTTTTCACAATTAGACTAACCAAAAGATTGAGTTTATCATCATCGGTTAAACAAACAAAAACATCGGCATTACCGGTATCCTCATTTTTTAAAAAATTAATGTCTGTGGCATCTCCATTCAAAACCATTGTTCGCTCTAATTCTTTAGCTATTTTTACACACCGATGGTAATCCTTTTCAATTATTTTTACCGCATATCTTCTATTCTCTAATATTTTGGCCAGTTGAAAACCTGTATACCCTCCCCCTAAAATCATCACCCGTTCTGCTTTTTCCCGTTTTGTTCCTAAAAATCTTTCCACACGAAGCATATCTACTGTTTTAGCCAGCACAAAAATAATATCCTGAGGGTAAACAAAATCATCGCCACGCGGAATAATTAATTCTTCCTCCCGTACAATCGCCGCAATCAGAAAGGGGAAATCAAATTTCAGCTCTTTAATTTGTTGGTTAGCCACAGGAGCTTCTGCAGGTATTTTTAACTCCAAAAACTGGATTTTCCCTTCCGCATAATAAGCTACATCTAAAGCTTCCGGAATATCAATTAATTTGGCAATCTCCTTAGCCGTAACCAGCTTGGGGTTAATCATATAATCTATCCCAGGGAACATCTCCCTGTCTTTCTTGTTTTCTAAAATATACTCTGGATTTTTAACCTTAGCTATAGTTTTCGCTACACCAAAGTTTTTAGCCAACATACAAGCAATCAAGTTTGTTTCATCACTTTCCGTAACTGCTACCAGTAAACCCGCCTCTCTAATTCCTGCCTCCTCTAGTATAGACGTTTTTACCCCATTCCCAACAATTACTTCTACATCTAAATATTCTTGCAGAGTATTGGCTCTCTCTTCCAGTTTTTCAATAACAACAACATCATAGTTTTCCTCAACTAAAATTTTTGCGATGATAAACCCGATCTTCCCTGCACCGATAATAATAACTCGCATTGCTGTTAGCTCCTTATTTGTATTTCTTAATAAAATATGCTATCTAGATAATGGCATAAAGTCAATCTTATTAATCAAAAAAACCAGTCCTCCTGACCGAAAAATTTCGAGTCGAAAGACTGGTTTTTAACCGCTTTTATTTCAATTTCAAACTACTATCTACATACTTGGTTCTACCGGCAGATAAGGTCACCTTAGTTATTCGTTCATCCTCATAACCGGATTTGGAGAATAACAGGTTATACGTTCCGGGCTCAAGATCATAAATAGTATATTCTCCAGCTGCATCTGTTGTTGTACTGTCAATTAGGGTTGTGCCTTTAAACACCGATACTTTAACATTCTTTAATACACTACCTTTAGTTGTTGTTACCGTTCCACTAAGATTCCCATAGCTGCTATCTTCTGTTGTCACCTTCACCCTAATCACCGGGGGATCGATTCCTACCCCGGAATTGCTTAAAACAATATAAACATGATACTCTTCATCAGGACTTAGATCATCTATCGCCACACTTCTTTCCCGATTAGCCGTAAGGCTAACATTACCACGGCGATTGCTGGGTACCGTTCGACCACTGGCATTTTGCCCCGCCATTACCTTATCGGCAGAAGGGACACGCTCATCGGCATATAATACGACGTAATACGCGCGACACGATTCATCAGCTTTTAAGAGCAAGTCAAAACCTCTAGAGTGAACATCCGTTACATCCGGATAATTTTTTACAAATACCGGCGCTGTTCTTTTGTAATAATCCCCACTGGAGTATGTATTAGTCCCGGTTATAGTCCGACCGTTTACTTTAGCTTTCACTCCCGTGGCTACTTTGATTTTCTGAGGAGCCTTATCAAAGATTACACCATCACCAAAAACCTCGGCATCGTTAATAATACCCCGTCCTTCGATCGTCGCTTTACTTATTATGGAAAGTTTTTTAGTGACAGTATCATTATCCAGATAAACTTCCGCATCCCGTGCCGCTAAAGAAAGATTTAAATGATCAATTGAGCCTTGTAAAAAATCTAAACGTACCTTAGGAGCTTCCACATTTACATTCCTAAATACCCCGTCAAGTTCCACCAGTGCACCTGTAGGAGCATTAAAAAGGACATTGTTAAAACCAGTGCCGGCCAAATTAGCTTCTTCAAGGAGTACAGATGATCTGGCTTCTACTGAAGCTATTTTCGTCGTACCTTGAGCTAAAAGACGCAACTTTTGCTCATTTGTGGTTTCTGCCAGAACATAATTCAGATCACAATTATTAATAATTACGCCACCGCTGGCTTTAACACTACGTGCTTTAACATTAACTAAAGTCACAGAACCATTACCAATCCCCTCAGTTAAATAAAGATCTCCGCTAATAACTACATTTCTTAAGATTACATTACCGCAATTAATAAAAACATTTCCTGAAATATTATGTGTGTCATAGGGCAACCCATATGTACCCGGAGTATCATACAAAGTACCAACGATACGGTCAAAGATGGCTAAGGCTTCCGCTCGCGTAACAGTGCTCTGCGGTCGAAAAGTTTTATCAGGAAAACCACTCATATATTTATTGTAGACTACCGTATTTACAGACAATTTACTCCAAGAAGAAATCCTGTCTCGGTCTTTAAACTTAGAAAGGGTATCCGTTTGCACATTTTTGAGAGAAAGAACCTTAGTTAAAATTGAGGCGATTTCCTCCCTGGTAATCCCTTGATTCGGTCTAATCGTTCCATCCGGATAGCCACTTAGATAACCGGCGGCAATCGCTTTTCCCATTTCAAGAGCATACCATTCATTCCCCTTTAAATCGGAAAAACGCAATGAGCTAACTCTTTTATAGCCCATCAGCTTATTAATAAAAACACAAAACTCTGCACGCGTAATTGCTTGATTAGGCATAAATTTCCCATTAGCATACCCATCTATATAGCCCCTCTGGGCCCATGTACTAATAGACTTCTCTGCCCAGTGCTTTTGTATATCGGTAAAAGTCCTATTATTTCCCGTCGCTCCTACTGTGTTCGAACTGTCGAAGCATATATAACAACAAAAAATAATGATAAAAAATAATGCAATTTTACGTAATCTTTCGATATTCATAAAGAAAAAAACACCTTCCTTTTAACCTAATTTTACCCCAAAATTTTTCCTCCTAAAAAATCCTGATTTAATTGTACCATAATATAGGAGATTTTTTAACAAGAATTTAACAATAAAGGGTTATCTGGCGTAACTTAGATTTGCACCATTAAAGGGGGCTTTTTGCCCCCCTTCTTTTAAAAACATTTCTTAGAATCCATAAATTCCTGGATATAATTTAGTGTCTCCCCAAAACGCTGAAAATGTACTACTTCACGCTCACGCAAGAAACGTAAAACATCCGTAACTTGAGGATCATCTGATAAATTAATCAACCAGTTGTACGTAGCACGAGCCTTTTGCTCCACAGCCATATTTTCAAGCAAATCAGCAATCGGATCACCTTTAGCTTGAATATATTCAGCAGTCCAGGGATGACCATTGGCATCAACATAGAAAAGTGCACGATCGTGGTCAGCATAGTGACCTCCTAAGCCTGCCGCTTTCAATTCAGCTACTGTTGCGTCCTTCGTTAATTTGTATACTAGTGTCCCTACGATTTCCAAATGGGCCAGTTCTTCAGTACCGATATCATTTAATGTTGCTTTACCTCTCTCTGTTGGCATGGAGTATCTCTGATTCAAGTAACGTAAGGAAGCGGCTAATTCACCATCAGGACCACCATACTGAGTAATTATCCATTTCGCTAAATGAACATTTTTACGGGATACATTTACCGGATACTGTAATTTTTTTTCATATACCCACATCTCTCTTCCCCCCTTCTACATTTCCCAAGGCCAAGGCTGCTGTGCCCAAAGCCAGGTATTACCCTTATTCATTCCGAAACCGAAATTCATAAGAGGACCGCATTGCTGCTCATATTGATTTTTTAATTCACAAAGTTCCTGGTATGCTCTATTGAATTTTTCAATTGCTCTTTGATCACAAGGATGCGTATTTAAATACAAATTTAACTCTAAGGCAACAAATTCCACTTGCTGTATTCTACAAAGCAAGGCTTGACAAGAATTATTTACAACCATGCGGAACACCTCCTCCAAAGTACACTTTACAAGGACGCGGTCCTTCACAAGGTCCATATTGTCCTTGCGGCATATTTAGCTCCGGAAATAACGTGCCATTACACAATGCTTCTGCAGGAGAGTAAACCGTATTTAAACATTGCCAAGGCACATAAGCATGAGCTAAACGAAAATACGGACAGGTGAAAGGAGGTGCGGAATGACCGGAATGCGGCGGACAAATAGGCATCATCATGCCAGATTCACCAAAAGGACAAGGCATGGGAGGACAAGGACAGGGCATTTGCGGACACATTGGCTCCATAGGAGGGCAGGGGCACGGCATTTGCGGACAAGGCATTGGGGGACACGGCATCATCGGTTCTTCATGAATTGGCTCCTGTGGTGGACAAGGACTAGGCATTGGCATAGGCGGACAAGGCATCGACTCTTTAGGTGGACAAGGCATTGACTCCTTTGGCGGACACGGCGGACATGGGATAGGCTCTTTAGGCGGACATGGTGGACAAGGTATCGGCGATATTTCTTGCTTCGGACACTCTTTTTTAGGCGAACAAAAGTCTTTGTCTTTCGGCTGCTTAATATTCTCTATATCAGCCTGATTAGGAATAACTTTAAACGTAAAATTTTTCAACTTTACTCCCTCCTTATACTTATACTAATCTCACTCTAGTCTATGCGGTATCTGTCTCTGTTGTCCCACTTATCTTAATTTTTATTGCTTAATCATATGGCAAAATATAAATTCAAGTAAAAGGAGTTCCAGGCCAATTCAAGAAATAAGACAATAGATAAGAAAAACTTTTTTCAGAAATTTTTAGAAACTGCGTCTAAATCACCTTGCTTTTGACAACTTGACTATGCTATAATAAGTTGTAGGTAATATATAACATAAAACTATAATCCCTCTTTCCTATAAAAGAAAGCCGACCCTCAGCTTTAAAGGTCGGTCTTCTTATTTTTTTATTTATTTTTTATAAGAAATTATACAGTCTCATTGTCCTCAGGTATTTCGGTAACACACTCCAGGGAAGGTACAACTTGTATCCAGGTTGTACCTCTTTTTAATTTCAATAACTCCCCTTGCTGATCATAAAACTTCATATCCGCAGAAACAGCATCCTTCTGCCAATATCCCTTTAACTTTTGACCATCAATATAACAGACCAAATCGCCTTTACCGACAACCTTTACATCAGATAAAGGAATACCATCTTTAACATAAGTAGTAATTTTTGTCACCATAACCAAGAGATTATCTGCCGTAATTAAAATATCGTCCTCCATTACATGAGGCTGCCCATTAATAGCCCTTTCATAACGATTTTCATGATAACGCCAGCTAACCTTATAAGGATAATTCTTCACTGAATAATCAATAACCAATTCCCCGCTAAAGGGCGTTCCAACCCATTCCGTTCCCCAAGGTTGCAAAAATGGAGTTTCGAGCTTATAACCTTTCTTCTTAGCTCCTTGCAGCAATTTTTCCGTACTGGTGTACAGGTTATGAGGCTTTTTTCTAGTTTTATCACGCCAAAAATAAGCACTAGAATTATAAATTTCGTCAAAGTCTTTCACCCCTATTTGCGGAATCATGGCTAAAGCTTCCTGACTTCCTCCCGCATGAGCTAAAGGAGCATCATAACCTCTGGCTAACTGTACAAAATAACCGCGCGTACTCCGTACCGGACCAATTTTTTCTGCTTCCTGATGGTAAAAAAGCGCCAAATACCTAGTAATCCCGGCTTCCGCAATAATTTCATACACAAGATCTGCTTTATCTAAATCGCTTTGCGGGCGGGCCGGTTTTAAATTATCGATCATAACCAATAAAGCCCCCGGCAGCTGTGGTTCTCTCGGTTCCGGGATTTCTACAGTCTTCTCCTCATTTACAAGAGGCGGAAAATTTGGTTCATTTGGCTTTGCATTCCAAAGATGAACACCATAAGCGATTAAAAATCCTGCCATTAGTCCACCAATTATTACTATTATTAATTTTTTAGCCGTATTTCTCTTTAGTATTCTTTTAATCACAATTCCCTCCATTTTCATTACATTTCTAACACTCGCAAACATATATTATACTAACGTTATCTTTTTTCCTGCCTAGTTCATGAACCTTTTTGCTTCTTTTTTCGTAAGATGTAAAAAAATTTACAAGGGGGATACCTAATTATGGATATCCGTGAATTACAGTGGCTGCGTGCCCATTCAGCCAAACTGGATCCGGAACTAAAAAGTGTGCTCATTTCTAGCTATAGATCCGTTTTAAAAGTGCCTTGCTTCTTGCAAAGGCTCTATCGTTTTCTGCACAATAAATTCCGCCGTTACCCCGTGATTATTCAACTTACACCTACACGTGACTATGATGCGGTCAAAGAACTTCGTACCTCTCTGAACAAATTACACAAACCTATCAACGACTTAAAAATAATCAACAGTATCTCAGCTTCGCTCCCTATCGATAGCATCAAAAAAATCAGCAGTAATTCCCTAATCTCCAAAATCTACCTGGATCGGGAAATACGAGCACTACTCAATGTGGTCAATCCCACCATTAATACCCCCATTGCCTGGTCAAAAAACTATACCGGCAAAGGAGTAACTATCGCCATCTTGGACACAGGTACCTACCCCCATCCTGACCTACTTCTGCCTAAAAATCGCGTCATCGCTTTTAAAGATTTCGTTAATCACCAAGAAACCAACATCTATGATGATAACGGTCATGGGACACATTGTGCAGGGTCAGCTGCCGGTAACGGCTATACTTCCTCCGGAAAATACAAAGGTCCTGCCTTTGAAGCGAATATCGTCAGTATTAAAATCCTCGATAAAAAAGGTACCGGAAAATCTTCAAACGCCATTAAAGCTGTGGAATGGATCTTAGAAAATAAAAAACAATACAACATCAAAATAATTTCCCTTTCTCTAGGCTATAAAGCTGTGGTACCCTATCGCGAAGACCCCTTATGTCAAGCTTTGGAAAAAGCAGAAACTGCCGGACTGGTAGTCTGTACAGCTGCCGGCAATGACGGACCGGACCCCCAAACCATTAGTTCACCTGGTATCCATCCCTCTTTGATCACTGTAGGAGCTTTTGATGACCACAACACCATTGATCCAAATGATGATACCATTGCTGATTTCTCCGGCAGAGGTCCTACTATTGATGGGCACACCAAACCGGACTTTCTCCTCCCGGGTAATAACATCATCTCTGCACGAGCCAAAGGTTCCCTTCTAGATAAACTCTCTGGAGATAAAATTGTAGATGACTGGTACATCACTCTCTCCGGCACTTCTATGGCTGTCCCCATCTGTGCCGGAATAATCGCTCAACTCCTTGAGGCTAAACCCTTTCTTACGCCGGCGGAAATAAAAGAACAGCTCATCAAAAGTTGTCGCAAAATAAAAACAGCCGATGCCAATACCCAAGGCAACGGCTGTCTCGACTGCAGTATGTTATTTAACGAAACGCAATCTTCCATATAACCACAATACTACTGCTATTATTTGCAGCATAAGCGTTTTTTAGATCTGCTTCCTTTTGGTAAAAATATAGCCCAACAACAATAAGATAAATAGAGCAATTAAAGCTAGGAACAAGATTCCTTTATTGGCAGACAAAACAGTAGACATTCTCTGATTATTGCTATTCTCACCGACTTTTACAAGGTTAACTTCATTATTAAGCAATTCATTAAGAGGTGTTAATTGTTCGTCAGTGGCTTCTAACAAGTTCTTCTCATCATATATGAGATATTCACCGGTTTCGACATCATAAACAGGTATAAAACTACGTACTTGCGGTTCAGGCTTCGTAAGGTCACCCTTCCCTTCAGTCTGAATTGCGCCTTCTTCCGTCTGTGCTTCACTGGTTAAATCTTTAATGGTTAAATTTTCTTTTATTACTTCATTTAATTTATCTTTTGTCTTACCTAAGCTTTCTTCATTCTTTGTCTTATCCAAATTTATTTCTTTTGCTTCTTCAGATGCTTTATCTGATTTATCATTATCAGTTAAAGCATTTTTTTC
>LFRM01218194.1_pt2 | contig 53065 bp, 62 predicted proteins | sample 618341 | NCBI WGS metagenome assembly LFRM01 (sample SAMN03654438, study PRJNA283298) | anaerobic digester metagenome | isolation source: pool of bioreactors CSTR01a, CSTR02a, and CSTR03a thermophilic anaerobic... | place: Denmark: Kgs. Lyngby | collected 2014-05-21 | reverse complement strand
CATTTGGCTGGTACGTTACCACTAAAAACTGTTTAGGGTTGATTTATTTCCGGGTATTTAAAAGGCTACCGTTAGATCTCTCCAACGGTAGCACAATTGCTCTATAATCTCTTTATTTTTTAGAGCTTACCCCAACATTTGACATAGAGCCAATAAAAGCTTAAAAGGCATTGCTTCTAAGCAATGCCTTTAACATAATTCGTCATTATTTATTTGTTACTTTTTTTGTCTACAATTGTCAGGAGCCTCTTAACTTAATACTCCCACTTTCTTTAAAGCCTCTCTAATCACTTCAGTTTCAGCAGGTAACGGTTCGACTAAAGGTAAACGTAATTTACCGGCCGGACGACCCATAAGCTCAAGGGCTTTCTTTACAGGAATAGGATTGGAAACTACAAACAAAGCTTTAAAAATCGGATATAACTGTAAATGTATTTGCGCTGCTTTCTGAATATCTCCTGCTAAATAGGCATTGATCATGGCACTCATTTGTTTGCCAACAACATGAGCTACTACACTAATAATGCCATAACAACCAACAGCCATCATCGGTAATGTTAAACTATCATCACCACTATAGACATAAAATTCTTCCGGTAATTTTGTTTTCAGTTCAGAAACCTGATCTAAGTTACCACAAGCTTCTTTTAAAGCCACAATGTTGCGTACATCAGCCAATTTCACCACTGTATCAGGCAATAAATTAATTCCCGTCCTCCCAGGTACGTTATAAAGAATTATCGGTAAATCTACAGCTTCAGCAACAGTTTTAAAGTGCTGATATAAACCAGCCTGAGTAGGCTTATTATAATATGGGGTTACTAACATAACTCCGTCAACACCGGTCCGAGCCGCTTCCTCAGTAAAACGAGCAGTATCAAACGTACTATTAGAACCCGTACCCGCAATAACCCAAGCCTTAGACTCTACTGCCTCTTTTATCGCTTTAAATAAATCTAATTTTTCTTCTTTGCTTAAGGAAGGTGACTCACCGGTTGTTCCTGAGATAACCAAGCCTTGGCTGCCTTCCTCAATCAGCTGTAAAGCTAACTTCTGGGCACCTTCGAAATCTACACTATAATCATCTTTAAAAGGAGTAATCATTGCCGTAATAAGTCTAGGAAAGTTTTGCATAAACAACAGCCCCCTTTTTATATTTTCAGCATATCATTAATTATCCAGGTTCAAAATTTCCTCTAATCCCACTTTTAGTCCTTGCCACATTTGCACTTTGCGCACCGCCATTAAAATTCCGGGAATAAATGATTCACGAGAATAAGAATCATGTCTGATTGTGAGAAGCTCTCCTGTACCTGCAAAAAGTACCTCTTGATGGGCAACTAGACTTTTTAATCTGACACTATGTATCCTTATGCCCCCAAAATCTCCCCCACGACAATAGTCTGCAACTGTATTCTCTTCCTTAACTTCCGGTGTGGAATAATCATTCGTAATATTACGTGCCGTAGCTATAGCTGTTCCGGATGGACTATCTACTTTTTTATCATTATGATATTCAATTATTTCGCTCTGATCAAAATACTTTCCGGCCTCTCGCGCAAATTTCATCATGATTACAGCACCTAAAGAAAAGTTTGGAGCAAGGAACATTGAGGTATTGTGTTCCTTAGCTAAACGATCAAATTCAACTAAATCAGTCTCTTCTAAACCGGTTGTCCCGGCAACAACAGCTACACCCTTCTTTAAGACAAGGGGAATGTTTTGCTGAGCAGCTTTCTTATGGGTAAAATCAATTACCACATCAGGCTTCATTTCATCAATAACTTGTTCTATATTATCCGAGATTTGCACTCCCAAAAAGGAAATTCCCGCTAATTCCCCGGCATCCTTACCAATGTTTTGAATATCTATAGCTCCTACTATTTCTATATCAGCAACTTGACTAAGTCCTTTAATTATGGCACAACCCATCTTCCCACTCGCTCCGGTTACCGCAACCTTAATCTTCAAACTTTCCATTGGCAATTGACCTCCTTTTTCCCTTTCATTTTAGAAAATAAAAAACAGCCACAGGTATCTACCTATCGCTGCAAAAATAATACCTGGTCTCTTCCCTTAGTGAGATAGTTCTCCATCTGATGGCGGGAACAATCAGATGACAGTCCTGCATTTATTTAATGCAGACCCAGTATAGCAACCCGGCAAATTGCTACACTTCGGCGAATATCCCTTTCCTCCAGTTCTTCGTAGCCAACTCCCTGGAATACTCTTGATTATCGCAACCCCTACCCCACTCCACAGAGTGAGGTAATACTTATTAAGTTTAATATATTGTATGATGATGCTTGCTATTTGTCAATAATTAAATCTTTTATAATTCAGATGCGTTTCATCAAGATCAACAATAATAACCTCATTTCCTATCTTTTTTACACAAGACCAAGGAATGTTGAAATTATTTCGGTCTAAAAAACTAAACAATCCACTTCTACTGGGAAGAAGAATGGATTGAATTTCACCTGTTTCACTATCTATTACCAAATCTGAATCCGCTACAATACCTAAACGTCCGCCATTTTGGATATTAACTATGTCCTTGCCAATCAATTCACTCAAACGCACATGAAACATTACCCTCTCTCCTTCCTCTCTATAGTAATCAAAATTTATTGCAGATTTTATAATATAAAGCTAAAACTATCGGCTGTAAAATTGCCAATACAATCGCAATAGCAGCCAAATAATCTACCGACCAATCAAAAAAAACGAGTCTTTCCGGCATGGAAATCTTCAAAAATGTAGCTAATAACGTTAACGCCAGATAAATTCCTCCGGCTACTGCTACCAATTCCCCTATAGCCAGTGAAGCAGGCGACTCAACAGCATCCTCCCACCGCGTCAAATTTCTCGCATGACGAAGTTTCTTTTTTGTTTTTACAGCTATACCGAACACTATTAAAAAAATTAGGAAAAACATGATTTTTCCCATAAAAAACCCCTCCCTTACTTTATAATTATGCAGGTAAAGGAGGGTTATTCCAGCTAATCGGATAAAAAAGATTGCAAATCCAGTGGTTTATCGATAGGACCTATTGTGCTTAGGGTAAAATGCTTTTCTTTAAATAAATCATTGGCTAATTGTTTTACATCTTCTAAGGTTACAGCAAAGATTCGCTCTATTATTTCTGAGGGTGGTACAATACGGTTTAAACATAACTCATTCCTGCCTAACCGAGTCATCCGACTGCTCACACTTTCTAAACCTAAAAATAAGTTTCCTTTAATCTGCTCCTTGGCTCTGTTCAACTCCTTTTCTGTAATGCCTTTGGAGACAATATCCTGTACCTCTTTTAATAAGAGATGGATTACTTCTTCATATTTCGCCGGACTGGTACCGGCATAAAAAGTAAATAAACCCGTATCACAAAAAGCACTATGATATGAAAACACAGAATAAGCAAGGCCTCTTTCTTCCCTGATTGACTGAACTAAACGCGAAGATAGACCACCGCCTAAAACATTATTAAGAATATATAGTGTATGGATTCTTTCATCCTGTTGTGATAAGCCACCGGTTCCTAAACAAATATGAACTTGTCCTGTATCACGAGTTAAGTTAGAGCTTACCGCTTGAATATTTTCCGGTATGGTCACCTTTTCATCTGTCTGACGAGGCTTCATAGCTCCAAAAATCTCCGCTGCCTTAGCTTGTACCTCCTGATGATCCAAATTCCCAGCTATTGCTATCACCAAACGACTGGGTATATATGTGTCTTGAAGATATTTGATAATATCATTTCTTTGTATATTTTCCAAGGATTTAAGCGTACCTAAGATCGGTTTGCCCAGAGGATGGTCAGGCCAGGCCGTTTGCACAAACAAATCATGAATAAGGTCATCAGGTGTATCTTCATACATTTTAATTTCTTCTTCAATCACACCCCGTTCCTTCTCAATAGCTTTTTCCGTAAAAGTAGAATTAAAAAACATGTCTGATAAAACATCCAAACCCAAAGAAAAATGCTCATCAAGGGTTTTCGTATAATAACAAGTATATTCTTTAGTTGTAAACGCATTTAACTGTCCCCCAACAGAATCGAGGGCTTCAGCAATCTCAACTGCAGAGCGATTTTTCGTTCCTTTAAACATTAAATGTTCAATAAAATGGGAAATTCCTTCCCAGCCTTCTTTCTCGTGACGCGACCCTGTTCCGACCCAAATTCCCGTAGAAACCGAACGAACACCGGGAATTTTCTCAGAAATAATTCTCACGCCGTTTTCTAATTCAGTTTTAACAATATCATTTTGCTGATTTTGCTCGTTTTTCTGCATTAGACTGAATCTCCTTTGTTTTCATTCCATACTCTAATAATTTTTGCGCATCTCCATAACGGTTACGAGAATTTAGCACAACCGCGATAATATGGTGACCGTTATTCATCGCTGAAGCAACTAAACAGTTCCCGGCTTGATTCGTGGTCCCGGTTTTCACCCCGGTAGCCCCAGGTAAAGTCCATAATAGTTTGTTTGTATTTCTAATATATGCACTTCTTCGAGGGTTTGTCCAATGCAAAGTGTACTCTTTAGTAACCACTATTTTAGAAAACACCGGATTTTGTAAAGCATAGCGGGCAATTAGTGCTAAATCATAAGCCGTTGTTAAATGATAGCGATGAGGTAAGCCATTGGTATTATAAAAAGTTGTATTATAAGCCCCAATTAACCTGGCTTTAAAATTCATCATCCCGACAAATTCTTCTTCAGTGGGCGAAAGATGTTCGGCAATAGCCACACAGGCATCATTTCCTGACTTAATCAGCGCACCATGCACCAATTCTCTTAAGGTTAACTGATCATTGGTCCTTAAATGTATCGAAGATTCCCCAACAGCTGCTGCTCTTTTACTTACCGTAACCAACTCATCTAAACGTCCGCTTTCAATGGCTAAAATTGCCGTTAAAATCTTCGTTGTACTGGCCGGCGCTTTTAACTTAAACGCATCTTTTTGATATAAGATCACCCCGGTTTCTGCATCTATAGCTACAGCCGCAGCTGCAGTAATAGTTGGATCCGAAGTCGCCCATGCATTATTACTACAAAAATTAATAAAACAAGATAAAATAAGCACAAAGTAAAAAGAAATTAAAAAGATTATCCCCTGTTTATACTTTACCATGTCCTTTTCCGTTTCATAATTTTTGTCATATAAAAATAGTATGGCTGTAATTAGATAATTTATGATTTAATAATTTCCGTTACTTTTTTAAACTGATAATCCTGGTCCCGTAAAGATTTTATTAATCCGGGCAAAGCTTGTAAAGTACAGCTTTTGGGATGCATAAGGATTAAGGAACCATGATCAACTTTAGGGAGAATTCGATTTAAGATTACTTCGGGAGTAGGGTCTTGCCAATCTATTGTATCTAAGGTCCACATAATCGTCTTATAGCCTAAAGAATCAGCTGCCTTTAAAACCGATTGGCCATGTTCACCATACGGAGGAGCAAAAATTTTAGCTGAATTTATTTTAATTTCTTGAAAAACTTTTTCAGTATCGGTTATTTCCTTCATATTTTGTTCTACACTTAATTTGTCCGGGTGGGGATGAGAATACCCGTGATTACCTATTTCATGACCGTTTTCGGCGATATTAGCTACTAATTGAGGAAACTTTTTGGCAAACTTACCTGAAATAAAAAAAGTTGCTGTAACCTTCTCTTCTTTTAATACTTCCAGTAAATCCGGAAGAATTTCTTCTCCCCAATCCACATTAAACATAAAAGCTACGGCTTTTTCTTGTGTATCCCCCATAAAAATGGGGTTAATTGTAGGTTGAGTTTTATTTACAAAATAACTGCAAAAAACAAATCCCATAATTAAGAGCAAGATGATCATTAAAAACCAGGCAATCCGACCTTTGCTGATAAAAAAAACATACATTTTAATTTCACCCCTTTAAGATATGTTTACGGTAATCTATATGCAGGGTGAATTAAAATAATAATCTTCAAGCAAAAATTAAATAAAATGCGTGCAATATTAACATGCTACACGCATTTTTTTAGTAGACATAATTTTAACATCAAATCTTTGTCCTTATTTGTTTTTTTCTGATTCAACACTTTTTTGCTCTCGAAGTGCTTCCTTGCGGGAAAGATTAATCCTGCCTTGACGATCTATTTCTGTTACTTTAACCAGTATTTGGTCTCCTATAGATACAACGTCTTCTACTTTATTTGTACGCTCTTCTGCTAATTGTGAAATATGCACCAAACCTTCTTTTCCGGGTAAAATTTCGACAAAAGCCCCAAAATTCATGATCCGAATTACTTTACCCATGTATATTTCACCAACTTCAACCTCTTTGGTCAGCTTCTCAATCATTTGCTTTGCTTTTTCCCCGGCCTCTGTGTTAACTGCGGCAATAAAGACATGTCCATCATCTTCAATATCAATTTTTGCACCTGTCTCATCAATAATTTTTTTGATTGTTTTTCCACCAGGTCCAATTACATCTCTAATCTTTTCCGGATCTATAACCATACTAATTATTCTGGGTGCATATGGAGATAATTCCGGGCGAGGTTCGGAAATAACAGAAAGGATCTTATCTAAAATAAACAATCTACCCTTACGAGCTTGTTCTAAAGCATCTCTTAAGATGTCACGATTAATCCCCGGAATTTTTATATCCATTTGGATTGCCGTAATGCCCTTACTTGTACCGGCTACTTTAAAATCCATATCGCCGTTAGCATCCTCCAACCCCTGTATATCCGAAAGAATTGAATAATGCTCTCCTTCTTTAATTAAACCCATAGCAATTCCTGCAACAGGTGCTTTAATAGGCACTCCGGCATCCATGAGCGAAATGGTACTTCCACAAACACTGGCCATCGAAGTAGAACCATTAGATTCCACAACTTCGGAAACAAGACGAATCGTATAAGGGAACTCCTCTTCCGGAGGAATCATCGGTTCAAGTGCTCTTTCCGCCAAAGCACCATGCCCGATTTCTCTTCTGCCGGGACCTCTCATCGGACGAGCTTCTCCCACACTATACGGAGGAAAATTATAATGATGCATATAACGTTTAGATTCCTCGACTCCTAAGCCATCCAAAATTTGTTCATCACCGATTGCACCTAAAGTCGCAATGGTTAAAACCTGTGTTTGACCTCTTGTAAACAGACCACTACCATGAGTTCTAGGTAAGACACCGGCTTCACAAGTAATTGTCCTAATCTCATCTAAAGCCCTGCCATCCGGTCTGATTTTATCTACAGTAATCAGTTTACGAATATATGTCTTAATAATTGTATCAAGAACCTTCTCTACATCCTTCAAATTATCAGGATAAATTTCTGTGAAATGTAAGATAGCTTCATCTTTAATCCTTTTTACATTTTCTTCTCGTTCTAATTTGTCTTTATTAAGCAAAGCTTTTTGTAATGGCTCTTCGGCAAAATCCTTTACCGCTTGTTCAAGTTCAGAATCAATCACCGCCAGCTGGGGCTCTTCTTTTTCTTTTGCTAAACCTATTTTTAAAGCTTCTTCACGAAATTCTTCAATAAATTGTACTATTTCCTTGATCTTTTCATGTCCAAACATAATTGCCTCAAGACATAACTCTTCTGATATTTCCTTACATCCGGCTTCTACCATCATCACGGCATCTTTAGTTCCGGCAACTGTTAAATGAAAAAGACTTTTTTCAGCTTCTTCAACAGTTGGATTAATGATAAGTTGTCCATCAACATAGCCTACAACAACAGCTCCAATAGGTTCTTTAAAAGGAATACCGGAAATATGTAAAGCAGCAGAAGCTCCGTTAATGGCTGTTACATCAGGCAAGTTATCCTGATCAACAGACATTACCGTAGCCACAATATGAACATCATTATGATATCCTTTAGGAAAAAGCGGACGAATCGGTCTATCGATAAGTCTACTGGAAAGAATCGCTTTTTCACTGGGACGCCCTTCTCTCTTAATAAAACCTCCGGGGATTTTCCCTACAGAGTAAAGTCGTTCTTCATAATCAACTGTTAACGGGAAAAAATCAATTCCTTCCCTGGGTTCAGCAGAAGAAGTAGCTGTAGCCAGTAAACAGGTGTCGCCATAACAAATAAAAACAGCTCCGCCGGCCTGTTTACCCAATCTTCCTGTTTCTAGAACGAGCTTTCTTCCAGCTAGATCAATTTGCTTTCTAAGAATTGGATATGGATATTCCATGTATTAGTTTAACCTCCCTATATTTATTCACCTTATTTTTTTTCCTCTAAACGTAGACTTTATTCTACACAACTTTTATTATTTCCTTCCCTTAGAAAATAAAATACCTAATATATTCCTCTTTACCTTTTTCATCCATAAAAATAAGAGCGGAATTCCGCTCTTATTTTTATCTTCTGAGACCTAAACTTTCGATAATAGCCCTATATCTGTCTAAGTCCTTTTTCATCAGATAATTTAACAAATGCCTACGTTGACCAACCATTTTTAATAAACCACGTCTGGAATGATGGTCTTTTTTATGAACCTTTAAGTGTTCAGTTAAATAATTTATTCTTTCTGTTAAAATGGCAATTTGTACTTCCGGAGATCCCGTATCGTTTTCATGAATGCGGTATTTGTTAATTATCTCGCTTTTCTTTTCCTGTTTAAATGACATGGACGACATGACAACCTTCACCTCCTTATTTTTTCACCGTAGCCAAGTTAAACGTCGGTGACTCGTTTAACCTAGTCAACGCTGATTTTAACAATTTCAATTATAATTTACTTAAAAATCTAATGCAAGTATTTTTTATAATTTAAATTTATGAACTGCATCAATCATTTCTTTAGTCATTATATTTAAAGTCTGAGCTGTTGATGATACTTCCTCTGTGGAAGCATACAACTCTTCAGAAGAAGCCGCTATTTCTTGAGTCGAAGCTGAAACTTGCTGTGCAACACTAGAGGCCTCCTGAACATTTTTGAGTATAATATCCTTCTGTTTTTCTATATTTGTTGTTCCCTCATCAATAGCTTCTATTTTAGGAACTAAATCGTTAATTACGGAGATAACATCTTGATATGAAGTTAAGGCTTTTGTAATAACATCAAACTGCTCCTCCAATTGTTGGTTCATTTCATTACTGGCTCTGGCCAGAACATCATTTGTCTCATCAGAAATTGTACCAATAAGTTTATTAATATCTTCGGAAGATGCTTTAGTTTGTTCTGCCAGAATTCTGATTTCTTCAGCAACAATGGTAAAACCTCTTCCGGCAGCTCCGGCACCTGCAGCTTCGATTGCTGCATTTAAAGCTAACAAATTTGTTTGATCTGCGATTTCATTTATCAAGGTAATAATCTCATTTATTTTAACCACATTCTTACCTAAGCTTGCAAACCTATCTACAAAATGTTTAAACGAATCGGTAAAATTGTTTACTGACTCTCTTAATAACTCCATCTTACTATTTGTTTCATTAGTCAATACTTTTACATCTTTAGAACCGGAATCAATTTCTTTTATTGCTGAAGTCATATTATCTAAATCTTTATTAAAACGCTCTAATATTTCATTTATCTCAAATAAATTTTCCGTGAGGGTACCTGTACCTTCAGCAATCTCTTGAATTGATGTTGTCACTGTTTCTGAAGCCGAAGACATTTCTTGAGATACTGCGGCTAAAATATCTGATTGTTTATTAATGCTTTCTGAGTTATCTACGATAGTTTTTATCATATCTTTGGTTGAATCCTGTGTTATTTTAGCGGCATTAACTATTTGCCCAAATTCATCTGTTTTCTTTAAATATTCATTATCAACCTCTGTAGTTAAATCACCGGTAGCAAATTTTTGTAAATGAGCTTCCAAATATGTCAATGGCTTGATAATTATCCTATTGGCAAAAATGTTGATTAACAAACCTGCTAAGAAAACTAATATAGCAGTAATTAACACAATATTATAGATTACTTTATTTACTTCAATTTGAATAAACTGCTTTGGTATACCAATGAAAAACATCCCTATTGTTTTGTTATTACTGTCTTTGATCGGTACATATATAGTTTCATGCTCAATATTGACGACATTAGCTACACCAAGATACTCTTTATTTTCACCCATTACCGTATTTATTACCTTTTGGTCCGCTATAGTTCCTACTGCTCTCTCTCCATTATTTATCACCGTAGTAGCTATTCTTGTATCATATAAAAAAATAGTACATTCTACATTTGCGTTTTCTTTAATCAAATCAACAACTTCATAATTATTATTAATTAAAACATCACCTTTATATAATTTATCACCTACTATACTCCATTTTCCGGGATATTTCGTTTCAATTAATTGCATACCCAAATCAGCATTTGTCGTCAAAAGGTTAGTAGTAATGAATTCATCAAATTCAAAATAAACTACGACGTTTACAAAAATACTAAAAACTATAAATAACGAAAAAACCATTAATAATAATTTTCCCCTAATTTTCAAGCTCATTTAAAACTGCCTCCTTTAGAGATAAATTACACTAATTTTACTAAGATGCATTTTTATATCATAATTCGTTATATTATTACAAATTTCCTTTCAAAATGGGGAAAATAGTTTTAATTATTTACTATTCTGAATAATAAAAGTATACACCTCTATGCTTTGGGTACAATCACCACATCTTCCATTTTACAGCCGGAAATCATCGTGACTATATCTGCAATCCTGGCAATCTCATCATCTCTTAATCCCTCGGAAGGTACCACCACCATTACCGATTCTTTTTCGATTACTGATATTACATCAGTAAAGCCCTTCGCAAGTAGGGCATTTTCAATTTTTGTTTCCTTCCCAATATTGTTAGTAAACCATAGTAATTCTTCTTGAGCTTTTAAACGAATATCCTCACTACTATTTGGATTATTAATAATTTCATTTAATCTTTCCACCCGTTCACTTCGTGTCCTCTCCCTTTCTAAACGATATTCACTAAAAAAGTTATCTTTTAACTCTTTTTCCTCTTCAGAAATTATCGTAATCTGGGGCTGAGTGCTTACTTCTTCCGGTTCCAATCTATCGCCCTCTGTCTCTTCCAGCATTGCCGGATGCTCATCTTCGGTTAAAAAATTCTTTCCTTGATAACCAGACGTAAGAGCAAACCAAACAAAAGAGATGCTTAAAACAATTAAGCCTAATGTAAGCAAGCTTTTAAAACGAAGAAAAATTGTAGTCATAATCATCATTACCTACCTTTCTTTGGGAAGTATCATTATTTTATGTGCCGGTAAATCAAATAAAGACTGAACAGCCCTACTTAATTGTATTTTTAATTCCACATCATTAGCACCTTCAGCCACAACCAGAACTCCTTTTATTTCCGGTGCCTTTTCCTTAAGAACTAACGGTTCATTCCTGCTTTGAACTAAAACATACTCTGTTTGCTCATCAATCTCAGTAGTCACTCTTACTCCACCTTGTGTATCTTTTTCCTCGACAATTGTTTTTTGATTATTGACATTTTTAGCATAGTCTTGTTCCTGACCGGCTGCGAGGCTTATTGCTACAGAAACATGACCAACGCCCTCTACTTGACTTAATATGTCAGTGATTTGTTTAGCCAAAACATCTTCCATACTCATTAATGACGAAGCAATAGGTCGCATATCTTCCATGGATTTTTGCGGTATTTTTTCGGGAACCGCCGTCTTATTTTGATCATCTAAAAGCAATCCCGGAACAATCATCAGCAAAATTCCCAGAATAATTAATGTAACTATACCCCAAACCCCAAACCTACCCTTAGGATCAAGTATAGATTTGTAAAATTCGTTCATCCAACTGCACCTCCGGTCCAATATATCACTTAACAAATCTTAGTTAAGTAAAAACTATCTTAATTTGTTGGTCCTTAATCCCCAAATATTGAGAAATCACTTTTATTATTTCTGCCTCCAGCAATTGTTCCTCTCTACTCCGTTGTTTCTCTATAGTTTTGCCCTGATTAATCTTTACCGGTTTAATAAATTCTGACCCTCCTTCCTTTTCTTCATCTTTATTACTAACACCAATAGAAACCAATATTTCTTCAAATAATTCCGGACATTCTTTATTTACTGTTTGATCCAACTGAACCTGCACTTCAGCTTTTTCCACACCATCTACTGTTAAAACCAAGGTCTCCATTTGTTTTTCTATTTTCTGCTGATAGGTCTCCCATAATATTTCCCGGTTGACCCTTTGCAAATTTTCTCCCTGTTCTAAAACACTATTAAACTGAGATTCATAAAATTCTTCCTCTTGCCAAACAAAAGCTTCTATCTCTTGTCCTTGATTGATTAAATTTAAGATGGGATTTAAAATAGCAATCAACACAAAAAGCCCCATCACAACCTTTACAAAACGCTGCATACTATGTGAAGGCATAATCATATCCAAAAATGACGTTAAAATAATAATTAGCATTATATTTCGCACTAATTCTGTCAAAACAGACATCCCCACACACCTACCTAAGCATGAAAGTAAAATTAGCCGCACCAACAATAATCGTAATCGTCAAAAAAAACATAATCGCCACAGCTGTTACTGCAGCAAAAGCCAGAAAAAGGCACTCTGCCATCTGCTCCAAAGTATTAGCCAACAAAGAATCACCCATAGGCTGGATTAAGGCAGAAGCAAGTCGATAAATGACAGCCAGAGCAATAATTTTAATTACCGGTAACAAAATAATAGCTGCTAATACTAAAACGCCCGTTAAGCCTAGAACATTTTTTAATAAAAGCGCTCCTCCCATAACCGCATCAAGGGTATCAGCAAGCATACTACCTGCTATAGGAATAAAAGCACCTGTCATGTATTTAGCAGTTCTCAGAGTAACCCCGTCGGTAACAGCACCTGCTACCCCTTGTATAGATAACACCCCGATAAAAAGTGTTAACACAAGACCAATCCCTACTTTGGTTATCTGCTTAAAAAAACCGGCAAGACGCGATACTTTAAATTGGTCAGACATATTATTAGCAATACATAAAACAGCAGTTAGAAAAATCAAGGGGAAAATAATTTTTTGGGTAAAAAAAGACATAAAACTAAGAAAAACTAACAAAAAAGGTTGTAATAAAGCCGTCGAAGTAAGTCCCCCTACTGTTGTTAAAAGCACTAAAAGTACCGGTAGCAATAGCCTCATAAAATCCACCATTTTATCTATAGTGGATATACCAATAGTTATGGCTATTTTAAAAGAATTAATGGCCAAAGTAATTACAACCAAAAAACAAATAAAATAAGCTAGACGCGCAACAGTCCCTTTTTCAAAAGCAGACTGTAATGTTTGCAAAATTGCACATAACACGGCAATAATTAAAAGCTTACCCAATAGTGATAAATTAACCATTACCTCCCGCATAAAATAATTAAAAATCTTTTTTATGGTTTCTCGCGGATGAATTTCAAAGCTACCGCTTTTTAAATTATTAAAGATTTGTGTAAGAAAAAATTCCGGGAGGATGGCTTTAATATCCTCGTCAACCTCTTTAATAAACTCTTCTAATTCACTAAGATCTAAGTTTTGTTGTTGAATTTCTAAGATATCCTGAGGTGTAAAAGGTGAATCAGTAATATTAGGGGTATTAGCTGCCAAAACCAAAAACGGACAGAAAAGAAAACCACATAAAACCAGGGAGAATATTCTTATTGTTTTCATCTTTCTTAATCACCTCAAGGTAAAAGCCGTAAAACAGATTCCATTAAGGCCATAATAATTGGTAAAGCTAGGACCATCACTAATATTTTAGCCGCAAATTCGATTTTCGTAGCAGTTGAACCCTCCCCGGCATCCCGGCAAATCTGCGCACCAAATTCAGCAATATAGGCAATACCCATAATCTTTAAAACAATGGTCAAATAAAATAGATTAATATTTGCCCGTGTAGCTAATTCGACCAATACTTTAATTACAGCACCTACCTGACTCAAAGCAAATAAAAAAAGCACCAATCCAGTTACTAAGCTGATTAATACAGCAATTTCCCGGTTGCTTTCCTTAACATATACAGCCAGAACTGCTCCGGTAAGACCAATTCCCACTACTTGAAAAATCTCCATATCACACCTCTAGAATTACTAACCTCTATCTTCCTTCATAATTTTTACAGAAAAAAAACACCTTTAACTTGCTCCAACAATTCTGCTAAAAGTTGTATAACCATGATCAAAGCTATCGCCACCCCTGCTAAAGTCGCAATAAAAGAATACTCCTCTTTCCCTGCCTGTTTCAAAACAATATGAAAAATCGAGGTTAATATGCCTATTCCCGCAATTTGAAAAATCAACTCAACATTCATAAATCAACTCTTCCCCTTTTTCTCTATTCTGAACCTTTAAATGAGAATTAGTACGATAACTGCTCCAATTGAAAAGCTAAGATACTGCCACATTTTTTGATTTCGTACTTGTTCCTCTTCCGCAACTTTTTCCAGCAAATTCAGTTGTTTTTGAGTCAGCACAATATTTTTTATTTGTTCTTCTTTATCAGACCCGCCTAAACCATGGCCAAAAATAAATAATAATTCCTTCTCTTCTTCAGTTAAAGGAACTTCATGACAAAGAGCTGTTACTCCGGCTTCCCAAGCTTCAGTAGCAGTTACCCCCTTTTTTTCCTGTAAAACTGCAGCAGCTTTGACAAACAAAGGCCGGCAGTCTTTATTAATCTTTTTCCCTACCCTTTCCAAAGCTAAAGGTAATGGTGTAGAGGCATAATTAATTTCCGTTTCCAACAAAGCCAAGCCATTTTGCAAAAAACGAAAAAGCTCTGTCCTTTTTTTATAAATACGAGAAATTCTGGCTCCTATATAACCACAGCCACCTAAAATACAAAATGCGCCTAATATCTTTAACATACCTATCTCAACCTTTCCAAAGTTTTTCCGTCTAAGATCTTTTCAATTGTACCTACTCCTTCACGTCTGCTTAAAACAATAATCCTTTCAAAAAAACGCCAATTGATTAAACTTTGTAAATTTAATCTCTCTTTTATTTCCTCAAATCCACTGCCATGAACTGTAGTAATTACTTTTACTCCGGCTTGTAAGGCATTATACAGTGCATCTATATCTTCTTTCTTGCCAATTTCATCTGTTGCGATAAGCCCAGGTGACATTGATCTGATTAGCATCATCATTCCCTGAGCCTTGGGACAAGCATCCAACACATCTGTTCTCAAACCGATTTGAAACTGTGGTTCACCCTGATACATACCGGCAATTTCTGAACGCTCGTCTACTAAACCTACATTCATTCCCGGAAAATGCAGATCAGGTCTCCCATCACTAATTTGCCTGATAATATCACGTAACAAAGTTGTTTTACCACACTGAGGTGGTGAAATTATTAAGGTATGATAAACTTGTTCTCTTTTTACTAAATACGGTAATACCTCATCAGCACACCCTATTATTTGCCGGCCTATACGATAATTTATTCCGGAGAGCTCCTTCAAGGTTTTAATCTCCCCATGATCTAAAACTCCTCTGCCTACGAACCCAATTCGATGACCGCCGGGAATAGTAAGATACCCATTTTTAAATTCGTCTTCCCAAGCATAAAGGGAGTTCTGACTAAAGATTTGCACAGTTCTTTCCATTTCTTCCCGGGTAACTATGTAACCTTGCTCCAATTGTAAAGTGAATTTTTTTTGTGCAGTTACCGTCATTTCTTGAGTTCCCACCCGAAAAACAATCGGTCTATTCACTCTTAACCGGATTTCTTCAATCTCACCCACAAACGGCTGTAAACCTTCCACAACAAGTTCCTGTAATTGAGGAGACAAAGCCTGAAACCAGGTCAGTGAAGATACTGTTAAGGGTGATGTTTCTATTCCGGATAAATTTTCTTGAATTTTTTCTTTATTTATGTTTTTTATATTTTTATTAATAAAAACTTTAGCCATAAAACTTTCTCTCCTTATAAAAGAACTTGGACAATATAATATATTGTCCAAGTTCTATATTTATGCAAAAAAATAAAAGGAGTAAAAACTCCTCTTTAGAAAAAACTGTGGCAGGGGGGCGTGTGTCATGGGGACGTTTCTCCTGCCACATTTCATACGTGTTTCATCATCTTCAAAAATGTGGCAGGAGAAACGTCCCCATGACACTTAATGATTGTTTCAAGCTAAATATCACTTAAACGGCTCTAGCGCCCTATCCAAAATCCCATGTAAATAAGCAATCAAAACACCATAATTAACAATCGGTACTCCAGCCTCTATAGCTTGATTAATCCGATAAAGCATCGCCTTACGATTGAGCATACAACCGGCACAATGGATAATTAAATCATAATCCTGTACATTATCGGGAAAAGAATAACCACTGGAATGTTCGAAAACCAACTCTTTTCCTGTTTTCTGTTTTAACCAACGGGGAATCTTGACCGTACCGAGATCATCAGACTGGCGATGATGGGTACAGGCTTCCGCAATCAAAATTTTATCCCCGTCTTTAAGCTTACTAACAGCTTGAGCCCCTTTGACTAATTCCTTTAAATCACCTTTGTGTCGAGCAAAGAGGATTGAAAATGAGGTTAAAGGCACATCTTCCGGAATTTGCACTGACACCTTCCCAAACGCCTGAGAATCAGTAATTACTAAGCGTGGTTTTTTCCCTAAATTACTCAAAGTCTCTTTTACTTGGTCTTCCTTCGTCGCTATAGCCACAGCGTTATGGTCCAAAATATCCCGCAAGGTTTGCTGTTGCGGTAAAATCAATCTACCTTTAGGAGCGGATTCATCCAACGGAATAACCAAAACGACAAAATCACCCGGAGAAATTAAATCACCAATAATTGAAAATTTATTTTTATCTTCCGGCACAATCTTAATTAATGCCTCTTTTAACTCCTTCAACCCTTCTCCTGTATAAGTGCTGACACCTACTAGTTTTATACCTAATTTCTGGGCATATTTTTTTAACTTTACTTCACTTTCGGCAAGTAAATCTAACTTATTTATAACTCCTACCAGAGGTATCTTTTTCTCTTTTAATAGCTGCAAAATTTCGCGGTCAAAATCAGTAATCCCTGCTTGGGCATCACATACTAAAATAGCCACATCTGTTTTGTTTAGTACCTCTAACGTCTTCTCTTTTCTCAGCTCCCCTAATTCGCTTCGATCATCTAACCCTGCTGTATCAATAAGCACAACCGGACCAATAGGAGAAAGCTCCATTGCCTTATAGACTGGATCGGTTGTTGTTCCTTTTACATCTGAAACTAAGGCTATCTCTTGATCTGTCAAAGCATTGATCAGACTAGATTTTCCGGCATTAGTAATCCCGAATAAAGCTATATGAACTCGCTCAGCACGAGGCGTTTCATTCAAACTTACCATAATGTACTCCTTTATCATTCAATCGATTTTAAGATAAACTAATATACTATACTGTTTACTATAATTACACCATTTTTTATTATAACATACAAGTTTTTTTCCTTTTATACAAAAAATATATCCAAATGCAAAAGCCTTTGGACATATTTTGTGATATATTTTGCTAGTTTGTTAGCCATACCGTTCTTAATTTTTCTGTTTTTATTCTTCCTCTTGATCTTGAGCTTCCAGTTCCAAATTATCATCAGTTACATGGACAATCTTATCACAGTTAGGACAGCTAATTTCCAGGACATCATCGTCATCCAAAATCCCAGGTTCAATGTTGATTACACTAAAACAATGAGGACAGGCCACTTCTACATAATTGCCACAATCGCATTCTACGTCATCACACTCATCTTCATAATAATCATCATCTTCATCCTCATCATCGTCTTCGAACAGATAATCTCCATCGTCACCATATATATCATCTTCCAGGTCGCCTAAATCTTCATCAAGAGCTTCCAGATAACTTTCACACTCCGACTGATTAAGCAAAATTCTTTCAATAGACAAGGCCATTTCATCCAAAACTTCAATCACAGCCGTAAAAAGCTTACCTTCTTTACTTTCCTTATCTAAATTGATCCCTTCAGCAAGACCTTGCAAATAGGCAATTTTCTCCTTTAATCCGCTCACCTTTTTCCCTCCTTATAGCTTAATATATTATTATATCCTAAGCGCGACTGACATATTCCCCTGTACGCGTGTCAATAAGTAAAACATCCCCTTCATTAACGAAAAAGGGTACTTGAACAATCACACCAGTCTCTAATGTAGCCGGCTTACTTCCTCCAGACGCAGTATCTCCTTTTATTCCCGGCTCTGTGGCCACTACTTTTAATTCAACCTGTTTAGGAAGATCTACCCCTATAACTTCTCCTTGATAAAAGAGAATTCCCATAGTCATATTCTCTTTTAAATACTTAGGTGCCTCTTCCAGTTTTCCTTCAGGGATAGAGATTTGATCATATGTTTCAACATCCATAAAGACCCAACTATCCCCATCTTTATATAAGTACTGCATCTCTTTATGATCGATATGCGCCTTGGGAAATTTTTCTCCAGGACGAAATGTTTTTTCTACAACAGAGCCTGTTTTTAAGCTACGTAATTTACAACGTACAAAAGCTGCGCCCTTTCCAGGTTTTACATGCTGAAATTCTACAACTTGAACCACATCACCTTCTAATTCAAAAGTAATACCTGTTCGAAAATCAGTCGTTGAAATCATTTTATACCTCCTTAATTAATATAAAGTTCATGTTTTATTATACATTAAACACCTTTGGTGACTTTGTAAGTCTTTCACAGCCACCAGGTGTAATTACATACATATCTTCAAGGCGGATACCACCCCAACCAGAAATATAAATACCCGGTTCCACCGTAACAATCATTCCCGGTTCCAAAATTGTTTCATCACGAGGTGACAAACTAGGACCTTCATGGATTTCCAAACCAACACCATGCCCTAGACTATGCCCAAAATTTTCACCGTATCCTGCAGCTTCTATAACCCTGCGCGCAAGAGCATCTGCTTCGCGTGCTCTCATCCCCGGCTGCATTTTTTGAGCCACTTCTTCATGAGCTTTTAAAACAAGATTATATCTCTCCTTCTGTAGCTTATCCGGTTCTCCTAAAATCAAAGTTCTCGTTATGTCAGAATGATAACCCTGATATACAGTTCCAAAATCCAAAATAACAAGGTCTCCGGTTTGGATAGCACGAGTTGTTGCTACTCCATGAGGAAGTGCGGCACGATATCCGGAAGCAACAATGGTCTCAAAAGCATTTTTAGACCCGCCTAAACGACGCATAAAAAATTCTAACTCTAAGGCAATTTCACTTTCAGTTAATCCTGGACGAATAAGATCAAGAAGATGAAGAAAAGCTTTATCACTAATTTCTACAGCTTTTTTTAATAATTTAAGCTCACCTTCGTCTTTTATCTTTCTTAATTCAATACAATAATCTTTTTGAGGAAAAAAAGTCACTCCAGGAACTTCTTTTTTCAATCCTTCATATGTACTCAAAGTTATTTCATCTTCGTCTATGCCCACCTTTTTCAAATCATAAAACTGAAAAAGCTCAGCTAAAGTTTGAAAAAGAGAACTTTTCCAAAGGACAAGCTCAAACCCTTTAGCTTCACTTTCCGCTTGCTCTTGATAACGAAAATCTGTGATTAAAAAATCCTTCCCGCCGGAGCTTGTTATCACTAAACAAGCACTGGTTCCAGTAAAACCACTTAAATAATAACAATGAACAGGCTTAGTAATTAAGAACGCATCTAATTCTTTATCCTGAAGCCAATTTTTCATTTTAGCCAGTCTGGACAATAGTGGTTCCTCCTTGTAATAAATGAATTGCAGCATCTAAAGCTAAACGATAACCATATACACCAAACCCTACTATCTGTCCTTGCACCACATCAGCAAGCAATGACCGCTGACGGAAATCCTCACGACGATAAATATTACTGATATGTACCTCCACAGCCGGTACCTTAACCGCTAAAAGGGCATCCCTAATGGCAATACTGGTATGAGTATACGCTGCAGCATTAATTATAAGACAATCACAACCAACTGCCTGTTGTATTTTCTCCACGATGGCACCTTCATAATTTGACTGAAAGGTTTCTACTTCCAATCCTAATCTTTTTCCATAATCTGTCAATTGCCTGTTTAACTCTTCCAGGGTAATCTCTCCATACAATGACGGTTCCCTGCTCCCCAATAAGTTAAGATTAGGTCCGTGAATTATACAAACTTTAGACATAACACCAACACCTATCTCCATCCCATAAAATACATCTTGAATTTTATCATAGATAGCATAAATTTCCTAGTACCTAATCTTATTTTCCACTAATCATGAGCCCCTGAACTCTTACCGTAGGAGCCCCCTGCCCCACATAAAAAGTTAAATCATCGGCTACAGCATCAATACCCAGCAATAAACCCTGCAAATTTCCGGCAATAGCTACTCCTTTTACCGGTGTGGTCAATTCTCCATTTTCAATAAGTAATCCTGACGCACCTAAAGAAAAATCGCCGGAAATTGGGTTGGCTGTATGTAAACCCATCACTTCCGTAACATATAATCCTCTTTTTATTTCACCTATAAGCTCCTCTCGGGAAACTGTACCTTTATCAAAATAAAAATTAGTAGCACCCACCTCAGGCGTCGACTTAAAACTACTTCTTACCGCATTCCCGGTAGAAACCACGCCTAACTTACTTGCCGTATAAAGATTATGGAGAAAACCCAATAATTCACCATCTTGAACCAAAACTGTTTCTCCTGTTGGTACACCTTCACTGTCAAATGGTGAAGAACCCACCTGCCCGGGCAAAGCTCCATGGTCAATAATCCTCACTAAAGGGCTGGCTACTTTTTTCCCTTCTTTACCTGCCAAAAAAGAAGTTCCCTTTATTACCGCTTTACCGGAAAAAGCAGTCTGCAGTACCTCCAAAATACCGGTCATTACGTATGGCTCGAAAACAACCGGGAGTTTCGCTGAAGGCATTGATTTTGCTCCCAACATGCGCACAGCTTTTTCTGCTGCCTCTAAACCAACCTTTGTAGGATTTAACTCCTTATATTTAAGAGAAAAATTCATACTGAAACCCGTCTGAGCATCTTCACCCTCTTGACCGATGACCACTCCATATAAACCACAATAAGAACCCTGATAACTACAGACCAAACCGCGAGTATTATAAAGGGAGATTCGATATGAAGAATCCTGATATACAGCTTTCTCCACTTGTCTCACCCGGGAATCCGAAGCTAAAGCGGTTTTTTCCACCTCTTGAGCTAATGATATTTTCTCCTCCACAGTTTTCCGGATAATCTCTTCATCATAGAGATCCAACACCGGATAACTCTTTCCTAATGTTGCTACATCCCAGGCTGAATCCTCAGCCACCAAGCGCGAATTATAGATAGCTCTCTCCACCGTTTTGATTAAGGCTTTCTCTGATAAATCCGAACTATAAGCATATCCCAATCTTTGCTGAGAAATTACACGTAATCCAAAACCCCGTTCTTCGGAAAGTTTTAAGTTTTCAACCTTCTGTGACGCCACCTCAATCGTTAATTTCTGGGAGTCTAAAAGGAAAACTTCCGCTAATTCTGCCCCTTTTCTTTGGGCCATATCCAGCACTTTGGGAGCTACAGTTTCCATTGAATATTTCACTCCTTTTTCCTTATAAACGTCGAATTGTCTTTCCTTGAGTAGTTGAATCTCCACCGGTACCTCCCACAATCAACTCGCGCACAACCATGGTCGGCTGAGCATCCGAAACCGGAACTCCCTGTCCTTCCTTACCACAAATCCCAATGGTAAAACCAAGATCATTACCAACAATATCTACTAATCTTAAGGTTTCAGGACCATTACCTGTCAACGTTGCCCCTCTGACAGGATAAATTGCTTCACCGTCTTTAATCAGATAAGCTTCTGCCACGTCAAAAACATAATCACCATTAAGTGTATTAACCTGTCCGCCACCCATGGCCATAACCAATAATCCCTCTTTAGTATCTTTAATAATTTTTTCCGGATCTGTTTTTCCGGGAGCAATATAAGTGTTGCGCATCCTGGGAATAGGACGACTTTTATAGGATTCACGACGACCGTTTCCGGTTGAAGATACTTGATCTCGTTTTGCCGTTTTAAGGTCATACATATAATTCTCAAGTACTCCATCCCTAATCAAAACATTTTTCCTACAAGGCGTACCTTCATCATCATAACAAGAAGTACCGAATTTTCCTTTAAGTAACCCATCGTCAACAACCGTTATTAGTGGAGAAGCTACTTCCTGCCCTATCCTTCCGGCATAGACAGAAAGTCCTTTTTGTACAAGATCAGCCTCTAAACCATGCCCGCAAGCCTCATGAACCATAGTACCTCCGGCTTTTCCTGTCAAAACAACCGGCATTTTACCGGAAGGAGCAGGTTTAGCTGATAGCATTAAAATAGCTCTTTGAGCCGCTGTTTTCGCTAACTCGATTACATCATTTTCCTCTAATAATTCAAAACCTACACTTCCACCTAAAGATTGAAAACCTGTCTGAACAAGATCACCCTCTGCAGCTACTGCATGAACAGAAAGCCTGGTTCTTGTTCGCAGGTCTTCTACAAATACACCATCAGTATTAGCAATAGTAACTTTTTGTCTTGCATCACTATAATTAACCGTAACCTGTCGGATACGGTTATCTACACCTCTTGCTGCCTCATTAACTGTAAGTACGGATTGTACTTTTTCTTCTATCTCTATTTCGTGAGGCGGTTTCTTTATCTCCAGCTTTAATAAAGAAGGTGGTGTTTGGAACTCCTTTATTTCCAAGACCTCCTGACTTTTCCGTGCACCCTTTGCAGCTATTTCCGCAACTTCTAACAACCTAGAAAAAGATAAATCATTAGAATAAGCATATGAAGTGTTTTCCCCAGCAATAACCCTGATGCCTACTCCTTCATCAATACCGGAATTAATTCTTTCAATACGGTTTTCTTCACAACTAATACTTGATGATTCTTTTTGTTCCCAAAAAAGTTCAGCAAAATCAGCACCACTGTTCAAGGCTTTTTTAAGTATTTCCGAAATCTCTTTTTTTTCCATAGTCTAACCTCTTTTAAAAAATATCTATCTCCTATTACGTAACCTATCAAACTTTAATCAAAAATATACCTAACTATTAGATAGAATGACTGGGATTTTTACTCACAATTTCGATGGCCTTAACTACCTCAGCCAATATATCCGTTTTCTTTTGCTGTGAAAGAATATTCGTTTTCGTATAAACATACCCATTTTCACTTACAACATAAGTGGGTGGCAGCCTATTAGCCGCAAATGCTGCGATATCATAACGACAACGGTCACACTTACAAAAATCAGGATAGTCTGCTAAAACCTCTTCAATTACTTCCCAAATCCAATTTAAAGTATAATTAGTTAGTTCCAAAATAAAACCCTCCCATTTTTCTTTTAAAATAATGACCAATACCAAGATAATAATTCATCTTGAAAAAGAAAGATTGTAAAAAATCCTATCATTAAGAAAGGACCAAAAGGAATCGGATCCTTTCTGTTTTTTACTTTAGTTATTAATAAGATTATTCCAAGAATACCACCTAGTGTAGCACCTAAAAATATTGCTTGAAATATTCCGGGAAATCCCAACCAAAAACCCATAGCCGCACATAATTTGATATCACCACCCCCCATGCCGCCCCGACTGACCAATGCAAGTAAAAAGGGAATAGCGAAACCGACAAGCATTCCTATTAACCTTCCTTGCAAACTAATTTTCTCAGAAAAAAAATGAAAAAGAATGCCTGATAAAAATAAAACAACCACAACACTATCTAGAATTAAATAATGTTCCAGGTCAATAATCGTGATCACTAAAGAAACAGAAAAAACAAAGAGGGCTGCTATACCTTGTAGAGTAAGACCAAAAACAGAAATTATCCAGACCCAGCCCAAAGCATTTATTAACTCTACCAGAGGGTAGCGCCAATGTATTTTTTCGCCACAATACCGACATTTTCCTTTAAGCAAAAGATAACTTAAAGCTGGAATTAAATCTTTTACCTTTAACCTGGCTTGACAAGATGTACAATGAGATGGTGGAAAAATAATATTTTCTTCTCTGGGTAAACGATAGATACAAACATTAAGAAAGCTTCCGCAAACAAGACCGAAAAGAAAAGTGTATAGTAGTACAAATGCTGATGTCACTAAAATCACTCCTCATATACTGTAAATAATTGAGCAAAATATTTCTCTTTTTAATAACGTTCATAAAAATTTACTAAGCGAGCAAAACTATCTCTATCGTTTGTATAATTCATCGCTACATCAACACTTACAATTTTACTTTTTACTAATTCACATAAAGAAGCATCCATTGTCCTCATACCCCAGCGAGTACCTGTCTGTAATACCGTAGGAATTTGATGAGTTTTTCCTTCGCGAATTAAATTGCGAATAGCAGGTATGCTGATCATTATCTCTGAAGCTAAGACCATTCCTTTTCCATCTGCCCTTGGTAATAATTGTTGAGTGATGATTCCTTGTAACGTACTGGCTAATTGAACTTTAATCTGTTCCTGTTGATTTGGAGGGAAAATATCAATAATTCTGTCTATAGACTGAGCTGCACTATTTGTATGTAATGTGGCCAAAACTAAATGTCCTGTTTCCGCAGCCGTAATAGCTGTAGAAATTGTTTCTAAATCACGGAGTTCCCCAATTAAAATCACATCCGGATCTTGCCGTAAACAAGCACGTAACGCCCCGGCAAAAGTCGCTGTATCACTTCCCACTTCTCTTTGATCAACAATGCTCTTTTTATGTTGATAAAGATATTCAATCGGATCCTCTATAGTGATAATGTGTTTTTCACATTCCATATTTACTTTATTGATTAAAGCCGCTAGAGTAGTAGACTTTCCGCTTCCTGTCGTACCGGTAACCAAAATCAGACCATTCTTCTTTTCCATAAGATTGACAATAGCTTCCGGCACACCTAAACTTTCTAACGGAGGAATTTCATAAGGAACAGGCCTAATAGCTAAGCTTGGACAGCCCCGTTGACGATAGACATTAACCCTAAAGCGACCTACACCCGAAAGGGAATAAGAAAAATCCAATTCCCCTTTTTTCCTCCATATTAACTGTTGTTCTTCATCCATAATCTCTCTGATAATATTCATAATATCTTCTCGGTTTAAAATTTTTAATTGTTCATTATCATCAATATTTTGATGTCTAAGTTTGCCATTTATACGAAATGCAGGTTTCGTACCTACGGAAAGATGGATATCCGAAGCACCTAGCTCTACAGCCATATTCAATATTTTATTAGCATCCAACTCCTAATCCCTCCCTTACTTTTCCATTATTAAAATATTCGACTTTTTTCTGTAAATCCCTTTTCTTGCTATTTTATAAGTAAAAAAGGCAAAAATAAAAGCACCTCAGTGTTAGATATTTATTATCTCACATCTAAGGTGCACTTGATTTTAACACCAGTTTTCGATTTGTTGTACCTTTATTGGCTCCTGCCAATATTCTTCTAAAAAGGCGATTATTCTCTCAATAATTTCCCGAAAATCCAAATCAGAAGTATCTATATAAAGATCAGCTTGCTTATATAATTCTTCCCGTTCTTTCATTAATTTTATTATCGTTTCATATAGATTTCCTTTTTTTAATAAAGGACGATTGTTTCTCCTTTTAACACGCTCATAAATTATTTCCGGTCTGGCCGTAAGGCAAATAACCACACCTTTTTCTGCCAAAAAATCGATGTTTTGCTGATTAAGAATAATACCTCCACCGGTAGCAATAATACAGTTGTCTTTTTTCATTAAACGTTGAATAGCTAAATTTTCTTCTGAACGAAACCTCACCTCTCCATACTTATTAAACAATTGAGAAATGGTCATTCCCGTAACCGCTTCAACTTCTTGATCTGTATCATAAAAAGATTTACCCAATATAGCTGCCAATCTTTTTCCCACAGCAGTTTTTCCTGTTCCCATAAATCCTATTAAAATAATATTTGTTTTCATATTTTTCACCTGCCTTAAATACTATACCGATCCCTAAAATTATAATAAGCCTCTTCTTCTAGCTTTAAACATTTATCTTATAAAAATTTTCTCCTTTTTTTCCCATTTATATAATCTATCTTTTTTTCTTCGTGAATAATTAATAATTATCACGAAAAGTGAAAAAATTGTCAATAAAAACTCTCTACATACTTTAATGTCTAAACAAAGTTTCTAACAGCCGGAAAAACTTCGTAACAAAAAATTCTCTTTGAGAAATAGGCGGCACCAAAATTGTATAACAACCTACGCGATTACCCCCCAAAATATCCGTAAATATTTGGTCGCCAATAACCAAAACCTGTTCATTCTTTAAATTCATTAACTCTAAAGCCTTTAAAAATGATGCTTTTCTCGGTTTTAATGCCGGGGCTAGATAAGAAATAGCATACTTTTGAGCAATTGCCTCTGTTCTGTTTCGTTTGGCATTTGACAATAAAAATATTTTGTATTTTAAATCCAGTGCCTCTTTAAGAAAAACATGAGCCTCTTGGCTTAACTCCATTTCATTCCACGGAGTTATTGTATTATCAAGATCTAAAATTATTCCTCTTTTTCCCGTTTCCCAATATTTCTTAAGATTAATCTCACTTAAAGATTTAACAACTAAAGCAGGATTTAAGATGTTCATATCCATCTCCTAATCTTTCCCTATTCATAGTTTAACATAAATTTTTCAGAAAATCATTCCGCAATTATTTGTCTTTACTAAACCCAACTAATAATATATAATTTAAGTGAACTAATATCTTTCCTTTATATAAATTATATCAAACCAATTTTTATTTCTTCCTCGACCTCAATAAAGGGGTCTCTTTTTTTATATATTTTAATCATTTTAAATCTTTAATTAGCTTTTCTAACGCTCTCTTCTCAATGCGCGAAACATATGAGCGGGATATCCCTAACATTTTGGCAATTTCCCGCTGCGTCTTACGTAATCCATTGATTAGCCCAAATCGCATTTCTAATACCTTTCTTTCCCGATTACTCAAATGTTTGATCTTCGCTAAAGTTTGTTGAAACTCTACGTTAGTTTGCACTACATCAGGAACAATGTCCGGATGGGTACCCAATACATCAATTAAACTGATTTCATTTCCTTCTTTATCTACACCAATGGGCTCATAAAGGGAAACCTCACCTTTATTTTTTTTGGTTGCTCTTAAATGCATTAATATTTCATTTTCGATACAGCGTGCGGCGTATGTTGCTAGCTTTGTGCCCTTACCTATATCAAAAGTATTAATCGCCTTGATTAAACCAATGGTACCTATGGAAATTATATCATCCTTATCATCACCCATACCCTCAAACTTTTTGGCGATGTGAGCGACCAATCTTAAATTATGTTCGATTAAAACATTTCTGGCATTAAGATCACCTGTTTGCTGCACTTTATCAAGGTAGAAACTTTCTTCTTTTTCGGAAAGTGGATGAGGAAAAGCATTATTATTTAAAAAATATGCTAGCAGTAACAAGCTATTAACTAAAGTTATCACAGTAATAATTAAAGTTCCTAATCCCATTACAGCTTCACCTCCATTTTTACAGTCATTCTTAATAATATGGCGGTGAAATTAGTAATGTGCCTGAACATAAAAAATTTAATTATTACTGGTAAATTTGTAAAAATATTTATAACATAACTTTCCCATAATTACAAAAGATATGATTAGAATTTTAAATTATATTAAAGGAGGTTAAAAAATGGCAAGAAACACTAACAAACCTGCAGTAGAAGGTGCAAAAAATTTCTTAAACAATATGAAATATGAAATGGCTGGAGAGTTAGGAATTAGCAACTATGCAAATATTGATAAAGGTAGTTTGACCTCTAGACAAAATGGTTATATAGGTGGTTATATGACCAGAAAACTAGTCCAGTTTGCCGAAGAACAACTCAAAAATCAGCAGTAACCTATAGCATATTGAAAGAAAAAACCGTAGTAGTTTTATAAACTATACGGTTTTTAATTTTTTGAGATAGCATAATAACAAACGAGCAATATATCCTGTAATCAAACCTGTAGGTATTCCCGCTAACAATAAAACAGGCAAATAATAAAAAATATATGGAGTTTGAATTAAAAAAGATGCTGTTATTAATTGCCCGACATTGTGCGAAACTGCTCCAACCATACTTACCCCAATAATACTTAGTGCAGACATAGTTCTAATTAATAACCCCATCATTATAGTACTTAAAATCGCCCCGGAAAGACTAAGCATGAAACTTATCGACAAAAAGGTGCCGGCCATTAATGAAGCAAAAATCACACGCAATAGAGCTACTGCAAACCCTTCTTTAAAACCATAGACATAAAGTACCAATAAAGTAACGATATTGGCAAGACCCAACTTAACCCCAGGCAGAGGAAAGGGATTAGGCAAAAGTGTTTCCAAAAAACCTAGGGCGGTAGCTAAAGTTACAAAGAGAGAAAAAAATACTAATTTTCGCGTTTTATTCATCAATAATTCACCTTTTTATCCTGTGATGGCATCAACGGGAGCTTCTTTATCAAGATAGATTACAATCTCATTAGGTACACAAACTATTGTCTGCCATGGACTGTCTATCCAGCCCTGATTAACACAAATCTGGTCCGGGCAAGGAGCTTCTAACATTCTTACCTTTAGTTCTTTTATTTCCACAATAGCCTTGCCCTTTTTGCCTTCAACAATAAACCTCTCTTGAGAAGTCCCCTTTTGCAAAGGAATCGTTTGGATAATCTCACCACTAACTTTAATTACCACTCGACTTTGCGGATTAGGTTGGTAGAAAAAAAACTGACTGCAAACAAATAAAAATACCCCTATTAATAATAATGCCAAAAATAATTGACGATCAGTTTTGGTCATAACTATATCCCTCTCCCGACCTATACTCAAACTTTTCTCGGAGACCAGGGCTGCACATAATTTTCTTATCTGTAGTAATAATTATTACTTCCACATTATTTAATCTTGATACTAGCTCTAATGCTTGTTGTGGTTCTAAAAGAAATAAAGATGTGGAAAGAAGGTCAGCCTGACCGGAATCAAGGGCTACTACCGTTACACTCATATTCTTTCCGGCAGGATAACCTGTCCGGGCGGACAGCAGATGATGATAAGATTTCCCTTTTATTTCAACAATGCGATTATAGTCACCTGAAGTTACGGCTGCCTCGTTATTTAAAGATAATACACCAATCAAGTTCGAGGGATTACGCGGATCCTGAACACCTATTTTCCAAGCGTTATTATTGTCTTTTTTCCCAATAACTCTAATATTCCCTCCGGCATTAATCAGAGCTTTTTCTACACCTGCTTCAATCATTACCTGAGCTGCTTTTTCCACAGCATAACCTTTAGCCACTGCTCCTAAATCAAGACTCATTCCTTTTTGACTTAAAAAAGCAGTTTGCTTCTCTTCATCTAAAATTAACTTTCTGCTATCCACTAACGCCAAAGTCTCTTGTATTTCAACAATTGTAGGCACTTTTTGGGTTTCACGTCCAAACCCCCATAGGTCCATCAATGGACCAATCGTCACATCAAATTCACCTTCTGTAAGTTCATAATAATCCTGAGCTATTTGCAACATTTTAAAAACATCCTCATCAACTGAAACCGGACTAATTCCTGCATTTTCGTTAATTTTAACAACATCACTTTGCTCATAAGCAATAGTACCGGGAGAAGGAAACCTATCCGTCAAATCAGCAACCCGCCTAATTTCTTTAAATGCTTTTTCCGTAACCTGTTGCAAAAAGTCAGTATCAGTACCATAAGTACTAATACTGACTAAAGTATCCATTAAAAATTGCTCACTCGTCAATTGGCGTTCCTGATTTTGTAAAAAGAAGAAAACCCCTGCCAATAGTAGCAAAACTGAAAAAATACCTACTCCTAATTTAAGATAGAATTTATTCATCAATACACTCCTATCTTAGTACCATCACCGGCAAATACTTAATGACAAAGACCACACTGTTGACATCCTGTAGGATTTTGACCCATAGTTATATCTTTATTCTGCGCACATGTAGCATTCAAAGGCAATATTTTTTCAATAACCTTGGTCGGACACTTTGCTACACAAATTCCGCAATTAGTACACTTCTCATAATCGATTACAGCTATACTACCATTAGCATCTGCAACTACGCTTATAGCCTTTTCCGGACAATTCTTTTCACAAATTTTACACTTAATACACGCAACTGTACAAGCTTCTTTAGCAGTTTTCCCTTTTTCTTTATTACTACAACGAACGTGTACAAGTTTAGTAGCTTCCACAAGTTTTAAAACGTGTTGCGGACAATTATTCACACAAGCACCACAGCCGGTACACAAATCATAATCAATCACCGGCAATTGATCGGGTCCCATCTCAATGGCATTAAAGGGACAGGTCTGGACGCAGCTACCAAAGCCTATACAGCCAAAGCTACAAGTTTTGGGACCCTTAAACATAGTCGCAGCTACATGACAATCTTGCAACCCCTCATAGACATAATTAAGGGCAGCCCTATCTTTTCCTCCGTTACAAAAAAGCTGCACAACCTTACGTTGCTTAGTATCCCCCGCATCAACACCCATGATCGCTGCAATCTTTTGACGTACCTCCTCTTTTCCAGGCGCACAAATATCTATGGGAGCCGTACCCGCCACAATGGCTTCAGCATATCCGTTACAACCGGGAAATCCACATCCACCGCAATTAGCACCGGGTAAAACTTCTGTAATTGCCTCAACCCTTGGATCGACTTCAACAGCGAATTTTTTTTCAGCTACACCAAGTATTATTCCGAAAACTGCTCCCAGAACAGCCAAACTTATAACAGCATAAATCATCATGTTCTACCTCCGTACTTTTTATAAAAGACCGGTAAATCCCAAAAACGAAATGGACATTAAAGCCGCTGTAATCAGAGCTATCGGCAATCCATTCAGACTCATAGGAACATCAGCTTCTTCCAACCTTTCTCTAATCCCCGCGAAGATAATCAAAGCTAATGTAAAACCAATCCCGTTACCTATACTATTAGCAAGTGTTTGCATAAAAGTATATGATTTTTGAATATTAATAATCGCTACACCCAACACAGCACAATTAGTAGTAATCAAAGGAAGATATACACCAAGTGCTTTATAAAGGTCTGGAGTATTTTTTTTCATTACCATTTCCACAAACTGTACCAAAGCTGCAATAACCAAAATAAAGGCTATAGTCTGTAGATAACCAATTCCTAGCTTATCTAAAACAAATATTTGCACAACCCAAGTAATTAAGGAAGACAGTGTTAAAACAAAAATTACCGCAGCTCCCATTCCTATAGCAGAGGAAAGTTTTTTGGAAACACCTAAAAAGGGGCATACACCTAAAAACTGTGACAAAACTATATTATTAATTAAAACGGCACTGATAATAATTAAAATCATTTCACGCATTGATATGTCCTCCTTCCTTAATTACTACTAAACGGCTGAGCAACTTGCTGTTCAGTAATTCTTACCTTGAAATCACTACTTTTTTTAGCTTTCCTGTTTTGCATCATATTAATAAAAGCTAAAGTACATCCTAAAGTGAGAAACGCTCCGGGAGGAAGAATCATAATTAAGGCTGATTGTGCCGAAGCAGACATAACAGGATAACCTAAAAATGTACCCGCACCTAACACTTCTCTAATGGTTGCAACAATTGTCAAAGCTAAAGTATAACCAATTCCCATACCGATACCATCTACAAAAGAAGGAATAATACTGTTTTTGTTAGCAAAGGCTTCAGCGCGCCCAAGAATAATACAGTTAACTACAATTAAAGGAATGAATATCCCTAAACTTTCAAACAAGTCGGGCAGATATGCATGCATAACCATTTCTGTTACTGTCACAAAAGAAGCAATAATTACAATATAACATGGAATACGAATACTATCGGGAATTAATTTGCGTAAAGCCGAGATTACAATATTAGAAGCTATAAGCACACTGGTAAAAGCTACCCCCATGCCAAGAGCATTATTAACCGAGGTTGTAATCGCCAGAGCAGGACACATTCCTAAAACAAGACGGAAAAGTGGGTTTTCTCGCACTATCCCTTTACTAAATTCCTGAAACAAGTTCATAGCAATAATTTACCTCCTCTATTCAATAATCAATTACTCTATAAAATTATCGAGAAAATGTTGTCTCGCCGCATTGACACCTTCAGTTACTGCTTTAGAAGTTATTGTCGCCGAGGTAATCGCCAAAATCTGATTGTCTCCCACAGGCTCTTTCGTAACTACTTCTAACACGCTCTCCGCACTTTTCCCTTTATAACGATCGGTAAAGAAACTTTTCTGCGCATTAGTACCAAGTCCGGGGGTCTCCGTTTGGCTCAACACTTTAATAGCTGTAATTTCTTTCTTGGCAATATCCATACCGACTAATAATTGAATAACGCCACTATAGCCAACAGGCTCAGCCATATAGATAACCCCTACCGGATTATTCTCTTGATAAACAACATTTACTTCCGTCAAAATCGAATCAGAATTACCGCCAAGATACGTATTACTCTCATCCTTAACTTCACCCGTGCCCGGATAAACTTCCTGGAAGCTAGCTAACTTTTCCTTCTCTATCTGCTCTTGAATTATCGGATAAGTAATCCCATTAACATAAGAGATAGACAAACCCGCAATACCTGCAACAATACACAAAAACAAACCCAGTTTCAGTATATTACGCATGTTTACTTACACCTCCAAATACACGAGCTTTTGTATAGCGATCAATAAGAGGAGTAATCATATTCATTAATAAAATTGAATAGCATACGCCTTCAGGATATCCACCCATTAAACGTATGATTACTGTTAAAAGACCACAACCTATTCCAAAAATAATCTTTCCTTTTTTGGTAATCGGACTGGTAACCCAATCTGTAGCCATAAAAAAGGCACCCAAAAGCAATCCGCCGCTCAAAAGATGAAATAACGGATACCAAAGCCCTTCTCCTATAACAAAACCCACAATCAAAGTGAAAACAAAGACTGTACCGAGATAAGAAAAGGGAATACGCCAATCGATATGACCTTTATATAATAAATAAATGCCACCAAGAATTAACGCCACAGCAGATGTTTCACCTAAACTTCCTCCCACATTACCGATAAATAAATTCCACAAAGAAGGAAGTTGTTCGGCAATTACCCCTTGTTTTAACATTCCTAACGGAGTCGCCGTCGTAACCCCGTCAAGTGGAGCTACCCAACTAGTCATCGCTACCGGCCAAGAAGCTAAAAGTACAGCTCTCCCAATCAAAGCCGGGTTAAAAATATTATTACCTAATCCGCCAAACATCTGTTTACCAATTATAATCGCTACAACCGCGCCGATTGCGGCCATCCATAAAGGCAAGGTCGAGGGAAGACAAAAAGCCAACAATAAGCCGGTAACTACAGCACTGCCATCATCTATCGTTACTTCCCTCTTCATAATCTTTTGTGCTACCGCTTCACTTAAAACCGCCGCAAGAATACAGGTAATTATAACTTTCGCCGCTGCCCAGCCGAAAAAATATAATGAAGCAATTAAAGCAGGTATAAGTGCAATTAAAACATCACGCATTGCTTTAGCAACACTATTACCATTATGAAGATGTGGTGAGGAAGAAACGATTAATAAATTTTCTCGGTTATTCATCATTTTTTACCTCCGTTATTATTAGCATTAGCTTTAGCCTTTGCCGCAGCACGGGCTGCACCAATAGCCTGTTTTGCCCGTCTAGCATACTGTACAAGAGGAATCCTCGCCGGGCAAACAAAGACACAAGAGCCGCATTCTATACAACTCATCGCATTGTTTTTTTCTGCTTCCTCCCACAGGCCACGTTTCGCCAGCTTGGTAATGGTAGTTGGCTCTAAAAACAGTGGACAAGCCTCAATACATTTACCACAACGAACACAATTAGTTTCCCGTACTTTTTTCCGACTTGTTTTTTTCAATACAACAATACCGGAACTACCTTTAGTTACAGGAACATCTGCCGAATAAACTGCTTTCCCCATCATTAAACCGCCGGCAATAATTTTCTCGATTTCTTCGGTAAATCCGCCACTTTGTTCAATTAAATCACTAAAAAGCGTTCCTAAACGTACCAAATAATTAGCCGGGTTTTTGATTCCGTCACCACTTAAGGTTACCACACGTTCGATTAAAGGAATCCCTAATTCAACCGCGTCGGCTATGGCCACTGCAGTTCCAACATTATTAACAATTACTCCTACATCTAAAGGCAATCCCCCTACAGGAACCTCTCTCTGTGTGCAAGCATAAATCAAATGCTTTTCGGAGCCTTGTGGATATTTTTCCTTTAAAACTTGTACTCTGATATTTGGTTCTGCAGCTACAACTTTTTCCATTAAGGCAATAGCATCAGGTTTATTTTCCTCAATGGCAATAATTCCTTGCTGACAATCAGTGCACTTCATAATATATCGTAATCCCGCTACCACTCGGTCAGCCTTTTCCAACATCAAACGATGATCCGCAGTGATATAAGGCTCGCATTCCACGCCATTTAAGATAATATATTCCGCCTTTTTTCCTTCCACCGGAGCGAACTTAACGTGTGTCGGAAATGTCGCTCCGCCTAAACCAACTATTCCAGCCTCAAAGACAATATTTCTAATTTCTTCAGGACTTAGCTTTTCAGGATGTGGATTAGGTTTAACTGTCTCTGCCCACTCTTCTTTACCATCATTTTCAATAATAATGCAATCAACAAAATTGCCACCTGGATGTTGCCTCTTTTCAATGGCTACAACTTTACCACTGACACTGGCATAAATAGGTGAGGTGACAAAACCTTTTCCTGCAGCAATCTTTTGTCCTTTTTTTACCTCTGTACCTACTTCAACCAAAGGTGTACAAGGTGCCCCGATATGTTGTGAAACAGGTAAATACACCTTATCAGGAATGTTTGCTGGAATTATGGGTAATCCTTGCGTACTCTCCTTATACCCGGGCAGATGAATTCCACCCCTAAAGGTACTCGTGTTCATTCTCCTTCACTCCTAATATTAATAATAGTGTGGTAATTGATTATATAGTAGTTATATGTTCATATTATAACTACTATTGAAGCTATTTTCAATCAACATCTTCCATTCTACACCAATAATTTAATTAATTAAATAACTATTTAATATTCTATCCGCTATTTTTCTATATACTGGAGCTGCTGCATTTCCCCCACTAAGTCCAACCGAAGAACCTTGTTTTTTTTCTTCTACCATAACAACAATAGCTAAACGAGGATTTTCCAATGGAGAAACCCCCGCAAACCAAGCAATAACCTTACCCGCTTCATTAACTTGAGCCGTCCCTGTTTTTCCTGCCGTACCATGCCCTTCCAACCAAGCCTGTTGACCGGTCCCTTCTCGAGTAACTTCGGCTAAAGCTTTTATTAAAAATGCACAAGTTTCAGCTTTTAAGATTTGTTCAGGTCTTTTAACGGGAAATTCCTGAATCACATCTCCTTGATAATTACGGATTTGCGACACAATTCGCCAAGGAGAATAAAAACCTTTCCGTCCAATTGTCGCATATAAATTAGCAATTTGCAAAGGGCTCACTAAAACCCCTTGCTGTCCAATCGAGGCATTCCCTAACAAAGCCGGGGGCGATTGATTGTTTATCTTTACATTAAAGCCTAGTTTTTGAGCATACTCAATAAATCCTGCATTTCCCAAACGTAACCCTAAATGAATAAAAGTGCTATTACAAGACTTAACAATAGCTTCCTTAAGGGTGATTTCTCCGTGTTCTCGTAAGCAAGTTATTTCCGTTTGATCAGGGAAAGTATATTTACCGGTACAGGTGAATTTTTCTTCTGGAGAAACCAACTTCTTTTCTAACACACCCGCCGCAACTACCATTTTAAAAACAGAACCGGGATAAAAAGCAACCCTGTCTGTACGATCAAGCAGTTCATCAATCCCAGAAAGATATTGCTCTACTTTATTTTGGTTAAAATCCGGTCTACTGGCTAAAGCCAGAACATCTCCACTGGGAATATCAATTACGACAACAGCTCCTCGCTTAATTTCACGGTCAATTTCTTCTTCAACAATTTCCTGAAAGCGTCTGTCTAAAGTCAAAACTAAATGATTTCGCCATAAATCAGCTTCCTGGTTGATTATTTTATACCCTAATCCTTCCAACAGTTTACCATTGGCATCCTGAAAACCGACAATCTTATTTTCAGGCTGTGAACCCCTTAAAACCTCTTCATATTTACCTTCTAACCCTGCCACGCCAATCCTATCTGTTAAATGATACGCAGTAGCTAAAAAGCTGTTTGTGTCTACAGTTTTCTTAGACCGAACCAATTCCTTCCACTGCTGAGAATCTATACTATTTAAATAGCCAATCACATGTTTAGCTACAGAATTTGGGCCATATCTTGTTTTTACCGGGATAATCGCAACTCCGGCAATCTTATGGTCTTGATACTTTTGCACTTCCTCGGCAGTTAAATTAACTTTTAAAATTAAAGGGGTACGATAACCATAGTGTTCCTGACTGCGACGAATTTTTTTCTTAAATTCATCGACCGGGATTCCCAGTACTTCTTCTAATTTTTTACCGGTCACTTCTAGGTTTTTTATCCCTCCCGGAAAAGCAACCAATGTAGGTCTAATCCCGCTATCGGTTAAAGAAAGCAAATTTCTGTCTAATATTTCACCACGATAATATTCTTCGGCAGAAAGATACTGACTTCGATAGTTCAAAGATTTTTGGGCTAACTCCCGACCCGAATAAGGACCATTATAAACCTGTAGATAAAAAGCCCTACCGGCGACTATAAAAAATAAAACCATAAAAGTAAACATGATTATAATAATCCGCTTACGCATAAAAAACCCCCCCCGACCTTAGCCTTGCCAGGAGGATTTCTTTCTAATCACATAAATTTATTTTACCGTTACTGTTATCTCTTTAGCATTATCCCAATCATAGCCACCATTTGGGACAATAGTTAAATGTACTATCCCTGGTTTTTGAGCTGTATAGACTTTCTCGGCAGTAAAATCAAGTATATCCACAAAGGAGGGGTCATCGCCGCCCTGCATAATCCTCTCTGCTAAATCTAATTGATCATCACGAATCAATAGCAACCGTTGCCCCACATTTAATTCAACAGCTTCCTTACTTACTGTTAAAGGTCCCTTTTTACTCATGGCGTAGTGTATAACCACATCGTTTTTGTTGACTTCCGGAATCTCGTAAATCTGTTTACCAATAAACTTACTGCCACTCCATTTATACTCTTTAGAAATCCCCATTGCGCTAATGATAATCCGATCTGACTGAACTTTCATATTTGCTTGAGGAAGATCTTGTAAACTAAAATAATTTTTAATTACTTTTTCCTTCGGATCATAACCTAAGATATGGGTAGATAAAGAATTGTAATCTGAGGCATAAAAATTATAGCTTACCACAACCTGAGATAACTTGTTATTAATAAGTTGAGCAGTTTTTATATCCATAACCTTGTCAAAACTCAATTGATAGTCATAATTATCAAAAGTTTTCATATAAAGCTTTTTATAACTTGGCTCGTCTTTCTGCAAAATAATAACTCCTATCTTTTCATCATTATCACGATAACCCAATAAAAGTTCTGCTTGTCCGTCCCCGGTTAAGTCGATTTCTAGCCAATCCCTTTTTTGCTCTGTTAAATTTGTTAGTTTTAATAATTCAATCTCTGCAGGCAGAATTTCTTTCAGCTGTGAAAGTACCCCAAGCTCAGAATTGTCTACCTCCACCTTCTCTATTACTGCCGGAGTCTTCATTGTTTGTATAGGATCAGTAACATTACAAGCAATTAAAGAAAACATGAAAACAATACTCACAATTACTAAAATACCAACTAACCCTTTGCGCACCTTTAACACTCCTTCATTAACTTAGATGTTATGAACACACTAATGATAAAAATTGTTGCCACCAGAATCAAACCAAAAACAAGCAACTGTAATATTAGCTTATAGATAACCTGATAAGTCTGTTCTAGTGAGGTAGTAAAGCGCATGGCTCCTACAATCATACCATTACTGGTTAAAGGCACCGTATAAGCATATATTTTTTCTCCGGAATCAGCTTGGCGTCCTTTATATTCACTGTTTTTGCCGGTAAGAGCTATCTTAACATCTTCATAATCTAAATTCTTCTTTTCCTTTATTCCTAAAGAATCAGCGATTACGTTTCCATTCTTATCGGTTATTTGCAGCTGATAAGATCTTTCAGCAAATAAATCTATTATTTGTTTGGAATTACTATAAATATCACCAAAATCTAAAAAATTGTTATAAAATCTACCGGCAAGTGCTGCCTTATTTTTCAAAGCACTGCTAACACTATTTAAATAATACTGATGAATATTTCCTATTATAAAGATTTCAAAAATTAGGACAGTCAAAAAAGAGATTAACAAATATGTACACAGTAATTTTCTTCTTGTTCCAACCGCCATCTATGTACACCCTCCCCTAAAATTCTAGAGCTTTAACTTTACTATATCTTTACATTACCATAAAACTATGCTAACATAAAGAGCACGTGTTAAAGAGTTGCAAAGAAAAACCTGATTTGACCTCTTATTTATAAAAAGATTGGTCAAAGGGTATTCGAAATTAACTTTTTGATCAGTCTATAAGTAAAGGAGGTTTTAAAATGCAAGGTAAAGTAAAATGGTTTAATGCAGAAAAAGGTTTTGGTTTCATTGAGTCAGATGAAGGCGGAGATGTTTTCGTTCATTTTTCCGCTATCCAGTCTGAAGGCTTTAAAACTCTTGAAGAAGGTCAAGAAGTAACCTTTGACGTAGTTCAAGGCAGTCGTGGTCCACAAGCCGAAAATGTTGTACGCAAATAATTAAACCTAAAACTAAGAGAGTGTCTGGAAGTTATCCTTCCAGACACTCTTTTTATTTGCTTTTAAAGACATACTGTAACTGATCTAGTCAAGCTATCATATATTAATAATATATTTCTGCAAGTTAAGGAAGTGAAAATTAGATGGCTCAACAAACAAGCTTTCTTTATTTAAATAACCTGATGCGCATGCTCTGGGAACAGCACGCCGCTTGGACAAGAATGACAATCATCAGCATAGCCGAAGGCCTAGCCGATGAAGAACTTACTACACAAAGACTACTGCGCAATCCCGGAGATATAGCGGCCGTTTTTCAGTGTTATTATGGAAATCAAATCGCCGAGTGCTTGAAAAATTTATTGACAGATCATTTAGTACTAGCAGCACAACTTGTTAAGGCATCCAAAACCGGTGATACAACTGCAGCAGCAGATATCGAGAGGAAATGGTACGCCAATGGTGAACAAATTGCCACTTTTCTCTCCCGTATTAATTCTTTTTGGTCAAGGGAAGTTATGAGCAATATGTGGCGCATCCACTTAGACCAGGTCAAGGCACAAGCTGTGGCCAGACTAAATAAAGATTATGCATCAGATATACATTTCTACGACATAGGCGAATTACATCTACTCCATATGGCCGATCTATTAACACAAGGCATTGTAAGACAATTCCCGCAATGTTTCGCCACAAGATAGAAGATTCTAGACATCCTCAGTAACACTTTCACGGTACATGCAATATTATAAATTATCCAAGCTTTTAATTTTTAATATGAACTTATGGAAAGGAAGATTAACATGGCCAAGATAAACAAAACAAACGAAGCCTATGTAGAAGATGCAGATTTAACAATTTTAGCAGATTTACTATCATATTTTATAAAATCCTTGCTGCCCCAAATTCATTAAATTTAAAATTATCGCTTCCACAGTAATTATCATTAACGATAATGCCGAATGTGAAGACGACTAAAAATTTATCGTAATAGATATAGAACGGAGTACTCCGAAATGCAAAACTTCGGGGTACTCCGTTTTTGATAACTAAATAAGTCCTAGCTTTAAGATTCTGTTTCTTCCTTGGTCAGCATAAATCTGGCCTTTGCTTCTGCTGCCAATTCTCCGTCCTCTAGTATAGCTCTGGACTCTATATCCACGATCGGTCCTTTTTGCTTGACAATCCAAGCCTCAAACCTAACCGGTCTTAACACAGGAATCTTTTTTCTGAAACGCACCTCTAAACGACTGGTAAATCCGAATTTCCCTAATGCTGCCACACACTGAGACATCGTATCATCAAATACAGTACTGGTAATCCCACCATGAAGAATGCCGGGATAACCTTGATAAATTTCCGGTGGAACAAAAGTTGTACTAATGATCTCGCCCTCTTGTACAAATTTCAGTTTCAAACCGGCCGGATTCTGTTCTCCACAACCAAAACATTGATGATCATATTTAAACTGCATTTTCCAAACCCCTTTGCAAAAATTGCTCAATTCTCTCAAATACCAACTGTCGCTCTACCCCTAAAGTAATCACATGTCCGGATTTTTCCAACCAAATAAGCTCCTTTTCTTTACTACCAAGATGATCATAGATATATTCCGCACTCTGAGGATTGACCAAAGTGTCATCTTGGGATTGAAGGATTAAAGCTGAGGCTTTAATCTCGCCTAATTCCTCCTTAACCAAGTCAATTAACTCGAGTAACGAGCTAAGTGCTTTTAATGGTATAGCATCATAGGAAAAACGTCCTTCCGCCAGGATGTGTGCTTCAGCTTCCGGAGTACGTTCCTTCACATAATATTCAAACTCATATTCGTCTATTTTATAGACCCTCTCATCAAGCAAAAAAATGGGGGCACTTAAAGAAACAAACCCTCGAACCTGATGCTGAGCCGCCAAATGCATAGCAAGTACACCTCCCATGGATAACCCCATAGGAATAACAAGTCGATAACTTTGTTGTAATTTAAGATATTCCTCCTCCACAGCATTAAACCAATCCGTCCAACTTTTCGTGGCCAAATCTTCCGGAGTAGTTCCATGTCCCGGTAGTAACAATCCCGAAACACCATAACCACACTTCCATAAAGATGTACCCAAAACCTTCATATCTGCCGGCGACCCGGTAAACCCATGAATTAGAAGGCAAGCTACCTCTTTTTTCCCTTCCCAGAAAAAAGGCTCGGCATTTCGATGGATACTCTTCATTCCTTACTCACCTCTTTTACGGTTTTTACTTCTCGTCTCACCATATCCCAAGGTCTCACCGCTCTATCAACCTTAAAACGGACAATCTGTTGTGGATGAGGGGCTACCTCAATTACCTTTCCCTCTTCATCCTTCATTTCCCCAATCCGTTGCACGAAAAGATCGGTCTGAGGTCCGGTAATCTCCACTTGATCCCCTACCCTAAAATTATTACGCTGTTCTACAGTCGCTATGCCGGAAACAGCATCATAAGCAAGCACAAGCCCTACAAAATCATAATTGCGTATATATGCAGAAGTCTCATAATTATGAGCCTCCGACTTTGGTTTCCCAAAAAGGAAGCCCGTCGTATAATCACGATGGCTTACCTTTAAAATTTCCTCATACCATGATTCATTAAAATCATAACCCTCCGGATCAGCATAATAAGCATCAAGTGCTTTTCGATAAGCTTGCACCACCGTCGCAACATAATGAATACTCTTCATCCGTCCTTCTATTTTCAAACTGTCTACCCCGGCATTAATTAACTCAGGCAAATGTCTGATTAAACATAGGTCTTGCGAATTAAAGATATATGACCCGCGTTCATCTTCAAAAATAGGGTACTGCTGATGCGGACGTTTCTCCTCAACCAAAGTATAATTCCAACGACAAGGCTGAGCACATTGGCCCATATTAGCATCCCGTCCCGCCATATAATTACTTAATAGACATCTCCCCGAATAGGAAATACACATCGCCCCATGAACAAATATCTCTAACTCTAACTTTACTTTCTTCCGAATTTTTCTGATTTCCTCTAAAGATAATTCCCTCGCTAATACCACTCTTTGTACGCCAAGCTCTTCCCAAAACAAACAACTTGCCCAATTAGTCGTATTTGCTTGAGTACTAAGATGCAATTCCATTTTTGTGTTTATTTCCTGGGAAATTCTCCATACACCCGGATCAGAGAAAATTATCGCGTCTACACCTGCATCTTCCAATTCCCGCAAATATTCAGGTAAATTAATCAAATCCTGATTATGGGCAAAAATATTTACTGTTACATATACCTTAGCTTGGTGTTTATGGGCAAATTCTACACCTTCACTAATTTCTTCTATAGTAAAATTACCGGCTGAAGCTCGCAAACCATACTCTTTACCACCTAAATAAACAGCATCAGCTCCATAGATTATCGCCATCTTTAATTTTTCCAGATTACCGGCCGGTGCTAACAATTCAATCTTTTTGACCGCCACTTTCTCCATTCTTTTGAAACCCCCCTGCCAAGACAAAAACACCACTAATTTATATCCTAACCAATAATAGCCAATGTATATAAACTTTCTTACTCTATCTTTCTAACACTTATGGAAACTCCGTCACCTAACGGTAAGATAGTAGTCGATAACCCCGAGTGATTTTTTAACATTTCGATCAACTGGCGCAAACGACAAACCATCGTCTTTTTACGCCGTTCCGGCCAGTACATATCAATAACCCAACCATTTAGTAGAATATTATCGATTACCAAAACTCCTCCAGGTTCTAACAATGGCCATACTTTAGAAAAAAAATTCAGATATTGTCCTTTGGCGGCATCCATAAAGACAAAATCAAAAGACCCCTCCAATTTTGAGATAAGCTTACGAGCATCCCCCAAAAGCGGAGTAACTAAGGAATCTATTCCGGCTTCTTTAAAATAATAACAAGCTCTCTGATGTCGTTCCGGCTCAATTTCCACCGTAGTAATATGGCGATCTGTCCGGTCAGGAGCCAAGGCCATCCACAAAGTTGAATATCCAATCCCGGTTCCTATTTCTAAGATTTTTTTCGCTTGTTTAATTCCCAGAAGCACTTGCAATAGCTGACCAACTTCAGGCTCAATCAGCGGTACATAATCCCGCATACATTCCTTTTCTATTTCTGCGAAAAGAGAAGGTCTTTCAGGTAACATCTCCCTCATAAAAGTAACTATTTTTTCCGATAAAAACGTTTCCCACAACGATAACACCCCACTCCATTAACAACCGATCCCACAAACTCCAAAAACCACACATATATTATATTATGCCTCATAAATCAACATCCGTGACTGCTTAATACCCCAATTTCCACTTATTTCTCTTATGCTCATCAAATGTTTTCGAGAAAACATGCTCACCACTATTATCTTTTTTCGCTACAAAATAATAATAACTTGTATCAGCCGGTTCTAATACTGCCCGTAAAGAAGCTTCGCCGGGACAACCAATAGGTCCCGGAGGTAATCCCTCATGAACATACGTATTATACGGGGATTCTATTTTAGTATCCTCAATTAAAACCCTTGCCGTTCTCTTACCTAATGCATACTGAACAGTTGCACAAGCTTCTAATTTCTGCCCTATTTTGAGTCGATTTAAAAAAACTGAAGCAACAATAGGTCTTTCCCGGTCCAATAGACATTCGCCCTCAACTATAGAGGCTAAAGTCACTAGCTCATGTGTCGTGAGTCCTGTGTTATTGGGAGGAAGTTGTTTAAAAACAGAATCAAAACGCTTCAGCATCACCCTAATAACTTCTTCAGTAGATATGCCGAGAGGTATTATATATGTATCAGGAAAAAGATACCCTTCTAATCTGTTTTCTGTCAGTGGTAAATCTTTTATAAAAGAAAAATTAAACTCACCCTCCTTTACCACTGCCCAAAATTCATGTTCTGTAGTAATCCCTTTTTTCACCAAAACATCTGCTATTTGCTTGAGAGTATAACCTTCCGGAATTGTAAAAGAAATGGTGGCAACCTTGCCTTCTACAAGTTTAGCCGTAATTTCCTGAACACTCATCGCAGGGTTTAAAAGAAAATGTCCGGCTTTTAATTTTTTAATATTACAGGTCAGTCGATTATAAATAATAAAAGTATGGATATTTTTGATCAAACCTTCTTCTGCTAAATTTTTAGCAATCTGCATTGATGTTGCCCCACGATTCACAACAAATAACCTGTCCACTTGGTCATTAAGATCAACCGGACCTAATTGGTTATAAAAGTAAATACCTAAACCCAAAGCTATCAATACCAGTAAAACTACTAATTTAGTATGCCAGTGAATCCTTTTGGTTTTTATATTTTTCAGCAAAGGCGGATTCATGCTCTTATCCCCTTCTTTCTGATTTAATAAACTATCTCAATTATTATACTATAAAATTTCCGAAATGGACATGGACTGTGGATTAGCCGAACTTCTAATCACCATATCTATAGGTGGATAAAGATCTTTAGAAATTACTTCTTTTTTAATTAACTCACCATTGAGATTATAAACATGTCGTTCTACCCTAACTACACGCCCCGGTATCCCCTCTCTTTCCAAAATATATTTGCCACTCGGTACAAGAGGATCTTCTTGATAAATTGTTGATGGCTTGATTTCACGTTCAAGAAAAGTTTTAAGTACTACTTTTTTCTTTTTCTCAGGTTTGCCAAAAATTTTACAAATTACTTTTCCCTGCTCAACAATTGTATTAATTAATAAATGACCTTCGGTATTATTTTTAAATCTAAAATCTCTGCTCCCATAAACTACTGTTGCATCTAAGCCGGGCTGTACATAGTTAATAATCATAGAATGAGGATATCTTTCAATTACTTCCAAATCAGCTAACAAAACCGCATTGTATAAAGTTGTTGAAACCTGACAAATTCCTCCTCCTATTCCCGGAACTACACTATAATTTTGAATAATATCAGCTTCATCATATCCCCTTTCTTTTGTCCGTGGACCAACAATTTCATTAAAAGAAAAAATCTCTCCGGGAGAAAGGAGTATTAATTCTAACTCCTTTACTGCTAACCTGATATTCTTAGACCTATTCACATTCGTTGTATTAAACCATGTCGTAAAACTGCTTAGCCTACTAGAGATCCCATATTCCTCTAAATCCTGCTTTAATATTTTAGGCTGTATTTTTTCTAAACTTAAATAGAGATGAAGTTCTTCCTCTAAATTCAATAGTAATTTCTTTTGTAGAGAATATATAGCTTCTTTTACTGCTATACTTTCTCCAAATTCCTCCTCGATGATAAGCACTTCATCGCGATCATTAATAACAAACCGAGCATCCTGCGCCACTATATACCAAGGTTGCCCCACTTCCTCAAGAACTCTTTTCGCCTGCTCTTGATTTAATTTTAAATAAAGGGGTAGATTAACTCCTTTCCTTTTTAAATACCATCTAACCTTAAGCTTCTTCCACCAAGAACCACTTCTGCCCTGAGCAAAGGCTTCCTGCCAGATTTTACTTTTATCTACTTCTACGCCTATCGTTGCAAAAGAAACTTCCTTTACGCTTTCCCCATCCGGAAGATGTAAATAAATTTTACGCAAACCGACTTTCTTATTCTCTACATCTAAAAGATAATAAACATCATTGATATTTTTCCCGCCCAGCTCTATACCCTGCACAGAAACACCTGCATAAATAGTTGGTCCCTTACTACTCCCGGCCGGAATATACGAGAAACACGCGCCGGTCACCAATAAAATCAAAATAATATAGCGTAAAACAAGCATTCCTTTCACCAGATTAGGCAAAGTTCTATGTATAAACCTTTTCCTACATAGAACAGTTTTATGCTCACAAATTTAACTAATCCGTATAAAAAAGAGAAAGTCTTTTGCTTACACGCAAAAGACTTATTTTTCTATGTTGACCAATGTACAAATTCTCAATTATATTTACCACAATTATTCTTCTTCGTCTTCTTCAATATCTTCTTCTTCACTTTCTACCAGTTGCTGCCATTCAGCAACGACCTTTTCCCATTCTTCATCATCTTCAATATCTGATAAAATATCTTCTCCATTTTCATCTTTACCAATTTTTAAAATGACTGCTTCAGTTTCTTCTTCACTATCATTTTCTAATCCTTCTACAGGTGCTAAAACAGCATAACGCTCGCCGTCTACCTCTAATACGTCAATAAAAGCAAATTCATGTTCCTGACCTTCTTCATCTAACAAAACAACCTTTTCTTCCTCACTAATCATTTTCCCACCTCTTTCCTAATTTCTATGGACATTGTACTCTTTAAAATAATAATTTGTCAACTTTACCAAAATTTTTCATCTTTTATTATTTATTTTTTATCCAAATAACCTTGTAAAATCAAGACAGCGGCTAATCTATCCACAGAATTTCTCCTTTTTTTACGAGAAACATCCGCTTCTAAAAGAGTACGCTGCGCCGCTATCGTTGTAAGTCGTTCATCCCAATAAACTACCTCACACGGACACTCTTTTGTTAAAAGATCAACAAATTTCTTTACTCTTTCTGCTTGAGGTCCTAAAGTCCCATTCATATTTTTGGGAAGACCAACGACCAACTTGTTAATTTCCTTTTCTCGTATAAGTTCAGCTAATCGGTGCAAATCATCTTCTAACTTTGTCCTGTTTAATGTCTTCAAACCTTGGGCTGTGATCCCTAATTCATCACTAACCGCCAGTCCGATTCTTTTTTCGCCTATATCCAAACCTAATATACGCATATAGCTTTTATATTCTCCCTAAATAACTGCGTACTAATTCTTCCAAAATTTCATCACGATCTAATTTTCTAATCAAAGAACGAGCGTTTTTATAGCTTGTGATATATGCAGGGTCACCTGAAAGGAGATATCCTACAATTTGATTAATCGGATTATAACCCTTCTCTTGCAGAGCATCGTAAACAGTAAGCAGAACATCATTTGCCGAAACATCCTCATCAGTTTTTACTCGAAACATCATCGTTTGATCAAACTTTTCACTGCTCATTACAAATCACCCCACAAAATCGGTCTTAAGATTCAACTTATTACTTCGTGATATAAAGCAGATATCCTTTTATTTTTTTTATTTCGTCAACTGATTTTCCACAAGTTTCGCCACAGCAGACAAAGCTTCGTCTAACTTGGTCACATCTTTTCCACCGGCTTGTGCCATTTCCGGTCTCCCGCCACCACCTCCACCGGTAAGTGCAGCTATTTCTTTGATAAGCTTTCCGGCATGTACACCTTTCGCAGTTATATCTTTGGTTGCGGTTACCACAAAATTAACCTTTTCTCCCATGACCGCACCAAGCACGATCACACCTGAACCTAGTTTATCCCTAAACATATCTGCCATATTTCGCAAAGTTTCCATATCCCTAGCTTCCACACGACTTACCAGCAAAGAAATATCCTGTACCTTTTTTACCTGCTTTAAAGTTTCTTTAACCTGTAATTGTGCAAACTTGTGCTCTAATTGTTCCAGAGCTTTTTCCTTCTGTTTTAATTCCTCCATAAGTCCACGAATACGTTGAGGAATTTCTTGCACAGGGGTTTTAAGCATACCTGACAGTTCTTCTAAGCTAGTTTCCTTTTCTGCTAAAAATTGCCTTACTCCCGGTCCTGTCACGGCTTCAATTCTCCGTAACCCTGACCCCACAGCACTTTCACTGACAATTTTAAACAACCCCAGCTGACTGGTATTGCGGACATGAGTTCCTCCACATAGCTCCTTACTAAAATCCTCTATCTGGATAACACGAACTATCTCCCCATATTTTTCACCAAAAAGAGCCATAGCTCCTGTTTTTTTCGCTTCGTCTAAAGTCATTTCCTTAGCCTCTACATTCAGCGATTCCACAATTTTTTCATTAACAATATCTTCTATCTTCTGCAGTTCTTCAGCAGTTAATGCCGCAAAATGTGTAAAATCAAAGCGCAAACGAGCTTCCTCAACAAATGAACCTGCTTGTTGTACATGATCTCCCAACACTATTTGTAAAGCTTTGTGCAAAAGGTGTGTCCCTGTATGATTATTTGCTGTATTTCTACGTGCTGTTTTATTTACCAATAACTTAACTTTTTCTCCTGTGTTTACTACACCGGAGACAATCCCCTGATGCACAATTTTGCCATCAGGCATTTTTTTCGTATTAATTATACGTATTTTTCCTTGTGCTGCAATAATTTCACCTGTATCACCGGCTTGACCTCCACCTTCAGGATAAAAAGGCGTCTGTTCAAAAATCAAATAAACCTCGTCACCTTCTCCTGCCTCCGTAACCAATTCTCCGTCTTTAAGTATTGCCAAAACTTCCGCAACATTTTCTAAGACATCATAACCGTTAAAGATAGTTGCCGGTAAATTACCTGCTTTATTTTGTACAGTTAAGGCTAAATCCCAGGCATTAACCTCCTGGCGCGCAGAACGAGCCTTATTTCTTTGAGCCTCCATGGCACGGTTAAAGCCCTCTAAATCAACTTTAAGTCCTGCCTCTTCGGCAATATCTTCCGTTAAATCAAGGGGAAAGCCAAAAGTATCATAAAGACGAAATGCTTCCTCCCCGGGAATAACAGTAAGCTTTTTTTCCTGTAAACCCTGAACAATCTCCTGAGCCATTTGAATGCCTTCATTAAGAGTCACATGGAAGCGCTCTTCTTCCCGGTGAATCACCTTAGCAATATAATCAGCCTTTTCCTTTAGCTCCGGATAAGCAGATTTCATTAAATTCACAACTTCGGAAACCAATTTATACATAAAGGGATCATCTATTCCTAAAACCTTACCAAAACGAATTGCCCTTCTAAGAATACGCCTTAAAACGTAACCACGGCCCTCATTACTAGGTATCACCCCATCACTAATTAAAAAGGTACAAGCCCGAATATGGTCAGCAATCACCCGAAAAGCAAAGCCCCGCTGGTCCCGATAATAAGTGCGCCCGCAGAGTTTTTCAATTGCTTTAATTAGAGAATTAAGCAAGTCTGTATCATAATTACTTTCGACATTTTGCACTACTGACGTTATCCTCTCCAAACCCATCCCTGTATCAATACTCGGTCTGGGAAGTGGTGTCATCTTACCATCAGCGTCTCGATTATACTGCATAAATACTAAATTCCAGATTTCCAGAAAACGGTCACAATCGCATTTGCCTATGGCACAATCAGCACCACAAGAATACTTTTCCCCTCGGTCAATCAAAACTTCGCTACACGGACCACATGGTCCGGTATCACCCATCGACCAAAAGTTATCTTTCTCCCCAAGTCTAATAATTCTTTCCGGCGGAATACTCGTTAATTCCTGCCACAATTCATATGCCTCATCATCATCTTTGTAAATAGTAGCGTAAAGCTTGTCTTCCGGTAACCCTAATTCCTTAGTAAGAAATTCCCACGCATATGTAATTGCTTCCCTTTTAAAATAATCACCAAAAGAGAAATTCCCCAACATTTCAAAAAAGGTGTGATGACGTGCAGTTCTCCCCACAGTATCTAAGTCATTATGCTTGCCACCCGCACGCACACATTTCTGAGAACTGGTCGCTCTGGTATATTTTCGCTTTTCCAATCCTAAAAAAACATCCTTAAACTGATTCATTCCCGCATTAGCGAACAGCAACGTTGGATCTTGATATGGTACTAAAGAAGAACTTGGCACCCTTGTATGCCCTTTACTCTCAAAAAAAGCTAAGAACTTTTCCCGAATCTCATTTCCACTTAACATTATTTATACCTCCTCGAAACTCGCAAAAAAGAAACCCTCATCACCAACACTTCCGTGTTAAGGATAAGAGCACCAGTATAACGCCTTAATTATACGAAACCCCAACTTCTTTGTCAATCAAGTTCAGATCTGGGAAAGCTAAACAAATCGCAAATATAAATGTTTCAAGAGCACCTTTAATATGGCCATTAAAGGTACCGCTAATAATAGTCCCACAAACCCCCACAGCTGAGCACCTGCCAAAAGCGCAAAAATAATTAGTAAAGGATGTAGCCCTACGGAGCTGCCAATAATTCGCGGGGTAAGAATACTACTCTCCAACTGATGAATCAAAAGGATCAACCCTAAAACATAAAGTGCCAGCCATTTAGATTTAAGAAGTGCCAGTAAAATCGCCGGTACTGCCGAAATAATCGCTCCGAAATAAGGAATGATATTAGTTATTCCTACTAAAATTCCGATTAAAACAAAAAAATCCATACCAATTATGTACATACCCAGCGCTGTTAAAAGTCCTACCCAAAAGGCCACTAAAAGACTCCCTTTAATAAATTTACGTAAAACTTGATCAATTTCCTTACCAACTTGTGCAACATCATCCCGATAACGCAAAGGCACAGTTTTTAAGACATTCTCACCTAAATGCTGAAAGTCTCGCAAAAAATAGTAGCTAATAATCGGGGCTAGGACAAAATTAAAGCTTTGTCCCAACAAAACAATCAACCCTTGGATAAATCCCTGAATAAGCCCTAACGACATCTGTTCCAACCGAATAACAGCCCCATCAATTAGTTTCCTGACTCCTTCCGGAAGAGGAACCCTGCTATAGCCTTCCTGCATTTGCCATAACGCTTCCTGAATTGCTTGAATGTATTGCGGGATAAGATTCCCTAACTGATTTAACTCCTTTAGTAAAAGCGGCACTGCATAAAAAATAAAAAACGCAATCAACCCTAAAAAAGCCGCATAACTAATCATGATCGCTATACTACGTGGAATCTCACGATTCTCCATCATTTGTACAACAGGTGCAAGAATATAAGCTAATATAAAACCCATCACAAAAGGTATAAAGATTCCTCGAAGAAAATAAAATAGCCAAAAAAGTAGAAAAAGCCCCAATGCTACAATAATGGGACGTTGATATTTAACCAAAGTTCTTAACATTTTCTTAGACTCCATCTTGCCCTAATTTTATCTTAAAATTCTACCAAACTACCATCTTCTTCAACGATATACCTTCTCGCCTTATTTCCATGATACTGATATTCCACATAACAATCCCAACAATAATATTGTTCTACTCCTACTTTCCCTACAGACCTGCTGCCACAAACCGGGCATTTCACTTCCATCACCTTCATCCTCATTATAATTCATCCCTTACAATTACCGTATCAATACCCCAAGTTAGGATATCAGAAGTAGCAATAACCTTTCTTCCCAACATAACATCCTTTAAATAACCATCGGATACCTCATAACCTGAAATGCTTCCCAGATCTTCTTCAATCAGCAAATCGGATACCTGACCCAAAACCTCGCCAGATGTTGTCATGACTATTCTCTCCGTTAAGCCTAAATCATTACTCCATTCAATCTGCTCAGTGCTCAACTTCAGCAGCTCTGATTTTACCAGCACCGCATCTTTTCCCATCTTGGCAATAGCTTCCAAAGGAAGATAATATAAATTGTTTTCCGGGGAAATCATATATAACCCCTGTAACTGGGCATAATTAGCAGTTTTAAAATCCTGCACATAGCCCAAATGCTGTCCGCTAATAATATCTATAACCGGTAATTTTCTAACCTCACGTCCTTTTTTCATACCCATATTATTGCCTGAAGATGAAAAAAGCATACAATAACATCTACTTCGACATAATTACTTCATCTATCGTACCACCACCTACTACTAAATCTCCCTGATAGTAAACAACCGCTTGTCCCGGGGTAATCGCACGCTGGGGCTTCTCGAAAATCACTCTAACCGTATCCTCACTTTCCGGCATAAGCACAGCTTCAGCAGGTTCAGCTCCATATCTGATTTTGGCTTGAACCCTCAACTCATCCTCCAGCTTGGGTATAGCGATGAAATTGTTATCCTTAGCTAACAATTCTTGCTGGAATACTTCTTCTTCTCTGCCTACAACAACAGTATTATCCACCGGATTAATCCCAGCAACAAAGACAGGATAGCCTAAAGCTAAACCTAACCCTTTCCGTTGACCAACCGTATAATAGCATATGCCTTTATGCCTACCCAAAACCTCTCCTTTAGTGTTAACAAAATTTCCAGGCTTGAACGCATTATTATCAGCACCCACCCGCTCCCTTAAGAAGCCTTTATAATCATCATCGGGCACAAAACATATTTCCTGACTCTCGGGCTTGTCCGCCACCTTTAAGCCTATTTGCGCTGCCTTTTCTCTAATTTGTGATTTTGTAAACCGACCTAAAGGAAACAAGGTATGGGCTAACTGTGATTGTGTCAGATTATATAAAACATAAGATTGATCTTTATGCTTATCCTCTGCTCGATAAAGCAAATACCTCTCCCTTGCCTCACTATAAACTACCTTAACATAATGACCTGTCGCCAAATAATCAGCTTCTAAAGCTAACGCTCTTTTTAAAAGAGCCGAAAACTTGATATGCCGGTTACAAGCAATGCAAGGATTAGGTGTTCTTCCTCTTAAATATTCCGCAGTAAAATAATCAATAACCTGCTTTTCAAATACATCTTGGAAATTCACAACATAAAAAGGGATTTCCAGTTTTTCTGCGACCTGACGAGCATCTTGCACTGTTTCCAATGAACAACAGCCCCCGGGCACACTTTCCGACCCTTGATTTTGAAGCTGCATGGTTATCCCAATAACATCATACCCTTCTTCCTTTAGCAGAGCGGCGGCGACTGAACTATCAACGCCTCCGCTCATGGCTACCACAACTCTTTTTTGTCTCTCTGACACCACTAAACACCCCTATCACTTCTCATCCCTGAGTTACAAGAGAATTATAGATCTGTGAAAGCTGTTCGATCACATAATCAATCTCTTCCTCAGTATTCTCAATCCCTAACGTTATCCTGAGAGAGCTTTTCGCTAACTCAGGGGACAAGCCCATCGCCAAAAGCACATGTGAAGGCTCCACAGCACCTGTACTACAAGCAGAACCACTGGAGACACAAATTCCCTTCAAATCAAGTCTTTCTAATAAAGCTTCACCTTCTACTCCGGGGAAACAAAGATTAGCATTATTACAAACTCTCTTCTCCATATCCCCGTTTACACGAACTTGGGGAATCCTTTGCTGCAATCCCCGTACCAATTTGTCCCTTAAAGCAGCCACCCGAGGTATTTCTGTCTTCAGCTCTTTACCGGCTAATTC
>LFRM01126829.1_pt2 | contig 53254 bp, 50 predicted proteins | sample 618341 | NCBI WGS metagenome assembly LFRM01 (sample SAMN03654438, study PRJNA283298) | anaerobic digester metagenome | isolation source: pool of bioreactors CSTR01a, CSTR02a, and CSTR03a thermophilic anaerobic... | place: Denmark: Kgs. Lyngby | collected 2014-05-21 | reverse complement strand
CATTCCCGTTATATCTTGCTTTAATCCTGTTACATCTTGCTTCATTCCCGTTATATCTTGCTGCATTCCGTTCATGTTCTCAGCAAATTGAGCTAGATAACCTAAAACCTTACTTTCAAAATCCTGGCTACTCATATCCGGACACCTCCACGACAATATTTTACCCTAAAATTTTCTATTTGTATAGAGCCTATCATAAAGCCGCATCTTGTCCGGCAAGATAACCAGAAGACCAGGCCCACTGCAAATTAAAACCCCCACACTGCCCGTCAACATCAACTATTTCACCGGCAAAATATAAGCCCGGAATAATTTTCGAAGCCAACGTTTTTTCATTTATTTCTGCCGTAGACACTCCCCCTGCTGTAACCTGTGCACTAGACCAACCTTTAGTCCTGCGCACCTTAAAACGCCAATCAGTTAAAATCTTGACAATCTTTTCCCGTTCTTTAGCTGAAAGATTAACCACTGGACAGCGCAAATCACTAATCCCGGCTTCCTTCAAAACAACGGAAATCAGCCTTTTATTAATTAACCCTACCAAGCTAAATTCCACAGTTTTCTCCGGTCTGACTTGCCAACGCTTACACAAAAGCTCAGACAATTCTCCTCTGGACATACTGTCAATCAAGATTATCTTTAATAAAGCCTCTTTCTGTGCCTGTAAAAGTTCCCCTGCTTTCCTGCTGATTTGTAAAATAGGCGGACCGGAGACCCCATAATTAGCAAAAAGGATATCTCCTCTCTCCCTAGCTACGACCTTCTGATTATGTAAAAGCTCAGCAGTACCTACGAACTTCACTCCTTGAATTTGTCGGAAATAATCTCCCTCCAACATCAATTGAACCAAAGCCGGAAAAATAGGGATAATGGTATGACCTAGTCTTTCCGCAAGTGAATAGCCATTACCGTCAGAACCGCTTGCCGGCATAGCTTTACCCCCGGTGGCAAGAATCACCCTATCACCATAAAAACAAGTCCCATCCGCTAACTCTACCCTAAATCTGCCTTGCTCTTTTTTGATATTTTGGACATAAGCATCACAAACAATCCGGGGACCTAATTTCTTTAATTCATAGAGCAATACATCTAAGATACTGGACGCCTGATCCGACATAGGAAAAACCTTACCTGCGTCCTCCACCTTATAAGCAATCCCCAATTCCTCAAAAAACTCAATTGTTTCCTGCACCCCAAATGCAGAGAAAACACTCTCCACAAATTGTGGATTACTACCATGATAACAAGCGGCATCTAGATTAATATTGGTAAAATTACAACGCCCATTTCCCGTCGCCAAAATCTTCTTCCCTATACGCGGATTTCTTTCCAAAATGGTCACATCGGCACCCTTTCGTTTTGCCGAAATCGCCGCGACCATTCCGGAAGCACCACCACCTACAATGATAACCTGCTTTTTTGCACCCATTTCTCTTTACCCAACCCTTAGCTTATATACTACACAAATTAAAAATCATAAACCTATTATACTACATTTGTTATCTTAACTGTACAGGCTCCATCTCCGCTGTCAAAACCTTAAAAAGATAATTATTACTACGCAAATACTCTAGCAATTGCGGCAAAAACGCGACCGTTTCCTTACGATCATGCAATAAAATAACCGGGGCCGTTTTCTTCTTTTCTAAAGCTTCAATTTGCATAATCGTATAATCTACAAATCGTTCATCACGATATAACCAATCCTTACTATCAACATTCCAGTCCCACATTTTAAAACCGGCAGCCTTTACAGCTTCCTTATATGCAGGAGTCATACCCGGATTACTACCATAAGGTACTCTGATTAATACAGTATTTAAGCCAATTATTTCTAATAATTTCGCTTGAGCAGTCTTCATTTCCCATAATACACTTTCCTCTGAAGCATAAAAAAGGTTACGATCATGACTAACCCCATGTAATCCGAAAGCATGACCTTCGTCTTTCATTCTGCTTAGAGTATTTACATGACAGCTCATTAATGGTTCCAACATAAAGAAAGTAGCTTGAACATCATACTCTGCTAAAATGTCCAATATATTTGTCAGAGAATCTGTAGGACCATCATCAAATGTTAAATAAACTATTTTCTCCTCTTGATTTGTTTCTGGAACCGCCGCATGATTTGTTTCATGATTCTCTTGCTGATCTGCTTCATTATTTGCCTCTTGAACATTTTGCTGATCATCTGGCATTCCAACCTTTTCATCAATGTTTAAAGAGACTTCATCCTCATAAGTATCTGCATTTTCTAATATTTCCATACTTCCACCCATTGTTTCCATATTAATAAAACTAGGAAAGACCAAAAAGGTCAGTAAAAAAACTGCGAGAAAAACTAGTTTTCGCCATCTTTGTATCCGCTTATACCTTTTTTTCTTTTCCCGTCTCTTTGCCAACAATTCTTCAACAACCATATGGAATCACCCACTTTATAAAAAACTCTCTTATTCTTACAATAATGTCTTATCTTCTGATGGTTATCACTTACATTAATTGTTCTTTAACTATAGACGTAAATTATGACAAAAAGTTCATAAAAATACTACCGTCAGCTTTCACTAACGGTAGCATAATTGATTTAGCGCCCTTAACCCAGCTTTATTACCTTTGCATTCATCATCTCTTGCATCTTATTAACTAGCCAGTCATGACAAGTAAAAAGGAAAATCTGTCTTTGTCCGGCAAGCTCATGTAATATTTCTAAACACTTATGTAATCGCATGTTATCCCAATTAACCAAAACTTCATCTAAGAATAAAGGTACCGTTTCTCTTCCGGAATCCACATGTTCTACTAAGGCTAAACGTAAAGCAAGATGAATTTGTTCTAAAGTTCCCCGGCTTAAAGGGGGGGCCACATTTAACAGTTGCTCTACATAATTACCGCGAACCATTAAGCCACTCCCGTCGTCCTTAATAAACAATCGGTCATAACGTCCTTCGGTAATTAACTCCAAATAATGTCCGGCTTTCTGTAAAACATCCGGTTGATGCTCATCACGGAAACGACGATCCGCTTCCTTAAGTAATTTTTGTAAAACCACCAACCGATCCCGTTTTAATGCTACAGATTTTCGCTCTATTTGTAACTGTTGAATAGCCCCTTCCACATCATCTACTCTTTGTAAAGTGACTAAATGCTGTAATTCCGTTTCTAATCGCGCTATATTTTCTTTAATTTCCTCTTTTTTCTCCTCTAACTCCACAAACCTTATCTTCTTTGCCGCTAATTCATTATCTCCATTAAACCAATTTTCAGCAAAGAATTTAGTTTCGATCTCCTTTTCCAGGACCTTTAAATCGGGATAATCACTCTCTAAATCCTTCCTTAAGGTTTGCGCCTGTTGCCAATAATCTCGCCTTAGTACGAGATTATTAATTTTTTCCTCTAAGGTCTCACCCGTAAAATTTTGTAAACTGTTGAGTAATAACTCCCTTTCCTCAATAAGTTTATTTTGTTTACGAATAAACTCTGCCCACTGTGTCTCAACCTCAGCCAGACTGTCGGTTGCATGCTGCGCAGTAATTTGGCATTCCCTAGACGTAATTAATCCTTTTTCCAAGTGCCGTAAATCCTTAAGTATATCTCCTGATGATTTTAGCTGAAGTGTGTCCAAGAGTCTCTCTACTCTAAATTGATAAGCAGCTAATCTTTTTTCTAGCTGTGCTAACTTATCCTTAGAGTTATCTTTTTCCGTTAAAATCATCTTCATATTTTTCAGATCAACCAATAATGTTTCATCAGGTGTTACCAAACTCAGCTCTGTTACCGGAAGTCCCTGCAACACCTTTCTGATCTTCGCACGCTTTTGTTCACATTCAGTTTTAAGCCGAGCAACTTCTTGCTCAACTACAGCTACTTCAGACCCTACAGACTTTTTCCCTTTCAACAATATCCGATACATTGCAGTGCCCACACCTAACAGTAAAATCAAAGCAGCTGCAAAACCTAAAGGTGTGTTACCTAACCATATTATACCTAACAAACCCAGCACAATAGATATCCCTGCTAGCAAAGTTATAGATCGCCAATTATCTACTGTCCCTACAGTTCCTATCCGTGCCCTTAACCCCTCCAGTTGACTATCTTTTTGTTGATACTGAGTTTCCAAGCTCTTAAAATCAACAATCTCTGAGCGTAACGCTACTTCGTCAATTTCTTTTATTATTGCCTCCAACTGTGGCTGCCAACCACCTAAAAGGAAATTCGCCGCATAATCTTGAAGACGCTGTTCACCCCGTTTAATTTCTTCCCGACATGTACTTACGGCTAACTGATCGGAGACGATCTGGGCATAAGCTTTAGTTATTTCGCCAATCTCATCAGCCTGAGCGATAAATAACTGCTCCATAGTACCAAAGGCAGTCTTTTGTAGAGAATACTGCTCTCTTTTTTGCTCTGCTTTCTTTATTTCTTCCGCTAACGTTATTAAATCCTCGGCAATTAGTGCCAAAGTCTTTTGAGGATCCGCAGGCAATTGCCGATAAGCCTCTATATCTCCGGCCATTTCTAAAAGTTCTTTGATCCGCTCCAACTTTTTCTTCACCGGTAACAAACGTTCTATACAATTAAGCTCTGCCAACAGCTGTATTCTTTCTTGTTTGAGCTTCTCTTGTTCTTCACGAAGAGTAAATAATTGCTGCTCTATCTCCCGTAACTTCTGCTCGTTTTCATAAGCTAATCTTCTTTGTTGTGTTAATTTTAAGATTTCCTCATCTAATAACCTGGCTACAGGCTTCCCTCGCCTGTCAGGACGCCATAAACTATTAACCTCACTCTCTAAATCCGCAATAACCCCGGAGACAGGTTTCAAAAATGAAGCATACTGTCCGCCCAGTAGTTGGTCCTGTAATTCTTGCCAAGCATTAACATTGGGGAAACATAACTGATCCACGGTTAAAAAATAGACCTCTGCAAAAACTACCCGCGGTAAAAAGGCTAAACTCTCGAGACTATGATTACCTAAATTAAAGCTGGTTTGCCCTTTAATTATTGTACCCTGCGCCCGATTGCGCAAGCTTCTTTGTACGGTATATTCCTCTCCGCTCTGCTCCTCTATTACTGCTGAAACAACAGCAGGATTTCCTTCCCAAGGTAAATAAGGATTATCGGTCACCGGTCGCCACCCGTAAAATAAAGTTTCAATTAAATTAAAAAAAGTACTTTTCCCGGTCTCATTAGGTCCACAGACCACAATTGTATTACTATCCAACTGCTCAGTTTGCCAATCTTTAAAACACCCAAAGCCGGAAGCTTGAATTGACTTTATTTTCATTGCTCGTCCACCTCCACAAGACGAGCTACAGCTTCATAATCCAGACCCTGAAGAAGAGAACGTAAATACTTAACTCTCTCCTTAAACTCAATGTTACCGGGTAATCCTGCTAAATTCTCAGGAGCTAATTGTAATAATATATCGTCATCATGTTCTGCCTTTTCGAGAAGGGTCAGAACCTCACTTAAAATATGAGGCCCCTGCTTATAATTCTCCGGACAAAGGGGAGGAGTAAGCCCCTCATACTCCAATTCCAAATACTCCACTAACAAGAAAGCTCTTATATTTTCCTCCAGGGTAAGCAGATTTTCCGGAGCAGCTAATTCCCGATACATAGGACATCGACCTTCCAATTTCAAACGAAGAAACAACTTACCCTCCACCGGATAGTCCTGCAGATGCTTTTCTACCGAGTTTACGATTAACTGTTCCAATTTTTCTAAACTATCGGCTTCCTCTAAATTATTAAGTGTCAAATTAAGCCAACAAAGTGGTGCTAAAGTGCGGAAAGATAACTTTACTTGTCCATAATCATCTATTTCTACAAGATAAGCCCCTTTGCTACCGCTTTCTTTGGCATTTCTGCCCATCAAATTGCCCGGATAAACTACATATGGATTTTCCGAAAGAACAGCCCGTTTGTGTACATGCCCTAAAGCCCAATAGCTATAGCCTTTTTCGCATAAATCCTGTAGTGAGCAAGGAGCATAGCGTTCATGCTCCGTATCATCACTGCTTCCCGTAACCATAGCATGCAATAGAGCAATTTGTGGAACGCTCTGATGATCAGTCACCTGAGGAAACCGAGAAGCTAAATTTTCACCTACTCTGGAATTTTCATGACCGCCCCCGACTATCCGGGCCAACACTTGCCCATCCTGATCAACAAGAGGATAGGACTCAGGTGTATGCGATGTAAAAATATGTACATTATCTGGCCACCTCAACTGACTGACACGGCCTCTGCTTTCAGAAGGATCATGATTCCCTGTAGCATAAAAAACCTGAACCTGCCCCTGAGACAATCGCTCCATTTCAGAAAGTAAAAATTTTTCTGTCATAAAACTCAAGGTCTGATTATCAAAAAGGTCGCCGGCTATTAACATAGCATGGCAACCTGAAGCAAGGGCCAAATCAACCCCCGCCTTAAAAGTATCCCGTAACGCTTCTCTAAGCATAGACCGCAACTGAGCATCACGGTTTAGAAAAACCGTATCCAAATGAACATCAGCTAAATGTAAAAATCTGATCATCAGCTACACCCTTTTCAAAATTAATCAATCATTACTACAACAAACAATGCTATTTTTTTTCTCTTTAGCTTTATATAAGGCTTCATCTACAGTTTTAATAAAATTTTCCGTCTTAAAATCTAACTCTTTTTTCGCAGACCCTAACCCTATACTTATGGTAATCCTACAAGTAATTCCTTGATAAGAAAAAACATGTTGTTCTACAACTTTTCTGATTCTATCGGCAATTTTATAAGCTACCTCACATTGGGTATCCGGTAAAATTATCGCAAATTCCTCCCCGCCCCAACGGGCAATAATATCATCCTTTCTTGTATTATGAAGTAAAATTTCCGCAAATTGCTGAAGAACTTGATCGCCGGCAATATGTCCATAAGTGTCATTTACATTTTTAAAATCATCAAGATCGATAAGAATCAAAGAAAAACCACCATTAGCTTTGATTTCCGACAATTTTGCAAAAAGATATTTGCGATTATGCAAGCCGGTTAAGGTATCTGTATGTACCTGATGATATAAATTTCTAATCATAACCCCACTCACTATATAAACTAGAATGAAAATTATTGATAAAACCGACCAAACTGAACCAGAAGAATAAATACTATATTGTTTAGCTACATAAAATATTATTAACCATAAAATTAGACCCACCACAAGGAAAATGGCAGGGGCATAATTATAAATCTTTTCTATCATCTTGTTGCCGTTCATCTTTATCACCCTTTTGATGTAAACTTTCTTGCAGGAATTTCACAATATATTGATCAAACTTTTGACTTAATTTCAAAAGCGTTTCCTCTTTAGCATTCATCTCAGAAGCGTTATAAAGTATATTCCGTACTAATTCAATTTTATCCTTCATTTTTCTACTCATCTCTTTCTTCTTAATAAACATATCTTTTTATTTATTCTAACATTAAATCGGCGTATTGCAAACAATAAATATGTGCTAACGGCAAATTCTACTACAGCCTAAAGTTGGATAAAGTATTGCTTAAGGAGTGAAAAAAATGAAATTAACTACTTTAATAGACAGCAAGGCTGTAGGACAAAGAATACGAGAGCAACGAGAACTGCTGGAACTATCACGAGAAGAATTTGCCGAAATCGTTAAGCTTTCTGATTATTATGTCGGACAACTGGAACGAGGTGAGCGGCAAATGAGTCTGAACGTGTTAGTTAAGATAGCCAATTGCTTACATGTCTCTTTAGATTACTTAATTTTTGGGCATAAAACTCCACAAGCTTATTATGCTCACGATATTCACAATCACTATAAAACAGAAGCAAATAATCAATACGATGAAATAAATATGTTACTCAATAAATGCTCTGCAAAAGAACTAAAGTTAATAAAAAAGCTTTTAAAAACCATTCTTCCCTATATAAAAGATTAATTTTCTGCAAATAAAAAGCTACTCCCGCTTCCGGGTAGTAGCTTTTATAATAAAGCAAAAAATTCAAAATCTACTACTACAACGCAATTATTATTTTAACCAAAATAGCTCTTTTTGTCAAATAATATCTAAGCAAAAATACTCATACTATTCTTGTTAATTGTGTATCTAAGTAATCATAAGCCAGTAAATTTAACAGTATTTCCACCATTTTTTTGTGCAGTTAACATCCCTTTCGTTGATTCAGCAAAAAGTTCTTCCTGTAAATCTAAACTGTTTTCATATTTTTCCGAATCGCCTAAGAAAGTTGCTATACCTACACTTATAGTAAAAGAAACACTGTCATAACCTACTTCTACAGGATTTTCCATAATTTTCTTCCTTAAAAGCTCTGCCATCTGCATAGCTTCCTGAGCATCTGTCTCCGGTAAAATCAACGCAAACCTTTCTTCCTCCGTTCGGCTTAAAAAATCCCCGAGCCGAGCGGTTTCCCCTAATATATCAGCAGTATGTACTAAAACTTTTTCCGAAAACTCTAGCCCGAACTTCTCTTTAATCTGCATAAAATTATCAATACTAAAACTAATTAATGAACAAGGTGTACGCTTTCTAAAGGCCAATTCCGTAATTTCTTGAGTTCTTAACAAAAAATAGCGTTTGTTAGCTAAACCGGTCAAAGGTTCATAAAAAACCTGGCTCTGTAAAAGACGTTGCATATTACTAAATTTTTGTCCTATTTCTCCGAGAGATTCTTTAATAACAGCCATTTCTTCATAACATAATCCTTCTTCTACTAATTGCAAATTTGTCTCTTTTTCACAATTATTCACAAACTGAATTATACCTTTCACCAACTGCTCTAGAGGATGCACAATGTTTCCGGCAACAAATCGGGACAAAGGATAAATGAGCAATAGATAAATTAAAAAAACAAATAAAATAATATACCACATTTCCTGATGAAATTTTTCAACTACCGTAGACTTCTCAACTTCTACCAACAAACCCCAAACGTAATTATCTAATTTTTTATAAGTTCCGAAAATTTGTGCACCTTGGCTGTTTTGGTATTCACCGGAACTTTTTCCCTCATTCTTAAGCATGTCTATTACTGATGCTCTAATTGCTAACTCCTCTTCACTTACTTCGGATGAACTGGTAAAAATTGCCCCTTTTCTATCCACAAGATAACTTTTTACCGTATTATCAAAATGATAAAAGGAAATTATCCCTATTATTTTCGACCATCTTAATGGTGCAAAAACAACCCCGGAAATTTCCCCTTGATCAGAGATAACCGGACACGATACGTTTACAACTTGATTATTAGTAAATCTACTGATTATAAGCTCACTAATACAACTTTTTCCCCGCATCGCTTCCTTAAAGTAATCTCGGTCCGCTACATTAACATCAGTATATTCAACTTGTCCATAAAGTAAAACATTACCCTCCCGGTCAATATAACCTAAATTCTCAAACCCTGTCGTTAATCCCAGCTGTTCTTTAAACACAGCTTTCATCTCTGTTAAATCATTTTCCTTTACCGCCTTACTAAAAGCAATATTATTGATAATCATGGCTCGCTCTTTAAACCAATTATCAAGATATCTAGCTTGCTCATCTCTAATTTTAGCTATATTAATCCAAGAACTTTTCAATAATGAATTATACGACAAAATACTGTAGATAGACAAACCTGTAACCAATCCCAACAAACTAAACACAAGAAAATACTTTTTTAAAACACTTGCAAGTTTATCTACCTTTTTATCCAGCATGCGTCCTTGGTCCCCCTATATAAATAAAATTATCTATTTTTTAACGAAGGAAAGCGCGATATGCTATATCTTGGCGATAATGAGCTCCTGAGAAATTTATTTTCTTGACTGCACGATAGACAGAATCTACAGCTTGGCGCAAATTTTCTCCTAAAGCAGTAACAGCTAAAACTCTGCCGCCTGCCGTTACAATCTCCCCATCCTTCAAAGCAGTACCACTGTGAAAAACGAAAATATCATCCTCCACATCTGTCAATCCTTTAATTTGTAACCCGGTTTTATAGCTGCCAGGATACCCTTGAGAAGCCATAACTACACTAACACATGCCTCTTCCCGCCAAACAATTTCCTGCTCAGCCAATCTCTCCTCACATACCGCTAAAATAATCTCCACCAGATCACTTTTTAATCTGGGTAAAATCACTTGAGTTTCCGGATCACCAAAACGAGCATTAAACTCTAATACACGTGGTCCCTGTGCCGTAATCATCAACCCGGCATATAATACTCCTTTAAAGGTGCGTCCCTCTTGCGCCATTGCCTTAATTGTCGGTTGTAATACCTGCTCTTCAATTACTTTACATAGTTCAGGCGTAGCAACCGGTGCAGGAGAATACGCCCCCATACCTCCGGTATTGGGACCTTGATCGCCATCAAAAACTCTTTTATGATCCTGAGCGGAAACCATCGGAATCACAGTTTGCCCATCACTGAAAGCCATCAGACTTAACTCTTCACCCTCTATAAATTCCTCAATTATTACTTTTTCTCCTGCTGTTCCAAAAATTTTCTCCACTAAAATTTTTTCAATGGCAACATCTGTTTCTTCCAGTGTAGAACAAATCAATACACCCTTCCCGGCAGCAAGCCCATCAGCCTTTACTACCCATGGTCCTGCTAATTCACGAGCGAAATCTCGAGCAGTCTGTACCTCACGAAATACACCATAACGAGCGGTAGGTATTCCATAACGATGCATTAAATCTTTAGCAAAAACCTTACTGCCTTCAAGCTCTGCCGCTTTCTTCTTCGGTCCAAATGCTTTTATTCCTTTTTCCTCTAAAGCATCAACAAGTCCTAAAGTAAGAGGCAGTTCCGGTCCGACAACTACCAAATCCACTTTTTCTTTCTCACAAAAATTAACTATACCGCTTAGATCATCTACCTGAAGCGGAACAAGCTCCGCTAAGGGAATCATCCCTACATTTCCGGGAGCGCAATAGATTTTCTCAACTAATTTACTTTGAGCTAATTTCCATACTAGAGTATGTTCACGTCCGCCACTACCCACAACTAAAATTTTCAACTTGGTCATACTCTCTCACCTCTTAATGCTTAAAATGCCGTATGCCGGTAAAGACCATCGTAATCCCATATTCATCTGCTTTAGCAATTACATCCTCATCTTTAATAGAACCACCCGGCTGAATAATTGCACTAATTCCTGCTTTAGCCGCTATCTCTACAGTATCGGAAAAAGGAAAGAAGGCATCAGAAGCCAAAACTGCACCTCTAACCTTGTCCTTAGCTTGTTTCAGGGCAATCTCAGCTGCACCCACTCGATTCATCTGACCGGCGCCAACACCTAAAATTTGTTTATTCTTAGTCAAAACAATAGCATTTGATTTCACATGCTTCACGATTTTCCAAGCAAAAAGAAGCTCATCGATTTGTTCTGCCGTTGGTTGTCTCTTCGTAACCACCTTTAAATCCGCAACCACAACCTTAGCTCTATCCTTTTCCTGAAGAAGAAAACCACCACTAACCGGTTCCAGCCAGTAATCCATCTTCTCTCCAAACTGTGGCTGATTACCCATCTCGATCAGCCGCAGGTTTTTCTTTGTTGCTAAAATTTCCCGTGCTTCTGCACTAAAAGAAGGCGCTATAATCACTTCCATAAATATTTTCTTAATTTCTTCTGCAGTAGCTTTATCCACTTCTCGGTTTAATCCGACAATACCCCCAAAAGCTGAAAGAGTATCAGATTCATAAGCCCGTACATATGCCTCATGAATATCTTTGCCAATAGAAGCCCCGCAGGGATTAGTATGCTTAATAATAGCTGCAGCCGGTTCCGAAAACTCATTAACAATCGACCAGGCTGATTCCACATCAACGAGGTTGTTATATGATAATTCTTTTCCCTGCAATTTTTTTGCTCCTGTCAAAGTTCCCTGCTGATTTCCTTTAAACTTATAAAAAGCCGCTTTTTGGTGGGGGTTTTCTCCATAACGTAAATCCTGGATTTTTTCGCCCTCTAAAAACCAATGTCGCGGAAATGCTGTATCCTCTAAAGTTTTACTTAGATATTGAGTAATCGCCACATCATAAGAAGCTGTGTGAGCAAAAGCTTCCAGTGCCAATCTTGCTCTTGTTTCCAAAGAAATCTCGCCCTGCTCCCGCAACTGTTCTAAGATATCCTCATAAGCTGCCGGATCAACAACAACGGTAACCCGTTCGTAATTTTTGGCTGCCGCACGCACCATTGACGGTCCGCCAATATCAATATTTTCAATGGCCTCTGCCAAAGTAACTCCCTTTTTTGCTACCGTTTCTCTAAAGGGATAAAGATTAACCACGACCAAATCAATAGCTTCTATCCCCAGCTCTGCTATTTGTGCTAAATGCTCTGCCGTATTCCGTGCCAAGATACCGGCATGAATTTTGGGATGTAATGTTTTTACTCTCCCATCGAGAATTTCCGGAAAGCCTGTCACTTCAGAGGCACCTAAAACCTTTACCCCTGCCTCGCGGAGAATTTGTGCGGTTCCCCCCGTAGAAATAATTTTATATCCTAACTCCTGAAGTCCTTGCGCAAAACCCACGACCCCATTTTTATCCGATACACTAATCAGGGCACATTTACTCAACCTTCTGTTCCTCCTTTGTTATAATCACCTTTCTGCCTTCACAACGAATTCTCCCCTCACAAAGGAGTTGAACTGCTTGAGGATAAAGTTGATGTTCTTCTTGAAGAATACGTTGTGACAAACTTTCTTCTGTATCATCAGGATAGACCGGTACTACCGCCTGCAAAATAATCGGTCCTGTATCCACACCTTGATCCACGAAGTGTACAGTACAACCACTAAAACGCACCCCATACTCCAAAGCCTGCCGTTGAGCATGAAGCCCTGTAAAAGCCGGCAAAAGCGAAGGGTGAATATTCAAGATTGGAATCCTTACTGCGTTAATAAAAACAGGCGAGAGCACCCGCATAAAACCGGCCAAGAGTAAATAGTCCACCGCATATTCACTTATAGCTTGTGCTAATTTTTCTTCGTATTCCTGTTTTGTCGCAAATCTGGACGGATCAAGACAAAAAGAACTAATCCCCTCCTTCTTTGCCCGTGTCAAAGCAAAAGCATTTTCTTTATCACTGATTACTACAACTACCTCACCATTTATTCTGCCATCTTTACAAGCATCTATAATGCTCTGCATGTTTGATCCTCTACCGGAAACAAACACAGCTAAGCGCCGTTTATCCACTATTTTAGCCCCCTCACCGATACCCCGGGGATACCTATCACAGCCTGTCCTATTATATAGGCTTCTTCTCCCTTTTGTTTTAACCACTTAATTAAACTATTCCCGCTTTCAGCATCGAGAATTAAAACAAACCCTATTCCCATGTTGAAAGTACGAAGCATTTCTAAAGTCTCTATTTTTCCACCTTGTGCCAATAGATCAAAAACAGTAGGAACCGGCCAACTTCCATATTCCACTTCCAAATGACAATCGGGAGGCAAAATACGAGGCAGATTCTCCATAAGTCCTCCCCCGGTAATATGAGCCATCCCCTTAATTGTAAATTTCTGCATAATCTGTTGTACTAATTTCACATAAATTCTAGTGGATTTTAATAATTCTTCACCTAATGTACAACCAAGTTCCGGCACATACTTCTCAGGATCCCAACCATAAACCTCAAAGAATATTTTACGGGCCAGAGAAAAACCATTGGAATGTAAACCATTAGAAGGCAAGCCCACCAGAACATCTCCAGGTCTAATGGTCTGTCCGTCAATTATTTTATCCCGATCCACAATACCCACAGTAAATCCGGCCACATCATATTCACCGGGTCGATAAAAACCCGGCATTTCCGCTGTTTCTCCCCCAATTAAAGCACATCCGGCCTGTTGACAGCCTTCTGCTATTCCGGTTACTATCGCCGCTACCTGCTCCGGGTCTAATTTACCTACAGCCAAATAATCTAAGAAGAAAAGCGGTTCTGCGCCCAATACCAGCACATCATTGACACACATGGCCACACAATCAATCCCAATGGTATCATGTTTCCCTATTTTGTGCGCCACCGCCAGTTTTGTTCCCACACCATCCGTTCCGGAAACTAAAACAGGCTGTTGATATTTTCCTATATCTAAAGCAAATAAAGACCCAAACCCACCTATACCACCTAATACTTCCGGTCGCATCGTTTTGGCAACGATTGGTTTTATTAATTCAACCGCTTTATTACCCTGATCAATATCTACTCCTGCTTCCCGATAAGTCCAGCTCTGTTTAGCCTCCATTACCGGACCTCCTTTCGCTTTGGTGTGGAAATCTCCGTAATATGTTTACCCAACTTTCCACCGACAGGTAACCCTAAAGGATAATTCTCACTAAGACAAGCTGTACAAAATCCGCATTCTTGTCCCAAAGCACGATAAAGCCCTTCCATGCTTAAATATGACAAGGAATCCGCATTAATATATGCTCTTACTTCATCTAATGATTTCTGTGCGGCAATAAGTTGAGCCCTCTCGGAAGTATCTATCCCATAATAGCAAGGAGCAATAACCGGAGGTGAAGTAATCAACATATGCACCTCTTTGGCTCCTTTTTCTCGTAGTAGTTGGACAATCCGCTTGCTTGTAGTTCCTCTGACTATCGAATCATCAACAATACCAACTTTTTTCCCTTCTATTAACCTTTTTACCGGATTTAACTTTAAATGCACCGCTAAATCCCGATCTTTCTGTTGCGGGCCAATAAAAGTTCTCCCGATGTAACGATTTTTCATTAATCCCATATCATAAAAGATATTCCGAGCTTCAGCATAACCAAGGGCACCGGCTATCCCGGAATCAGGTACAGGAATAACAATATCTACATCAACCGGACTTTCCTTAGCTAATTCTCTGCCCATGTTCCTCCGTGCTTCCATCACATTAATCCCGTCAATATTAGAATCAGGACGGGCAAAATAAACAAATTCAAAAGCACATAGAGCACGTTCAACTGAAGATAAAAATTGATGTGAATGTACTCCTTGCCGGTCAATGATCACTATTTCCCCGGGAGCAACATCCCTGATAAATTCAGCTCCCAGCACATCAAAAGCACAAGATTCGGAAGCAAGAAGATACGCATTATCCAATTTACCAAGACAAAGCGGTCGATTTCCATAGGGATCTCTCACCCCAACCAATTTATCTTCCGTCATGATTACTAAAGCGTAGCTTCCTTTAAGATCTATCATCGTTTTGGTTAATGCTTCTTCCAATGTATCCTGTGCGTAACGGGCAATTAAATTAGCGATAAGTTCTGAATCAATGGTTGATTGAAATACTGCCCCATTGGCCGCTAACTTTTTCTTCAACTCCTGGGCATTGATCACATTCCCGTTATGAGCAACTGCCAAATCACCTTTTAAATAATGACAAACCAGTGGCTCGGAATTAACAGCTAAATTAGAGCCCATGGTCGAATACCGGACATGGCCAATACCGATATCTCCTTTTAAACCGGAAATGATTTGCTCGGTAAAAACCTCTGAAACCAAGCCCATTGCCTTATGTATCTTGATCCCGTTACCCTCGGTAACACCAATTCCGGCGCTTTCCTGCCCACGATGCTGCAGAGCATATAAAGCATAATAAGTCAATCGTGCTACATCTTTTCCGGGAGCATAAATGCCAAAAACCCCACAAGCTTCTTCCATCTTATCTTTCTGCCAAAGATTATCTGCCTCCGTCAAACCATGTTCTATCCCTTCATTAAGCATGCTATTGCCTCCCGATATTTTTCCTCCATCTCAGCTACATCAACATTAACCTTCCAACCGGAACCGGCAATGTTTAATGAATCTCCTCCTACACTTCCCAAAACTTTATAAGGAACCTGGAACTTTTTCAATTGTTGTAAAACCAAATCAATTTTACTCTTGTTAATGGAAATGATTATTCTGGACTGAGATTCCCCAAAAAGAATACTGCTCGGGCGAATATTTTCGGTCAAAGCTACATCTGCGCCGATTTTACCCTGTATACAACATTCCGCTAAGGCAACAGCCAGCCCCCCCTCAGAACAATCATGAGCAGAAACAACTAAACCCATTTTAATTAATTCTAAAGTCGCCTGTTGAACCTGTTTCTCTAATTCCAAATCAATTTCCGGCGTTTTTCCTGCTTCCAATCCATGAATTACACTAAGATAGGTACTGGCACCTAACTCATCCTTAGTTATACCTAAGAGAATTATTATATCTTCCTCCTGTTTAAAACCAAGTGTGGTTACATGCGCCAAATCTTCAACTAAACCGACAATTCCCACAATCGGTGTAGGATAGATCGCTTCCCCATTTGTTTCGTTATATAAACTAACATTTCCACCCACAACAGGAGTCCCTAAGACTCGACAAGCTTCGCTCATTCCCGCTACAGCTTGTTTAAACTGCCAGAAAATCTCCGGTTTTTCCGGATTACCAAAATTCAAGCAATCTGTTATCGCTAAAGGTTTACCACCGGTGCAAATAATATTACGCGCAGCTTCTGCTACTGCAATTTGCCCTCCCCGATAAGGATCCAGGTAAACATAGCGAGAATTACCGTCTACCTTCATCGCAATACCTTTATTGTATCCTTTAATTCTTAGCACAGCAGCATCACTGCCCGGCGGTACAACAGTATTTGTACCCACCATATAGTCAAACTGACTGTATACCCATTCTTTACTGGCAATCGTGGGCGTTCCTAATAAAGTCACCAAGACTTTGCCATAATCCTCCATCTCCGGTAAAGAAGCTAAATCATACCCTTGAGCTTGAGCCAAATATTCAGGTTCTTTAGCTTCACGATCATAACGTGGACATAATTCTGTCAAAGCCTTTGCCGGAATCTGTGCAACAATTTCTTTACCTTCCCTAATCGTCATCTGCCCATCAGCAGTAACCTGCCCGATCACAGTAGCCTCTAAATCCCACTTCGTAAAGATATCCTGTACTTCTTTTTCCTTCCCTTTTTGTACGACAATAAGCATTCTTTCCTGAGATTCTGATAAGAGGATTTCATAAGCACTCATCCCCTCTTCACGACACGGTACTTTCGCTACATCTATTTCAATCCCTGTACCCGCCCGTGAAGCCATTTCACAAGCAGAACTAGTGATACCGGCAGCACCCATATCTTGCATACCTACAACATAACCGGTCTTAATTACTTCCAAACAAGCTTCCATTAAAAGTTTTTCCATAAAGGGGTCACCTGCTTGAACGGCCGGTCGTTTTTCCTCCGTGGCCTCACTTAATTCTTCCGAAGCAAAAGTAGCCCCGTGAATTCCGTCTCTACCCGTACGCGCACCAACAACAAATACTGGATTTCCGGGGCCACTGGCAAATCCTTTCGCTAATTCTTCATGATTCATTAAGCCAACACTCATAGCGTTGACCAGACAATTATCTTCATAAGAGGGATGAAAATATACTTCCCCTGCAACTGTAGGTACTCCTATCCGATTGCCATAACCGGCGATACCTGATACAACTCCACTAAAAAGGTATTGTGTTTTCTTACTCTTTAAAGAACCAAAGCGTAAAGAGTTTAAGGAAGCAATAGGTCTTGCCCCCATTGTAAAAATATCGCGAATAATGCCTCCCACGCCGGTAGCTGCACCTTGATACGGTTCTATAGCTGAGGGATGATTATGACTCTCGATTTTAAAAGCAACTGCCTGACCGTCACCTATATCGATAACCCCTGCATTTTCACCAGGACCTTGTAAAACCCAAGGAGCCTCAGTAGGAAACTGTTTCAAAACATTACGCGAGTTTTTATAACTACAATGTTCAGACCACATAACCCCGAACATTCCCAGTTCTACTTCATTAGGCTCCCTTTGCAAAATCTCTTTAATTAATTCATACTCACTCTCTGATAATCCCACTTCTTTCCAAAAATCTTCTTTCATCGTCCTGCACCTCCTTGCCACCATGCGAGCAGGGAGCTAAAAATTCTCTCCCCATCCTCACCACCTAAAATAGCTTCCGCACATCTTTCCGGATGAGGCATCATTCCCAGAATATTTCCCTGTTCATTAATTATGCCGGCAATATTATTCAACGCACCATTAGGATTAGTTTCCGGAGTAATCTCACCTTGTTCATTACAATAACGGAAAACAATACGTCCTTCCTTCTCTAGTCGTTCCAAGGTTTCCTTATCAGCAACGTATGCGCCCTCCTCATGAGCAATAGGGATTTTAATCACTTCATGCTGTGTATATGTACTGGTAAAAGGCGTGTTTGTTTGTTCCACACGCAACAAAGTATTTTCGCACTGAAAACGCAAACTCCGGTTTTTAATTAAGGCACCGGGTAAAAGCCCTGCTTCCGTAAGAATTTGGAAACCATTACAGATACCTAAAATCAAACCGCCTTTTTTGCCGAAAGCAATTACCTTCTCCATGATCGGAGAATTACTAGCAATTGCGCCGGCACGCAAATAATTACCATAAGCATAACCACCCGGAATTATTAAACAATCTACGCCTCGTAAATCCTGTTCTGCATGCCACAAATAACTTACCGGTTCCTGCAAAATCTGATCAATTATGTAATAACAGTCTGCTTCACAACTAGAACCAGGGAAGACCACTACACCAAATTTCATACCTCTACCTCCACTAATTCTACTTGATACTCTTCAATAACCGGATTGACCAGGAGGTTTGAACACATTTCCTTAATCTTGGTTTCAGCTTCTTGAGGTTCATCCCCTCTTAATAATATTTCCACATGTTTACCCATACGCACATCTTCTACATCTTCATAACCTAAAGACTTTAGAGCCTTATGTACAGCATTTCCCTGAGGGTCTAAAATACTCTTTTTAAATGTAATCGTAATAATCGCTTTAAACAACCTTTTTCCCTCCTTTAAATTTAAGCATTTTGGGGTTTTTGCATTTCCCTAACGGACTCTTGAATTTTCTCATCTTTTATTGCTACTTCCTCAGCCAGCTGTTTTTTATATTCTATTAATTTTTGTCGTAAAGCGTTATCCTTTACACCTAAGATTTGTATAGCCAACAATGCTGCATTTTTTGCTCCGTCAATAGCAACTGTAGCTACAGGAATTCCCGAAGGCATTTGTACTATCGCATAAAGAGCATCCAACCCCTGCAACGCAGTAGCATTAATCGGTATTCCTATGACCGGCAAAGGAGTTACTGCAGCTAACACTCCAGGTAAATGAGCTGCTGCACCTGCTCCGGCAATAATCACATCAAAACCATCGTAATGAGCCTGTCTAGCTAAAGCAAGAGCACGATCCGTAGTACGATGAGCAGAGGCCACATGAACCTCATAACCTATGGCAAATTCATTTAAAGTTGCTAACGCCTTCTGCATGATCGGCCAATCTGAATCACTGCCCATGATTACTAATACTTGATTATTCTTCAAAAATATCTCCCTTCCTTCCTCTACCGGTAGCATTTGTTAAAAAACAAACTCTTAATCATTATAATACCATGATTAAAACATTTTAGGAATTTATAATATATTTATATAACCATACAACTTCTTTGTCAAGAAAAGGCGAACATTATTAAATAAATTCCCCTTATCATTCGGGCTTTTCGCTCATTTCCACAAGGTCAGCAAGAGTAAGATGATCTACTACACCTCTGATCGCTTCGTCAAGCTTTTTCCACACTGCTAGGGTAACACATGATTCGCTACGTTCACATTGGTTAGGCTTATCAGCCATACACGCAACCGGTACAAGATCACCTTCTATCAATCTTAAAATCATACCAACTGTGTACGCCTCGGCAGGTTTGGCCAGTTTATATCCTCCCTGTGCACCACGAATACTTTTTACATATCCTGCCCTATTTAAAACGGAAACGATTTGCTCCAGATATTTACCGGAAATCCCCTGACGTTCAGAAATATTTTTAATAGATACATACTCACCGGTATTATTTAGCGCTAAATCAAGCATCAAACGTAAGGCATAACGCCCCTTTGTAGATATCTTCATCAAATCACCATCCTCTCTTGATCATTCGGAAAATAGTGGAGTGGAAAGATACCTTTCGCCAGTATCCGGCAAGAGTACAACGATAGTCTTACCATCATTTTCAGACCTGTTGGCCAGCTCGGTTGCTGCCCATACCGCCGCACCCGAAGAAATACCGACGAGTAAACCTTCAGTTTTGCACAACTCTTGCCCAACGGCAAAAGCATCTTCGTTTTTTACCTTAATGACTTCATCATAAATAGTTGTATTCAGAACCTGCGGTACAAATCCCGCACCAATACCTTGTATTTTATGTGCACCGGCTTTACCTTCGGATAATACCGGAGAGTCAAACGGCTCTACCGCAATTACTTTAATCTGTGGCTTTTGCGCTTTCAAAAATTCCCCAACTCCTGTAATAGTCCCCCCGGTACCCACACCGGACACAAAAAAGTCTACCTTTCCATCAGTATCCCTCCATATTTCAGGACCAGTCGTTTCCCTGTGTACAGCCGGATTATCCGGATTAACGAATTGACCGGGAATAAAAGCATGCGGAATTTCCTGAGCAAGCTCTTCGGCCTTGGCAATTGCCCCTTTCATCCCTTTAGCTCCGTCTGTCAGCACAATTTCAGCCCCATAGGCTTTGAGCAATTTCCGGCGTTCTATGCTCATTGTTTCCGGCATAGTAAGAATAAGCCGATAACCTCTAGAAGCTGCAACTGCAGCAAGACCGATACCTGTATTGCCACTGGTAGGCTCAATAATCACCGCATCAGGTTTTAACAAGCCCTTAGCTTCTGCAGCCTCAATCATCGCCATGGCGACCCTATCCTTGACACTTCCCGCCGGATTGAAATATTCCAACTTTGCCAGCACAGTAGCTTTAAGGTTATGTTTTCTCTGATAATTCACTAATTCTAACAAAGGGGTATTCCCAATTAGATCGCCTATACTCTGATAAACTTTTGACATGTTTGAACCTCCATTCAATTACTTTTATTCATACATGATTGGTATGATATGATAAACTATATCTTTATCTTCTTATTTTGTCAACAGCTTTTCAACATGTGGCACGGGGACGACATATGGCATGGGGACGTTTCATCTGCCACATTAGCAACCAGGTAAAATTTGGATGGCATACTAATGTGGCAGATGAAACGTCCCCATACCACAAAATAAGCCGGAAAAAATAATGCCCACTTGTTTAGCCAAGGGGCATCTTTTTATACTTATCTAGTTTCAGGTTGTTCTACAAATACTTTGAGTAAATGCTCTTGAGAAAACCTCTCAGTTACTAAGCTTACAGCCGGTACTACCGCCAAAGACAGCAGCATCGCTAAAGCCCCACCAATTGGTACATATCCGGCATCAAAATGATGAAACCAGGAAAACCCAAGGCTAAAAATCAAACCAACCAACGCTCCACTCCAAGCTCCCATTTTCGTTGTGCCCTTCCAAAACAATCCCCAGAGATAAGGACCGAGAAATACTCCGGCTACTGTTCCCCAAGAAAGTGCCATTAAAGTAAGAATTATCGCGGGTTTGAGCAGAGCCAGTACTGCCGAAAGCATAATAAAGAGCAAACAAAAACTACGCATCAATAATAGTTCATTTTTTTTCTGCATTTGTGGTCTCAAATATCCTTTAACCAAATCAATCGTAATACTGGAACTGGAAATCAAAACCAGAGAAGACAAGGTAGACATAGAGGCAGCCAATACAAGCAACAAAATTATTACAGCAGCGAACTCAGGCAATGCAATCTCTAAAATTTGCGGTACTAACAAGTCAACAGTAGCCTTTCCTGTTGCGGGATCCATAGGAAGTTCAGCAAAATACAAATGGCTCACAGCTCCTACACCATATGCCCCAAGACCGATAATTATACAAAACAAAGTAGAAATTACCGTAGCAGCCTTAATCTTTTCTTTATCTTTAATAGCATAGAATTTCTGTGCCATTTGTGGTAAACCCCAGGTTCCCAAACTTGTGAGCAGAACCACCGAGAATAATGCTACACCGTTATGACCGGTTGGAAAGAATGAAGCTAATCCCGAATCAATCTGAGCCAGTTTCGGCAGAACCTGAGCAAAGCCTCCCACAGCAGGATGACCAAAGACATAATAAATAAGGATACAAACGCCAAAAATCATAACCATTCCCTGAATAAAATCTGTAATCGCAACCGCTCTATAACCACCCATCAAGAGATATATGGCTGTGATTACAGTGATTGCAACCAGCACGAAGTTGTAGTTTATTTGAAAGACTTGTTCAAAAACATAACTTAGACCCATAAAAACCGAAGCAGAATACGGAACCATAAACACAAAAATCACTAAAGCTGCGTAAATCTTCAAAGAATGACTGTCATAACGTGCCTGGAGAAATTCCGGCATAGTCATCGCCCCAAGCTTTTCCGTCATTTCCCGCGTCGGTTTAGCGAGAAGTTTCCAAGCTAATAAGCTGCCCACAAGAGCATTACCAATACCGACCCATAGACCGGCAATACCGAAACTCCAACCAATTTTTCCGGCATAACCGACAAAAATTACCGCAGAAAAATAAGTGGTACCAAAGGCAAAGGCAGACAACCAAGGACCAATATTTCTCCCTCCGAGAAAAAAGTCCCCTATGGTTTTGGTTTTTTTCATTGCCAAAAAACCACTCGCCAATAAAATAGCCACAAAGGTACCAAGCATAACAAATTTAAACATATTAATTCTACCATCCTTCCATACTACTTTTTTACGAGGCTTTCACAGCCCCATTTAACAACCCACAAAGGAAATTGAAATACTACCATGCTGCTTTTACTACCTACACATTCTCCTGCCTTCAACTACCCACAGCATCAATAAATCAACAAAAATACCAACTACAATCTAATTAAGATTGAAATTGGTGGACGAAAAGGGGTTCGAACCCTCGACCTCCGCGTTGCGAACGCGGCGCTCTCCCAACTGAGCTATTCGCCCATATTATGCATATTATAGCAAAACACGTTTTATTCGTCTAGTAATATTTTTCGCGTTTTTTATTGCTCTTTCTTTACTCCCATTCAATGGTTCCGGGCGGCTTGGAGGTAATATCATAGACTACCCTGTTCACTTTCGGTACCTCCCGCACAATTCTACTGGAAATTTGGTCTAACAAATCATATGGTAAGCGCACCCACTCGGCAGTCATCGCATCAATACTATTGACTACCCGTAAAATAATGGGATAGGCATAAGTTCTCTCTTCTCCCTGCATGCCTACACTCTTAATAGAAGGAAGCACGGCAAAAGACTGCCAAGTTGACTCATATAAACCGGCATTACGGATTTCTTCCATCACAATAGCATCTGCCTCACGAAGAATATCCAGTTTCTCCGCTGTAATTTCTCCGATTATACGCACAGCCAACCCCGGACCGGGGAAGGGCTGACGGCCGACAATTTCCTCTGCTAAACCAAGTTCTCTGCCAACCTCACGCACTTCGTTCTTAAAAAGCTGCCACAAAGGCTCAATTAACTGAAATTCTAAATCCTCGGGCAAGCCGCCCACATTGTGGTGAGATTTAATAATTTTTCCGCTGGCTGTCTGACTTTCCACAATATCCGGATAAATCGTCCCTTGCACCAAAAAATCAATTTTACCGAGTTTTGCCGCTTCATCCTCAAAAACCCTAATAAATTCAGTCCCAATGATTTTTCTCTTTTGCTCCGGGTCTGTTACTCCCGCTACTTTTTGTAAAAATCGTTCCCGAGCATCGACAAAAACCAGATTCATCTGGAATTGTTCCTTAAAAGTAGCTCTAACCTGTTCCGGTTCACCCTTACGCATAAAACCATGATCGACAAAAACACAAGTAAGCTGTTCGCCGATTGCTCTATGTACCAAAACCGCAGCAACTGAAGAATCAACCCCGCCGCTGAGAGCACATAGTACTCTCTTGTCTCCTACTTTTTCTCTGATTGTCTTTACTTGTTCCTGAATAAAATACTGCATCGACCATTCCTTGGAGCACCGGCAATCCTGAAATAAAAAATCTTTTAAAGCAGACATCTCTTTTTCCGCATCTTCCCTCAGCACATAAAGTGGCACACCTATTGTTCTAAGCTTAGACCTAACTTCGTCCCGTACGGCAGAGTTCACACCTTCGTCTGCAGAAACACTGGCCAAAACGAGCCCTCTGGGGTTTTGGCGCTTTATTTCTTCCAAGGAGGTATTATAAGGGATTATTTCAGAATATACCCCTAACTCCCGGATTTTCCGCGCTAAGATTTGAAGATCCGGTCCACCAAAATCGAGAACCAAAACTTTTTCTTGTCGTCTATGCAAATCTATCGCCTCACCTTTATTAAAATTACTCATTAATTCTCATAAAATTCAGGCTTGAGAACTCCAATATAGGGCAAATTCCTGTATTTTTCCGCAAAATCCAACCCATACCCAACGGCAAATTCATCAGGTATAGTATAACCCATGTAATCAGGATCCAGCGTTACTTTTCTACGACTAGGCTTATCTAAAAACGAACAAACTTTCAAACTAGCAGGACCACGCGCACGCAAATTATCTTTTAAATAGCTTAATGTTAAACCGGTATCAACAATATCCTCTACGATTAAAACATCCTTGCCTGCAATATCCTTTTCTAAATCTTTAAGAATACGCACAACCCCGGAAGCACGAGTAGACATTCCATAACTGGAGATAACCATAAAATCCAATTCTAACGGCAATTTAATCTCTCTAATCAAATCCGCGAAAAAAACAACCGCTCCTTTTAAGATGCCCACAATAACTAATTCCTTTCCTTGATAATCAGAGGTTATCTGCACCCCAAGTTCTTGCACTTTACTCTGTATTTGTTGTTCCGAAAAAAGAATCTTGCAAAGATGTTCATGCATTTTTAATTTGCCCCTTTCACATTTATAGCTCGTCTCTACACGAATTAAGAAAAAAAGGAAAGTCTACTATGACCAGACTTACCTTAAAATATCACTATTACATTTCAAGCAAAACCCATATCTTTTCCGTTTCTGATTATATCAACGTGTCCCAAAAGTGTCAACAACCTACTCTGTTGGTATTGGCGGTTTTAACTCAATCTCCTTATTAAAATCATAAAATGATACAAGCAACTTTAAATTATATTGAGAATCATCTCGGTGTTCAGCAGAAATCTGTGCTTGCCTAATTAGACCTTCTTTGCGATCTATCCAAATTATATAGTTAAAATCCTGCCAAAAAAGCTGTAGATATCTATTTTCTCCTCTGGTCATAATTTCATAAACACGACATTTCTTCCCTTGTACTCTTTCCACACCAACATACTTAACATCAAGATTTTCCTCAGGGAAATTGAAAACACCCAGTGGATTCAATTCCGTAATCAATTGTTCAATACCAACACGCCCTTCCGTCGGTACCACAACCCAACCTTTAGTAAAAGGATCTCTTCTATAAAGAGTAGTCCCTAAATGATAGATTTCTACATCGGCTTTAATTAAAGGGATCGTCCCTTTTAAATAAATACCTTGTGCTCCTTTTTCCCCATGTAAATCAGATAAAAGTGTTTCCTTCCCCTCATATATCCGCGTAGCTTTAACCTCAAACCGATAATTTTGAGCATGCATGGTATTAAACAAGCTTTGCTTTATGGCTTCTTGAGGTGGAAGCTTTGTAAGCTCCTCAAAGAAATAAACCCCTCCGTAAAGAATAACTATCAACAAAAAAGCAAGAATAATCCATTTCCACTTAATACTTTTTAAATTGTGTTTGTGTTTAAAATTATACATAGCATTTAACTTCATTTACCTTCACTTCCCGTAATACTTTTCATTTTCTATATCTTTACTACAGAAAGTAAGGTAATATGCCTAACAACATAATGTTTAAATGTTTACTTATTTTCGTCCTTCTGCTCTTCTTTTACCAAAGAATAATACGTACGTAATTTTTTCTGAATCCGCCCGAATACCGTATTGGGAGGGTAATTCCCTTGTTTATCTGCTCTACCCGCCGGAACGCCTGTGAGGATTTCAATTCCTTCCTCTACGGTCGTAACCGCATAGAGATGAAATTTGTTTTCTTTTACCGCTGTAATTACCTCTTGGTCAAGCATTAGATTAACTACATTTTGTGCCGGAATGATAACCCCTTGCTTACCTGTAAGGCCTTTCGCTTTACAGACCTGGAAAAAGCCCTCTATTTTCTGATTAACTCCACCTATTGGTTGAATAAAACCTTTTTGATTTACAGACCCGGTTACAGCTATTCCCTGCTCAATAGGCAAATCGGCTAAACTAGAGAAAAGAGCATATAACTCTGCACTGGAGGCACTGTCCCCATCTACACCACTATATAGCTGTTCAAAACAGATACTCGCTGAAAAAGAAACTGGGAATTTCTGTCCAAATTTTTCACCTAAATAGCCGCTTAAAATTAACACTCCTTTATCATGTACTGAGCCACTCATTTTTACTTCTCGTTCAATATTAATAATACCTTTCCGACCTAAAAAAGTGTTTACCGTAATCTTATTGGGCTTACCAAAGGTATAATTCCCAGTATCCAAGACCGCCAGCGCATTAACCTGTCCGATAACCTGATTATCTACCTCTACCAGAATTTGCCCCTCTCTCATCATTTCTAAGAGTTTCTTTTCATATTTATTGGAACGATATGTTTTTTCCTCAATAGCTTTATTTATATATTTACCTGTTACCAAATCCGCATCTTCTAACCCTGCCCAAGCATCAGCTTCATAGATGATCTCTACTAATTCATTAAAACGAGTAGATAATTTATCCTGACTGTCAGCCAAACGCGAACTATATTCGACAATTTGGGCTACAGCATCTTTGGAAAAATGACGTAGCTTTTGCTTTTCACAATGATCACTAATAAAACGTGCTAATTTATAAATATGATCTTCAGAGCGCTGCATTTCCACATCAAAATCAACCATTATTTTAAAAAGCTTGCCAAAATCCTCATCATAATAATGTAGTAACTGATATTCATAATAACTGCCAATCATTATCACCTTAATCTGTAGCGGAATGGGCTCAGGCCTTAGAGTAGATGTCGTAATCGTACCCAGCTGATGTCTTATACTTTCTATCTGAATCTCACCGGTTTTTAAGGTTCTTTTTAAACCGTCCCAACATAGTGGACTAGTTAAAACATCCCGACATTTAAGAATTAGGTACCCACCATTAGCTTGGTGCAAAGAGCCAGGCTTAATCTTCGTGAAATCTGTTGACAACACTCCTAAATGACTTTCATATTCAACTCTGCCTAAAAGATTATAATAGGTAGGATTTGCTTCAATAACTACCGGAGCTCCCTGTGTTTTGCTATGATCAATTAAAACGTTAACCTGATACCTCTGAATAATCTTTTTAAAACGATTCTCCTGCAAAAAGAATAATTCCGAACCAGAGCTATAATTTTTAAATTCTTTAGTATTTTTTAGTAAATCCTCTTTTACCTTTTCTAAGTATTCTTTGATCGCAGAGTAAGCGGAATATTTTTGAACTAATTCTTGAAAGAAAGGTTCAATATTATTTAAAATAATCTTATTCTCCAGTTTTTGCACTTCTTTCTCAATTTCTCTTTCAAATTCACGTAACTCTTTAAATGCCTCTAAAACCAAAAGATTTAATTTCTTTGAATTTTCATCAATAAGCTCTTTCTTTTCACCATAAAGGTTTTGGAATTCATCTTCATCCATCGGTTTCCCTTCACTATTTAAAGGTACTGTAACTAAACCTTTTTCGGCTGATTTTAGGGCAAAGCCCAGTTCTTTCGAAATATTATTAATATAAGCTTGCACCTCATTTTGTTTAGCCTGTAATTTTTGAAAAATTACCGTTTTAGCATCCTGATATTCTTCAGATTCTAAAGCCAACGGAATTTCCGTTGTTACCTTAGCTAATAATTCCTGCATATCTTTCCGAAATTCTATAGCTTTACCTGCGGGAAAAGATACAGCTCTCGGTCGATCAGGATCATCAAAATTATAGAGATAGCACCAATCTAAAGGTTTTTCTCCGGTTTTGGCAATATTATTTACTAAAGAGCTGGTATAACTGCTTCTACCGGTACCCGGTACACCTGCAATAAAAATATTATAGCCATGCTTATTTACCTTTAACCCAAACTCCAAAGCTTTTACGCCTCTTTCTTGACCAATAATTCCTTCTAAAGGCGGAATATCAGCGGTAGAATCAAATGGAAAATTACTATAATCACAAATTTTACGAAGTTTTTCCGGCTTTATTTCACAACGGTGCATTAAAACGTCAACCCCCACTTCTCTCTATGGTTTAATAAAAAAACTTAAAGTACATTTTGCGAATTGTATAGAACTATAATATCACCAAAATGCACTTTAAGTTTACAAATAAACTACATAAACTATTAAATCTCCATAGGATAAAACTAGCTAATAAATTTACATTAAAGGACGACTTGGTGCAGAGATATCTGATAAAGCTTGTTCCGCAGACCGATTAAAACGGTTATTTACCGCCATATCTCCCAAGGATACAAACCCAACTAATTTACCATTCTCCACCACAGGTAAGCGTCGAACTTGCACATCACCCATTAAATCTAACGCAGATTCGACTTCCATATCGGTCTTACCTACAACCAACTTATCAGTCATGATCTCCTTACACTTGATTGATTTAGGATCTTTTTCTGCGCAGACTACTCTTAGGACAATATCACGGTCAGTAATAATGCCATCAACATTCATATTATCCTTACATACCGGAATTGCACCTATGTTTTTGTCCTTCATAATCTGAGCAGCATCAAAAACTGAAGTATCCGGCGAAACAGCAATTACCTCTCTGGTCATAATATCTCTTAATTTCATACAAAAACCTCCTTTCATCTTTTTAGCATGCCCCAAAAAGGAGGTTTTTTGCATCCATTTATTAAATTATTAAAGTTTATTATTTTTACTAGCTTTTATTACTTGCTTGTTTTCTAACAAACCGTCTGCAGCTTGAACAAGCTTTTCTGCCAATCCACCAAATTCCTCTAAAATAACGTTAATGCCTGAAAGCTTTTCTGCTTGTGATTGAGATACCTCACTTACCATTTGCGTAGCACTATCTATAGAATCTATCGCTTCTTTAATCAAATTAATAATATGACCTATTTCCGCAGTAGAATTATTCGTCATTTGAGAAAGATTACGTACTTCATTAGCTACAACGTTAAAACCCTTACCATATTCACCAACTCGAGCTGCCTCAATTGAAGCATTAAGACCAATTAAGTTTGTTCTCTTAGATATTTGTTTAACCGTATCAAGAATTCCCGCTGTTGATTCTACTTTTATAGTAGCATCTTCGGTGACAGACCTTAATTCCTCACTAGTTGCTGATAACTCTTGAGCTTCAGCAACAATTTCTTGAATTGAACCCTGAATATTTTGCAAAAACCCTTGAATCTCCCGAGCAGTACTAAACAAAATCTCCTGACGTTGTAAATTTTCGGAGGTAACTATAGCCCCAATAACATCTCCTTCATTATTATATATTGGTAAACCAGTTGCTATATAAGAAACACCGTATAAATCTTCGTCAATTTCCATTGTAATTTTTTCTTTCCTTTGCATAGCTAAATAAGCTGCGCCACCGGGTAAAACAGGATCACCTGCCTTTATCTTCACATCAAGGGATTTGGCTGGTATGTATAATAGCCATTTTTCCAAGTTACAAATTCCCACACCCATATCAGCCAACGAAATCTGATTAATAAGTGGAGCTACTTTAAGTAAATGGTCCAGCATCGTTAATTCTCGCATAATTTTATCTCCCTTTCAATTATGTTAGTTAAATACAAATTATTCTATAATTTATTTGATAAATATATATTTCTGTTGATTCTTGTAATTTCCTGCTAAAATTCTAGTTTATTTGCTTTTTATTAATTATTTCAACAAAAAAATGATAAACCCTTCTATATCTATAAAAAAAAGATAAGAGAAGCTAGTAAAAAATCGAGCTTCTCTTATCTCTTTGTTTAATATTAATAGCTTAATTACATCATTCCGCCCATATTAGGTGGCATTGCCGGAGCAGCCGGCTTTTCTTCCGGTTGATCAGCTACTAAACATTCAGTAGTGAGGATCATCGCAGCAATAGAAGCAGCATTTTGTAAAGCACTGCGAGTTACCTTAGCCGGGTCTACAATTCCGTTCTGAATCATATCTTCATAATTACCGGTCAAAGCGTTATAGCCATAGCCTTTCTTACCAAGAGTTTTTACTTTCTCTACCACAACAGAACCTTCCATACCTGCATTATAAGCAATTTGCTTAAGCGGTTCTTCCAAAGCCCTCTTAATTATATTGATTCCTGTCATTACGTCAGGTTCATCAGAAGTGAGTTTTTCCAAAATAGGAAGTGTTTCTATTAAAGCAGTTCCTCCACCAGGTACAATTCCCTCTTCTACAGAAGCACGAGAGGCTGCTAAAGCATCTTCAATCCGAGCTTTTTTCTCTTTTAATTCAGTTTCTGTTGCCGCACCAACCTTAATTACCGCTACACCTCCAGTAAGTTTGGCTAAACGTTCCTGAAGTTTTTCTTTATCAAACTCTGAAGTAGTATCTTCTAACTGTTTACGAATCTGTGCGATACGTTCTTCCAGAGCCTGTTTGTTGCCACGACCTTCAACTATGGTTGTTAATTCCTTACTTACTTTTACTTTACCTGCTTGCCCCAGCATATCAATTGTTGTATTTTCTAGTTTTAAACCAACATCTTCACTAATTACTTGCCCACCTGTAAGTACAGCAATATCCTCCAACATTGCTTTACGGCGTTCACCAAAGCCAGGTGCTTTTACAGCTACACAATTAAAGGTTCCCCTTAATTTGTTGACAACCAAAGTTGCCAAAGCTTCCCCTTCAACATCTTCCGCAATAATCAATAAAGACTTGCCTGATTGCACCACTTTCTCGAGAATAGGAAGGATATCCTGAATCGCTGCAATCTTTTTATCTGTAAGCAAAATATACGGTTCTTCCAGAATTGCTTCCATTTTTTCCGTGTCTGTAATCATATATGAGGATATGTAGCCCCGATCAAACTGCATTCCCTCTACAACTTCTAATGTGGTAACCATACCTTGTGATTCTTCAACAGTGATAACTCCGTCATTTCCAACTGTCTCCATTGCTTCGGCAACAAGATCTCCAATTTCACAATCATCAGCAGAAACCGAAGCAACCTGTGCTATAGCTTCTTTAGATTCCACAGGCTTAGCTATATTTTTAATCTCTTCTACAGCAGCTTCTACAGCTTTTTCAATCCCTTTTTTCAAAATCATAGGATTAGCTCCCGCTGCCACATTTTTTAAACCTTCACGAATAATCGCTTGAGCCAATAAGGTAGCTGTAGTTGTTCCATCACCGGCAACATCATTAGTTTTTGTAGCAACTTCTTTTACTAATTGAGCTCCCATGTTTTCATAAGGATCTTCTAATTCTATTTCCCTAGCAATGGATTCACCATCATTTGTAATTGTAGGTGAACCAAATTTTCTATCTAGTACAACATTGCGACCCTTCGGTCCTAAAGTAACTTTTACAGCTTCGGCTAAGGCATTAACCCCTTTTTCCAGGCTTTTTCTTGCCTCTTCGCCAAAGATAATCTCCTTTGCCATTTTCTTTCCCTCCTAATATTTATCTTACTTTAATAACCTTGACTTACTTCCTTATTACTTAATTACTTAGATAATTGCATGAATATCTCTTTCACTTAGAATTAATACTTCTTCACCATCAATTTTAATTTCAGTTCCGGCATATTTGGAGTAAATGACTTTATCGCCTACTTTTACTTCCAAGGGTACCTTTTGACCGTTTTCCAACGTTTTTCCTGAGCCTACAGCCAAAATCTCACCCTGTTGAGGCTTTTCTTTAGCTGTATCAGGAAGTACGATACCACTTTTTGTTTTTTCTTCTTGCGCTAAAGGTTTTACAACAACTTTGTCGCCAAGAGGCTTAATATTCATTATGACATCCTCCTTATTAATTATTTTATTTTCTTTTGTTAGCACTCTACTTCGTTGAGTGCTAACATTTATAAATAATAATAGTAAAGGCAGATAAAGAAGGCAAATTTCGTATAAGGCTATTTTTAATAATTATCTTTCATTTTTATCTTGTATTTATAAATATCTTATTATTACTCCATATTTCTTCAAATTTTGTTATGGATTAAGTTTTATCTTCTCTGCCTTTACATTATTTATATCTCCACTTAAAACTTAGTTTATACACTAAATCATGATAACAGCTTAATTATAATAGCTTTTATTTTATAAAAGCCTAAAAAAGGAACAGGTTTACACCCGTTCCCTTCTATTAACCTCCTTACTTCCCATAAATCCTCTGTCATTTAGTCGCCAACTACCCTTTCGTTTTATTAATTCATTAAATCTATCTAAGATACTATGTGCAGATAGTTTATGATCATTATTAACCTGTTCCGGATTAAATGAAGGATTCTCAACTGACATCATATTTTTAATATTCTGCAAGCATTCTATCCCTTTTTCATTGCCATACATCTCTTCAAGTTCTCTTAGTCGGTTGAAATCTGCTTCTGTAAATAGCTGTTTTATTTTATCTGTTTTTTTCCAAAATGCAGCACGTCTTCTTTCAATCAAATCCTTTTCAACTTCAGTTCTGGCCCTACCCCACAGTTTTACCTTTTCTAACAGATCCTTCTTAATCAGCATAATATCTTCCTTTAATTTTGGATCTTCGTTTAAGACATTGGCAAACTTCTTTTCTAATTCGGCAAATTCATAATTTATTAACTCTATTTCTTCTTTATACAAATCTTTATTGATATAAGAATAATTAAAACGCAATTGATAATATATTGCACTATGCTCTTGTTGAAAATTATTAATCTTTCTAATGATATCATTTAAAGAATCTGCAAGATTTTGCCTAGACATTTTCAATTCAGTCATATTCAAGTCATTTAAACGATGATTTAACTTACGTCTCGTAATATCATCTGAATAACTCATTAGGATCACACACCCCTATTTTTATAAAATAAAAATTAACGCATTAATTCTAATTCTTGTCTATGTCTATTCCTAGGTTCAACCTGTATTCTATGGTTATCTGAATATGTCATCAGTATATCTTCTGTTTTCTTTAATGTATCGCCTGTTGAATTTTGAGGACTTAAGTATACGTGCTTGTTTTCTTTTCTTTTCAATTCTTCTACCATTCCCCAAATCTTATCAACTTCTCCGCCGTATAAATTTTCTTCTAAGATTATTAATCTCTCAAATTTTTCTTTAGGCATATTCAAACCTTCATTTCTAAACTGATGCCAAAGAGCTGCTCGCTCATATAAGAGCTTATTAAGTTTTTTAATTTGATTAATATCCAGATAGCTAACTATATCATGTTTATATTTGCTTATCATATTTTCAATAATATAAATTTCTTGCTTATATATTTTATCATTTATTTCTGGACTATTATCTGTCTTGTAATATTCCGGAAAACGAGAGCTTTCTTTAATGTCTTGCATCAGATTTCTTAACATGTTTTCAATTTTTTCTGCGCGTCTTTTTCTTAAATATTCTCCTAGTTTTTTTATAAAACTAATAATAGTATCAACCTCCTTTTCAAATTTATCAAGCTCTAAATTTCATTTTTGTAAATTTATCTTTAAATTTGCTTCTGAATCATTCCATCTTTTAAATCCATGTTATAATATCTTCAATATTAATATGTCAAAAATATCTAAGTGTAGGTGGTAAATAAATTGAACAAACAAGAATTACGCAAATATATGCTGGAAAAGAGAGAAATGCTTTCCTTATTAGAAGTACAAGGGAAAAGCCATCAAATAAATCAACAGCTTATCTTTTTTTCTGCTTATCAAACGGCTAAAACTATCCTCACATACCTTCCCATAAAAAATGAACCAGACACACTACCATTGATTAATAATGCTTGGGAACAAAAAAAACAAGTATTAATTCCCGTAACTCAAGCAGAAAATAATAGCTTAATTCCGTCGAGACTGAAAAATCTTAATGAGTTAACCCGAGGAATATATAATATTCTTACACCAAAACCAGAATACTTACGTCCGGTTAATCCGGACAACGTGGATATCTGTATTCTTCCCGGTGTCGCCTTTGACCGCCAAGGTTACAGACTTGGTTATGGTGGTGGCTATTTTGATCGTTTTCTCCCAAAACTCCGTACAGATTGTCTTAAAATAGCCTTAGCTTACGATTTTCAGATTCTCGATTGTCTACCTCGAACAAAGTTCGATATACCGGTTGATACAATTATTACCGAGACATCCGTTCATTTATGCTCACATGCGAACTTCTAATCGGAATACTTGCCTCAGCTAATTCTTTCGTTTGTTCATATACTTCATCAACACGTTCAGCAAATTTATCAAATTCTCTTTGCTCTTCTCGTTTTTTTAAGGCCTCTTCCGCCATTTTTCTTCTAATTTCATGAAATCCTTCATCAATAGTTTTTAAACCAGCTAGTCTTTCAGAACCGAAATTACTGAATTCAGCTTCCAGTTCATATAATTCAGTCTTTTTATCTTCAGAAAAATCAAAGCCTTTTTCTCTATAATTATACATATGCTTTTCACATAAAAACATTTTATCTCTTATCTCATTAAGCTTATTATTAATTATAGGGAAATCAGGGCTGTTTTTATATATATCCAGGCTTTCATAATATGCACAGTTAATCTTATTCCTCGCTTCATTTAAGATATATACATTTTGTCCATACTCGATATTCATACTTAAATAATCAGGGCAAGTTTGAATAAAATCTTCACGTGCCATGACCATCCTCTTTATAGCCTCATTTATTTTTTGTTGGGTATCCAGCTCAATCGCCATAATTGCTACATCAAGCTTACCTTGGTTAATAATTCTATCTATGTCATTGAAAAAAAGCTCTAATTCATTTCTCCTCTCTATTTTCTCTAAAGGAGCAGGTGTTATTTCATAAACTTGTCCAAGGCTAGTTTTTAGTTCTTCCAATTCTTGATAAATCTTCTTGATACCTTCAAGTTGTTTTTTCGAGCATAAACCTTCCAAATATCCATACCTTAACTGAAAATCAATCTCCAAACTATCCTTGCTCATCTCTTTAAGTCTGGACTGATTCCTGTCTATTAACCATTTTATTACTCCACCTGTCAATCCCATTTTGAACCTTTCCTTTCTGTTAAAAACATTCTCTTACAATTTAACAACGTTCAGGCTCACTACTTTTTTCTCTCGGAGAAGAATTGCCATTTCGTGTAATCTGTCCATCCTTATTAGCTGACATTCCAGCATCAATAGTTTTTTCAGGCTCAGCCGTTTCTTTTTTTGCTTTATTGCCATATCCATACTCAGATAAAATAGAATCAATACTTCTCTGATCACTTCGATCCCGTTTAAATTTCTCAGGCAATTGAAGTCTGGGGTTATTTTCTAAATTTTCCTGTTTCCTTCTTCTTCTTTCTAACTTTGCTAATCTACTTTCCCACCTTGTCTCCAGTTCAGCCCTCATACTCTCAAATCTAATGAATCCTTCTGCAAAATAAGGATTATACTCTTCTTTAAGAAACCTTTCAATCATTTCTTGAGGAGGTTCAGGTATATCATCTCTTTGTGCTCTATTATCATCCATAATTTGAGTACAGTAATCTGTAAAATCATACCTATCCTTTGCCCTTTGTTTAAAACCAACTTTTAAATTTTTTATTTGTTCTTTCAATTCGGGATTTTGCTTGCAAAATTCTTGCAAATCTTTTTCCCGTTCAGCAAAATTTTTTTCAATAGCTTGCAATTCCTTTTCATATAATTCTTTATTAAACGAAGGATGTAAATACATTTTATAGTATTCAGAAGGTCTGGTTTCCTTAATATCTATATCTATGCTATACTTTATATTTTCAAGCAAAGAAAAATCTGGTAACATTCATATTATTAAATACTTCTCCTTTCTTATACTCTTAACAACGTTCTGGTGCACTTTTTCTCTTATTGCTTGATTCACCAAATGGAGATTTGCCTGCATATAAAGTCCTGGTATTCGCATGCTCTTCTTTTTTAATAATATCTACATTATTCTGCCATTCATCTAAAGTCATCTGTCTATTTTGCTGTTCATTAGTTATTAGTGAATTATCCACTACTGTATTTTTAGCCATAGCTCTATCAAAATATACCGGATACAATGTGCTTAATTCATCAGCCATTTTCCTTGCTTCTCTTTGCTCTTTTTCTATATTACCCATAGCTCTGTTATATTGTTCCGGATACTTTGTACGAAACTCATCAATCATTTTCTGTTGCTCTGATTTAGCGAATGTTTTAGCATTATTTTCCCATACTTTAAGTGGTTTGAGTCCCTCTGCCTGTACCTTAGGGGGTTCCTGTTTGTTTTTTCTTTTAATTCTTAACTCATTACCAACTTTAGTTCTACTTACCCTAAATTTAGGTTTGTCTGGCGTCTTAGGTGTCTGCTTAGACGCATTTTTTTCAGGAGGCTTTATACCTAATCTCTTACATTTAGCCTTTAGAGCCTCATATTCCATCTTTTCGCGTAATTTATCAATTTCCTTTTTTAACTCCGGATCACGTTCAAATTCATCCTTTAAACCATTTTGTATCTTATTGAATGCATCCTCTATCCATTCTTTATCAAGCTTTTCGAAATAACGGTTTTTCTCCGTATCCTTACTTTTTCTAAGATATCCTTTATATTTTTCGTTATAACGAAGATTATATGCTCTTTCCGATAGTAATTTTAGTTCTATTTCTAAAACTCTATTTTCTCGTGGATTTGCTTCTTTATATTTATTCTCTGCTTTTAGTTCGGCAATATGATTCTTAAAATTAGGAATAAAGATTTTTTGATACGGAGAAGGTCTAAACATATTCTCTGCATTTTCAAAACGTGCAAACTCACCTAATTCACATGCTTCTCCTTTATGCCTTACCACAGCTGCGGCTATTACGCGTTCATAAAAAGCTTCCCTTGCATATCTCCTTTCTTCAGGTGACAACTTATTTCCATATTTCTCAAGTACTGTCTCAATTGCATGCATTTCTCTCGCCATTTCTTTAGCATTATCACTTTTAGATGTAGGATAAATATGAGGCAAATACTCTAACCCTTCATTATTAAGCTCCCTGAATAATTTGCGAATTTCTTTATCCATTTTTTTGTATATTCTATTTTTTCGCCAATCCCTATACCAGCCTATTATACCTTTTGTTTCGTTTTGAGGCGGATTGGTTTCCAATTGTCGGGCAACCTGTTCGCCTCTATTATGCTTAGCCAGCACTTCTTTTTCTGCGACACTATTCTCACTTGTTTCCAAATCCTGCTGCCCGCTCTCCCCCTGTACTATTATTTCGCCATATTCATCAATTTCATGCTCGTTAATTGCCATCCTAATCTCCCCTTTCTCTTCTCTTTTAACTAACTATATAGTTAAAGAATAAGAAAGAAAGCCTTTAACAAAACTCTCTGTCGTCATTTGTTCTTACCTGTCTCACTGGTTTTACGCCCTGAGCTTTCGACTGTTCAGAAATGTCATTTGGTAACTTTCTTCCCGCTATGCTTTGTTCCTTAACACTTATTATTGAACCATCAGGCATTACCTTTTCCGTATAACCTGGTACTTTCATTCTCGGAGTTCTTGTTCTTGATGTTATTACAATTTCTTCATTAGGTGTATTTACTATGCTTACTTGCTGTTCTTTATTTTTATTTGCTTTGGCTGCAGCTAAGAAATCTTCAACCGTTCTACCACCACCATTTACTCCTTTGTCCTTAGTGCTTATTATTGAACCATCAGGCATTACCTTTTCCGTATAACCTGGTACTTTCATTCTCGGAGTTCTTGCTCTTGATGTTATTACAATTTCTTCATTAGGAGTATTTACTATGCTTACTTGCTGTTCTTTATTCTTATTTGCTTTGGCTGCAGCTAAGAAATCTTCAACCGTTCTACTACCACCATTTACTCCTTTGTCTATTTCCACTGATTGTCGGGATTGTCGTCCTTCAAGAATTAACTCACTCTGTGGAGCATAACGTTCTTCTTCAACTTCTCTATTTTGGGGCAATTCCATAAATCCGTTTCTTACAATACCAAAAACAGACCCATTTTTTAATCTGTTTTCAGCTTCCTTTCTTTCTTCCGGTCTTCTCCAAGGTAAACGTGCCATCACAACCCCTCCTTATTTAAACATTTGTTAATAAACATTTGTTAAACTCTAGCCCACTCTGGAAAAGAAGTCATCTTCCCCTCTTATCATCCCAATCTCTGTTTTTTGTATTTTTCTGTTTTATATTTTTAATTTTATTATTACTAATTTTTTCAAGATCTAAATCTTTATAGCAAACATCTTCTAAATTCAATAATTCATTCATTTCTAATAATTCTCTGCTGTCGCCTTTAAATAATTCTCGCCATTAAATCATCCTTATTGACATTGTCCCGCAAAGCTGCCTCAAACATTACCTCATCTCTCACACTATTAGTAATCCAATCTTTATGAGGATTACTAAATTCGGCAACATTAATTTTTTCCTGTTTGTTATCAAACATTTGATTAAAAGAATCTTTTCTTAATTTCCACGCCTCACTCAACATATCTTCATAATCATTTTTATTTAATGAATTCAAATCTTTAGTTCCCATCTTGTCTAACCACTCTGTAACTGATAATTTTTCCGCTTCATTTACCTCATGAATTAGACTATCTAAGCCCCGTTCTGTTAAATTTATTGCTTTTAATGTTTGCAGAAGTTCTGATTGATTTTTATTAATATTTCCTCCTAAAGACTGACAAATTTTTAAATAAGCTATCACATCATTTCTTGTTATCTCTGATTTTTCCATGATAGCTACAGCTTCTCTGGCTGCATCATATCTCAGATATAATTCATTACGAAACATTTGCCATTCTTTAGAATCCCTTATAAATCTATCTCCATTTTTATACTTTCAAAAACTCTAATCAAATTATTTTCTGCTTCTTTATAAACATTAAACATCTTAGATAACTTATAGACTCCATTATCTTCAATGAGTAAATTAAGAAACTCACTGGAACTGTTTTTTATAATATTTATTGCTAAATCTCTCCTTATTACTCTATTTGCTTCATATATACCATTCAACATTTCAAGTAATCCCCTTTATATTTATTTACTTTTCCAGATATCTTAAGTATATTATATTCTATTCAGAAATTTATTGCAAATGTTTTTACATTTTTTTAAAATTTTTCCCAGAACATATGTGCTACCTATCCACAAAATCCACAAACTTATACACAGATTTTTACATATTGTACAGCGTTTTTCTTATAATGTCCACATTATCCACAGATTTGGAAATTTTTTTACTCAGTTTTTTGTCCACATTAGTAAACCCCATATAGCAGTTATTCACAAAGTTGCTCACATTATCCACAGATTTTTAATCCACAAAACCTTTTCCTTCATTTTAAACCCCTCTTAAAACCCTCTAAATTAAAAAAACGTTTATTTTCCTCACTGTAGAAAAAATAAACGTATTTTTTATTCTTACTTTTATTATTTTCTTTTTAAGCCTCTATTTCTTTAACACTTGGCAATTTATTTAAACGTACCTTTTCAATGCGATGACCTTCCATTTCCAAAACAGAAAGTTCAAGATCCGCTATTTCTATCTTATCACCTTCTACAGGTATACGATCTAAAGTCGCAAAGACTAATCCGCCGAGCGTATCTGCTTCTTCACAACTCAAGTTAAGATTCAAATCTTCATTTAGCTCCTCAATCCTCATACTAGCCTTAACCTCTACTGTATCCTCATCAATATGCCGCAATAACGGTTCCTCCCGGTCATGTTCGTCTTGTATGTCACCCATGATTTCTTCAATAAGATCTTCTAACGTAACAATCCCAGCAGTACTACCGTATTCATCCAAAACAATAGCCATATGAATCTTCTCTTTTTTCATTACCATAAATAATTCGGAGATTTTTTTTGTTTCAGGTATATAAATTGTCTGGCGCACATGTTTTTCAAGAAAGAAATTCTCTCTTTGTTCGGGCAATAGAAGAATCAAATCTTTAATATGCACAACTCCGATAATATTATCAACTGTCTTTTCATAAACAGGTATTCTAGAAAATTTTTCTTCTTTAATTATGGTAATTAAATCATCAAAAGAAATATTTTTCTCTACCGCAATAATATCCGGACGAGGTGTCATAACATCATTGACTACCATATCAGCAAACTCAATAACCCCATGTAATATGGTTTTTTCCACTTGATTAATCATTTCCTCGTTTTCGCCCGTAACAGCTAAACCAGAAGTTACCATATTAATGATCTCTTTTGCTTCTTCAGTAAACTCATTCTCTGCTTCATCTTTTGGTATACCTACTATTCTATTAAGAAACTGCTTTATTAAAGTAAATGGTTTCGTCAAAGGATAGCACAAATACTTAAACAGCACTATGATTCTAATAAACAAACAGCTAATTTCCTGAGCATATTTTTTCCCTAATACCTCGGGAATAATTTCCCCAATCAGCATAAATACAACAATAAAAACGGCTACCGCACCTAAAAATCCCCAGCCTTCACCCCAATATTTTAGAGCTGTTACTATACCTAAACCGGCAGCGACTATACAACTAACTAAATTGACAAAGAAAAGTGTAATAAATACATCAGAAGGATCCTCTAATACTTTCTTCACCAAAGCAATACTAGAATTACCTTCACTACCCGCTTCTTCACTATTTACCTTGGGTATTATCCTTTTGCTAAGTGTACATAATGCCTTTTCACAAGTTACACAAAAGAAAGAAAGCAGAACAAAAAACAACACATGAATTAAATAAGGACTACTATCAGGGTCCAATGTATAACCAACTCCTCAATTTTAAAATTCTTTTTCCCCTCTTGTAAAATAAGGATAAAAATTTTTAATTCTTCTCTAATTATACTAGATTTATAAAAAAAATAAACACTGTCCCTAGCTATTAACGCAAAAACGGTTTTTCTCTAATTTCTTATATTATTAAAAAGTCAGTGCACGTCCCTATTTGGTGCAAAAAGCCCTCTCGCATTTGTTACAGATATTTCCTGACTATTCGGTCTCATTCCCTTTATTCCATCATAAATAACTTGTAAATTTTTCCGCTTATTTAAATCTCCTCTTTCATTATCTTTATTTTTTCCTAATATACTTAGTTCATTTTCCAATTCTATTACTGTTTCTCTAAACAATTCTACCGTAGTTTTAAATTTTTGTACATGTTTTTCTAATTCCTCAATATATTCTCTTTTTACTTTTTTAAAATTTCTATTGCTATTACTATGTTCTTCTTTTGCTATTATAAGTCGGTTCACATTTTTTAAAGCTAATTCTGCATCAATTAGCAATTCATTTTTTAATAGTTCTTCTATCTTTCTTCCTTTTATGATAATATCACTTAGGTCAATCTTACTAAGCTGCCCCTCAGATTCATCTTAATGATAAGTTTGTTTTAATATGAGCTGGTTCTCTCTTAATTTTTGCTTTCAATTCATCATTAAATATATTAATTCCACTAAACACCTTCTTAAAACTATCCACCAGACCTCTACTTTCACCTAATTTGTTCACATAATTTTCTAATTCTACTACTACTTCACTTAAAATTTCTGCCATTGATCTTAGTTTTTTTGCCCTTACTTCTAATGTTTCTAGATATTTCCCTTTTAATTCTCTAAAATTTCTATTACTATATTCTTCTCTCGCGATTTCTATAAATCTATCCACATTATCTAAAGCTGATTTAGCATAAATGATTAATTCACGTCTTAATAATTCTTCTATCGTTCTTCCATTCCGCATAATATCACTTTGGTCATTCTTACTAAACTGCATAAAACTTTTCACTCTACCCATTCTCCTCCCTCTTCATAAAATTTCCTAAAGAAGTCCCATATTTAAACTTAATTTACAACAACCTTTAATTTTTTTCTGAAGGTTCTATTTGCTTAATCATAACCCAAAATTTGCCTTTTGTGAACCCTTTAAGATACCGATCTAATATAACCTTAACTGCGGCACTGCATTCAAGCTCCAATTGGCAAATTCCCCTTTTAAATAGCGATAATGAGCAGCACAGGCAATCATAGCCGCATTATCAGTACAAAACTCCAACGGTGGATAATAAAGCTTTAAACCTTCCTGCCCACACCGTTTTTGCATTTCCTCCCTCAGTGAACTATTGGCGGAAACCCCGCCGGCCATCAAAACTGATAGTATGCCTTTTTGTTTAGCAGCACGAACTGTTTTTTCTACTAAAACTTCAACTACACTAGCCTGAAAACTCGCCGCAAGATCAGCTTGAATTACCTTTTCTCCCTTTTGAGAAGCTCTATTCAAGTAATTTAAAACCGCCGTCTTCAACCCACTAAAACTAAAATCATAACTGTTTTCTCCCAACCAAGCACGTGGCAATTTTACCGCTTCAGGATTACCTTCCTGAGCCAGTCTATCCAACAACGGTCCCCCTGGATAAGACAAACCCATAGCTCGAGCTACCTTATCATAGGCTTCACCAACTGCATCATCTTGAGTTTGTCCCAACAAAACATATTCTCCATGCCCACGCATTTCCACCAAAGCTGTATGACCACCGGAAACAATCAAACCAATCAACGGAAATTCAATGTGCTTATGAGTAAGCCAATTAGCATAAATATGTCCTTCGATGTGATTAACAGCAAGCAAAGGAAGTTTGAGACTATACGCCAAGGCCTTAACTGTACTAACTCCGACTAATAACGCACCTACTAAACCGGGCCCATATGTTACCGCAAGGGCTGATAACTGCGAAAAGTTAAGCTTAGCCTCTTTTAAAGCCAAGCTTATTAAGCCATTAACCTGTTCCAAATGCTTACGCGAAGCAATTTCAGGAACAACTCCGCCATATTGCTGATGTACTTTGATCTGCGAAGATACTATATTGGTCAACAGATCTTTGCCTTCCGCCAAAATAGCTACTGCTGTCTCATCACAACTTGTTTCTACAGCCATAATTATTTCCTTATCTTGTCCCAACATAATCTAACCTCACTTTGCCTTACATACCATCATCATCATCATTATTATTAAATAATATGTTTAACTAAAAACGAAAAAAGATCAGAAAAATTCCTTCCACATAATAAGGGCATCTTCATTTTCCAAAGCATAATAATTAGGACGAATCCCGGAAGGAACAAATCCTCTTCTTTTATAAAGGGTCTGAGCTTTTTCGTTAGAAACCCGTACCTCTAATGTCATTCGTAACGCACCTTTTTGCAACGCTAATGCCTCCAACCCCCCCATAAGAAGCTCACCCAATTTTTTCCCACGATGCTCCGGAGCAATAGCAATATTCGTAATATGGGACTCATCAATGATCAGCCACATCCCACCATAACCTAAGACTAATTCTTGGTTATCTTCTGTAGTTACGACTAAATAATACGCAAATTCATTGTCTGCTAATTCACACTTAAAAGCATACGGTGACCAGGGACAGGAGAACGACTGTTTTTCAATCTCTACAACCTGCGGTATATCTTTCTCTTCCATCGGTCGCAAAAGATACTTTGTATTCAGAGCCATAAATACACCTCTTTACTTACCTGCACCTCTTTACTTAAATCCACACAGCAAAATTTTACTTGCAAAATCTACAACACTATGCTTAAACCTAACACAAATAATGTGTCTGTTCAAGACTTAACAGATGTCTTCAACTTCCTTTCAGCCTCAGAAGAACGAATATACAGAGGCTTCAGCGTAAAAACTTCATCCTCTTCTCCTTTTAATAACTTGCGCAGACCTAGCTCAGCAACGCTTGCTCCCCGTGCCAATTGAAAAATACCGGGAATAATTACAGCCTTTTCCCCGAGACTCTCCTGCCAAACATCTGCATAAATTGTTGCTCCATCGCCTGTAAATAAAATAGGCTCTCCATAATCAGCAAGCTTTTCTGCCCATAATTGAGGATTAATCGCCTGATCATCCTCCACCTGCTGATATTCCACACCGCTAAATCTAAATAACGCCGTATATACCTCATTTCTGCGGGCATTCAAGACCGGTGCTACTAATCCCGAACAACCTACCTGCTGATAAGCTAAAGCTAATAAGGTAGGAATACTAACCAGCGGTTTATTGAGACCTTGCGCCAAACCCTTAGCTGTAGCCATCCCAATCCTTAAACCGGTAAAAGAGCCAGGACCTCCGGAAATAGCAATCCCCTCTATTTCAGAAATGTCAACCTTGACCTGGTGTAACAGTTCATCAATTAAGGGTAAGAGTTGTTCGGAATGAGTCAAACCAATATTTAAGGTCATCTCTCCCCACAGCTTCTCCTCAGAGACCAAGGCTACCGAAGCCACAGGTGACGAACTTTCAATGCCCAGAACTTTCATTTAAAACCAACTCCTTTACCAGCGTTTCCATAGACTCACCATGTGGATTAAAGCTAATCAAACGACCTTCACCCGTCTCCTGCCGATACACACGAGTAATCTTAATCTGTAAATATTCAGCCGGTAAAAAAGGAGCAATCAAATCACTCCACTCAATTGCTGTGACACCGGACCCTGAAAAATATTCTTCGTAGCCTAATTCTTCAAAAGCCTCAGGGAAAGGTAATCGGTAAACATCAAAATGAGCTAAAGGTATTCTGCCCTCATAAAGGTGAAGCAGAGTAAAAGTGGGACTCGTTACAGTATCCTTCGCCCCTAAACCCTTAGCCAAGCCTTTCACAAAATGAGTTTTACCTGCCCCTAAATCACCTTCCAGGGCTAATACTTCTCCACCTTGTAGTTTTCTCCCTAGTTTTTCGGCCAAAGCCACCGTATCCTCTGTTGAATACGATTCAAAACTATACAATATCACCATCTACTTCCTTTAAAATAAATTGATTATATCTTATCATAAACTATTTTCCCATTAATATATACCCTTTCTACAACTGTACGCCAATCTAAGGGATGTCCCGACATTACTACTATATCCGCATCCTTACCTACTTCCAAACTGCCAATTCTCTTGTCTAATTTTAGTATGCGTGCGGGATTAATTGTAATTGCTTCTAAAGCCGCTTCTTCTGCCATCCCGTTCCTGACCGCCAAAGCAGCACAAAGCGGCAAATATTGTACCGGAATTACTGAATGGTCCGTAGTGATCCCTACCAAAACTCCCGCCTGATATAAACTAACTGCAGTCTGCCAAGTAATTTCCGCCAGTTCCACCTTTGATCTGCCGGAGAGAGTTGGTCCCACTACTACAGAGATATTTCTTTTTTTTAATTCGGAAATAACTTTTTGGGCTTCCGTACCATGCACCAAAACCATCTCTACACCAAATTCATCAGTAATGCGCATCGCCGTAAGAATGTCATCGGCACGATGTGCATGAACAATTAAGGGGATTTTTTTCTCCAACACTAAAGTTAAATTTTCCAAACCTAAATCCCGCTCAAAAACCTCTCCGGACGAAGCGGCTTTTTCCTTCTTTGCTTGATAATCTTGAGCATCAGTCAATGCTTGACGTAAAAGGGCTGCTATTCCCATCCGTGTACATGGTGCTTTTTTTTGCTCACTGAATATCCGCTTTGGATTCTCACCAAAAGCTGTTTTCAAACCGGCCTGAGCCAACAAAATCATTTCCTCAAAACTTTGTCCTGCCGTTTTCATGACCAGATTAGTTCCCCCGAGGACATTGGCACTACCGGGCCCGGTCATCACTGTAGTTACCCCTCCGCTAACCGCGTCCCGGAATGCAATATCCAGAGGATTAACTGCATCAAGTGCTCTCAACTCTGGAGTAACAGGTTCCGTGTATTCGTTTAAATCATCGCCCTCTTCTTGATATATTTCTTCTAAAACGCCTAAATGAGTATGAGCATCAATAAAACCAGGCAAAACAGTTTTTCCTTGTAAATCAATTACTTCTGCCTCCTGAGGTATCTTAACCACATCACCAACTGCCGTTATCTTGCCCTTCTCAAAAAGTAGCATCCCTTTTTCCCATACTTTTCCCGCCATTGTATAAATTCGGCCATTAATTAACGCCGTAATCATCAAACTTATTCCTCCAGTCTAAATTCCACAGCTTTAATAATTTTTCATAACCATTAAATAGTATTTAAATTATAACACGTTACACTATTCTACTCCACATTTTTCATGGTCAACCCAATCCTGCTTCTCGCACGATCTATCTGTATAACCTTTACCTTTACCACATCACCTACGGAGATTACCTCCAAGGGATGTTTAATAAATTTATGACTTAACTGAGACAAATGGATGAGTCCATCTTGCTCTACCCCAATATCTACAAAAGCTCCAAAATCTACAACATTTCTAACTATCCCCATTAAGATCATTCCATCCGTAAGATCCTCCAAAGAAAGGACATCTTGACGAAAGAATACGGGTGGCAAATCTTCTCGCGGATCACGTCCCGGTCTTTGTAAAGCCTCAATAATATCTTTTACCGTAGGAACCCCCGCTCCTAGTTCTTGCGCAACTTCCTGATAATCTAATGCTTCTAAAGCTTCCCGAATCTCTGTTTCTTTATTTAAAAGGTCCTCTACCTTAAAACCAACCATAGACAATATTTGCTCAGCCAATTCATACGACTCCGGGTGAACAGGTGTGTTTTCCAAAGGATTATCTCCCTCAGCGATCCTCAAAAAACCGGAGCATTGCTGAAAGGTACGCTCCCCCAAACGCGGAACGGACAATAATTCTTTCCTCAACCGATATTTGCCTTTACTCTCACGTCTCTCCACAATTGCTCTAGCCACAGACGGGCTTAACCCTGCTACATACTGTAATAAAGCAGGGGAAGCGGTATTTAATTCTACACCTACCGTATTAACACAAGATTCTACCACACCTTCCAAAGCCTGACTGAGTTTTTTGGCATTCACATCATGCTGATATTGCCCCACACCAATCGATTGAGGATTAATCTTTACCAATTCAGCCAAAGGATCCTGAACTCTCCGAGCGATAGAAACACCACTCCGGTAAGATAAATCAAGATCCGGAAATTCTTCGCGCGCTAGTTTTGACGCTGAATAAACCGAAGCACCCGCTTCACTGACAATAGTATATTTTATGTCCAAGCCTTCCTCCTTAAGAAATTTCGCCACAAATACCTCTGTCTCTCGTGAAGCTGTCCCATTACCTATAGCAATGGCCGTAACCTGCCATTTGTTAAGCAATTCCTTTAACTTTTGTCTCGCTGCCTGTTCCTGTTTCTGAGGCGGATGGGGATAGATTACCCCAATTTCCAGCAGTTTACCGGTATCATTAACTACTGCTAATTTACACCCGGTACGGAAGCCTGGATCTATCCCTAAAACAACCTGTCCTCTTACCGGTGGCTGTAATAATAAATTTCTTAAATTTCGGGAAAACACCATTATTGCCTGTTCTTCTGCCTTTTCCGTCAGTTCTTTACGAACTTCCCTTTCCAAACTGGGCAAAAGTAAGCGACGTATGCCATCAGCTACAGCTTCCTTAAACTGCTCAGTTCCCAAACTTGCCGGATTAGTAAGAACACATTGCCATAATTTTGAGATGATTTCCTCTTCGGGAAGAGCAAGTTTAACCTGAAGTACTTTCTCCTTTTCCCCCCGATTAAGCGCCAAAATACGGTGTGGTGGTATAGTCCGCAGTGGCTCTTGATACTCTGCATACATCGCATAAGGTGTTAAATTGAATTCTTCTTCTTTTAATAGCGCCTTAGTCACTACAAGCCCTCGTTTAGAAATTATTTCTCTTACAATTCCTCGCAATCCCGGGTCATCAGCAATCTCTTCGGCGAGAATATCTCTCGCCCCGGCTAAAGCTTCTTCCACAGTATTTACCTCTAAATCCGGATTAATGTACTCAAGCGCTAAAGTGGCTATGTCCGAACTATCCTTTGTTTTGCTTAAATTCTGATCTGCAATTAACTTGGCTAAAGGTTCTAAACCCTTTTCTCTGGCCACACTTGCCCGGGTAGTCCTTTTCGGTCGAAAAGGTCGATAAAGGTCCTCTATAACCTGCAATGTTTCTGCAGACACGATTTCCTTTTCTAATTCCGCTGTTAGTTTCCCTTGTTCACCAATTAAACGAACTACCTCTTCTTTACGTTTAGCTAAGTTTTGTAGATACTCCAGTCTTTCCGCCAAGCGACGCAATGTTTCTTCATCCATTTCGCCCGTAGCTTCTTTGCGATAGCGAGCGATAAAAGGAATTGTATTCCCTTCCTCCAATAACTGCACAGCCTGTCTAATTCCCTGCAGTGACCAATTCAATTCTTGAGCCAGTCTTTCTGTAAAATTTATCTCCAGTACCATTTGCTTCTCCTTAATATTTAAATTATTGACTAACAAAACTAATCATTTAAATCTCTTTATCATTTAATCTTTTTAAACATTTACTCTTATTATCTGATTTAGTGTTAAGTTCAGTGTTCCAGTGAAACAACTGCTCTTATTTCACCAATAATATCTCCCCGATGGTTAGTTAACCTCCTTTGCCGATAATCAGAGAGTATTTCTTTTTCCTCGCTTGTTAATACCTCTAACTGTTCTAAGACGGCAAGAACTACAGGAGGCAAGGCCCTTAAGTTACCATCTTCCACCTTTATGGCTATCCCCCAGCCTTTTTCCGCTATACCTACACAATATACAGCCTCTGCCCCAAACTTCGCAATTAGTTTCCCTCCGGCAACTGCAAGTAACTCCGTATCAAAACGATTCGTACCGCCCACCATGAAAGGATGTGTAGTCATTGCTTTTTTGATGAGATGACATGCTTCCTTTCTGGTCTCCGTTAAACCGTTATCCTCCGATGCAGATATCCGGGCATAGGCATAGGCCATTTTCTCCAAGGGCAGTCCGAAAACAGGAACTCCACATCCGTCAATTCCCACCGGTATTTGCTCAGGTGTTACGCCGGCCATTTCCGCTACCGTTCTCAACATTTCCTGTTGAACCGGGTGTTCCGGTCGAAAATAATTCTCTAAAGATACACCCCGATATTTAGCCAAAGTCAACATTCCTGCATGCTTACCTGAGCATGTATTATGTAATGATGTCGGCTTTAATCCTTTAGACAACAACGCATCCCGACTGGGTTTATGTAAAGGCTCATGGACCCCACACTGCAAATATTCCTCACCTAAGCCTATTTTTCGTAAAATCGCCAAAACTGTATCCGTATGCTGCACTTCACCATTATGTGATCCGGTCAAAATGGCAAGCTCTTGTAAGTCAAGACCAAAATACTGAGCAGCACCACTTTCAAGCACAGGTATAGCCTGTATCGGTTTCGCGGCAGAACGAAAATAAGTAAGATATTGCGGATTACCTGCTGAAGCCAAGAGTTTACCTTTTGTATCCACCACCGCAACAGCCCCGCGATGGATGCTTTCTACCAGGCTGCCTCTGGTTACTTCTGCTAATTTTACGGTTTCCATATTCGTATATCCTCCTTATTCTCTCCATTAACGAGCACTCTCTACAAGATTTTTAAATAGTGACAAAGAAATGCGGTCACTGGACCAATTGCATTCAGGATGCCACTGTACAGCCATAATCTTTTTATCGCCGGTAGACTCCATCGCCTCAATTAAACCGTCTTTACTCCAAGCTACAGCTCTAAAACCTTGCCCCAACTGACGAATCGCCTGATGATGAAAACTATTCACTAAGAAAGATTCCTGCCCAGCCAATCTGAACAACCTGCTATCTTGCTCTACCTGCACTGTATGAACAGGATACCAACGAGGTGCCTGCTGATTATGCATTAAATCACTAACACCTTTTAAGTCCTGATATAATGTGCCGCCTGCTGCCACATTTAAAAGCTGAAGCCCCCGGCAGACACCCAACGCCGGTTTGTTTCCTGCTAAAACCAGACGCACTAAAGCCATTTCAAAAGCATCCCTCTGAGGAGTTATCTCACCCAAATTCTCCTGTGGTTCCTCGCCAAAATAATGAGGATCAAGGTCACTCCCCCCGGTAAAAATAAAGCCATCCAACTGGTTATAATATACAGCAACTAATTCCGGAGAATCAAGACTAGGTAACAAAAAAGGCACTCCGCCCACTGCATTTACCGCACAGACGTACTCATCATGGAGCTTATGCCAGTTCTTTTTTTCCTCCCAGCCGCAAGTAATCCCGATATAACAGGCCATTTTTTTCTCCTTCATTCTCTTGAATTATTAATCCTTTATTTTTCTATTATTATTCACTGTTTTTAATTACTGATTCCATAAAAAATAGACCCGTACCAGTACCGGTCTATTTTTCTTTATCTTATTTATCCTTTTCTCCCAGGTCATCTCTTTCCTGTTTTTTGCTTCCTACAGACAAACGTCCTGCTTTTCGTACACTTTCCCGTAAAAGGTATTCTATCTGTGCATTCACACTGCGAAATTCATCTGCTGCCCAGCGCTCCAAGACCTCATATAATTGCGGTTCTATCCTAATCAAAAAGCTCTTTTTTTTAGCCATAAGACCAACTCATCAATAGCTCATTAATATAATGAACCGGTATTAAGTACTGGTTGGGCAGACCGGTCGGAAACAATTGCTACTAATAAGTTGTTAACCATCGCTACTTTCCGTTCTTCGTCAAGTTCTACCGTCCCATCCCGCAGTAATTGCTCAATCGCCATCTGAGCCATCCCTACTGCGCCTTCCACAATCTTCTGACGGGCAGCAATAATTGCTGTGGCCTGTTGACGTTGTAACATGGCACTAGCAATTTCCGTAGCATAAGCAAGATGAGTTAGACGAGCCTCAATTACTTCAACACCTGCTAAAGCTAGACGATTCTGCAATTCAGTGGCAATTTCCGCAGCAACTTCTTCGGTGTTTGCTCTTAATGAACTGCCATTTTCCTCAAAAATATCATAGGGATACTTTGTGGCCACATGTCTTAAAGCAGCCTCACTTTGAATCTTCACAAATTCCTCATAGTCATCTACATCAAAGGCAGCCTTAGCAGCATCTACAACTTTAATGACATTCACCGCCGCAATCTCAATGGGATTTCCCTCCACATCATTGACCTTGATTTTTTCGGTATTGAAATTGCGGACGCGTAAGGATACTTTTTTACTTACACAAAAAGGAATCGTAAACCAAAAACCTGCTTCACGTATACTCCCCACATATCTCCCGAAAAAGGTTAATACTGCGGATTGATTAGGTTGAACTATTTGCAATCCCGCCGCAACGACAATAAAAACAAACGTCAAGACACTACCCAAAACAAACTCTAATCTGATAAAGCTGTAAATCAAACCGGCTAAAAGCAGCAACATCAAGACGAGGGCAACAAAACCATTAATCCTCCATACTATTTTTTCCTTCATAGATAGCACTCCTCTTTTATCATTTTTATATAATAATGATATCACTTTAATATAAAAAATCAAGCAAAACTTATTTGCTCAGCCATTACACACACAAGGTTTGAAATAAAACAAAAGTGGGGAGGGGGTTGAACACCTCCCGTCCCCTACTTGTTTTAAGGGATATATTGGGCACGCCCGCCTAGGTTCTTGATTCCATTTCTTTCTTCGTAAACTGCTCCCATTTTAAACAAACCGGCTTCATATTGGGCAGATTCATTAGAGAGAGTGCAGTAGTAATCGAAGCCTACATGGACCACCTGCGGTGTTGAATATTGTTTAGCATGGTTAAAGATATCAGGTATATATGTATAAAAATGAGTTGGGTAATCCGGATTATAGGCACTAGGTATGAAAAGCCAATCATAATCAGAAGAATATTGCCAGTTCTTAATAAAGTCTCCATAATCCACAATTAAGCCTGTATTTGTCCCCGCAACATAAACACTACCGCTCCTAATATAAATCCCATTAAGATATTGCCCCGGATTAGTCCATAATCCATTTATCCCGCGATAATTAGCACTAAATTTTTGACTATTGGTATCAGCATATTCAACCAACCAAAGTATTTGAATAGCACTCCAGGTTTGAATATCCATTAGGTCCCAACCTGTGCCGTAACTTTGGGCTGTTTGACGACACCACTGCCACGACGTGTATCCACCTGGATCAGAAAATTTGCCTACCCCGACGAAAATATAAGGTTTTTCAACACCATTACGCAAAAAGGCCGGATGTAGCTTAAATTCTGGCAAGGGTGTATTCGTTATCCAAAATTCATGCTTTGTCCCATCATAGGTACGCTTATAATAAAATTTTGGTATTTTTACTACAGTCTGTCCATTTTGTGTAAGTGTCGTCATCTCACTCCACGGATAGATATTATCAAAGTCAGCTCCCGGAGTTTTTCCTACTGCATCACCAAGTCTGGTTAAAGGAGTGTCTGGTCCTACTGTCCAAGATGCACCCATTACATATGGTACTGACACAGTACAGGTCGCAGTTTTTCCTCCATCAACTGTTTTTACAGTAATCGTTGCTGTTCCGGCAGCTTTTGCCGTCACTGTTCCACTACTATTTACCGTAGCAACATTTGTATTACTACTACTCCATGTCACATTTTTATTCGTCGCATTAGAGGGCGATACTGTCGCCACCAACGTCTCTGACGCCCCTACCGCCAAGGTTATCGAACTCTTATTCAGGCTAACTCCGGTTACATTAACTACCCACTGCGCATATACGGTAATGTTACCTGTCACCGGTGTATCTTCTGTAAATTCGTCACCACTGCCGTTAACTTGAGTATTCCAGCCGGTAAAGGTACAGCCTGTTTTGGTGGGTGCGGTGGGCAGAGTGCCCACATTCCCGCCATGTGTCACTGTCTTGGTTTGCGGATTTGCTTCTGTATCTCCCCCGTTTTTGTCAAAAGTAACTGTATAGGTATTAATCGCAAATTCTGCCGTCACTGATATATCACCGGTTACATTGGTATCTGTACGCGGGTTAGCAGTTGAGCCGTCAGACCATTTCACAAAGTGATAACCCGTATTCGGCACTGCTGTTACTGCCGACCCGCTGGCACCATGATTGACGGTCTGGGTCTTGGTCCCAGTAATACTGCCATTGGAACCCGCTGTATAAGTTAGTGTATACTGCTTGATTGTCCACTTTGCGTATAGGGTTGTATTTCCTGTTACTGTTGTTGTGGCTGTAAACGCACTGCCACTGCCGTCAGC
>LFRM01294020.1_pt4 | contig 53761 bp, 55 predicted proteins | sample 618341 | NCBI WGS metagenome assembly LFRM01 (sample SAMN03654438, study PRJNA283298) | anaerobic digester metagenome | isolation source: pool of bioreactors CSTR01a, CSTR02a, and CSTR03a thermophilic anaerobic... | place: Denmark: Kgs. Lyngby | collected 2014-05-21 | reverse complement strand
TGGCCAAATTTTAGCTGAAAATAATTTTTAACAGACTTGACTTATATTAACTAATTTTATTTGCAAAAATCAATTTTTAATTTAAAACTAGTTTTCAAAATAGCAAATAATAGCATAAAAATATATTTAATATCGATAAGTGGTAGATATAAATTGATATTAACTTTTTTTGGGCAATTTGTGTATAATGTTAAGTAAGTGAAAAATATTTATAGGAGGTTTTATGATGAATGACATTAAACTTTTAATGGTGGATTTAGATGAAACAATATTAATGAAAAATGATTTTGTTAGTGAAGAGAGCAAAAAAGCAATTGAGTTTTTACTTGATAAAGGGGTAGAAGTTGTTTGGGCGACAGGGCGCTATTATGATTCTATTCCAAGCTATTTTTTAAATAATAAACGCATCAATTATATAGCGACATCAAATGGTGCACTCATAACTAATCATCGCAATGAGCAAATTTTTACTCAAATGTTGAATAAAGTGGATGTATTGAAAATGTTAGAAATGACTAAAGATCAAGCAAAACATGTTTTTATAGTTACAAGTCAAGGGGTTTATGCTGATAAACGCTTGCTTGATGATCAAGACATAAAAGATGTTGCCTTTTTCCAAACATTGCTAGGTCACATAGAAATTGTTGATGATTTAGCAAATTTTGTTGAAATTAACGACTTAGACATAAAAAAAATTGAAATTGCACTTTATAATATGGAGTTTCGAAGTCAAATGTTTGAATATTTGAAAAGTTTAAAAGGAGTAGAAACTTCTTCGTCACATCACGACAACATTGATGCTGTCAGTAGTTTGGCAAGTAAGGCTAATGCACTGTTACACCTGAAAGACCTACTAGGTTTAAAACGTCATCAAACAATGGCCATTGGCGACAATTTAAATGATTTATCAATGATACTTGCAGCTGGTATTGGCGTGGCAATGGGCAATGGTGTTCAATCTTTAAAAGATGTTGCAGATTTTGTAAGTGATAGTGTTGAAAACGATGGTTTTGCAAAAGCAGTTTATAAATATTTTAAATAAAAAAGAAAGATAGGGATATAATATGAGTACAATTAAATTAGTAATGGTTGATTTAGATGGAACAATTTTAATTAATCATAAAGATATTTCAAAAGACACCGAAAAAACAATTAACTATTTGTTAGCAAGTGGAGTTGAAGTAGTACCAACAACAGGTAGATTTTTTAGCTCAATTCCAAAGTATTTTACAGAAAACGGTAAATTTAAATATGTTGTTTCTTCAAATGGAGCTCTCATAACAAATAATACTAACAATATTTTCAAAAAGACATTAAACACTGAACTAGCTTTAAAAATATTAGCTAATTCAAAAGATATTTATGACCGTGCCTTTGTCGTTACAAATCAAGGAATTGTTAGAAGTGAAAGCGAGACTGTCAGTAGAAAATTTATCTCTCCTGAGATTTTAGAGATGTTTAACAAAAATACTATTACCGTCAAAAATATTTCCACACATATTAAAAACCATCAATTAGAAGTGAAAAAAATAGAGTTTATATTTAAAGATAAAACAGTAAGAGATAACCATTTGGCGCTATTTGAAAATATTGAAGAAATAAATGCGGTTACTTCAACCAATACAAACATTGAAATTACTGCAAATGGCGCTAGTAAAGGTAGTGCCTTACACTTTTTAAAAGATCATCTTAATTTAGACATTAATCAAATATTAGCTATTGGTGATAGCTCAAATGATATATCAATGTTAAAAGAAGCAGGCATAAGTGTTGCAATGGGAAATGCTTCAGAAGAAGTAAAAGCTATAAGTAGCATGGTTACTGATAGTTTTGACAATGAGGGGTTTACTAAAGCAATAAAAAAAGTGCTTAACTTTTAAAGTCAAACACTAAATTTATTACATAATATAGAAAACAATCGCAACATAGTGGGCAATTGAGGCAGCATTTATAAACAAATGCCAAATCATGTGGGCCCATTTTTTCTTACGCGTGTAAAAATAAGCGCCAACTGAATAAAAGACACCACCTAAAACTATTAAAAACAAAAATAATGGTTGTGAGTTTTTAATTAAAGTTGGCATAAATAACACTGCTACCCAACCCATAACTAAATATAGACTCAAAGTAAACTTTGGATATTCTTTTTTGGCAACTGCTTTGTAAAATATTCCAAAAACAACACAAGTCCACTGAATTACTAAAATTAATATACCTTTCCATCCACCAATTAAGGATAGGGCAATTGGTGTATAGCTTCCTGCAATGGCAAAATATATAAATATATGATCTAAAATTCTGAAAACCAGTTTATGTTTTGAGTCAAAGTGCATTGAATGGTACAAGGTTGAAACTAAAAGCATTAAAAAAATACAAATAACAAAGACACTTGTTCCAACTGCTAAAAGTGTACCACCATTAACATAAGCATAGACAGCCGAAAAAGGAATTAAACATAAAAAAACAACTGCCATAAGTCCATGGGTAATAACATTTCCAACTTCTTCTTCAAAGCTTAACTTAACCATATTTTTTATTGAGTTTTTATTTTTACTCATCTAATCAACTCCTTAATCCAACCCAATTATAACACTGTTTCCATTTATAGTTAAATATATAATATTTCTAAATTGACTTGATTAAAAATTATAAATATTAAAACAAATATGTTTAAACTTTCAATAAAGTTACAAAACAAATTGAAATTTAGCAAACTTATACTTATTGATTGTAATTTTATAACTATAGCTTGCATTGGCTATAATTATTTTAACAAATATATTAACTATAATTTAGCCCTTGTAAAAAGGCTTTTGTAGGTTTATTTGAATTTTTTAAAACTTATGAATCCTTGACAATTAGTGTTTATGTTATATACTTATGATATTAATGGAGGCTTGTAAATGAGCGAAACTGATTCGGGCACTGTGCCCAGTTGTATAAATAATAAATTTAAAAAAAATAATATGGGTGGTGTAGTTATATGCTAGGACAAATTTTACTTGTAATAGTACTTTTAATATTTAATGCCTTTTTTGCTGGAAGCGAAATGGCATTTGTTTCATTAAATATTAATCGTGTAAAAGTTAAGGCATCTGCAGACGATAAAAAATCGCAAAGGATTGTTTCAATCTTATCGGATTCAACAAACTTTTTATCATCTATTCAAGTTGGCGTAACACTGTCTGGGTTTTTAGCATCTGCTTTTGCTTCAGAAGCCTTTTCTTCAGTGCTTGTTAAATTACTACTTGATATGGGACTTAAATTTTCACCGGAAATAATAAAACCAATTGCTGTTGTTATTATCACGATTATCTTATCGTATTTAACAATTCTTTTTGGTGAATTAGTTCCTAAAAAAATTGCAATGGCTCATCCTGAAAAGTTTGCTAGTGTGGTCGTTTATCCAGTTAGTTTTTTTTCAATGATATTTAATCCAATTGTAAGATTTTTAGCCTGGTCAACTAATATTACACTAAGACTAATAGGTATTGATCCTGATGCCTTAAAAGATAGTGCAACAGAAGAAGAAATTAGACTTTTAGTTTCTGTATCACAAGAAAGTGGTAATATTGATGAAACAGAACGAGAAATGATCGATAATATATTTGCTTTTGATGATATGACAGTAGATGAAATTATGACCCATCGCACAGAAGTTTTAGCACTTTCTGATGAATGGAGTTTTAGAGAAGTTATTGATTTTGTTAAGGAAGAAAGATTTACTAGGTATCCGATTTTTAAAGATAGTATTGATAATATTATTGGAACAATACATTTACGCGATCTTTTAAAGTATACTCACACTGAAGTTGATTATAAATTAGAAGACATTCTACGCAAGCCTTATTATATTCCACAATCTAAAAAGACTGATGATTTGTTTAATGAATTTAAATTAAATAAAACACACATTGCAATAGTTGTCGATGAGTATGGCGGAACAGCAGGTATTGTAACAATGGAAGATATAATTGAAGAAATAATGGGAGACATTTCAGATGAATATGATGTTGATGAATCTGATGGTATAAGTAGAATTAGTGATGAAATGTGGATTGTTGAAGGTGACACTGAACTTTATGATCTACAAAATGCACTTAAAATTGATTTACCGCTTGATAACTTTGACACAGTTAGTGGTTTTATAATTGGCGAACTTGGTCGCTTACCTGAAACTGAAGATATTAATTCAGTTGAAAAAGCTATAGTTTATGAAGGATATCGCTTTATTATTACTAAGGCAGAAGAGCGAGTTGTCAATAAGGCTAAGATTTTAAAAGTCTTAGACGAAGAGGAAATCAAAGAAATGGAGAAAAGACCATGAACATCTTGGATATTTTAAATGAAAGAAGTATTATTTCAGAAAACTTAAACTTACAATTTATTAGTGCCAAAGATGGCAATAGTGAAGTAAAAATGAAAATTGACGAAAAGGTATTAAACCCTTATCGAGTTGTCCATGGAGGCGCCATCTTCTCTTTAGCTGATAGTGCCGCTGGAGCAGCGACTATGAGCTTTAATGAAGCTTATGTAACAATGGACTCTTACATTAACTTTATTCAACCAGGTGTTGGTAAAGAGCTTATAGCTAAAGCTAAAACAATCTATAAAGGCGAAACGACTTGTGTCATTGAGGTTAGTGTTTTCAATAGTGAAGATGTGCTAAGTGCTAAAGGCATGTTTACAATGTATAAAATTGATTTAAGTGCATTTTAGTGCACTTTTATTTTAAATAATTTAAAGTGTTGTTTTGCTAAAAGGGTATTACTTTAGTATAATAGACAGGGTAGTAGGTGCTTATGAAAAAACAAATAAAAATTAAAATGCTATCTAAATCAGATATAGTAAAAGGCCAAGGGGTTTCTAGTGCATTTCATGAACAAACAGATTTGGTCAAAAATTCAGACAAACTCGAAATCAAAATTAATGAGAGTTTTAATGATGCCGATATTATTCATTACCACACTGTCAATCCAGGTAATTATTTTAAGATGTTTTCTAAAAAATATAAACACGTTGCCTATGTACATGTTTTGGCAGAAAAATTAGAGGGTTCGATTAAATTAAGTAAACCAGCTTATTGGGTATTTAAAACGTATACGCACGCATTTTATAAAAAAGCAGATTATCTTGTTGTAGTAAATCCTGATATAGTTGACAATTTATTAGACTATGGCATTGAACGCGATAAGATTGAATACATACCAAACTTTGTTGACGATAAAATGTTTTATCAAGTTGATGAAGAAAAAAGGCTAGATTACAGAAAAAAATACAATATTAAAGCTGAACAATTTGTAGTTTTGTCAGTTGGTCAAGTTTTAAAAGGTAAGGGAGTTTTCGACTTTATTGAAGTTGCAAAACAAATGCCAGACGTTACTTTTGTTTGGGCTGGCGGTTTTTCTTTTGGAATAATGTCAGAAGACTATAAAGAGCTAAAAGATTACTATGAAAACCCACCAGCTAATGTGAAATTTTTAGGTATTATAGATCGCGACATTATAAATGAGGTTTACAATATGGCAGATATTTTGTTTATGCCATCTTTTAACGAAATGTTTCCAATGACGATTTTAGAGGCAATTAGTACAAATAAACCATTAGTATTACGAAACTTAGATTTATATCGTGATATATTATTTGATAAGTATAACTATGGAGAAAATATTGCTGATTTTATCAAAGAGATAAAAAAATTAAAAACAGATAAAAAACACTTTGAAAAATCTCAAGTGCTTTCTAAAGATTTAAGTAATTACTACAGTAAGCAGTATGTTTTAAAACTTTGGGAGAATTTTTATCAAAAAGTTTATGAAAACTAGCATAAGAAAGGAGGAAAATTATATGATGAATAAAAATCCATTTATTGAGAATTTAACAAATGTAAGAATGAATAACAACAATCTTCAAATTGCCGTTTTAATTGATGCTGACAATATCCCTTATAAAAGTATTAAAGGAATCTTAGAAGAAGTTACGAGATATGGTACACCAACAATTAAAAGAATATATGGAGATTGGACAAATCAAAGATTAAGCGGTTGGAAACCACTTTTACTTGAAAATGCAATTAGCCCGATTCAGCAATATGGTTATACAACAGGTAAAAATGCAACTGACTCAGCTTTAATCATTGATGCTATGGATATGTTATATACAAAACAAATTGACGGATTTTGTTTAGTTTCTAGTGATAGTGACTTTACAAGATTAGCCACACGCCTGCGTGAAGCTGGTAAATGGGTACTTGGTATTGGTGAGAGAAAAACACCTAGTCCATTTATTGTTGCCTGTGATAAATTTGTTTATATAGAAGTTATCGATGAAAACAATAAAGCTAATTTATTGGGTGGAAAAGATAAGACAGACTTAGTTAAACTAATTTCGTCTTCAATTAATGACTCGGCTGATGATAGCGGTTATGCATTTTTAGCAGATGTTGGCAACTCAATGATGAGAAAACAACCTGACTTTGACCCACGTAACTATGGTTATTTCAAATTGACGCCGTTAATAAAAGATTTGGAAGAATTTGAAATTGATGAAAGAAAAATTGATGATACAATTAAACATGTTTACATTAGAAATAAACGCAAAAGTAAATAAGCTATAAAAGTTGAAATAAGTTGTTTCTTATTATATAATTAATTAGAAATTGTTGATCAGGATAAGTAATATTAAATAAACTTAGCTAAGCGAGCAGTCGGATGGTGCAAGACTGACTAAGTTGTAATATGAATTCACCTGGGAGAGAAGCTAATACCTTTCGTAACTACTGCGTTAAAGTAATGATAAGACATATTTTAAATATGTAAAACAGGATGGTACCGCGTATGTCGCTTCTGGCTATGCGGTTTTTTTATTGGGAGGAAATATATATGACAAGTATTAAAACTATTAAAGAAAAAAGTTTAAAGTTGCTACAAGAAACCAAAAATTTAGAAAACCTTGAAGATCTTAGAGTTGAAATCTTAGGAAAAAAAGGTTTAGTAAATGGTCTAATGCAGCAAATGCGCAAACTAGATCAAAGTGAGCGACCAATTTTTGGTGCAAAAGTAAATGAGTTAAAAAGTGAGTTAGAATCTATTATAAAAGAAAAACTTGCTGAATTAATGGAAAGTGAAATGAACAATCGTTTAGAAAATGAAAAAGTTGATATTACACTGCCAGGTTCTCACATTAAATTTGGCAACAAGCATCCTTTAACTCTAATGACTGATGCTATTTTGGATTTGTATTCCTCAATGGGTTACAAGGTTGTCAAAGGGCCAGAAATTGAGTTGGATAAGTATAACTTTGAAAGAGCTAATATCCCTGAAAATCATCCAGCACGTGAAATGCAAGATACATTTTTTGTTGATGTTGAAAGATTATTGAGAACACACACAACTGCGATTCAAACGCGCGTTTTAGAAGAACAGAGTGATAATTTACCTATCAAAGTAATTTGTCCTGGCAAAACTTATCGTCGTGATGATGATGATGCCACTCACTCTCACCAATTTATTCAAATAGAGGGATTACTAATTGATGAAAACATTAAAATGACAGACTTAAAAGGCACTCTAGAAGTTTTAGCCACGCATCTTTTTGGTGAAGATCAAAAGATTCGCTTACGACCATCATACTTTCAATTCACTGAACCATCAGTCGAAGTTGATGTAACATGCTTTAATTGCAAAGGGGCAGGCTGTTCTGTTTGTAGAAATAGTGGCTGGATCGAGCTTTTAGGAGCTGGTATGGTCCATCCTAAAGTTTTAGAAATGGCTGGAATTGACTCAACACGTTATAGTGGCTTTGCCTTTGGTATGGGTGTTGATAGAGCTGTTATGCTAAAGTATGGTGTAAATGACATTAGATCACTTTATACTAATGATGTTAGATTACTAGATATGTTTGATCGTTTTGATTAGAAGGAGATCGCTATGAACTTAAGTTACAATTGGTTAAATAAATTTTTAGATTTAAAAGATTTAAGTGTTGACAAGATTGCAAAAGAATTAACATTGGCTGGTCTTGAAGTTGAACAAATTAAATATTTGGCATCGGCAGATAATTTAGTTGTAGGAAGAATTGTCGATGTAGCTGATCATCCTGACGCAGATAGTTTAAAAGTATGTCAAGTTGATATAGGCGAAAAAGACTTGTCACAAATTGTTTGTGGTGCTTCTAATGTTGAAAAAAATCAAAAAGTTATCGTTGCTAAAGTTGGTGCAACACTACCTGAATTAAAAATTAAGGCAACGAATATTCGCGGAGTAAATTCAAATGGAATGATTTGCTCTTTATCTGAACTTGGAGTTAGTGAAAAAAATCTAACTGAAAGCCAACTTAGTGGTATTGAAGTTTTAGATGATAGTGCAACAGTCGGCGAAAAAAATGTTTTAAAATATTTAGGTTTAGATGATGCTATTTTTGAAATAGACTTAACGCCAAATCGTACAGATTGTTTAGCAATGTTTAACATGGCTAAAGAAGTCGCTGCAATTTTAGATAAAGAAGTCTCGCTACCGCAAGTCAATGATCACTCTTTAGGTTTAACAAGTGAGGTAATAGTTGGCACACAGAGTAAGTATAGTGAAAAAGTTGCGGCTAAATTAATAAACAATATTACAATTAAGCCTTCAATTAATTGGATGAGTGAAATTTTAATTTCCAATAACATTAAACCTATTAACAATGTTGTAGATATCAGTAATATTGTTATGTTAGAAACAGGACAACCGCTACATTTTTATGATGCAAATGCATTAGATAAAAAAGAATTAATTGTAAAAGATGGCTATTCGGAAATTTTTATGGCCTTGGATGAAAATGAATATAAATTAACTCCTAGTGATTTAGTTATTACATCAAATGATAAAGTTATTGGAATTGCTGGGATTATGGGTGGTAAAGATAGTAAGATTAGTGAAAATACCACAGCAATTTTAATTGAATCTGCACATTTTGATCAAACAACTATTAGAACTTCAGCAAGAACATTAAACATCACATCTGAAGCATCACTAAGATTTGCTAAGGGCATTGACCCTAATTCCTTGGAGTTAGCGATTAATCGTGCTGTTGATTTATTAATTCAATATGCAGATGCTAGTGAAATTGAAGAAACTGTGATTGATGGTGAGCAAAATCTTGATAAAAAGAAAATTGTTACGACAAGCGACTACATTAATAATCGTTTAGGTACAAATTATTCAGCACTAGAAATCACTCAAGTTTTTAAACGCTTAAACTTTGAACCTGTCTTAATTGATAGCCTTATAAACACATATATTCCAACTTATCGAAGTGATATTACAGAAGAAGTTGATTTAAGTGAAGAAGTAATTAGAATTATGGGAGTGGACTCACTTTTATCAACATTGCCTTATGTGCAAATGAGTCCAGGTGGAATCTCTGATAATGATAAACAACAAAAAGCTGTTACTGAAACATTAATGGGTGGTGGATTTAATGAAGTTATCAATTATTCACTTGTCTCAAAAGCACAAATTGATTTAGGTGTTATGCCAATTGGAAATGCTGTTGAAATTGCTAATCCAATTAGTAAAGATCGCAAATATTACCGTACATCTATTTTACCAAGTATGTTAGAAGTGCTACATTATAATGAGGCACGCAACAACTTAGAATATGCTCTATTTGAAGTAGCCGATGTTTATGATGATTTAAACAATAAACAAGAAAGACTATCAATTGCTATTAGCAGAAAACAAGAAATTAGTGCTTGGGAGAACATTGTTAGTGTTGCAAACTTCTTTACAGTAAAAGGCAGAATTGGCGCTGTTTTATCAAAACTTGGAATAACAGCCAATCGTGTTGAAATTAAAGTTAACGATTTAGATGAGTCAATTTTCCATCCGCACCAAAGTGGTCTTATCTATATTGATAAAAAACTTTTTGGCGTAATGGGTCTAGTACATCCAAAGATTTCAAAACAATATGATATAAATGCTTCAGTTGTGGGTGAGTTTAATCTTGATTTAATTTATGCTGCCAAAAAATCAAAAGTTAAATACAAAGAAATTCCTAAGTATCCTGGCATAAGCCGTGATATTGCAGTAATTGTTAAAGAAGATTTAAATGCAGCAAGTTTGACTAGTTTGGTAAGTAAAGTTGGAAAAGACTTGGTAGTGGATACTGAAGTGTTTGATGTTTATCAAGGTGATAACATTGAAGCTGGCTATAAGTCGATTGCTTTAAGAGTATATTATCAATCACTAGAGAAAACATTAAAAGATTCTGATGTAAATGAAGTGCATCAAAAAATCGTTGAGAGTTTAATTGAGCAATTTGATGTTATATATAGAGAAAAGTAAGGTGGAAAAATGGGAAGAGCATTTGAAGTAAGAAAAGCCTCTATGGCAAAAACAAACGCTGCAAAAACCAAAGTATACTCACGCTATGGAAAAGAAATATACATTGCGGCTAAATCTGGAGAAGCAAATCCAGAAATGAATGTGGAGTTAGCTAGAATTATTGAAAAGGCAAAAACAGATCAAGTTCCAAATGATATTATCAAAAGAGCAATAGAAAAAGCTAAGGGTGGAATTGATGATCACTATGATTCTTTGAGATATGAAGGGTTTGGACCTGGATCATCAACTTTAATCGTTGACTGTTTAACAAATAACACAAATCGTACCTTTAGTGAGGTTCGAAATTGTTTTACAAAGACGGATAGTAAAGTTGGTGTAAATGGCAGTGTTTCACATGCTTATGATCAAGTTGGTGTTTTAACCTTTAAAGCTAATGATGAAGACGCTGTATTAGAAGCACTTTTGATGGCTGACGTTGATGTTGTTGAAGTTGAAAGTCAAGATGATGAAATAAGTGTAATAAGCAATCCTAAAGATTTATATTTGGCAAAAGAAGCTTTAGAAAAAACATTAGAAATAGAAAGTTTTGAAACACTTGAAATTACGATGTTAGCAAAAGAGCACCAAACATTAAATGATGAAGATCTTGTTAGATTTGAAAAATTGTTAACGATGTTGGATGAGTGTGAAGATGTTCAAAATGTTTATCATAATATAATTATTTAAAATATAAACTCCCTAAATTGGTTATTATGACTAATTAGTGAGTTTTTTTGTAAAATAAATTATTAATAATGTAAATTGTGACTATGTGTGTTAAGTTATTAGTAGATAGGAGTGATTACTATGCTTAAGGTTTTATATGTAGATAGCGACAATGAGTTTTTAACGTTGTTTACAAAAACACTTATTTCTGCTAATTTTGACGTAGACAGTGTAGTTGATCCAATTGAAGGTTTAGAATTATTGTCAAAAAACACATATAATATTGTTTTAAGTGAGCTTGAATTTGACAGTATAAGTGGAATGCGTTTTTTAGAATCAGTTGCTAAAATATATCCAAATGCAAAACGGGTTATAATTACTGACAATGAAAATCCAGAATTTGAAATAGTGGCACTTAAAGAAAAAATTGATTTATTTTTATTAAAAAAACGTGGCTCTCAACTGGCTTTAGATTCAATAAAAGTTTTAGAAGAGGAAATATTGTCAAAAGTTGAAATGGAAAAGTTTTTAATCGGAAGTGATTGCAAGCTAAAGATGAATTTAGTTAATCATGTTGTCACGGTAGATAATGAGATTGTTCATTTAACTCCAAAAGAATTTGAAATACTCAAACTATTAATTGAAAATAGAGGACAGTATCTTTCACGTCAATTAATAATTGATAAAGTATGGAGTGATTCTATTGATAAGGAAATTCGTATAGTAGACACCCACATTAAAAAAATCCGTGAAAAAACCGGATGTTTTGAAATAACAACTGTTCGTGGTTATGGGTATATGTGGCGCGATTAAAAAGCTAGCTATTTAGATATAGAAATTCAAGAAGTTTTAATCAATAATATTTTAAACTTCAAAACTTTAAATTTTGTCTTTTCACACAAAAGGAGGCTCAAAAAGTGAAAGCAAGATTAACTAAAAAAAATGAGATAAAAAGACCAAACACAGGGAAAAAGATAATTTCTCTGATTTTGGTGTTGGTTGTGTTATTTAGTGCTATAGGCTGTTCAAAAAAGGAAACACCTAACGAATCTATTTTTAATCCAATAACTGTCGTTAGAGAACCATTAAGTCAACCTGCAACGATAGCAAATGAAGCATTGTCACTAGCTGTTCGTCAGTTTATTTATGCGCAACTTTTGACAGAAGATTATATGACACTAAATATTGATAATACATCGATTAAAGACTTAATAAAAAAATCTGATGAAATGCTTTTAGCATTGAAAAATAGTGAAGACTATACAAATCAAGCCTTAGACATGACAAGTAAGCTTGAAAAATCATTAATGACTGCCACAATAACTAAAAATAATTTTTTAAACGCTCCAATTTATAAAGTACTNNAGTAAGCAATATGATGACTTAAGAGGGGCCCAAAAATATAAACAATTGGCACAACAATTAAATACTGATACAAAAACGGCTTACAAACAAATACAGTTAGCCTCTAAAATTATCCAAGATGCAAGTGCTCTAGAAGAAGCGCAAGCTGTTAGTGCCGAGTGGAGTAAAAGTGTCAACATTTTACAAGTTTATAAAACGACAGCTAAGGTGTCACTTTTTGCGACTTCTGCCGTAGCTTCAGGTGGGGGTAGTCTAAGTGCTCTAGCTGCCAGCAACGTTAGTTTGAGTGGTGCTGGTGCACTACTTGTAAGTGGAACAGAATGTCTCATTGATATTGGTACAACATCTAGTAATATTATTTTAGGTGAAAAAAACAAAATCACTGTGAAGATGGAAGATTTAAAAGATAAATATTCAACATTTTCGTTTATTGTAGGACTAATTAGTCCTACTGAATCTTTTGCTGGTGAAACACTAGCATTTGTGGGTGACTCTTTAGTTGATTTATTTTATGATAAAAAAATTATTGGTATTAAATTAAATGCTAACAAAGACAAAAAAGTCGAAATAAACAGCCAAGTGATTGATATTAAAGATCTTGATCAAAATCAAGTTAGCGCAGAAGTAGAAAAAGCTGGCTTTGTTTTACCATCTGAAAACACAAAATCATTGCAACAATTAATTGAAGATTATGCTAAACAAGTCAGTTATATTAAAGAGAGAATTGATGAGTTAGTATTGGAGTTGGCCAAGGTTTTACAAAATGAAAACACACCAGAGAGTGATGAGAGCATTTTTGGAATCTATACTCTTTATGCAACCAGTAATATTGATGATGAAACCGTAGAATCTAAAGTCGCTTTAATTGATAAAGGCAATAATAAAGTTTATTGGAAACTATTAGACGAAGAAGAAGAAGAAGAAGAGGAAGACCAATTGATTTTTGACTATGACCCACAAAATCAAACATTACTAGCAGAGATAGGGACAACTCAATTTTATTTGGAGTTTAACTTTGAAACAGATCCAATTACGGCAGATGGATATTTTAAAGGATTGCTGCTAGGTAATGATATTTACAATGAAATGACAATGATTAAAGATTAATAAATAATAAAAAGTCAACAAATTGTTGTTTGTTGACTTTCTATTTGTTAATAAACTTTTTATTGCGATATATAATTGGTCCAGAGAATTCTTTGTCCCATAAATACTTTTGTAAGTCTGGCTTTAAAAAACTAATGTAGGCGGCGGTGCTTTTAAGTTCAATTTCTCGATAAGTTTCATTAAGTCTATTAAATCTTGTTACAACATTAACTTTTTGTCTTTTTAAGTTATTGATGTAACTTTGACCAATTTCATTAAAACCTAAAATGCGTAATTGACTAATTGTTGGCAAACTATCTAATTCTGTTTGTTTTATTTGTGTAAGCATTGCAATTAGCGTTCTTTGAATTCTCGCTTTTGTATAACGACGACTAATAGCTTTTTTTACAAAGTCATTATAATTATAAGAAGTTTTAGCTTGCTTAATCAAATTATTTTCAATGCCCTCTGCAAAAAGTGCATTTAACTTTAAATCATTTGGATTGTGAGTTAGTAAGTGTGTTTTTAAAAGTGGATAAAAATCTTCCATAAAAACGGCATTTTCTTTTTTTGCAAATTGTAAGATTGGAGTTGTTGTATTTACATTTAAATTATTTTTAATATTTAAACGTGTTGTTGTAGCACTTTCAATTTCCATATTATTTTTTAAATCAGCACTTGAATTATCTCTTTTTATAAGCAGTGGTTTAATTTTGCTAGATTTTAAAGCTTTTAAATAGGCAATACCTAAGATGTCATTAGAATAAAATTCTCTTGACAATAAACTGTAGGCTTTGGGATAAGAGGTTCCATCACTCATCTTTTCTTTTAAGTGATCAACATTGATGCTTACACTTGCAAATTCTTGTAAAGCCTGTAAATCATTTAACTCACTACCAAAAACAACATAGTCGCATTTTGCTAAATTCAAAATATCAATTGCTGCTTGTGCAAAAACACTTGCGTTTTGATTGACTAAAGGAAATGGTAGTTCAATAATAAGATCCACGTTATGTGTTAAGGCTGCCATAGTACGACTCCATTTATCGAAAATAGCCGGTTCACCACGTTGGACGAAATTTCCAGACATAACCGCAATTAAAACATCGCAATTCGTTTTTTTGCGTGCAAGTTCGATATGTTTTATATGTCCATTATGAAATGGGTTGTATTCAACGATTATTCCAGTTACTATCATATTATCACCATAGATAATATAACACATAAGGCAAAATAAATATAACTTTACTGTTTTATATTTGCAGGTTGTATTGATAAACATTTAAGATGGTGCTAGAATAAATCTAGAGAAAGTAGGGGTATCATCAAGCCAATAAAATTTTATTTAGCAATGGCTGCATCGAGAAGCTCATATTATTTACTTAGACTACTTGGAAGAAATGCTAGTCATTTTCCTGGTGTCTTAGCCCAAAGAATTTGCCCAGATGTTTTAAAGTATTTAGAAAAGCCAAATAAAGTTGTCGCAATTACTGGCACTAATGGAAAAACGACAACGACAAACATGATTGTCGATTTTCTTAAGGCAAACAATACTGATTTAGTTAGTAATACGTATGGAAGTAATATTGAAGGTGGCATTATAAGTTCACTTTTAAGATCTACAAGCTTTAGTGGAAAAAATAAAGAAAATTTAGCAGTGTTTGAAGTTGATGAAAGATCATCTGTGCATATTTTCCCTTACATTAAACCAGATATTCTCGTTGTAACTAATCTTTATCGTGATTCTAACAAAAGAAATGCCCATGTTGGCTACATTGTCAAAGTTTTAGAATCTGGCCTGCCTAAATCAACACATCTTGTTTTAAATGGCGATGATGTTTTTGCGGCTAGCTTAAGTATTGACAATCCTCGTAGCTATTTTTCAATTGCTCCTCAAAAGTTTGAAAAACAAATCTTGGACAGCATTATTCAAGATGCACCGTATTGTTTAATTTGTAATGGAACTTTAAAATATGATTTCAAAAGGTATCACCACATTGGTTTTGTACACTGTGATAAGTGTGGTTATAAATCATTTTTGCCTACTTATAATTTAAAAACAATTAGTGATAGTGAAATAGAAATTATTGAAAAAAATGAAGTATATACTTATGCAAATGATATTCGCAATATTACTGATAACTACAATAAATTAGCGGCAATCAGTGCCTTAAGAGAGTTAGGTTACAAACATAGTGAAATTAGTGAGAGTTTTAAAAAAAATCTGTTAGGTGTAACTCAATCTCGCTATGATGAATCGATTGTTGATAATAAAAGAATTATTAGTATTGTTGCAAAACGCCAAAACCCAATTGCTAATTCACGTGTCTTTGATTTTGTAAGAAAACAAAAAGATTGGGGTACTATGACAATAGTTTTAATGAATGAAGAAGAAACACATGATCCAAACTTTAAGGAAGTTGAAAGTACAAGCTGGCACTTTGATGCTGACTTTGAATATTTAAACAATCCAAATATTAAAAAAATCTATTTAATGGGAAATAGAACACTAGAATATAAAACAAGATTAGTCTTAGCAGGTGTGTCACAAGAAGATATAATAATGTTAAAACCGGCGGATAGTATTGATATTGGTTTTGAAACTGATACAACGGTCTTGCTTCATGATATTTTAAATGTTGCTAAGGCCAAAAGCTTTAGAAGATATTTAGAGAGTGAGGCAGCTAAATGAAAGTAGAAATTTTATTTCCTGAAATTTGTAATCTTTATGGTGATACTGGCAACATTTTACTGCTTGAAAAAACCTTTGGCAAAGACAATGTTTCTAAAACCGCTGTAGTTGATAGTTTAAAGTTTTTAAAAGGCGATATTGATATGATTTATATAGGAGCAATGAGTGAAAAAGCTCAAGTTTTGGTTTTAGAGAAATTAATACCGCACAAAGACTTATTAAAAAAGTTAATTGATTCTGGTATGAAAGCTCTTTTTACAGGAAATGCCATGGATTTATTGGGTGAAAAAATAATCGAAGAAGACGGAAGTGAAATAATGGGTTTAGGTTTTTTTGAATTTGAGACGATCATTAAAAGAAGTCCAAGATTAAATAGCATTATTTATGGATACTACCAAAATTTTCCAATGGTCGGCTACAAAACACAGTTTACTCAAAGCTTTGCAAAAAACCACCATAATTTTTTGTTTGAAGTGAAAAAAGGAATGGGCATTAACAAAGATAGCAAACTTGAAGGCTTTAAGTATAAAGGATTAATAGGGACCAATATGACAGGACCGCTATTGGTTAAAAACCCTGCTTTTGCAGCAGACTATCTTAAAGTAAGTATTCCATATTATGAATTATTACAACAAGCCCAAAGCAAAATAATTGAAGATATTAAAAATCGTTAAGTAATAATTTCATCACATTGATAATTTTATGAAAAAAAGGCTTGTATTTGAAAGTTATTAGTGTAATTTACCTCTAAAAGTGGTATAATTAAACAAGTCTAAAAGAATACGTCGGTCTTTGGACTTATCGAGTAATTGTATTGACTATTTGTGCATTTTATCTTACAATGTAAGTCGTTAATGAAATGAGTGATTTTATGAAATGGTTATTAAGTGATCTCGAAGTAGATAATAATCAGAAAATGTTTTATAAAGAAACTATTAAACCTGACATCAAAAACTTTGAGTCAGTAACAAGGTTAAAAGCAATTGATCCCTTTAACATTAATGGAGTTTGGTATTATGATGAAATTAGTGATTACTTATACACAGAATTTAATTTATCTGGTAATGTTGTAATCAGTGATTCGATTACCCTAGAAGACACAGATTTCTTTATTGACGTAAATGCTACGGAAGTATTTAGCTTTGATCAAATAGATGATGTTGCCGATCACTTAGTAAAAGATAATCAAGTTGATTTAACTGAGATTATTAACCAAGTAATTGTTGCAAACATACCATTTAAAGTGAGAAAAGACGATAGTGAAGAATATCCAAAAGGTGATAATTGGGAAATTATGAGTGAAGCAGATTTTAATAAATTGCCAAAAAAGGTTAATCCTCAAATGGCTAAATTATTAGATCTAAAAATAGACGACGAGTAGGAGGTGTTGAAATGGCAGTCCCAAAAAGACGTAGTTCCAAAACAAGAACTAGAAAAAGAAGAACACATAAGAAATTAAGTCCAGTAACATTGGTAAGATGTGAGGCATGTGGAGAATTTAAAAAGCCACACCATATGTGTGCATGTGGTTACTATGAAAAGCAAAACGCATAGACTACTAATCGGCTATCAATTGATAGCTTTTTTATTGAAACAAAACGACTAAACAAATATTATTTTGTTTAGTCGTTTTTTTATTTTACAAATTTTTGTGAATTTGTCCAATTTACCTATACAAAGTTTGAGTGGATGTGTATAATAGTGGTAACAAGTGGTACATAGTGGTTGAAAGTGGGTGATTTTAATGTTTATTGGCGAATATCGGCACAATTTAGATGCAAAAGGGCGGGTAATAATCCCAGCTAAGTTTAGAGAGCAGTTAAGCTATAACATTATTTTAACTCGTGGCCTTGATGGTTGTATTACTGTATACACTCAAGATCAATGGCAAATCATCTATGAACAATTAAAAAAACTACCAACTACAAAGCGTGAATCAAGAATGTATATCCATATGATTACATCAAAAGCCGCTGAAGTAGAAATTGACAAACAAGGTCGCGTTTTAATTCCATCCAGTTTAATTAGTGAAGCAAACATAGAAAAAGCTTGCGTTATTGTCGGAGCAGCCGATCATTTTGAAATATGGTCACAAGAAAGCTGGGATGCTTACTATCAAACTGCTAGTGAGTCATTTGAAGACATTGCTGAAAGCTTAACGGACTTTCTAATATGACACAAGCACACAAAAGTGTTTTGTTAAAACAATCTATAGAAGGATTAAACATAAAAAGTGATGGAATTTATGTTGATGGAACTTTGGGTAGGGCTGGTCACAGTTATGAAATATTAAAAAAATTAAAAAAGGGAACCTTGTATTCTTTTGATAAAGATCAACAAGCTATTGATGCAATAGATAATACAAATGAAAATTGGAAAATAATAAAAGCTGATTTCAAAGATATTAAAAAAATCTTAAAAGACCAAGGCATTAAAAAAATTGATGGCTTACTATTAGACATAGGTGTATCATCTCCACAATTTGATGAAGGGGAGAGAGGTTTTAGCTATCGTTTTGACGATAGATTGGATATGCGTATGGATTTGAGTCAAGAATTAGATGCCTATATTGTTGTAAATAAATACTCACAAGAACAATTAACGGATATTTTCTACAAATATGGCGAAGAAAAATTTTCTCGAGTAATTGCTAAAAATATTGTTTTAGCCAGAGAGCAAAGCCCGATTAGAACAACTTTTGAATTAGTTGAAATTATTAAAATGAGTTTGCCTCAACGCGAACTTAGAAAAAAAGGTCATCCAGCCAAGCAAGTTTTTCAAGCAATTAGAATTGAAGTTAATAGTGAACTGGATGCTTTAAAACAAGTTTTAGACGATGCTGCTAAAATGTTAAATTCAAATGGTCGAATTGTAGTTATATCATTTCACTCTTTAGAAGATAGAATTGTCAAACAAACCTTTAATGAATTAGTTAAGCAGCACGATATAGACCCAAAGATTCCGATTATGCCAGATCAAATTGTTGAAAGTGACTTTAAATTAATTACAAAAAAGCCAATTACGGCAAGTGATGATGAACTTGAAATTAACAAGCGGGCGGTAAGTGCCAAATTAAGAATAATTGAAAGGATTTGAAAAAATGAGAACAACACGTAAAAAAAGAAAACCAACAACTCTAGCTTATGGCTCATTTTTATTGTTTATTAGCTTTAGTTTATATATGATGTCATCATTATATTTAAAACAATACAACAATGAAATCTCTTTTAAGATGCAATTAGCACAACGCCAAATTCAAGTTCTTTCAACGGAAAAAGAGGCATTAAAAGTAGAAATTGATAATTTAGCTAGTAAATCAATCGTTGTTGATTTAGCTAGTAGCGATGATATGAAGGTAAATAAAGATAGTGTAATATATATAAGTGGTAAAGATGAGTAGATAAGTAGATGAAAAAAAGAAGCAACAAAATAATAATAATAATGTTTATGGTAATGCTAGGCTTATGGGGCTTACTTATTGTAAACATTTTTTCTGCTTCAATATTACAAAAACATTTGCGCAGTGGAGAAGATATTACCAAATACTCGCAAACTAGTATTAACACTTCCATAATTAAAGCCAAAAGAGGGACTATTTACGATAGCACTCAAACAATTATTGCTGAAGACATTACATCATACAACTTAATAGCATATTTAGATAAAGGTAGAGTTGGGCCAAATAATAAAGCTCACTTTGTAGTTGATGTGAGTGAAACAGCGATTATGTTATCGAAAGTTTTAGGTGGTGAAACAAGTTTTTATGAAAATTTAATGACAATTAAAGAAGGCGAAAAAAAATATCAAACAGAATTTGGAACTAGAGGAAAAGGTTTAGATTTATACACAAAAAATTTAATTCAAGACAGTGGTTTACCCGGTCTAGAGTTTACTACAACATCAAAGCGCCACTATCCATTAGGAGTTTTCTCTTCACAGCTTGTTGGATTTTCAGACTTAGATCAAGAAAAACACCATCAAGTCGGAAAAATGGGGGTTGAATTGTACTATAATGATAATTTAACTGGAACTGATGGTAAAGAAGTAAATACAGTTACAATTAATGGCTACAAACTTCCTAACACTGCAAGTTCACTAGTCTCTGCAGTTGATGGTGATGATATTTATTTAACTTTAAATAAAAACATCCAAATGCAATTGGAAGATTCACTTAATGCTTCAATGAGTCAAGCTAAAACTGACAAAGCTTGGGGTATGGTAATGGAAATTGCTACAGGTAAGATTATTGCAATTGGTCAAAACCCAACCTTTGATCCAGAAGTTAGAGAAAATATAGAATATACTTTTTTTCCAACTCAATTTGTTTATGAACCTGGCTCAACCTTAAAGGCAATCACTTATGCTGCCGCCCTAGAAAGTGGTTTAAACTTAAATGATACTTTTAATTCAAAAACTATATACGTTGCCTATGATAAAAAAGGTAAGCCATATCGTGTATCAGCATCGGATGCCTATGCCTTAGTTGTTTCAAATGCTGGTCGTAAAAATTGGGGAATAATGAACTATAGTCAAGCATTTTCAGCGTCATCAAATGTTGGTATTGTTGAAATATTGATTCATCATTTAAAAGCTGAAACTTTAGAAGATTATTTAGATAAATTTTTATTTTTCAAAAACACACCATTGGATAAAATCCCTGGTGCATCTGGAATAAAACAGTATGACCATCCAGTTGAAAAGGTAACGACAGGCTTTGGACAAGGCTCAACAGTCACAATGATGCAAGTAGCTCAAGCTTATGGGGCAATTTTAAATGATGGAAAAATGATGCAACCCTTTGTAGTTGATCAAATTGTTAGTAAAGATAATGAAATAACATATAAGGCTCAAGAGAAAGTTATCGCTAATCCAATTAGTGCTAAAACATCCCAAAAAATGCGAGATTTAATGTATGGTGTTGTTTATGACGAAATCTCAACTGGTCACAACTTAAAAATAGATGAGATAGAAGTAATTGCTAAAACTGGTACTGCTCAACTTGTTATTGATGGAGAATATAGTCGTACTCGTTATATTTCATCAATCGCGAGTGCTTTTCCTGCCAAAGAACCTAAGTATTTAATTGTTTATTCTTTTGAGGCAAATTATGGCGAACTAAATTTCAATGAATATGCCAAACCTGTAAATGATTTAACTTTAAAAGTTGCTTATGAATATAATTTGATTGAAAGTGATAAAATTGTCAACGGATCTGATGAAATTAAACCAATTACAATTAGTAAAATGCCAAGTTTAATTAATCACTCGCTAGATTATGCAAAAGCGAAATTAAAAACAAGTCTTGTAAAAATAACAGTAATTGGTGAAGGAAACAACATAATTAACCAGTATCCAGCCGAAAGTGAGAAAATTATATCTAATCAAAATATAATGTTATATACTGGTAGTGGGAAAATTACAATGCCTGACATGACTGGCTGGTCACGAAAAGAAGTAACAGCGTTTTGGAATGCATCTGGAGCCTCATTTATTATAGAAGGTTATGGAAATGTTTATAAACAAGATATTCCAAAAGGCACCATTATCGACCCCAAAACAGAAATTAAAGTATTTTTAAAGTAAGGAGCTGGTGTTATGGGATTTACATATATTTTAGGTTTTACAGTTTCACTTATCATTAGTGCACTTTTGTATCCACTATTTATTCGTTATATGAAAACTTTGAGACTAAATCAAGAAGTAAGTGAATATGCTTTAGAAGAGTTTAAAGAAAAAAGTCAAACCCCAACTATGGGGGGAGTTATATTTTTGTTAGTACCACTTTTAACGCTTTTGATTTTAGACCATACAGCTTATTTAAAAGTAGATGTTATTTTAGTCATACTTGCAATGGTTGCCAATGGTTTAATTGGTTTTTATGATGATTATTTAATTTTAGTTAGAAAAGATAATACTGGCTTTACAACCGGTAAAAAATTTCTACTAGAAGTTTTTTTATCGATTGTTTTTGGTGTTGTATGGTATTTAGTTAATGATGGTAATTTAGGGTTAACCATACCTTTTACATCTATTACTTTTAGTGTGGGATGGCTCTACTTTTTTGTGATCATTATTATGTTAAGTGGCGTTAGCAACGCCGTTAATATTACTGATGGCATGGATGGTTTAGCTGGTGGGACAGTTGCCTTAGCACTAGTTCCATATATCTTTTTTGCAATAAATCAAAACAATACATCAATGGCACTTTTATTATTTAGTGTATTAGGATCGCTAATTAGTTATTTATTATATAATGTTAAACCAGCTAAAGTGATTATGGGTGATGTTGGCTCATTATCTTTAGGAGCCCTTTTAGCAGCTAGTGCAATAGTTTTAAGACAAGAGCTGGCTTTAATAATAATAGGTGGAATCTTTTTAGTTAATACTTTAACAGTAATTATACAAGTTGGCTCGGTTAAATTAAGGGGCAAAAAAGTTTTTCCATACACACCAATTCACTACTCATTTATAATTTGGGGTGTTCGCGAAAAAAGTGTTGTATATCTATTTTGGGGCTTTGGTTTTGTATTAATGTTAATTGGATTATTAATAGGACTACTTTCATGAAAAGGGCACTTATTGTTGGCGGAGCTCGAAGTGGTAAATATGTTGCTTTATTATTAAATGATAATGGCTATCAAGTTACCTTGACCGATATAAATGCCGTTCCCTATAAAAAAGAATTACAAGTTAAAGGTATTAAGGTAGTAGATTTGGGTCATCCAAAAATGCTTTTAAATACTACTTATGATTTAGTCGTTAAAAATCCAGGCATTAAATATACAGCTGATTTTATTGTTGATTTAATAAATGCAGGCTATCAAATTGTTTCTGAAGTTGAAGTGGCTCTAGCTTATGCAAAAGATTATAAGGTTGCCACAATTACTGGAACAAATGGTAAAACAACAACAACGACAATTCTTTATGAAATGTTGAAAAAAGCATACAAACGCAGTTTTGTAGCGGGTAATATTGGTATTCCAGTTAGTGAGATTGTTTACAAAAATGGCTTAGAAAAAGCTTATCTAGCTTTAGAACTGTCAAGCTTTCAATTGGATGGAATATTCAAGTTAAAACCTTTTGTTGCTAATATTACTAATTTAAAAGAAGACCACTTAGATTATTATAATAGCGTTGAACAATACTACACAAGTAAACAGCAAGTTTATAAAAACCAAGATGAAAATGACTATTTACTCGTTAACTTAGATGATAATGCGGTCTTAAAATACTTAGATAATCCAAAAGCAAAAAAAATTACTTACTCATTGAAAAAGAAAAGCGATATAAATATAGTTGATAATAAAGTTTTTTATCAAGATCAAATGTTGTTTAATATCAATCAAATGAAACTAGTAGGCAATCATAATATATACAATGGCATTGTTGCATCTTTAATGGCATATTTACTAGATGTAAATATTGAAATAATCAATGATGTCATGCACAGCTTTAAAGGTGTCGAACATCGTATTGAATTTGTAGAAAATATTGGTGGTGTTAAATATTATAATGATTCAAAGGCTACAAACATTGAATCACTTATTGTGGCTTTAAGTGCATTTGAACAGCCAGTAATTTTAATTGCAGGTGGCTATGATAAAAAAATTGAGTTTAAAGAATTAATGAATTACACCCAAAAGGTTTCACAAGTAATCCTATATGGGCAAACAAAACATCAGCTAAAGTCAATATTTAAACAAGCTATCTTAGTAGATAATCTTCAAGAAGCGGTAATATTAGCAAAGAAATTAAGTAAAGCTGATGATATAGTTTTATTTAGTCCAGCTTGTGCTAGTTTTGATCAATTTAAAGATTATGAGCAGCGAGGAGATTTATTTAAACAATATGTCAAAGCCAATAATGATTAATTAAACGATATATTAAATTTGTGACTTATTTTTAACTAGAAAAGAGAATGTATTTTCTCTTTTTATTTGCTTAATTATTTTGTAAACTTTGCTAAGTTAAGATTGAATAGATATACTATTGTTAGATAGGAGTTGTGAATCAGATGATTGTTGGAATAGATATGGGTGGAACACACATTGATGGGGCAATAATAAAAGCCGGTAAAATAATTAAGACAATTAAAAACCCTGTTGATAAAAATGATATGTTAAACACAATATTATTGACATTAAAACAACTTTTAAAAGATTATGACAAAAATGAAATAAAAAGAATTAACTTGAGTACAACTATTTCCACAAATGCTATTGTTGAAAAACAAATTTCCAAAGTGGGTTTGATTGTTCAAAGTGGACCAGGTCGAAACTATGATTTTTTAAAGATTAATGAATATACTGAGTTTATTTCAGGTAACATTGATCATAGAGGAGCAATTGTAAGTCATTTGGATTATAAAGAAATTAAAAAAATAAAAAGCAAATTTTTACAAGCAGAAATTGATACTATCGGAATTATCAGCAAGTTTTCAACTAGAAATCCAAGTTTTGAAAAAGAGTTAAAAACTTTCTTAGAAAATGATTTTAATAGCATTACCCTTGGCCATAGTATGTCAGGGAAGCTTAACTTTCCTCGAAGAGTCAAAACAGCTTACTTAAATGCAGCTGTACAGAAAACTTTCAATGATTTTATAGTTGATCTTGAAAAATCATTAGCAATAGAAAGAATTAGTGCACCTGTATACATCTTAAAAGCTGATGGGGGTACAATGACAATTAGCAAGGCTAAAGATATGCCTGTAGAAACTATTTTGTCAGGACCAGCAGCTAGTTTTATGGGACTAAGTGCTATGTTTTTAGAAAAAGATGATGGTATTCTTTTAGATATAGGCGGAACTAGTACTGATATATTTTTTTTAGCAAATGGCCAGCCTTTATTTGAGCCATTAGGCATTAGTATTGATGAGCATAAAACTTTGATTAGAGCAATTTATTGTGTATCTATTGGTGTAGGTGGTGACAGCTTTGTAAGTCTAAAAAATCAAAAGATTAGTGTAGGTCCGCAAAGAAAAGACAAGCCGATCGCTTTTGGAGGACAATTTTTAACCCCAACTGATGCAATGGTTGCTTTAAATAAATTAGATGCAAAGTTTAAAGAGAAATCCATAATTGCTTTAAGTGAGATGGGTGAAAAAGTAAATATGACATATATCGAAGTTGCAAATGCCATTTTAGATGAAATGATTGAATCAATTTATTCAAAAGTAGAAAAACTGTTAGATAAAATAAATTCGCATCCTGTTTATACAATTAAAGAGCTTTTAAAAAATCACAAAATTACACCAAAGTTTATTAATTTAAGTGGAGGTCCAGCTAAGATATTAGCTCCATACATTGAAAACAAGTTTAAATTAAAAACAAAGTATCCCAAAGATTACATGGTCCAAAACGCCATTGGAGCCGCTTTGGCAAAGCCTACTTTGGAAATTAATTTACATGCAGACACTGATCGAAAAACCCTTATAGTTCCAGAGGCAGATATTTATGAAACTATTGATAAATCATATAACTTAATAAAAGCCAAAGATCGCTCAATTTCAATTATAAATGAGCAGGCACTTCAATTTAACACTGATGTCAAAAATATTGAAGCTGAAATTGTTGAAGCCAACAGCTACAACATGGTTAAAGGCTATCAAAACAGTAAAAACATAAGAGTTAGAGCTCAAATAAAACCTGGGCTAATTTACAATTTATGGGAGGCTAATAATGGAAAAAGCTAAAAACAGATTAGGACTAGTTTTTTTTCCTGCTTTTGACTGGGCAATATCACCAAATCATCCTGAGCGCGAAGAAAGATTGTTATATACTCAAGATCAACTTTTTGAAGAAGGCATAGCTGATATTGAAGGTATAGAATTTTTTAATCCAACAATTGCAACAGCTAAAGATATTCAACGAGTTCACTTTGCGGTGCCAGATGTAAAAAGCAGACTGACTGACTCACATTTAATCGCAACTGGAGGTGCTATAAGAGCTTATAGAGCTGTTATGGACAAAGAGGTAGACAAAGCCTTTGCACTTATAAGACCGCCTGGACATCACGCCCATCGGGTTGTCTATGGTGATCGCGGTTTTTGTATTGTTAATGTTGAAGCAGTTGCACTTGAAAATATTCGTCAAAAATATGGAGATTTAAAAGTAGCGATTATTGATACTGATGCCCATCATGGTGATGGTACACAAGACATATATTATAATGATAGAGATACTCTATTTATATCTTTTCACCAAGATGGTAGAACTCTCTATCCTGGCACAGGTGATATTGAAGATTTTGGTGGTCCAGCCGCCTATGGTTACAATATAAATATTCCGCTCCCGCCTCAAACAGGTGAAAAAGGTTTTTTACACATATTGGATCATGTTGTTATGCCAATTTTAGCAGATTTCAAACCTGATTTAATTATTAATTCAGCCGGCCAAGATAACCATTATAGTGATCCTTTAACAAATATGAATTTTACAGCGCAAGGCTACGCTATTTTAAATGAGCGCTTAAATCCTGATATTGCTGTATTAGAAGGTGGCTATTCAATTGAATCAGCCCTCCCATACATTAATTTAGGAATTATTTTAGCGATGGCAGGTTTAGATTACTCGCATGTTGTTGAACCTGACTTTAATGAAAATAAAATTAAACAAGATCAAAAAATTACTAAACACATTGAACAGTTGTCAGTATACATTTATGATCGCTGGCAAAACAGAGAACTACTTGCCAAAAAAGTTTTTAAAAATATGACCACTGTTACTAAAACGAATAATATCTACTATGACACTGACAACATTATGGAGCAGCAGGTGCAAACGTTTAATATTTGTGACAAATGTGCATCTTATAATACCATCCATTCTAATAATGATAAAAATGATAACATTTTGGCAATAACTATTCCAAAAAAAACATGTCATTCTTGCCAAACAACTGCCTATAAACTCTTTGAAAACTCTAATTTAGATCAATATACCAATATTTATTTACAAGATCGCATAAAAGACGAGTACTTATCAAAATAGAGATTAATTTACAAAAAAAAGGAGCCATATAAAAAGTGAACCTCCTTTAGTTGTTGGTCCAACTATTGGGGTTCACTTCAATAATGGCTCCTTTTATACTGGTTGAAATATATATTTAAAAACCGCAAAAAGCTGAATCAGAGTCACAATATAGTGCATTTGATAAAATGCCAATCATAATTCCATTGCCAGCTGGAATTATTTCAACAAGATTTTCATCAATTAAGTCTCCAATTATTTGTTCTAGTTCTATGTCTGATAAATCAAAGGTTGATTGTATTTCAATTGGTGCTACTCTTTCATATTTTTTTATAAAGTTTAAAACTTCATCATCTGTTTTTTCGATAATGTTTTGTTTTATGGAATCATTGGTTAGAGAGTCAATGACAGACTTAATTGCTTCATAGCCCTGATAGCCTTGCATTAAGATCTTTTCATCACCATATTTAACTAAAAATGATGGAAAGCCTTTGACATTATAACTATGCATTATTTTTAAATCTTCCATAAAGGCTGCCTCGGCACTTCCATCTGAAAATCTTTCGATAAATTTTGCGATATCTAAACCTGTTTCGCTAGCGATTTCAATTAAAACGCCTGTTTTATTTGTCTGTCTAGCTTGAACTGCAGTGGCTTCTCTAATATTTCTTAAAAACTTATTTGCTAACTTTTCACTTTCCATTTGGGCTGCCTTATATGCAATGTTTTGAGGATATGTTGAAGGATGTTCTTTTGAAAATAAACTAAAACCATCTTTTTCTACAGGCATTTTGTGCCTTAGTGAGGCTTGTAGCCAGTGAGAAACAATTTGTTGATTAGATTTATTTGCATCACCACCAATGTCATTTGAACTATCATAAAATTCTTCAATATTTCTAACTAGGCCGCCCATAACAAATTTAACTTGTAATTGACTTCCATATCTTGTTTCTAACTTACGTAATACCGGCTCACTACCCCAGCACCAAGTACAAACAGGGTCACTAAATTCAATTATTTCTACAACTTTATTTTTATCCATCATTATTCTCCTTTTTATATGTTTTGTTTTTTTATATTTTTACATATTGCAATGTTACTATTGCTAACCTATAAGGTCAAGTGATTGACTCTTTAGACAAAGTGTTGAAAAACTCTAAAAAATATTTATAGTTTGTGTTGTTATAATAAATGTAATAAGTTGTAATTAATGACTTTTTAATCTAGTTTAATATGTTAAAATAGATATGAGTAAGTATTCATATGATAAGTATAGAATACTAATGTAGATGAGGGGAATTTCAATGAACAAATTAGATAATCAAAAATTAAATAAAAGTGCAATTCAAGAAAAGTTACCGGTATATTTATATTTTGCAGGATTAATTCTAGCCATTATAGGTCTAGTTATCGGAAGTAAAAATCAAATGCTTCAAAATATTATTTTCTCAATAGCAACAGTAGCTGCAGGTTATTACGTTATTATCTGTGAAGGAATTGGTGAAACTATTGAGCATAGCAAACAAAAAGGTAAGTTTACGCCAAATTCACATATTTTAATGGGGCTAGCGGCCATCGGTGCTGCCTTTATTGGGAGTTTTTGGGAAGGTACATTGTTAATTTTAATCTTTTCAGGTGCAAGTTTTTTAGAGGAGTATGCTGAAGGTAAAAGTGAGCGGGAAATAACTAAGTTAATCGAAATGAATCCAACAAAGGCCAGATTGATCATTGCTGATGGAAAAACTAAAATTATTGACGTAGAAGATATTAAGGTTAATGACAAACTACAAGTTTTAAATGGTGATCAAGTTCCAATCGACGGTATAATATTGTCTGGAACGACCTCAATAGATGAATCAGCCATTAATGGTGAAAGTATTCCAAAGGAAAAAAGTCAAGGAGACACTGTTTTTGCAAGTACAATTAATGGTACTGGTAGTTTTATTATGGAAGTTACTAAAGAAAATAAAGACACCGTTTTTTCTAAAATTTTACAATTAGTAAATCAAAATCAAGACAACCAAACAAAGGCAACTGGCATCATTCAAAAATTTGAACCTAAATATGTTACCTTTGTTTTACTTGTAGTACCATTGATCATTTTAGCTGGACCATCTATATTTAATTGGGCTTGGCAAGAGAGTATTTACCGTGGTTTAACACTTTTAGTTGTGGCATCACCATGTGCTCTAGCTGCTAGTACAATTTCAGCAACTCTATCAGCGACATCTAACTTAGCAAAACAAGGTGTCTTATCAAAAGGAAGTGCTTATCTTTCACAGTTGTCAGATATTAAGGCGATTGCTTTTGATAAAACAGGGACACTAACACGTGGAAAACCAAAGGTAACAGATTTTCAGTTTATAAATGGTGTTGATGAAAGGTTTGTTATTGATGTTGTGGTTGCTTTGGAAAAAGAATCAAACCATCCTTTAGCAAACGCTATTTTGGAAAAATTTGAGGCAAGTAAAGATTTAGACATTAAAGTGGTTAATGAAATTGGAAAGGGTTTATCAGGTGTATTTGAAAATGTTAAGTATAGTATTGGAAAACCAACATCTTTTAAAGAATCTTCACAAGAATATATATCCTTAAAAAATGATCTTGAATTACAAGGCAAAACAGTTGTTTATGTTGGTCAAGATGAAAAAGTTATTGGTTTAATTGCCATGATGGACATTCCAAGTGACTATGCTTTAGAGACGATTAATTATTTTAAGAAAATGGGTATTCACACCACATTGATTACAGGAGATGCCAAATTAACAGGCGAGGCAGTAGGAAAACAGTTGGGTATTGATGAGGTAATCGCCAATGTTATGCCTCAAGATAAATCTAACATAATAAAGGCTCAAAAAGAAAAATATGGTTTAACGGCTATGGTTGGTGATGGTGTCAATGATGCTCCAGCTTTGGTTATGGCTGATGTCGGTATAGCAATGGGTGATGGAACAGATGTGGCAGTAGAAGTTTCTGACATTATTTTAATGCAAAACAATTTCTCTAAACTTATAAGCTTGCATAAAGTATCATTAAAAATGAAACGAATAATTTGGGAAAATATTATTTTTTCAATGGGAACAGTTGTCTTTTTAATTATAGTTAGTTTATTAGGTTTAACTGATATCGCTGTTAGTGTTGTAGTCCATGAAGGAAGCACAATTGTCGTTATCTTAAATGGCTTGAGGCTACTTAAAAAAGTCTAAGTGTTAATGTTTTAATTATCTACAATTAATAAAATTTGTCTTTTTGCAATTAATGATGTTAAATAGGATATAATAAATTTGTTGAGCAACTATTATTTACAAATGCTTAGAAAAAAGAGGTAGTGATTATGATAGAAAAAAGTAAGTTCCAAAACGGATTGATATTTGCTACAAGCTACATATTATCAAGTGTTTTTAGTCGAATTATTGAACAAAAGTTAAATATTGCAGATTTAAACCCATTTTCTGATGGTTTTTTTACCATAGAAAGTTTTTTAAGTTTTGCTATTTACTTGAGTTTATTTTTATTGTTTTATTTTATACTTAATTTAGCAGTTGATCACTACAACAAAAAAAACAATTAAACTCTGTTTTTATTGTATATTTTTAAATAAAGAATAGCTTTTTGCTATTTTTTTATCTTATTTAAGTAAACATAAAAAACTTTTTAAAACTGTTGAAAAGGGATTAAAGATACAAAAAAATAACGAATAATTAATTGTAAGCAAATTTTTAATTTCTTAATTTTTTTAAATCGTGTAATAATAGCAGTTGTCTTTGAAACTTTAAAAAATCTGTAAATATAAAAAAATAAAACTACGCTCATTAGTTTAAAATTTTTAGTTAGTTTGTCTTTTATAGTTTGCAAAATTAAACAGATTTTATTATTTTTGCAGTGTTTGGAATTATTATTGAAGTTTGATAAGTAAATTATAAAAAAATAATAACATTTTGATGTAAATATCTTGTTGAAATGATAGATAAAAACCACAATCACTTTGTATGTTTGCCAATTTGAACAACTATTGATGTTGTCAAGTTAAAAACATTAAACATAAACTTGTATTTGTGGTTTTTCTATTGATTAAACGTTTTTAATTTTTTTAGGTGAAATTATATGACTTTGTGAGGATTCATTAAGTTATACTCATCAAAAACTTTCTTGATTTTTCGCATATAAGATATGTAGGTTGGATCCATAAATTTTAAGAAGTGATCTTTTTTAATTAGGCCAATTCCATGCTCTGCCGATGGAAGTCCTCCATAGTCTTTAATCCTTTGGTAAAGTTTATCTAAGATTTCATTTTTGTCTTTTTGCCACTGGATATCTGTCTTATTTGCGCCGCGTATTATACAAGTATGAAGATTGCCATCACCGGCATGACCAAAACTCATAAGTTTTGTATCATATTCTTGTTCCAATTCTTTTGTATATTCATAAATACTTGAGATATAATTAATAGGGACTGTTTCATCCATTGTAACCTGTTCAGAGTAATTCACTACCGCTTTAAGTAAACCATCTCTAAGACTCCATACTTTTTTGCTTAACTCTTTTGTATCTAAAGTTATAAAATCAACACAATGATTATTTAGTAATAATTCTTTTAACTTACTTGCTCGCTTCTCAATTTGTGGGCCATCTAAAGTTATAAGTAGAAAAGCATTTCCTTTATCACTAGGAAACTTTATTCCCGTATCTTTTTCAGTTAAAGTAAGCATTTCTCTTTCAAAAAACTCAATCGCTGTTGGATCAATATTTTCGTGAATTATTTTAGGAACCACCTTTGTCGCATCACTTAAGTTAACAAAAGAGGCAGTATAAGACTTTATGTTTTGAGGTAATGGAAGTATTTTAAGTTTTATAAGCGTTGTAATGCCAAGTGTGCCTTCAGATCCAATGAAGAGATCTTTAATGTCATAACCAGAACTATCTTTTACATTTAATGAACCTAAGTTTAAAACTTCCCCATCAGCTAGTACAACTTGAATCTCTTTTACATAATCACGGGTGACACCATATTTAATTGCCCTCATTCCACCTGCATTGGTTGCAACATTTCCACCAATTGTCGAATTCTTTGATCCTGGATCTGGTGGGTAAAAAAAATCTTTTTCTTCTAAATACTTTTGAACAGTTTCAAGTTTAACACCTGGTTCAACTGTTAGTGTCATTGTTTCTTCATCTAGTTTTAAAATTTTATCCATCTGCGAAAAATCTAAAAGTATTTCATTACCCATGGTAAGTGTTGCTCCAGCCAGGCCCGTTTTTGACCCTATGGCGATCATTGGAATTTTATTAGCATAAGCATATTTAGCAATATCTACAACTTCTGTGTGACTTTTAATAAAAATTAGGGCATGGGCCAGACTCCCTTTACCAAGATAATCATCTTTTAAATATTCTTTTGGTATGTCATTATTGAAAAATAATCTCTCTTTATCTTTTATTATGTTTTCTAGTTTCATATTATCATTCCTTTAATTAATTCTACCATTGTTACAATTATAATGTTAAATGGTACACATTTATTAACAATAAGTTTTTTAGGTGTAACTACAAAGCTAAAGTAGGCAACTAAAATTTAGAGATGTTAATAAGTTATGATTATTGTGCTTTTTTTGTCACTTATTGGTGAAACATTTGCTAGAGCAAAAATAAACTTTAAAATTATTAAATTATTTAAATAGTATTTTGTACATAATGCTTCTTTGTAGTATATGATATAAGTAGTTTTAAAAAGGAGGCAATATCATGTTGAAATCATTTAAATATTTTGTAGTTATTAGTTTGTTATTTAGTCTTTTAAGTTGTGCCTCAAGTAGTGATAGCGATGCTTTAGCTGTTGGTAAATATGTTTTAAATGAAAGTAATGAAAATGATGCTTGGATACAAATTAAAGAGGGCAATACTTATGAATTTAATCGTGGCATTGCTCTTTCATATCGACCAAGTGGTGATTATACAATTAATAAAGGGCAACTGATTTTATCTGTTAGCAAAGATGAAATTTATAAATTTGAAATTAAAAAAGATGCTTTAATTCTTTTGGGAAATGAAGATACAAATAAGATTTTAAAGAAAGGCTCTGTTTTTAAATTTGTTCAACAAAGCAAAAATCTTTCCATTTTAAATGTAGACAATATCCAAGCTATTAATTTATATAAAATTAGTGGTAATAATAGTGAAGTAAGAGATCTTTTAATTTCGATAAATGATGAAAAAAAATTAGATGAGCTATTAGCTATTCTATCTGACTTTACTCTACAAAATGGTATTGTGAGTATGATGGCACCAATGTATCATTTAGAAATTGTTTATCTCAATAAGGAAGCTATAACTTATGATTTATGGCTCAAGGCAAATGAGCAAGCTTCTATTGGTAGTCTTGAAGATAGTCATAAAATTTATGGCTTAAATATTGAGATGTCAAAGCAGTTAATGTTACTTTTAGATTTAAAGTAATACTATAAGGAAAATTATGTCAATAAATTTAAAGTTGAAAATAAATGACGACAAACATGCTCGCAGTGAGATAGTAAAACTTTACTATATAGCTAGTCATAAAGAGTTAGTTAAATGGTCAATAGCTATAGCAAATAATATTATTTTTAAAGTTGAGATGGATGCAGATACATTAAAGAAAGTGTCTTTAGCTTTTAAAATAGTCAAACAGTGGTTAAATGATGAAAATAGTGTTTACAATGTACGCCAAGCTAGTTTAAAAATCCATCGACTTGCTAAATATAATGACGACATTATTATTCAAACAATATTAAGAAGTGTAGGTCATGCAATTGGCAGTGCACATATGCAAGAGCATGCAATGGTCGCAAGTGATTATGCAATAAAGGCTATTGGATTACTGTTTAATAATAGTGATGTAGAGATTGCTCGCAATCGTCTGTGGCAATTGCGTGAGTTAGAAAATATTATAATAATTAATTAGATAATGTGATATAATTAACTTACAAATAAATAGGCGATGGTGTTCGCCTTTAAGTATCATTAAATGATTGATGACGCCTACTTGAATGTTTTTATATTCTCGTAGGCTTTTTATTTTGAAAGAGGTGGATTATGACAGTGGTTATTGTATTATTATTAATATTACCATTAAACTATTTAGCCAAAATTACTAAAATGCCTGTGCTTATATTTTACTTGCTAGCTGGAATTATTTTGGGACCTTATGCTCTAGGTTATCTTAAGTTTAACTATGGACCATTAATTAGACAGTTAGCCTTAGTTATTATTATGTTGCGCTCTGGATTGGGCTTGTCAGTTGAAAGCTTGAAAAAAGTTGGTAAACCTGCAATTTTATTATCATTTGTGCCTGGAATTTTAGAAGCAAGTACAATAGCACTATTAGCTAGTTTGCTTTTTAATTTCACACTACTACAAGGTATAATTTTAGGTTTTATGCTAGCAGCTGTTTCACCAGCTGTTGTTGTACCAGCAATGCTAAAATTACAAGATAAAAAATTAGGTGGAAATATCCCAACAATGATCTTAGCTAGTTCAGCTTTAGATGATGTTATTGCTTTGAGCTTTTTTACATTTTTTACTAGTTTATATTTTAATCAAACCACATCTTTACTAGCTAGTTTGGCAATAATACCAATAAAAATGTTTTTTTCATTTGCTATTGGCTATTTAATTGTTTATTTAATTAGAAAACTTAGTAAAATTAACAATGTTATAGTTATTATCGTAGCCTTAATAGCGTCATTTTATGAAGCATTTTTACCAATATCAGCTTTGATTTTAATTATGGCTATGGGAATTAGTTTAAGTAAAAACTCCAAAAAGTCTTCAGATATTTTAGTGTCTATTACTAAACATTTGTGGACATTTGCTCAAGTCTTTTTATTTGTGTCTGTAGGCAGTGATTTAAACATTATAGCTTTGCAAAATGTTTATGCTTTAGGGTTAATTTTAATTGTGCTAGGCTTAATAGCAAGAAGTATTGGGGTCAAAATTTCTGTCAATAATTTAAGTAGAAAAGAACAATTGTTTTCAATTTTTGCTTTTATGCCAAAAGCGACAGTGCAAGCTGCACTGGCCAGTGTCCCACTGAGTATGGGCATTGCTGGGGGAGATTTAATGTTATTGATGGCTGTTTTATCTATTATAGTTACAACGCCAATTGGAGCAACGCTAATTAGTCTTAGTGCTCCAAGGCTGCTTAATAAAAATAATTAGTTAAAGTAAAAAATGATATGTTATAATTATTTTATAAATTTCAGATTTTTTTATAGGAGGTTTTTATGTTAGAGATTAAAAATATAACTAAAACTTATGGCAAAGATACACTAGCTGTAGATGATTTGAGTTTAACTATTAAAGATGGTCAAATTGTTGGCTTTATTGGACCAAATGGTGCAGGGAAAACGACAACGATAAAAATGTTAACTGGAATATTAAAACCAGATACCGGTAGCATTAGTATTAATGGTTATGACATTGTAAAAAATGCAATTATGGCTAAAAGACAATTTGGTTTTGTCTCAGACAATCCAAATGTATATCCAAAGCTTAGGGGTCGCGAATATTTAAATTTTATTGCTGATATGTATGAAGTAGATTATCAAAGGCGTGATCAACAAATTAAACATTATTCAAATTTGTTAAAGATGGAAGATGTGCTGGATGACAAAATTGCAACATACTCACATGGTATGCGCCAAAAGATTATGGTTATTGCCGTTTTAATTCATGATCCTTACTTACTAATTTTAGATGAGCCACTAACTGGGCTAGATCCACAGTCTTCTTTTGTTTTAAAAGAATTAATGAAAGAGCGAGCAGCAGAAGGCAAGTCAGTTTTCTTTTCAACTCATGTCTTAGAAATTGCAGAAAAACTTTGTGATCAAATTGCAATTGTAAATCTAGGTAGAATTATTTATGTAGGAACACTTGAGAATTTGAAAAAAGATTATCCAGATTTATCACTTGAAGAAATCTTCTTGAAGGTAACAGCATGAAAAAAATATTCACATTAACAAAAGTTATGGTTATAACATCGTTGCAAGGAATGACAACTAGCAAAAAAAAGACGAGTAAGTCAAAAAATATTCTTACTATCTTAGGAATTGTAGCTTTATATTTATATTTGGCGACAATTATTTATTTTATGTCACGTGATATTTTAAAAGTTTTCATTATGCTAAATCAACAAAACTTAATTATTAACCTTGTCTTTTTAGGCTCAAGTTTATATGCCTTAATCATTGCGATATTAACAATACCTTCAGTTTTTTATTTTTCTAAAGATGTTGAAATACTATTAGCAATGCCTTTAAAGCCCAAAGAAATATTAATTGCAAAAACTGCATCAACTTATTTTAATTTGCTAATTGGCTTATCATTTATTTTATTGCCATTTGGAATTGCTTATCAAGCTATTGTTATGCCACCATTTTATTTTTTAATTTTCTATGTAATTGCTTGTTTGATAGTTCCCATTGTTCCTTTGGCAATCGCAGTTGTTTTTGTTGTATTATTATTTACCTTTGTGCCAAAAGTTAATAATAAAGATATGTTTACTTATTTGACAAGTTTTTTAATGCTTGGCACAATCTTTTTTATGAATAGCTTAACTATAGGAAATGAAAATTTCTTCCAAGATTTTATTGCGGAAACTTCTCAATTAGGTCAAAGTATTACAAGTTTTATTCCAACAGTAGCCTTATTGAGTAGTGCAGTAAATTCTAATAATTTACTAATGATGGCCATAGCACTAATATTATCCTTGCTATTTATTTATTTAGTCGTAAAATTATTTAGCCATATTTACTTTAAAGGAGCAATTGGTATTTCTGAGTCATCCAAACAAGCAAAAAGTCATAAAATTAAAAAAGTTGACTTTACTAAAAAAATACCTTCAAAAACATTTAGTTTAATTAAAACTGATTTAAAAAACATCCTTAGAACACCAGTTTTTATGATTAATTATATTTTGCCATTACTAATTTTGCCAGTTGTCTTTATTTTCCCTGCAATAAATGCTATGACGAGTGAAGGCTTTGTGTGGGCTGATTTAAATGGCTACAGATTAGAAGCGCAAGCTTTTATAAAAAGTGTAGAAACATTACAAATGCTTGCTTACGTAATCATTGGAAGCTTTAGTATTACATTTTTTATGTCAGCCTTATCTTCTATTAGTGCAACAGCCATTTCTAGAGAAGGTGAGAGGATGGTGTTTTATAAAAGCTTACCAATTAGTATGATGTTACTTATTAGAGCTAAACTCATTATCGGGATATCTTTATCATTATTTATGCCAATAATCATTTTAATAGTTGGAATAATTCTTTTAAGACCAAGTATAATTTTGATTATAGCAGCTTTACTTACTATTTTTATAGTTGCAATTTTTAGTAATGTATTTGACATTGTCTTTGATGTGTATAAGCCTAAATTGGTTTGGGATGACGAAACACAAGCAATTAAACAAAACTTTGTCTCAATTATTCCAATATTTTCATCATTTTTAATAATTGGTTTTTCTTTGTTTGTATTTTTTCAACTAGCTAAATTTCAGCTGTTAATTAGTATTTTGATATTGATAGTACTTGTAGCTTTAACATATTTTCTTTACAGTGTAGTCATAGAAAAAAATGGTTTAAAAAAACTTGATCAAGCCATTGAAACTATTTAATTAATAGCAAATATTTGTATAAAAAAACTAAACCAATTGGTTTAGTTTTTATTAATAGTTATCTATTTTTATTCAGGTATTTTTAAACACCATTGAACAGCTATTGCTTCACTACCAACATGAACACTAATTGAAGCTGGTAAATCTGTCATGTAGTAGTCAAATTCTCCCATTTTTTCAAACAAGTATTCACGCATTTTTACAACAGCGTCTAATGCTTGGCTGTCTAGAAAATATAAGTCGTGAGTTTTTGGGCTAACATTGTTTTCTTGCATATCTTTAATGATAGTATCAAAGATTTTTTTATCAGTTCTTGCAACAGCTAATTTCTCAATTGATTCGCCATTTTGCTTGAAGTATAGTAATGTTTTAATTTTTAGCATCGTTACGATTTTTGCCGTAGTTTTGCTAGCGCGTCCACTTTTTACAATAGCATCTAAGTTTTTTGGATAAAGATATGAAACTTGATTGTCATATAAATGCTCAACAAAAGCTAAAATTTCTTCAACACTTTTGCCCTGTTTGCTTAATGATCTAATTGCTTTAATTGCTTGTTGTGTTGGACCGGCAATTGAACGGGAGTCTATCACAACATAATTTTGCAGTTTTGCTTGTTTAGCAGCTTGGCAAAATGCATTGTAACCTCCTGATAAATGGCTTGAAAGACTTATAATAATAATAAAGTCATAGCCTTTGGCATTAACTTTTTCAAAAGTTTCAATCATATTACCGATATTAGGTTGAGCAGTCGTTATATCTGCATTACTACGAAGTAGCTCATTAACCTCCTTATTGGTAATAGTTACTTGGTCAAAGTAAGTTTTTTCACTGTGCATAATAATATTTGGTACTGTGTATACTTCATAGTGTTGTAACTCTTGCTCTGTAAATGCGATTGAAGAGTCACTAATAATTGCTATATTTGTCATGATTACGGTTATAAAATAAACCTTGTCTCCTTTCTCTTAAAATTTGGCTAAATTGTGTTACTATTAATTTAGCAATTTATATATTAACATAAATTAAAGTATAGTATGTGGTTGATATGTGTAAATTAAAAGTATAAGATAGTGAAAGGTGATAGAAGTGAATAAAGATATTATTAAAAATGATCGTAAAATAGCATTAACAATCGCACTTAAATATAATCAATTAATAAGAGAGCAATTAAAACATTTAGAAGTTGAGCAGTTAGTAAATTATTTGTTTAATCATAAATGGCGTCATAATTTCCCAGAGACTATAGCTAATGCTGTAATTGAAATTATGGAGGCAGACTCTTCGGCAATTGTTGCATATTTGTCACAAAGAGCTGTTGTTGAATCTAAAAAATATAACTTGTCTGATTTTGATGATTTGTTTCGCCAGGACGTGAGTAAATGAGTCAGATTGAACAATTTTTAAAAGATAATAATGTCACACAATTAGTTAGTGAAGTTTTACTTTCACAAGAGTTAACTTTAGAGCAAATTGAACAAATCATATTAGATAAAAAATATGAATTGAATAGTTCTCATTTGGATACAATAATTAAACGTATCCATAAAGCAAAATCCCAAGCTGAAAAAGTCGTTATTATTGGTGACTATGATGCTGATGGGATCATGGCTACAACGATTTTAGTAAAAGCTTTAAAAACTTTTGGTATAGATGCAGGTTTTTACATACCTGATCGTTTAAAAGAGGGTTATGGTATTAATGAATCGATAGTTGAAATGGTTTACAGTAAAAAATACTCCTTAATTATTACAGTTGATAATGGTGTTGTAGCTTATAATGCCCTAGATTTTGCCAAATCTTTAAATATTGATGTAATAGTAACTGATCATCATACAATTGATAAAAAACGTGACTATAATTATGATTTTATCTTGCATCCAGATTATTTAAGTGAGGGCTATAATGATTTAGCTGGTGCTGGTGTTGCCCTAATTATTGCAGAACGACTTTTAAATAATCAAAATATGGCAGATTATTATGTTTATGCTATGGTTGCGACAATTGCTGACATGGTTTCAGTGTTTGGTCAAAACCGTAACATCATAAAAAATGGCTTATATATTATTAACAAGTATGGTAACAAACATATTGAAAATTTAATTCATTATAAAAATGGGGTCATTGATCAGCAAGTAATATCTTTTCAAGTTGTACCAAAATTAAATACGGCTGGCCGCTTAGCAGATCGGGTCAATGTTAACAATTTAGTTAGATATTTTTTATTAGATGATGTAGTTGAAATTGAAACTTTGGCCAAAACAATTACAAATTTAAATCAAACTAGAATTACCATGACCCGTGACAGTTTTAATAACTCAAATGGGATAGTCAAATATGGCAGTTTAAATATTGTGGTGGATGAAACAATTCATGAAGGGCTTACAGGCTTAATTGCCGGTCGCCATATGAACAAACTAAAAGAACCTGTCTTAGTGCTTACTAAAAATAATAACCTCTACAAAGGCAGCGGAAGAAGTCCTAAAGGCTATGATATTTTCTCTTTAATAAAGCCACTTAGAGAAATGCTGGATAGTTTTGGTGGTCACAAACAGGCTTGTGGTTTGAGTTTAGATGAAAATAATCTTGAAATGTTTTTACAAGCAATTAGTGAAAACTCAAAACACTTAAAAGTTTTAGAAAATGTCGATCCGTTTTTAACGATCAATTTAGATGAAATGGATTTAGCTGTTTATGAGCAGTTTGCGAGTTTGGAACCTTATGGCGTTGACTTTATCAAACCTTTACTTAAAGTTTCACTAAAAGGGCTAGCACTACCAAGTGTCTTAGCAGAAAAATATCTAAAATGGAATGTTGGCAATAATATTGAAATGATTAGTTTTGATCGCCAGCTTGATTTACAACACTACAAAAAAGTAACAGATATAGAAGCTTATGTTGATTTGTCTCTAAATGAATTTAGAGGCCGCAAGACAATTAATCTAATTATTCAAGAATTTCTTTAAATATGTCAAACATGTCAAATATTCACAAGCTTTCTAGTTTATGTTTTGAAAATTTAATAATATATGTTAATATATAGTTGTCTGACAACATAATAGTCAGGCAGCGCAGGAGAGACATTTATATTTAACAATATAGGTGGCGCAAAAGATGGTAGAAGATGAAGAGACGAAAAAGAGTGGAAACACTCTTTTTTGTTGACTAAATCGATTTGTGTTATAATATAGCATCTTAATAGGGGTGAATAAAGTGCATAAAAAATTAATTAAATTATTTATTAAAGATGCTAATAACATTGAAAATACTCAGGTTCGTAACAATTATGGAACTTTTAGTGCCTTTGTGGGAATTGTTTCAAACTTGCTTTTATTTGTAATAAAAATCATTTTAGGAACAATGTTTAAAAGCATATCAATTTTAGCTGATGCAATCAATAACTTAACAGATTTTGTTTCTTCAATAGTGACGCTGATAGGTTTTAAATTAGCTGCTAAACCTGCAGATAAAGAACACCCATTTGGTCATGCCCGCTATGAAACAATTAGTGGTTTGCTTGTAGGAGTTATTGTTGTATATGTAGGTATTGAGTTTGTGAGTGTTTCAATTTCAGAAATTTTAAATCCAACTGCTGTTAAGACTACATCTTTGGTTGTAGTGATTTTATTAGTAACGGTTTTAATAAAATTATGGCAATTTAGATTTAATCGTTATGTCGGCAAAAAAATTGATTCAAATGTCATTCTCACCACTGCAATTGACTCAAGAAATGATATGTTAATTACTATCTTAGTTTTAATGGGAGTAATAATTGAGTATTTATTTAAGGTAAAAGTTGATGGATATGTAGGTTTAGTTTTAGCTTTTATAATTATTTGTTCTGGTATTAGTGCAATGCGTTACACTGTTGATGAACTTTTAGGGAAAAGACCAGAAAGTGAAATGATTAAAGACATTGAAAAATTGTTACAATCCTATCCAAATACTTTGGGCTATCACGATCTTGTCATTCACCAATATGGTCACAATCAATACTATGCTACAGTGCATATGGAAGTAGATGCTAAATTAGACATGATTGTGGCTCATGAAATTATAAATGAAATCGAAGATGATTTTTTAAAACGTCTAAATATTAATTTAGTAATTCATAGTGACCCAGTTATTTTAGATGATCCAATAATTTCAAACTACTGGAAAACTATTAAAAATATTGTTAGCAATTATCCAGGAGCAAGCTCATTTCACGATTTTAGACTAGTTGCCCACAAAGGCTACAATGTTATTATCTTTGACCTAGTAGTTAATCAAAATGAAATCCGGAGTGATCTTGAAATTATCAAGGATATATCTAGAATAATCAATGAAATTTATAAAAATGATCAAGTTGAAATAGTTATTGATCGTAATTATTTAGCATAGGAGAATAAAATGAAATCAAAAACTTTAAGAATGACAAACATTGCCGCTATTGCGACGATATATGTAGTTATAAGTCTTGTTTTAAACGTATTATCATTTGGTCCAATTCAAATTAGAATTGCCGAAGTTTTAATTATTGCCGCAATAATTAGTGTTGATGGCATTTATGGAGTTACTTTAGGTTGTTTTTTTACAAACTTAATTGGTAGTGGCTTAGGTTTTAGTGCTTTAGGTATAGTTGATGTAGTAGGTGGTACCTTTTTAACTCTTTTAGCTGCTATTATGGCTTATTATTTTAGAAGCCACAAGACAAAGAAAACTGATTTGCCTATTCTATCTTTAATGATGCCTGTCATCTTTAATATGATTGGTCTGCCATTTATCTTTGCTTATGTTTTACATGATGGCTTATATGCCAGTCTCTACTTTTCTGAAATGTTTTTTATTTTTGTGGGCCAGTTTATTTCTTGTGTAATTTTAGGAGTAATTGTGTACAAGGCACTTTACAAACAATTTAATTATTATTTAAATTAAGCAAAAACTCGTAGGTCATTTCTAAAAAATCCGTATGAATTCTTATAGTATTGCTTGCAAGTAAAAATAAATAGTGTATTATATATTAGTAGATATTCAAGGGTATCTACATCCCCCCCAAAATCCTTGGTCTAGACCCGTGATTATCATGGGTCTTTTTACTTTTTTAAGCTGTTTATTTATTTTTAAGCGGGAGTGATTATGTTATAATAGCGATGGTGATACAATGTTAAATAAGTTTGTACCAGATAGATTAATTAGTCATTATTCGAAACTGAGTGTTGCAGATTTAAAGAAAGATGGAATTAAGTTATTTTTATGTGATATTGATAATACTTTGGTCGGTCCAGATGAGCCAAATATTAGTGAGCAAGCTAGAGAATATTTAAAAGAAATAGCCGATAGTGGTATTGAAGTTGCCCTAATTAGCAACAACACCCAAGAGCGTGTTGCAATTTTTAATGAGGGTTTGAACTATAACACTTATCCAATGGCNNAGTGAGATGCTAAGTCTTGGCGATCAAGTTATGACGGATGTTTTGGGTTCTAATATTGCTGGTATCAAAGTGGTATTAACTGAGCGATTTGTAGAGAAAGATTTAATGCTCACAAAACTTAATCGCTTATTTGAAAGTATGATAATAAAAATTTTAAAATTAAGAAAGAAGTGGCCAAATGAATAAGTGTACAGGTTGTGGAGCTATTCTCCAAAGTGAAGATCGATTAGAAAAAGGTTATACCCCAGTTGCTGACGTAGAGTTGTGTCAAAGATGTTTTCGAATTAACCATTATGATGATTTAACAAAATCATATAAGGGTGAATTTGATAATTTTGATATTTTAAATAGTATTAATGAAGTTGATGGTTTAATCCTTTGGGTTGTTGATCTTTTTGACTTTGAAAGCAATATTATTTCTGGCTTGAATCGTCATTTATTAAATAAAGATATTATTTTAGTTGGAACTAAACGTGACTTGCTTCCAAACACCCTTGGTAATCAAAAACTTTTAACCTTTGTACAAAGAAGATTAAAGTTTTATGGACTACAAGTAAAAGAGATTTTATTTGTTGGTGACCATGGTTATGATGGTAGAGAAGAAGTATTGCAGGCAATTGAAATGTATCGCCATGACCGTGATGTAGTAATTATGGGTCAAGCCAATGCTGGAAAGTCTACTTTAATTAATGCGATTTCAGATTCAGATATCACAATATCTAGATATCCTGGGACAACATTAGATCTAATTACAATTGACATGGAAGATTACAATATTTATGACACTCCAGGTCTTATTAGAAAAGATAACATGCAATATTTTGTTGAAGAAAATCAACTGAAAAAAGTTATTCCATCAAAGGTTAAACCAATAGTCTTTCAAGTTAGCCGTGATACAAGTTTTGCAATTGGTGGTTTAGTGAGAATTGATGTGCAAGTAAAAGATGAATCATCCGTCGTTTTTTATGTAAATAGAAGTTTAGAAATCCACCGTGGTTCACTTGCAAAAGCAGATGAACTCTGGCAAAATCATATGGGTGAACTTTTAAGTCCAACTGCAAGTGGAGACTTTGAATTTACTCCTGATTTAAAAGTATTATCTGACAATTTTGATATTGTTATTAATGGTTTAGGTTTTGTTAATTTAAAGGGGAATATCAAATCAATTAAAGTCAAAATAAGCAGTGATGTATCAGTAATAGTAAGAGAGGCGTTAGTATGAAATTATCAAACACACAAAAAAAATATTTAAAAAGCTTGGGCCAAAAACTAAATGCTGTCGTAATGATTGGTAAAGATGGAATCAATCATCATTTAGTTAACAACTTAAACCAAGCTTTAAAAGCTCATGAACTTGTTAAAGTCAGTATGTTAAATACTAGTCCTTTATCAGTAAATGAGGCTGCTATTCAATTAGCGAGTGATAGTAAAAGTGAAATAGTTAGTACAGTTGGCCGTGTCTTAGTCCTTTACAAGCCAAGTGAAAAACAAATTATCAAGCTTCCAAAATGAAAAAAGTCGGTTTATTTGGTGGAAGTTTTGATCCAATTCACAATGGTCATATTGCCTTAGCTAAAAAAGTTTTAAAAGATTTAGACTTAGATGAAATTTGGTTTATACCAAGTTTTGATCAGCCACTTAAATCTGATCACATTGAGACATTTCAAAACCGCGTTAAACTTTTAAAAGTTGCGACTAAACACTATAAAAAAATGCTTGTTTGTGAAATAGAAAAAGATTTACCAAGCCCATCATATACTTATAACACAATATCAAAACTTCAAAAAGACTATCCGGCTTTTGACTTTGTTTGGATTATTGGTGATGACCAAATGGCAACTCTAGATAAATGGTATAAAATAGAGAAACTATTAGATATGGTAGAATTTATTGTTGTAAATCGAAATGATGTACAAGTTGATTCAAAATTTAGAAAAATAGATTTTAAACATCAAGCTTCCTCAAGTGCTGTTAGAGCAGGAAATTTTAATTATTTGCCAAAAGCTGTTGTAGAAAAGATTTATGAAGAAAACATGTATTTTCATTATATTTTAAAGCAGTATTTAAGTGAGAAAAGGGCAGATCATGTCTTAAGATGTGTAAGTGTGGCTAAAGAAATAGGTCAGTATTATAACGTTGATAAAACTGATTTGTACAAGGCCGTTATTTTACATGATATTAGCAAAGAGATGGATAGTGATCGTGAATTAGATTTGATGAAACGCTATTTTTCTAATTATTTAAAATTTGACAAAAAAATCTACCACCAGTATACAGCGACAATACTAGCAAAACAAGATTTTATAATTAATGACCAAAAGATTTTAGATGCAATTAAAAGTCATACAACTGGAGACAATACAAGCCTTTTAGCAATGCTTACATATGTAGCTGACAAGCTAGAGCGTGGACGAAACTATCCAGTAGAACACTACATTGAAATGTGTAAAAAAAATATATATAAGGGATTTAAAGTGGTTAAAGCAGATGCTTTAAAAGCCCGTAAATTGAAGGAGTCAATTAGCAGTGAATAATAAAATGTTAGATCAAGTTATAGAAGTATTACAAGAAAAATTAGCCCAACAAATTAATGTTGTCGATTTTGAACGCCAAAATCCTTTTACAGATTATTTTGTGATTTGTGAGACAAACAACCAAAGACAAATAGATGCAATCGTTAGTGCCTTTGTCCAATTAGGAAGAAAAGATATCTTAGAAGTTAGAAGTATTGATGGTAAAGCCGCAAGTGGCTGGGTCGCAATCGATTTATATGATGTTGTTGTCCATGTTTTTGATAAAGCAACGCGTGCTGAATATGAATTAGACAAACTATTTTTCAAACATCCGCAAAAAATGATTGAAGAAAATGTATAACGAGCTCGCCAAATATTATGATGTCTTAGTTAAAGATGATCAAGCTACACAAATGTGGGTTGATTTTTTTAATAGACACCAAAAAGGTGAAACAGTATTAGAACTTGCCAGTGGCACAGGCGAAATAACGCTTGTTTTAGCTAAAGATTATAGAGTTGATGCATCTGATTTATCAGACAGCATGTTAAGTGTCATCAAAGATAAAGATGTAGATAACCTAGTTTTAAGCTACAATATTTTAGATATGGTGAATTTTAAAGTTGATAAAGGTTATGATAATATTATTTGTTTTTGTGATAGCATCAATTATGTCTTAAATTTAAATGATTTAGAAATTATGTTTAATAATGTTTATGCAAGTTTGAATAAAAATGGTGTCTTTATGTTTGATATGCACACTCTAGACCGTCTCGATGAGTTTAATGAAGATTATATAGAAACCGGGCATATCTTAAATACAGATTATCAGTGGAGCATTGTTAAAGATGATGATTATATCTTACAGCATTTTGCATTTTATCAAGATGATGGCATCAAGCAAGAACACCACATTCAAAGGGTTTATGATCCAAGCAAAATTATAAATCTTTTAGAAAAAGTAGGGTTTAAAGTAAAAGTATTTACTGATTTTGATATAGAAGGTATAAGTGTTGGTGAAAAAATCTTTATAGTTGGGAGTGTTTAGATGATTGGAATAATTGGCGCAATGAGTGAAGAAGTTTTAGCTATAAAAACATTAATTGAAAATGTTTCAATAAAATCAATATATAACTTAGATTTTTACGTTGGACAAATAGCAAATAAAGATGTTGTTTTAGTTTTAAGTGGTATTGGAAAAAGTTTATCGGCACTAACTACTACAATGCTTGTGACTAATTTTAAAATTGATAAAATCATTAATGTTGGAACTGCCGGTGGTTTAAGTAATAAAGTGAAAACACTAGATGTTGTTGTTTCAAATAGGGTGGCTCAATCAGATTTTGACTTAACAGCTTTTGGCTATCAAAGAAATTTTTGTGAGCCAAGACTTTCCTTTAATGCAAATGATAAATTAGTAAAAAAAGTTGAAGGTTTAAAATTAGATAATGTTATATTTGGAGACATTGTATCTAGTGATTCATTTATTTCAAGTAAAAATCAAGCAAAAAAACTTTTAGAGTTTTTCCCAACTGCACTTTGTGCAGATATGGAAGCTGGTTCAATTGCAATGGTTTTAGATCATTTTAAAATTCCTTTTATTGTGATTAGAAGTATTAGTGATGTTGTTGGTAGTGACTTAGGAAATGCTCTTGAATTTAGTGAGTACTTGCCTTTAGCTAGTAAAAATAGTGCTAATATTACTTTGGCTTTAATTAAAAGTTTGTAATTAATTTTAAGTATCCTAAATAGGATACTTTTTATATAAAAAACACCATTACTGGTGTTTAAATATTACAGACTCCACAAAGGCTGTTGAAATTCTTTGTGTAACTGTTTGTATTTAATGTCAACAATTTCTTGATAAATTGACTCTAATCTAAACTCATACATCATTGCTGCCCAAAGTAGCCACAAGATATTATTTATATCACGATACATCATTAATGTTTTATAGTCTTTTGCACTAATACCATCTGGAAACATTAAATCTAAAAATTCAACTCTTTGTGCTATTGTCAAATCATTTTCAGTTAAAAATGACATTACATCAAAAAGGGGATCATTATTACCAGCATATTCAAAATCAATTAAAAATGTTTTATTTTTTATAAAACAAATGTTACCAGCAACCCAATCATTATGGCACAAAACAGGTTTAAAACTGTGAGCTTTTAGCTGGTCAAATACAACAGAAAAATCCTCGAGTTTAATTGGTAAGTTTTTAATTTGACTTTTATATAGATCGATTTGTTTTAAGGGTTCAAAATCAGTATCGACTATTATGTTTGATTGATGAAACTTTTTCATTAAATTGGCAACATCTTTGATTTTTGAAGTTTTAATGACATTTTCAAAAGTTTTTAAATCTGGTTCATATTTTACAATTTGGATGCCGTTTTCATAATAAAATACTGGTAGTGTATAATCTTCATTTTTAATTGCTAAGATTACTTGTTGCTCATTTTTAGGATTAAATAAATGTTTAACATCCAATTTTGGAAATCTTAAAATATATTTACTTCCACTTATTTCAATAATATAGTTAGCATTTGTTAAACCCATATCAGTTTTAGTGATTGAATCGATTTGATATGGAATTAAACTTTGTATTTTGCCTATCATAAATCCACCTCGTTATTACTATAGCATAAATATAATGTTATTTTTCAAATTGCTTGTGTGGTATAATTATTAAGAACTTTAGGAGTATGATACAATGCGCGTTTTACTAACAACATTTAATTCTTCTTATATTCATAAAAACTTAGCTTTGCGCTGGCTCTATGTTGCTAAACCTGAGTCTGTTTTTGCTGAAATAAAAGAATTTACAATAAAAGACAAAGTAGAAAATGTGATTAAACATATCGTTGAAAACAATTTTGATACAGTAGCAATTAGTACGTATATTTGGAATGTTAATGAGACAAAAGATTTGATTAAACAAATTGATAAATTAGATAGAAATATTAAAGTGGTTTTAGGTGGTCCTGAGGTTACTTATGAAAATGATGAGTGGTTTGACTTAGCTATTGATGGGATTATTTTAGGTGAAGGTGAAAGATCGATTTGGGATTATCTATGTGATAATGATGACACTTATGTCAAATTAAACAAATCTGAATTTAAACCAATAAGACGTGAAGATATTGCTTATTTAGAAACATTGCAAAGTCCTTATAATTTAGATATTGACCAAAAAGATATGGATAAACAATATTTGTATTTAGAGGCAAGTCGTGGTTGTCCATTTAAATGTAGTTATTGTCTGTCATCACTTGATAACCAAGTTCGCTTTTTCTCACTAGATTATTTAGAGTCTGTTTTTGAAGAGGTTAAACATCATAAAATTAATCAAGTTAAATTTTTAGACAGAACGTTTAACTCACAAAAAGCTAGAACTTTCTTACTTTATGAAATGCTAGAAAAATATCTCAACATTGAATCTTTTCAAGTTGAAATTGTCGCTGATCGTTTGAGTGATGATTTAATTGATTTAATAATTTCCAAGAAAAACCGTCATCGTTTCCGTTATGAAGTAGGAATTCAATCTTTTAATGAAAAAACATTAGCAAGTGTTGATCGACGTCAAGATAACTTTTTGGTTAAAAAGATTATGAGTAAAATGTTAGACCATGAAGTTGTTATTCATGCTGACTTAATCGCAGGGCTACCATATGAAGGTTTAGCTAGCTTTAATGACTCATTTAACCAATTAGCGACTATTTATCCCACTGAGTTACAATTGGGCATCTTAAAGCTTTTAAAGGGTACTAAAATGAAACGTGAAGCAATTGAAATGGGCTATTTAGCAAGTGAGCAAGCACCATACGAAGTTTATAAAACACCATGGTTAGATAAGTTGGAAATGGACTATATTAATATTGTCGCAAAGGGTGTTGATCGAACTTTAAATCGAAATTTGTTTTATCACACAATTCGTTTTTTAAGTAAAAAGGTATATGGTGGCGACATGTTTTTAATGTATTATGATATTGGAATGATTTTTGAAAAACTTGGTATTAAATATCAAAAATATGATGTTTTTATGGAAATGTATAATCGTTATAAAAATGAAGTTGATCCATTAGAGTTTCAAACAATTTTAAATCTTGACTATTTTAAAAAGGAAAAACAAAAGCCCAAGCTTTTATTTAAACAAATTAATGTACGCGAGATTAATGCTAGAATTGTTAGTGGTAAGTATTTTAGTCAAGAGCAAGTATTTGGCTATTCACGAGTGTTTAAAGATTATCGCTATGAAGATGCTTGTGTTCTTGTTTTATTTAACAAACACCAAAGTGAGTGTAAACTTTACCACATTGATTTTAAGGAGTCATTATGTCAAAAGATATAGTATTAGTAAGTAACAATAAAGGCAAGATAGCAGAAGTTAAATCCATATTAAAACCTTTAGGCTTTAATGTTTTGAGTTTAAAAGATTTAAATATAACAGCTGATCCAAAAGAGACGGGTTCCACTTTTGAAGAAAATGCCCTTATCAAGGCCCGCTTTTTAAAAAATAAGTATTCAAGAATTATTGCGGATGATTCTGGAATTGAAATATTTGCCTTAAATAATCAACCAGGAGTATATAGTGCAAGGTTTTTGGGGCAACATTTGGATTACAAAATAAAAAATCAAATGGTTATAGATATGCTTAAAGACAAATCAAATCGCGGTGCTCGTTTTGTTTCAGTTATTGCCTACATTTATAATGGTGAAGAAAAAGTCTTTCGTGGTGAAATAGAAGGAGTCATAACCAGCGAAATCTTGGGTGAAAAAGGTTTTGGCTATGATCCAATCTTTTTACCTAAGGGCTATAATTTAACTTTTGGTCAATTAGATGATAATATTAAAAATCAGATAAGTCATCGGGCTTTGTCTTTATTAAAGTTGCGAAAGGAGCTAGTAAATGAAAAGATCAAATAAAATCTTAATAAGTTTTTTAGCCATTATGATATTTTTAATTTCAGTGTTAGGCGCAGTTTCTACTTCAATTTTTGAACAAGAATTTTATACGCAAAGTCAAATTAAACACAATGCTGGCCAAAGAATGAATCTGACTCAACAAGAAGTCTTAGATGCAACCACAGTTGCACTGCTTTATACAAAAGGAGCTATTGCTGATTTAGTATATGAAAAGCAAGTTGATAATGAAACTGTTGATCTATATTCAATTCAAGATAAGCAACACATGATTGATGTTAAAAACCTATACTATGGTATGTATTATGTTTTAGTCGCAAGTGTTATTGCTATGTTTATAACTGCAATTATATTAGTTTTCAAACGCAAACAATTTAGTATATTTGGATTAACATATTTAATTAATCAAGTGTCTTTGTATTCAATAATTGGTGTTTTTGTTTTAGCAATGTTTGCCTGGTTAAATTTTGAACAATTTTGGACATTTTTCCATAAAGTGTTTTTTAGAAATGATTTGTGGTTAATGAATTACAACACTGATCTTTTGGTTAATATTTTTCCTGAAGCTTTGTTTATGGATTTAGTATTTAAGATAATATTGCGTTTTGTAATTATTTTTGGACTTGTAAACTTAACTGCATTTTTCTATCGTGCTTATAGTTTAAGGGAGAATAAATAATGATAAACATTGTTTTGTTTCAACCAGAAATTCCAAGTAATACTGGAAATATTATGCGCACTTGTATGGCAACTAACACTCATTTAATTTTGATTAGACCCTTAGGATTTAAATTAAGTGACAAGTATTTAAAAAGATCAGGCATGGATTATGTCAAAGATTTAGATTATGAAATATTTGATGATTTTGAGCAATTTGAAAAAGTTCATTCTGGAGATTATTTTTTAGTGAGTCGTTATGGCAAAAAGACTTATTCTAACTTTAACTTTAGGGAATCAGAAAATATTTATTTGATTTTTGGTAGTGAAAGTAGTGGTTTATCGCATGAAATCTTAAAAAAATATCGCAATCAAGCTATGCGAATTCCCATGATGGCAAATGCTCGAAGTTTAAATTTAGCCAATAGTGTCGCTATTGTTGCTTATGAAGCCTTGCGTCAAAATGAATTTGAGGGCTTGAGTCGTATGGAAGTTTTAAAAGGAGCAGATTTTATTGATGAGAAATAAAAATGGTTTGCTAAAACTATTTAGCATAATTTTAATATTAGGCATTGTTGCGCCAATATTAAGTAAAAGCTTTGCTGACTTACTTTTAGCCAACTACTTAATTAATGTTTCTAATCTTGGCCAACTGCTGCCAATTAGTGAATTTAAAATATTAAACAATGAATTTCTATTTCGGCTTGCCATAGGCTTTAGTGACTTTAATTTTAATGTTAAAACTTTTATTAACTTAATTAATATTTATGATTTGCTGCCTTTACTATTTTCTGTTTTACTTTTAGAAATAAACCGCATCACTTATAAAAATCGACAGATAAAGAGAAGTATAATAATTTTATTTGTAATATATTTGTTGAAATATTTAGGTGTAATCGTGATTATAATGTTGACAATAAAGTCAGGTTACCAGTTTATTTTAGGTTTTAATTATTTAGGTTACTTGCTTGTTTTTATAGGACTTGCATTTATATTCGCAATTATTTATCTGCTTTGGGCTATCTGGCAATATAATCAACTTTAAGATTGTCAAAGTTGAAATTAATAGATTTTTTTATATAATAGAGAAGAGGTAAAAATATGTTAGAACACTTCAATGATTATATATCAATCGTTATTTTAATTTTAATTATTTTGGCGTTTTTATTTAGTGGCTCAAGATATTTTTTAAAGGCGATTGAACGCAAAAGAATAAAAAGGGAAATGGAATTTTTAGAGAAAAGGAAAGAGGAGCAATAGTGCGAAAATCAGTAAATTCATTACAAGTATCAAAACCAAGTGGATCATATTCACAAGTTTTAAAGGTAGGGGACTTTGTTTATATTTCTAGTCAATCAGGCTTAGATGTCAATAATAAGGTTGTGGTTGGTTTAAAAAATCAAGCTGATAAAATCTTTGAAAATACAAATATTTTATTATCAGAATTAAAAATGCACATTAATCAAGTTGTTAAAACTGTCGTATATGCAAAAGAGGGTGTTGATATGTCAGTTGTTGATGATATATTTGAAGTAAACTTTAAACACCCATATCCTGCAAGATCAGTTGTTTTTGTAAATGGCTTTAAAGATGAAGCAACATTAGTTGAAATATCATTTGACGCTATTGATCTTAGCGCATATGAAGCAATGCAAGGTTGCAGTGATGAGGGCTGTGATGGTTGTGATGATACAGATTGTGAACAAGCATAAACTAGGTTGTATTTAGTTTATTTATAAATTTAATAGAGATAGTAATATAAAATATTGGAGGAATAATTATGTGGTTATTATTTGGAGTTATTGCAATAGTGGCAACTTTTATAAATCTTTATATGTTTAAAGTAGGTAAAGATTATAAATTAGCTATGGCAATGGGTTTATCTTTTACAGCACTAACACTTGTTGCGGAGTATAGCATGGTTTCTAGTTGGATAAAATTGGAAGATTGGCCAGCTTTATTAGATGTAGTTCCAACTATGGCAACATCATTATGGATTTTAACGATTATATCCATTTTACTAAATATTTCGCCGATTTTTTTAGAATCAAAAAAGTAGATATATTTAAGTTTTTATAATAGTGTTGTCAAAGTTTTAATACTATTTAAAGTGTTAAAGTTTACTGCTAACGGCAAGTGACTTGGGCTATAAAATAATCCAAATAATTATATATCTATGTTGGGTGCTTTTATGTTATAATCATTTGATGCAAGAAGGAGTGTTTAAATGATTGAAGTAAGAAATGTAGCGGTACAATTTGACTCACGCGTTTTATATGAAAATGTTAATTTAAAATTTACAGATGGTAATTGTTATGGATTAATCGGTGCAAATGGGGCTGGTAAATCCACTTTTTTAAGAATATTAAGTAAAGACTTAGAACCTGATTCTGGTCAGGTATATATTCCTGAAAATGAAACACTATATATGTTAAAACAAGATCAATTTGCTTATGATAATT
>LFRM01139969.1_pt2 | contig 54145 bp, 72 predicted proteins | sample 618341 | NCBI WGS metagenome assembly LFRM01 (sample SAMN03654438, study PRJNA283298) | anaerobic digester metagenome | isolation source: pool of bioreactors CSTR01a, CSTR02a, and CSTR03a thermophilic anaerobic... | place: Denmark: Kgs. Lyngby | collected 2014-05-21 | reverse complement strand
ATGGACGCGGCCAACATTTACCCAGGCGGGCAGTTCGACGTCGAGCAGACCTTCGGGGTCACAGGCTCAATGCCGGACGTGCTGCGCCCCATGAATGCCGTGTCAGCCCAGTACCACCTGATTATGACTCAGGTCAACGCCCTGCTGCAGCTGGCAGACAACGACGCAGGCATTCCGGCCTTCGCCTACGGCACCGCGTCCAACTATGGTCGCTCCAGCCTAGGCGAGTACACGCAGCGGGTATCCGGCTCCCTGCGCACGATCAAGGGTCTGGCCATGCACGAGGACTTCCACTTCATCGAGCCGTGTTTCACCCAGCTCTACGACAGCATGCTGGACGACGACCCTGATCTGCGCAAAGGTGCTGACATCAACGTTGTGGTGCGCGGCATGACCGGTTTGCTTGCCGAAGATTTGAAAGCAACCCGACAGCAGGAAGTGCTGCCGCTGCTTCTGCAAGGTGCTCAGGGTGGACTTGTGACGCCAGAAGCGGCACAATACGGCGTGCGACAACTCCTAGACGCAGCGGGCTTTCCCGTAGACGAGTTGGGAATGCGCGACCCGATCATAGACAATGCCCTGGCGGTTGCCGCTGGTATGCCGGTGCAAGGCGCACCGGCAGGCGGCCAACAGGTGCCGGCACTGGATGGTCGGTCAGGACCCATACCAGAAGGCAACGTGGCCACACCTGGCGGGCTTAGCCAGGTCAACCTCGCTCAGACAGGACCAATGTAATGACCCAAGACGAACTGATAGACCAGATACGCGACGCTACCGGGTTCACCCGTCAGGTAATCCGTGATGTGATTCGTGCCTACCACCATTCCATGATTGAAGGCATTGAACGAGGCGAGAAGGTGCCGATGCCTAAGTTCGGGCACTTCGAGGTGGCCAACCGAGCCGAGCGCAAAGGGCGTAACGTACAAACAGGCGAGCCTCTAGTAATCCCCGCCAAGCGTGTGGTTAAGTTCAGAACCAGCAAGATCGTTGACAACATATTGAACGGCTGATAGCCTTCACCTTGTTAGCTCTGAATGTGACATTACACCGCTTACCCCGCCTCGGCGGGGTTTTTTATGCCTGCGTTTTATGGTATAGATGGCAAAAGTTTAATTCGTGAGGACTCACTTGAATGGCCATTAAGATCGCAAATCGCCAGGTTGCAGTAGGGGATCGCCTCTATCACGCCAAACTCGGCAAATGGGGTACGGTTACCCGCTTTGATACAAGCGGCCCTGCTATCCTCGAAATCGAGGTGCCACCGTACGGCCCTCGCAAATTCTACATTCAGAACGGCGGTAACATTAACAGCGAGCGAGCTGTTTACTGGCATGAGCCTTTGCACCTCGACCTGCCTACCTCCGACGTTCGATTCATGCAGTCCATCGTAAATGACCTGGCGGTTCGCCTATCCGGCAAACTGGGTGGTGAAGACAGTGAGCAAGCCTAAGACAATCTTCTGGCCTGGCTACCACCTGCCTGAATCTGACACGTTCGAGATTCCCCTAGGCGGCCAGGTAACCGTTACGGCTTTGGGGCTGCAGGCAGGAGACGAGATCAGCTTTGAGCTGGTGTTCACTCCAGCAGTGCAGCCCGACCTGTGTTCCTGCCCTCCCGGTATCGTGGATCTGCCATCCGTGGCCGCGTCCACCGTGCTCAAGTTGGGTGGGGAGATCATCAAGCTGAATGCAGATCACCCTTATGTGGTACTGGATGCCCCTCAAGGCATGCGAGTGCGAGGTGTGCTGTCTGCGGCTGACCACAGCGGCATCTGGGTATGGGCTACCAACACAAGTACCGCCAACGTGTCAGACACCCAGCGCGGGCTTGATTAAGGGGGCTGCATGAAACACGACTCACGAACATCAGTGCTGTTTGACGGTCGCAACATCGACCAGAATACGTTTTACAGCCTGGTAAACTTCACTATCCGCGACCAGGTGACCATCCACGCCGTCAACATGCAGCCAGAGGATCAGGTTACCTTCGAGGTGCTGTACCTTAAATCAGGCACCATGCCGGAAGCCTGCGGCTGCTATATCCAACCCGGTGATATGCCGGCCACAGTTGGCTCCTCCGTTTTGATGTGCGACCAGTGTGACGACGAGACCGGGCTTAAAACACCCGTCCGACTGACAGCAGAGAACCCAGTTGTTATCCTGGATGCTCCGCAGGGCGTCATACTGCGCGGCGTGTACGATGGCGACGGCATCGAGCAGGCCATTGTGTGGGCCGTCACAAGCACCGAGACCCAAGACCTGACACCTGGCATGCGTGGCTGTCCGTCCATTTGTTGCGTGCCAGACCCGGATTCGTGGCAGCCCACCGGTAACAGAACCTGCGACGTTGACAACGACGTGCTGCTGGTTCAGTACATCGACAACTGCGGCAATACTGAGTGGCGAGACGAAGGCCCGCTGGTGTGGGAGGCTACAGGTCAGGTCGTGTGCAGTCGTGATTGGGATCACGAAGCCGGCGAGCCAGGTTCAACCCGTGTTGAGCAGGTCAACGCCTGCGGCCAGACGCGATGGGTGGATGGAGACCCTCAACGGTGGGTTGATACCGGTGCCGTCCGCTGCGTTACCGCTCCGGCATCCGATGACGGCCCAGTTGAGGAATATACAGAACGCCAGGTCATCAACAATTGCGGCGATCTGGACTGGATTCGTGACGAGGACATTGCCTGGGTAGACACCGGCGTAACCCGTTGTGAAAACAATATCGTCCAGCGCCAGCAGGTGAACCCCTGCGGCAGACTGCGTTGGTCAGATACGGATGAGTCTTGCGGCTACCTTGCAACGTACCCGCTACCCTGCGGCGGACTCGCCTTCCGACCTGACGACAACCGCGACCCAGAAGCCACGGTGGAAATTCGCAACTGCGATGATGAACTGGTCGCCTACATCTACCCAACACCACGCCCCGGTGCCATCACCCCTGTACATCAAGGGTGCGAAGGCTGCGGTGGCGAGCTGATGGGTTTTGCGGTGAACGGCACAATCGACTGGAAGTGTGATAAGCCTACACAAGTTGAGGTTCGCAGCATCAGCCGTCAGGCGGTGCAGTATTTTTCACTCAACGGCAGGCACTATGTTTTGTGGTCTGACGGCAAAGCCAGACCTTTAACCATCTGAGGAGAGATATATGTCTCTTGTAACATGCGACAAGGTGGGTAACGACCTCACCAACTGGGCGGATAACATCGCCACCCCAGAGGAGAAGGATGCGCTGTGTGAAGCCCTCGGCTGCTCTGAGGGTGACGAGTTCATCCTTCACCACGAAGACACCCATACCGTAGATATCGAAGGCGATGGCGACGCTGCGCACCCGCTCAAAGCAAATGTGCGCGTATCCTTTGCCGATAACAACTGCATCGAGGTAAAGGCTGATGGTCTGTTCGTGGACTGCGCAGCCGGCGGAGAAGGCCCGATGGGTCCGCAAGGCCCGCAAGGCCCGCAAGGCCCGCAAGGCCCGCAAGGCCCGATGGGTCCAAGCGGCCCAGGCGGCGGTGTTGATATTTCCGACGAGCCTGGCAACTGTCTTACCACGGATGCAGAGGGTGCACTGTATGTTCCTTGCAGCTCTGACTTCGATCTGCACCACCAAGATACTTCCACCGTGGATATGGAAGGTGCAGGCACTGCAGCAGACCCGTTGACCGCGACGGTTAAACTATCAGGTGACGCAGGTAACGTGGCCGAAGTTCGTGCAGATGGCGTTTACGTTCCTGCCGTAGCCGGCCCCCAAGGCCCAGCCGGAGCCGACGGCGCTCAAGGCCCTGAAGGCCCACAAGGCCCTGAAGGCCCACAAGGCCCGGCAGGCGCGGACGGTAAGGATGGCGTGGACGGTGCCCAAGGCCCTCAAGGTATCCAAGGCCCTCAAGGCCCTCAAGGCCCTCAAGGCCCTCAAGGTCCAGCAGGCCCTCCCGGTGGCGGCGGCGGCGATGTGGAAGTTTCGCCTGACGAGAACAACTGTCTGCAGATGCGAGGTAACGGTCTGTATGTGCCATGTCCTCAAGAGTCGTGCGGAACGCCGGAAGACTTCGTGTTCGTAATTCATAACGACGACGGTATGAGCGCAGCTCAATTTGATGGTGTTTTTATTACCTCAGCTGCACCCATGGCTGAGTACAGATTACTTGGTTTCCCTTGGATGTATGATCCCGACGCCTATGAGCAAGAGGACACCGAGATCACGCGCAATACGTTCTCTGTGTATGGATATCCTGCTCGGTATCAGTACCCGCTACTTAAAGAACCGGATAATGAGATTTATCGGTCGGGCAGGTACATTATGACTCCGCAGAAGGGGTCTACCGTAGCACCATATATTAGATCAGCATGGGGTTAATACCATGATTATAGAAATTGTACAAATAGGCACACATATCCGCAATTTGGATTTTCGCCCTATGGGGCATACGGGTGATACCTTTCAGGTAAAACTGCCGGCTGCCATCCCTTGCACGCTTACTGATATTCATTTTGGCGGCATACCGGTTACCGAAGACTCAGACATTAGTGGTTGGGATACTTCTAATCTTACAGGTGTAATGGGAATGTTTGACGGTACACCGCGTATCCCTGACGGCATACAGAACTGGGACGCTTCGGGTTTTCAAAACACCTATGCAATGTTCCGTAATGCAAGTTTCGGAGATGATGGCGATACTCCTGACCTAACAGGTTGGGACGTATCCGGCACGGGCGCTATGTTTAGAATGTTTGAAGAGTCAAACTTCAATCAGGATATCACTGGATGGGACATTCAGGCGCATGACGTGACGGATATGTTTAAGGATTCCGGCATGTCTCAAGACCTCAGCTCTATGGTGTTGCCTCACATTTACTTCCATGAAAGTATTTCGTATGGCGACGCCCCCGTTGACCGTTTTGCAGAAGGGTCTGGCATGACCCGTGCGCAGTACCCTAAGACAGCTATTGAAGCAGGCATTTCACCTGCGCCTATGCGTCTTTCTATGCGCGACGGGGGTATTGAAGTATTTGATCTGCACGGTGTGCAGTCGCCAGCTATTCAAGTCAAACGGGGCGGCAATGTGGTTTGGCAAGGCCACTACGCAACCCACGGTATGGGTGAATATATGGCAGTCTCCGGCGACGAGATGTTGGTATACGGCACGCCATCTAACACGTTCTATGTACGGGATGTGGCTGAAGTTTTGGACTGGGGTGGATTCAATTACGACGGGGCTTTAATTTTCCGTTCAAATGATTTAATCACAGTGCCCAACCACGGCCCTGCGTACTCCAATTGGAAACGCATGTTCCGTGACGCATCTCCTTCACCTGACATCAACCTATGGGACGCCAGTCACGTTACCAACCTCGACTACTTCCTCGGCCAAGATGATGTCAACATTGATCTTTCAGGATGGAGCGTGCCGCTGATCACCAGCGAGCCTGCTGGATGGGTGCTCCCTCCTGAGCGCAGTCCGGTGTGGGGGGTCTAAGTCATGGCTTTGGTGACGTGCGACCGCACAGGCGATGCGCTCACCGCTTGGCTCAAGCAAGCGACGCCTGAGCAAAAAGACAAGCTGGCCCAGGGTCTAAGCATCACTGCCGACGTGCAGATCAGCCCGGACTCTGGCAACCAGCTTGAGAAACGCCCCAACGGGCTTTACGCCAGTTCCGCCCCTTCGGGGGTGGACGGCGGTACTTTTAATTGAGGTAACAAACAATGTCCACACAGCGCATTCAGCTTCGCCGTGGTAACTTCATAGACCTGCCCAATAGCGGCATGCTGCCTGGCGAACCACACGTAACCCTTGATCGCGGCACGCTGCACATCGCCACTGATCCAACCACCAAGCTGCCTATTGTTCCAGCTGTTGACGCTCTGACTGCGCTGGCAGCCATTGACGTTGCCGACCTGCTGCTGGTGCACGATGCATCTGAAGCCAGCGGTCAGAAGGAAAAGAAAATCACCTTCGCCGACTTCAAAGACGCCTTGAACATCCCCGCCGGTAGCTCCGACGAGAAGGTGGCAATTGTCGAAGGCGGCACCGCAGGGTATATCTGGGGCACTGACGGCTCTGATGGCGTACTCCGTATGGGCACCAGCATGAAGTGGTCAAAGGACGCAGGTAACGGTTTCGCAACCTTTGACGTCGATGTGGTTGACGGCGGCACGTTCTAACTTTGACAGGAGGCCATCAATATGGCTCGGCAGAAAATCATCCACATGAAAACATCGGTGCCCGGACGGGTGCCGACTGCAGAAAGCATCGAGGTCGGGGAGATTGCCATCAACCTTCCCGACCAACAGCTGTACTCCAAGGACGGAGACGGCACTGTTTTCCCTCTGCGGGCCGAGATGACCGCAGCAGACAAAGCCAAACTCGACAGCAAGCTGGACGCCTCTGCGCTGCCCGCAAACCGCGTCTACTTTATGACTGACGCAGTGAGCGATGTTGCTGGTTACAACAAGCTGGTTGATGACGTACACGACCCGGACTTCCCTGCCACCCACGTTGAGTATGAGAGCGTCACCCTCACTGCGACCGACGCATTGATCGGGGCTTTCATCACTCAGGCGTTCACTTCTCACGTTCACAACGACACCCTACCGGTGACAATAGTCGGCGCATGCAAACGCTCATCGGGCAACGCTGATGCCATCGTGCGCTTTGAGTTGTACAAGCGCACCGCAGGCGGTGTCGAGACCAAGGTCGCTGAATCCAGCGGCGTAGCGGTCAGCCTGGGCGACTATACAGACATAAGCGATTCGGCTTTCATACCTCACATTGAACTGGATGCCGGAGACCGCATGGTCATTAAGTATTTCGCCAAGAAGTATGGACTCGGCAGCGGGCCAAAGATCAAGTACCGCATGGGTGACGGCGATCCAATGCGAGCACTTATCACTGTGCCGATTACAGCCGTTTTGCCCGAACTTGCCGATGTTGCCTATTCGGGTGATTACAATGATCTGCAGAATAGGCCGCCAGCCGGTGGCGCTCAATTGCCCGCAGAGGAGCAATACTCTTACGCCAATGGGCTGATCACTAAAATAGAATCAGACTTGGGCGATACGGATATTACTTATAACCCAGACGGCTCGGTTGCAAGTATCGAATATCCGTCCGGCAGGATTGAAACCTACACTTATAACGCAGCCGGTAATGTTATTTCAATGGAGGCTACAGAATGAGCTTTGATCCAATAACATATTCTGCTGTAAACCGGTTGAAGCAGTCTGTAGATGCTTCTGGTTCAGCCGTTGAATATGAGTACATCTGGACATCGAAAACCATCACAGCTAAGGCGGATGCCACGCTCGTGATCCGGGCATTGGGCGCGGGGGCGGGCGGTTTAAATAGCACTACAACGCCTAGAGGCGGTAACGGCGGTACAACAGCTATAAAGTCGATAGCTGTAGAAGAAGGCGACACCATAGCCGTGACAATACCCGCCGGAGGCGCAACGGCGGCTGCCGCAGGTGGTGACTTGGTCGTTTATAAAAACGCAGAACAGCAACTGAAAGTTTATGGAGCAAAGAATGGCGCTAGCCACGTAGAGCCAGAAGGGGCTGACTGGTATGCGCACGGAACGATAGTGCCAGCTGGTTTTGCGGGTGGCGGCGCTGCCGTTTTGTTCGAGGGTCAGGCAGCAGCGGGTGCTGCTGCAAACGGAGGGGCCGGCTCTATAACAGGTGCGTCAAATGACGGAGGCGGCGTTGGTTTTCCGGTTACTCCCGAGATGACAATACTGAAAATAGCCGCTAACTATGCAGGAGTACCCTCAACCTCCGGTAAAGTAGCGCAGCTTAATAGCGGAGGTGTATTTGAAACCGCCGTTAACGGCGTAGGTGGTAGCGGCGGGTTCGGAAGCGGTGGCGGTGCAGGGCATTCGGGTGGCGGCGTTGGCGGTTTCGGTGGAGGAGGTGGCGGTAGCACTACGGCAGGTGGTGGCGGTAGGGGCGGCATCGGGGGAGGTGGAGGAGGCGGGCTATATAGTTATGGTTCCGGCGGGCAAGGCTGGGTCACTCTTGAATGGAGGTATGCGTAATGAAATATCAACTTTCTGATGGCAATATCATTGTTGCCGACGCTGATTTTATCGCAAAGCATTATCCTGATGCTGTGCCGATTGATGAGCCAGCGCCAGAGCCTGCAGCCTATACGCCTGAGCCGCTAACCCGCCTGCAGTTCCGCTCCCTGTTCACAACAGCGGAAAAAGTATCCATCGAAATGGCCATGCTTGACGACCCATCCACCGGCGTTGACTACCGCAAAACGGCAGCCTTCATCCGGTCGTTTGATAAGGACTTGCAGGCTGCAGAGTTCGTTGATCTGGGCGATCCGCGGGTTATTGCAGGCGTTCAGATGCTGGAGTCCGCAGGTTTGATTGGCGCAGGACGCGCAACGGAGATTCTGAGTAATGACCGAACTAACTAAACACTTCTCGCTTGCCGAAGTCACCAGATCGGATGCTGCTCGTCGTCTTGGCATCCCCAATACCCCTTCTCCCTCTGAGATGGATCGCATAATGGAAACCGCATTGCAGATGGAGCGAGTTCGCTCCATCTGTGGCGACAAACCCATTCAGGTGTCAAGTTGGTTTCGCAACCAGCAAGTGAACAAAGCCGTAGGTGGTGTGCAGGACTCCGCTCACCTTCGCGGCGACGCGGTAGACTTCACCTGTCCAGGCTTCGGAAATCCTCTTGCAGTCTGTAAGGCCATAATTGAATCCGATCTGCTGTTTGACCAGATCATCTGGGAATACGGCAGGTGGGTTCATATCAGTTTTGATCCACGCATGCGCCGTCAGGTGCTGCACACCGCCGGTGGCGGATACCGACAGGGGTTACCGAAATGAAATGGATAGCCGGCATGTTGCTATACACTGCGCTGCTGCCTACAGTGCCCTTTGTTGCGCCCATCCTGTCCCTGTTCACCAAAGGTAAACAGGCTGGTTTCGGCGGGTGGTACGGAACCCACGACAACCCGGCTGCTGGCGACCGTGGGTATCAGGCAAAACGCGCCCCCTTCCCAGGCCACACCGAAGGGATCAAAGGGTACGTCAACCGGGCTGTGTGGATCATCCGCAACCCGCTCTATGGGTTGAAGCGCCGGCAGGCTGTGGACTTCAAAGAGGGCATGGCCGTAACGGTTACGGGCAATCCACACATCAGCGATAAATACAAAGTGCCAGGATACCTCTATGCGTTTGCCTCAGACAGCCAAGGTAAGCGCGTAGCCTGGGAGTGGTACAGCGTGACACCCTGGAGCAAGAAGCGGTGCTTGCGCGTTCGGCTTGGGTGGAAAATAAAGGGTGACAAGTTCACCACTCCAGGCGACTACGCTCCGATGGTCATCACGGTCAACCCTTTTGATGGGTACGGCGATGACTAAACTTATCATTGCCCTCCTGCTAGGCGTAGGGCTTTCAGCAGTGTTGTACTTCACCCAGGCTGAAAACAGAAAACTGCGCAATGAGCTGGCAGCCAGCGAGGCTGCTGAACACCAACGCAATAAGGCCATCGGTGTGTTGGCCACGGAGTATTATGAACGCCTTAAAGATATTGAGTCTCGCCCTGCTCCTGAGCCTGAGCGGGTGTTCGTCAAAGCAAGTTGCGTGTCGCCAACCGGAGCTGCCCGACTGGATGATGGAGCCAAGCCCGGTAGAGTCGAACTTGACCCAGGAACTGTTGGACGCATTACGGCAATAAGCGACAAATGGCAGCGTGACTTTGAGCGATGTTCGGTTAAACTGGAAGCCATTCAAGAAGCATTAAGGACGAAGTAGTGCGAGAAGAATACACCGCCCTGGCCATGCTGGCTGTCGGACTGCAGGTTGAACCCGCTATCGGCGCTGCTGTGGGCTGCGTGTTGTTTATCGCCCTGTCCGCTGGTGAAGCCATGAGTCGGCAGGTGGCCTTTACGGTCTCCGCCTACGGCATCGGCTATGCCACCGGTACATCCTACGTCGAGCAAGGCCACGGCATGCTTGCTGCCGCTCTGGCATCGGCGCTTGGGGTTACCGCAATCGTCGGAGTACATGGCGTCATCAGCGGGGAGAAACCCCTGGCCCCATGGATGGAACTTTTGCGTGACCTAATCAACATCTGGAGGCGGTGATGGATACCCTCTGTCTCACCACACAACTTGCGGCCCATCTGGCCATCTTCATTTCGATCATGTCCCGGTACAACCAGCTCAAGAAATTGGACAACCGGTTCCTGAGTTTGCTGGCAGCCCTACTCGCCGGGGTATCTCTCTCGGCAGCACTGCGGATAGGGCTGACCTGGCCCAGACCCATAACCCTGTCAGACTATTTTGAGAGCTTCATTATCGTGCTGGCTGCCATCCATGTATGGCGCTGCGGCGGTAAGATGTCCCGTATACTTTTAATCAATTCATTGAAGCCTTTAGCATAGTGTGTTAAATAGGTGATACTCCCCATAGTATGAGGTTTTAACCATGAAATACTTTGCCAAAAGTGAGCGCACTTCGCACACCATCTCGCAAAACAGCAGTCTGCACAGCATGCCAAGCAACACCAATCGCCAGGGCACTGAAACCTCGGCGGCTGATCTGCGTCCGCGCTGTGCTTCGTGTGGCAAGGGTCGCAAACGCTAATGACCCCGCATCAGGTAATGACGCAACTCCGGCAGGAGCTTCACAGCAACGAACGACTCGTAAGTTTGCTTGAGGCTCATGCCAAAAATTACGCCGACGACATGTACCGTCGGACTACTGGCACCACCAATCACGCCGACCTGCTCCGTCTAACTGGTGTGGCTGCTGGTGTAGAAGATTTCATAACCTCGCTCTTACAGACCGAGAGAAGGAAATAACGATGGCAAAAACACTTGAAGAAATCGAAGCTATTCACGCAGCTCGTGCCGCACGCAAATCGCCAACTCCGCAAGACGATGGCGAGACCGATCCGGTTGATCCTGATGACGTTCTGCAACAAACACAGCCGGTCAGTGACCTGGAGGCCGAGCTGGCCAAGCTACGCCAGCAGTACAGCGCACTGCAGGGTCGGCTGACCCCGGCCCAACAGCAGATGGAAGAGTTCAAGCGACTGTACGAATTGGAGCGAGCCAACCGTGAAGCTGAAACCAACCGGTTGCAGGCCGAACGTGACGCACTGCGAGAGCAGCTTGCAGACCGCGATAGCCCGTTCGACCCTGCTGATTTCCTCTCGGAAGAAGAACGCAACATGTTTGATGACGAAACCATCAATCTGGTTGCCAAAGTGGCCCGGGCAGCGGCAAAAGCAGCAGCCCCAACCATCGATATACGCACAGAAGTTCAGCGCGTCCGGGAAGAACTGGCCGCGCAAAAGATCGCCGACTACCGCAACGCGGTGATCAACGACCCTTCCAAGGGTCTGTCCAGTTTGCATCAGCTTGCCAACGACCCGGAGTTCAACGGCTGGCTTGAGCAGGAAGGCAACGAGGATTTCGAGCCACTGGTTCGCTCGTTGTTTCAGGCTCAGTCCACCCGGGATATCGACCGTCTTGGTAAGGCTGTAGCAAAACGCATTGCCAAATACCAAGGTAGTGCACCCGAAGCCACGCATAGCCGTCAGACCGATGCCCGCACGTCGCTCGACCGAGCAGTCCAGCGAAGGCCGCGCCAGCTGTCCAACTCGGACGTTGAGCGCAAACTCAATGAAGCTAAACAGCTCGCACGTTCCCGCAATCCAGAGGATCGCAAACGCGCAGCCGAAATCATCAACAGCCTATAAGGTACTAAAGTATGTCCCGTAACTTATCCGCAGTTGGCTATGAAAGCGTTGAAGGCTCCCTGTGGGCACCACCCAAGCTGACGGCCAAAATCGTTCTGAACTATCAGATCTGCACCATCACCCCGCAAATTGCCCAGTCTGACTTTCTGACTGACGAGGAGCTGTTCTGCGGTGCCAAAGTGATCTTTGGTGTTGAGCAGGATCTCGATATTTTCGGCATGGAAACCGACATCAACGAACACCCTGAAACCCTTAGCGGTCCAGGTATTGATTCTGCTTCCCTGGTTATCTGCCAAGCTCGCAAGTTCAAGTGGAAAATTTCAAACCACGACAAGCGCATCATGTGCAGCAACTTCGCCAAGTGGGAAGCGAACATCCGCCGCCAGATCAGCAAGAACATCACCAAGCTGATTGACGCCTACTCCATCCCGAAAATCATTGCCAGCGCCAGCCCGGTCAACGTAGGCGTCAACGCCGGTAAGCTGACCCACGCAGTAAACCTGGGTGACCAGGGTGCCAACGCACTGAACGGCAACACCAAAGCAGGCTTTGAGGAGATGATCCTCAACCTGAAAGAAGTTGCCCAACAGGCCGGCATGCTGTGCGGCGACGGCGAGACCGGTGGTGAAGGCGAGTCCGCCAAACCGGTAATCCTGATCCCTCTGCAGCTTGAGCGTTACGCCCTGGCCAACCTGAAAGATCTGAACCAGTGCTGCGGCAGCGACAACGCCATGGTAACCGGCCAGATTGCTTCTGATTTTTACGGCTTCCGTATCATCAGCACCCGCTGGCTGACCCCGGCCACGTTCGGTGCGGCAGGCCGACTGGCACCGGTAGTACTGCTTGACCCGAACCAGGTACTGCACGCCTTCGACGTAATCACCAACAAGTGGTACGAAGGTATGTACGAGGATTTCCTGGTCGGCGAGTTTGTCTGGGATACCCACGTCATCAACCCAATGGGCGTTGCAGTAGCAATCACCAAGGTTTAATAAGGAGCGAAGCTAATGGCTCGTAACGATAAACTGTCACCTGGTATTCAGGTGTTTCGCGGCTCCCGCCCACGTCAGGACGTGTTCGCCGCCAACCACGGCACCGGCTGCTGCAGCGGCACAAGCATTGACTACGACAAGCTGGCGCAACGCACCCGCTTTGACAATGCTTTGGCACACAGCAATCCAACCGGTGCCAATGATAAGTTCTCGTTCCCCTATGGTGACGGTTTTGCCGACACCGCTGAGAACGTGATCAAGCTGATCAACGACGAAGGCGTTGGTGCGCACATCTCCGTGCTGGCCATCCCGACCTATGCGTTCGTGACCGGCGTTGGCGTCCACATCGAGGCAGAAGAACCCGGTCTGACCTTTGACCTGGTAACCCGCAACGGTCTGGTAATCCCTGGCACCCGCTCAGCAGGTGCCACCCTGCCTGTTACAGGTGGTCAGAACGGCGAGACCGTAACCCTGCCGGCCAAAGGCTCGGTCAACGTGGTAACCGCCGAGGTGACCGCAGGCTGCGACATCCTGCGCACTGCGACCCCTGGCTCCTCTGCCTCGTTCGCCGGCTTCGGTGCTCTGGGCAACAACACCTTCATCGACATCTTTGGTCGTGATGGTGATGGTGAGTTCAGCCTGGAGGCAGACGAGATCGCGCTGCGTGTTGCGACTATGCCGGCTTCTGGTAAAGTCACAGGTGAATTCAAAATCACCGTCAGCGTGAGCTACGACGTAATCCACCGCGCTGAAAACTAATCCGCAACAGCCGCCACCGCTCTACCCGACCGGTGGCGGCGTAAGGAGCAAGACATGACCCAAGTTGTAAGCCGAGTCAACGGCCTGAAAATTGCCATCCCAGCAGACGCCCGTAACGTAGTACATCGCTTTGCCATCGCCGGCGGCGGTAACGAACTGGTGTTTGAACCTCTGACCCGTAAGCAGTTCGATGCCTCTAAAGGCGCAGAGGCAGAGCCGATGGGTATTGGCCAGGCAGAAGCTAGCCAACCCGAAGTTACAGAGACCATCTCCCTGTCCGAAAACGTGGTGGATGATGAAGCTCCGGCTAAGAAAACCCGTAAGCCTCGCCAAGCCAAGGTGAAGGCCGAACCTATGCCTAACGCAGAAGACGCACTGTCTGACGCAGAGGACGCCCTGCTGTGAACCTTCGATACTCACCGGTCAACTGGCTGATCGTGGACTGGGCCTACGGCGGAACGCGGTTTAGTGACTGCGGACTGCCTCAGCCTCTACCCTGTCCCGACCCCAAACCGCTCAAAGAGCCGTGCTGTGTCCCGCTGCCTATCCAGGAAGCCATCGACACATACGACTGGGAGCGGTTTTTGCCTGAGATCATGGTGGGTATCGACGACGCAGATGAGGAAATCGCTGCCAACTATGCACGCGAAGCGGCCATCGAGTTTGCCAAGCGTGCCCGGGTGTTGCAGCGTGAAGTGGTCGTGCCTCTGGAAAAAGGCGTATGCAAGTACAGTGTAGAACCCTATGACAGTGAACAGATCGTTGGGGTCATAGGCGTGAGCATTGACGGTCACAAGCCGTCCGGGTGCCGCGACTACTGCAGAGCCATGATGCCTAATGGCGTTGACTTCGTGTTTGATGCAGCCCGCAACGAGATTCACCTGCAGGGCCGCACCGGTGGCGACTGCTGCCATTCCGGTAAAACCCTGCGGATGCTTGTCTGGGCTGCGCCTACGGAGGACTGCTGTCTGTACGACCGCTTCCTGTACGACCACTACCGCAAGGACATCACCATCTTGGCCAGACGTAACTACGTCATGGCCTTGCACTTCCGGGATGTGGTTCTTGTCCGTTCGCTACCCAGCGAAGGGATGTTTGAGAGGGCCGTGCTTCTTGCCAAGCGCAACAGCATGGTCCGTCATTCATGGTCGCACATCAATGCAGGCTCCGGTCTGTTCAACCCTACCGGTAGGGGAGGTTCGTTCCTGTGAGCACTTACCGCGAGTGGTTTGAAACCATAGCCTTTGCCCTTAACGACAATGAACCCGGGCACGAATTTACACGCTATCCGCTCAACCAGATGGTTGCTGCGTTCAACGAGGCCATGTGCGTGGCCGCAAAATACCGCCAGGATCTTTTCACTGAGGTCGTGGTTATGAAACTGCAGCCTGGTACCAGCCAGGATGCCAGAGGGTGCGGCTGCGGCAGTGTGCTTGACGTGATTGCTCAGACGGATGCACAAGGCAGCGTAATCAAAAAGCTGCTGGGTGCCAGGGAGACCGTCACCAAGTACAAGCGCAACTGGAAAAAACCATCTTGTATCCGCCGGCCTGATTCAGACTACCTGATAGACAACGTGGACATCGACCAGAACCTCAACGGCAGGTTCACAGTAGATCCCGCTGTGCCATGCGATGTTGATGCGTACATCAGCGTCAAGTGTGCGCAAAGCCCGTGCGAACTGCACGAAGCCGATACCGGCGGGGTGATGAAAGTTCACTGTGATCTTGTGGCTGCTGCCTGGCATTATGTTCTGGCCAAGATGCTGGCCGGCGACCGCTACACGCAGTCGGCAGGAGCGCAGTCACAAACCCATTACAAAATGTTCTTTGACCTGCTGGGCGTTTTGTTCAGGCAGGAGAAAATGCTGGAAGCCCCGGAGGAAGCCTGATGTCTTGTGAATGCCCTGAGCCAAAAGATTGCTGCCAGGATTGCCCGGACACCCCGGCACCTGTCATGCCTCGGTGCAACAACGCACTGACTGACGGCACCTACACCAATGCCACTGTGGTTGTGGAAGGCGGTTGCATAACCGGCCTGACATCGGGCCGCGTGCCGCAATACACACCCACGCTATGCTGTGATGATTCTGGCGGAGGTGAGGGCGAACCCGGCCCACAAGGCCCGGCAGGTGCTCCTGGAAGGGCGGCCACCATCACGGTAGGAACCGTGAACACCGTTCCGTCTACACAGCCGGCCAGCGTGACTAACGTAGGCTCTACCAGTGCAGCCATTCTCAACTTCAACATACCGAAAGGCGAGTCGGGTTCCGACGGCACCGGTGCCACCGGAGTGAATAGCCAAGCCGGCGGGATCGTCATCGAGAAAGGGTTGATCAAAGTGCTGCCCGCAGCATGGCCTCCAGCCGGCGCGTTCACTGTAATGGCATCCCCAGGAGATGTGAACTTTTCGATCAGCCAGCCAGACCCCAACAACGGTGTGGTCTCCGTCAACCTGGATTTGACCATGATGATATCCACCCAACAGCAGTGGACAACCAACTTGGTCAACAACACGGTAGACCCAGTGGCCGCCCGCGTAACGGCTCTGGAGTCTCAGGTGCAGGCTCTGACCAACCGCGTCAACGCCTGTTGCCCGTAGGTGAGCCATGGAGTTCTCACTCAGCAAATTCGACGGCTCCATTCCGCGCCTGGCCGACCACCTTCTGACTAAGGGTACGGCGGCTAAAGCTCTGGACTGCAGGCTTGAGACTGGGCAGCTTGACTCCTGGCGCGAGCCGCTTCTTGTCGGCACTGTGAATGATTCCAACACTCTGGTCATGTGCGCCCCTTGTGAGTTCACCTCGGGGTCAAACTGCGTGGACTGGACTACCCCCGCCGGTAAATGTGCACGGTCGTTCCAGTCATACCTGGACGGCAGCCGGCCCACCACCAAATTGCGTTCATCTGGGTGTGCCGACGAGTCGTTCTACCTCGGGGTTCCGTGCCCTACCACCGCCCCCGATATTTTTGTGTTGCCTGGTGGTGATCGAGACGACGAAAATTACGACAAGAGTAAGGAATCGCAGTCATACGCATACCAGTACGTAAACGTGTTTGGTGAAGCCGGGTCGATATCCCCCGGCTCCGCCCCTTATGTTGTTGGCGACGGTGACGCCATCACCGTAGCCGGCTGGCCTGTTCCGGACACGCGATGGGGCGTCACGCATGTCCGTATATACCGAAGCGTCTCCGGTCACGAGACGGGTAACGAAGAAGGCAACACGTTCAACACGACCTGGATGATGATGGCCACAGTGCCCGTTGACGACGGTTCCTTCAATACCCAGGTGGCCAACGAGGATATGATCGAGGCGCTTGAGGAAGGCTTCTCACCTCCGCCCCCCGACCTGCTCAAGGGTATCACCCTGATCGAAGCGCAGAACGTGCTTGCCGGGTACACTGGTCGGCGTGTCTGGTTCAGCGAATCCGGTAGTTTCCACAGCTGGCCACACTATCTGGAGCTGGACGACACCGTAAGGGGTATCGCCGAAAGCAACGGCATCCTGTATGTGGCCACCGCAGGCCGGCCCTACGCCATCACGGCGTTGTCCAACTGCGAGGGAGCGGGGTGCCGCGAGGCCATACGGTTACCTGGTAACTACCCCATGGTTGGGTCGGGCAACCGATCGATGGCCAAGATTCGCTCCGGGGCGGTGTATCCGACGCACGATGGTCTTGTGCTTTTGGCCGGCAAGAATGCGCCGACACTTCTGACATGGCAGCTCTACACTGCAGGACAGTGGCAGCTGCTCCAGCCACACACTGCCGTACCGGTTGAGCACGGTGGCAAGTTGTTTGTGTTCATGCGCGGAGGCTCCTTCGTTATCAAGTCGCCTCAGTCAGCCGAGGCCGGGTGGGAGACCGACTTCCATTCTGAGCTTAGCGACGTTGATGTCGTGGACGCATACGCTACCCCTGCTGGTGATCTGTACCTGCTGCGCGAGTCAGGTGAGATCGTGCTGTGGGATCGAGGGCAAGACCTGCGACCGCACACTTGGGTCAGCGGTGAGTTCGTACTGCCGACCGACAGGGCAATAGGTGCAGGGCGCATGCACCATGAATACGGCTCTGAAAATCTAAAGGTGACCGTTGATGGCCGTACCGTACTAGACCGACAGGTGCTATCATCAAGGGTGTTCCGTCTGCCCATGCACGCAATCGGCTCCCGGTGGAGACTGGAACTGAACGGCACCTCGCGGGTTAGCCTGGTGTCATTAGCTACGGCCATGCAGGATTTAGGAATATGAGTTTTGAAGTTCTAACGCCACCAACCGACCCTGAAAACCTCACTGAATCTGCAGTGGAGGTTATCAAGGCTGCCATTGATCTAGGCATGGATATTGAGCCGCAGGGCTTCATTTATTCGTGGGTCGGCGGTAGCCGGCTGGTCATCTCCCGGGATGAAAACAAAGCCATCGACGGTATCGCCATGTTTACCATGGGCAAACGATGGACGCATTCAGACTCCAAAGCACACATCCTTATCCTGCTAGGCGACCGCCAGGCTCTGTTGGATTACATTGTCAACATGGCCAAGGCTCTCGGCATCACAGGTGTGTTCTACGAAGAATCCATGACCGGGGAGACACCTGAGTATCGGGACTTCCGGGTGCGTGAACTGATTACGGGGTAATCTATGGACACTGGGGCTGGCAAGTGCATATCCGGCTCCGCGTACATGCAGGCTGCTCAGAAGCAGGCTGATGCTATTCGGAGTCAGGCCCATGTGGAGGCCGCACTAAACATCGCACTGGCGCTGTGGCAACGCAACGCCAGCCAGTCCATCACATCCATGCAAGAGGAAATTGCAGACCGTAACGTCCAGCTGGCCGAGAACATTTTCGCCCACGCCATCAAGTTTTGGCCTTGCCAGGCTGACCTGGTGGATCAGACGTTTGGGGTTGGCAAGACGCCTATCAACGCAGAGGCTTTGAGCGAGCAGTATTCTGAGTTGGGTCGCCAACCAATGAACGACAGTGAGAGCCTGTGGTTCAGCCTGCGTAGTCAGACGTGCCGAAGCGCCACCGGTTGCGAGATAGCTCACTTTTCAAACATGCGAAGCCTCATGCAGGTTGACATCGAGAACTTCGGCTTGCGTCAGGCTGCTGCCCGCGCCCAGTCCCTTGATGACGTTCGCTACGCCAGACAGTATTCAGCTCTTGCCCTGGGCAAAGGTCTGATTCGTGATGCCAACAATTTTCACCAGGCCCATGCCGTCGCCGGGCTTTCCGCCGGTGCCCTTCTGACCGGGGCGATCAACTCCGGTGCCGAGGCCATCGGCTACCACATGCGGCGTAACCGCAACGGCCAACCAAAATGGGATCAGGCGTCCACTACAAGCCGCCTGCCTTATCGCATAGACAAAGACGCCGGGTTGGTGAAAAGCCCGGAAGGCTACATTCTGCCTAACGAAAATTGGTTGCAGGAGTCATATCGGGATGACAGGCCACGCCCGGTGCGTAACCTGTCCAAGCATCTTAGTGAACAAGAGGATTGGTGATGGGCGGAGGTGATTGTCTGCAGGATGCGCAGTACACGATGGCCGAGGAGCTTAGGGTTGCCGCCATCAAGTATGCCGGCACGTGGCGTCTGGCTCAAGGCATTATCATGGCTATTGATAACGCCAACCAGCTCATCAAGAACTACCGCAAGCAGCGAGATATTGCCGACCGTTCACTGAAAATGGCAGAGGCTCATCAGCGTCATCTGATGACTGTGTTCTGGCCACGCGAGCTGTCCTTCATGGAAGAACACTGCAACCCTGCTGAACTGGAGGATGTCGAGACGGTCGGTAAGCGGTACGCCGGGCGGCTGGTCTCGTCCGTAGCGGCTGAGTTTGCCAAGCAGTTTAAGCAGCTTCGATGCAACGCCAGCAAATACTGCATCTCTGCCACCAACCGCATAGAGCGCGATCTGATCCTGGCCCGCGCCATGGCCATCGGCAACGCCAAGGTGTTAGGTCGCATGATTGCGTTCCTGGAAATACAGAAGCAGTCCGACCTCAACTTTGACCGCAAGCTGAAAGCCGCTGGTCTTGGCGAGGGGTTGATGGGTGAGGCAGCCAGTCTAATGAGTAAGGGTGCCCAAGGCTACGCAGCCATCGGTCAGCGTATTGCCAACGACCTTAGTTCCAGCTTCGCCATGATCGGATCGGGTGTGGCCATGCGCGGCTCGCAACCTGCCCGCTCATCAGAGATGCAGGACATGCTGGCCGGTAGGACTGGCGTGCTCAACTACACAAGCCCTGCTAGTTTCTCCGGGCAGTCTGTGGATAACCGTGTGGACATGGACTATCGGATCGACACATCGAACATGGGCGGCTACCGGTCGGCTCAGGAAAATCTGACGGCGTGGCCTAGTCAGCAAAACCAAATGCAGATGAACAACGGTCGTGTGGGCAACTGGGACTTGGCCCGTGCCGGCCAGTATACTTACACTGATACGGATACATGGGGCAAGCCTATCGTCATTACGGTAGACATGAACGACTTCCCGCTCACCTATGTTGACCACAAAACACAAGGGGATTACACAAATGCCATCGGCTAACTCTTACGCAACAGGCACAGGCGATGCTGCCTTCCGGCAACTGATAACCCCAGCCAACAATGGATCGGTGGATTTCATGGCGTTTGCCCGTGGCGCTGCCATGGCGGATGAGCTTAACTGGCGCGACCATCTGCGCCAGCTTGACTACGACCGTCTAGGTCGCACGCGCCAGGATGAAACCGACGAGCGTCAAGCGCGAACCTACATGGCTTCGTTGCTCACCAACATGCAAACAGCTGCCTCCGCAGGCGTTGACCCGACCGACTTCTACATCCAGCAACGTGAGCAAATGCTGGGCGATCCTGCTTTCCAAAGCATGAGTCCCGAAGTGCAGAACATGGTCATCAACCGGCTCGGCAACTCCCTTGCCCTGCATGCCCAGTCATTGAAGAATGCCGGCAACGTCACTGACCTCAAGCGAGTGCTTGAGGCTTACGGTCTTGTCAGCCCGGTGACAGGTGCCGCCGCTGCTGGTATGGCCGGTGACTATGCAAGGCAGATTGACGCAGTAAACCAGCAATTTGGCAGTAACATCCAACTCAGCCCGGATGGCCAGACAGTCTCGTTCAACGGCATGTCCATGCCAGCCCACGCGGCTATTGCAGAACTGAACCGGGCTGGCAACAGGCCGGATGCCTTGCAGGCTGTGATGTACCAGTACCAGACCAACAGTGAATACCGCGACAGGCTGAACGCTGCCTATTCCCGGCAGGGCCTGGACGAGTTCGGCTTCCCTATCGGCGGAGCGCAGTATGGCGGCATGCCTGTAGGCACGGGTGTTCCTGCCAACACCGGGGGGCTGCCCGCCGGTACGGGCGCACCTGCCGAACTAACCCCGGTGCCGGGTGACACTAAGGTGGCTCAGGACATGGCCAGGCTGCAGCAGCTCCTTGGCAGCCAGACCTGGGCTGACCTGGTTGAAGGTAACGGTTTCGGTCTAGGGCAACGCGCTCCTACCAGCGGGCTTATGCCAAGCACGCCAGCTGGCGGACAGCAAGACTGGCGAGCCATAATGAACTCCATGATGCCTAACACCTCTGGCTTTATGGCCGACCCGGTAGGCGCAGCCGGCTCTATGGTGGGGTCTGGTGGTTTCCAGAAACAGCCTTTCACTCGTGAGGATCTGTCCCTCACGCCGTTCGCAGCCATCCCAAACCTGATGACCATGGCGGTTAAGGACGATCCGGCTGGGTTCGCAAACTCGTACATTAAACCGTTTATGGATGCTGCCACCTACGGGCCTCATGTGCCGAGTAGTCTGCAGGACATCATGGCCAAGGCCGCCCCCGGTGAAGTTGACACTGGGTTCTTTAGGTTCCGGCACCTGCCTGACTACGGCAAGAAGTAGCACCCAACAGGTTTTGCGCTATACTCAGCGGCATAGCGCAAAACCTCTGAGGTCTACATGAAAAAGGAACAGCTCAAGCAGCACCTATCCAATCCGCACGCCCGTGCCTTCCTTGACCTGTTGGCAAAAGCCGAAGGGGTCAAGCATGGATACAACACTCTTTTCGGCAATACCCGTTTCGATTCGTTGGCCGACCACCCCAATATCAAAAAGCAATTCACCCAGACCGACGGCAAGAAGAACGTATCGACCGCCGCCGGTCGGTATCAGTTCCTCTACAACACCTGGAAAGGACTGGCCAACGACCTTAAATTGGACGACTTCGGCGAGTTGAACCAGGACATAGCTGCGCTCGAATTGATCGACAGAAAGGGCGCACTACAGGATGTACTGAGCGGTGACTACCGAAGCGCATCCCAAAAGCTCGGCGGCATTTGGGCCAGTCTGCCTTCCAGTAAATACCCGCAGAACAAACGCAGTTGGGAGTGGCTGGACGCCAACTATGATTTCAAACCTGTTGAATCTCCTGCGGGGTTTCCTTTTCCGGGCGAGGTAGAGCCGCGCAAAGGCACGCTGCTTGCTGACGTGCTTACCACATTGATGGAGCCTCGCACTCAGCCCCCTTTGCTGCCGCCTGAGCCTAATGCTTTTCTGGGTCAGGAACTTATCAACGCCGTCATCGACGCCGACGCAGAGGCCGCCCGCAACATGGCGGTGGCCGACTTCACCGGTAAGCCGCTGCAACATTCCATCGCCATGCCTGATCCCATTGAACAATCCATCCGTAAACTCTTGGTGGACCTATGAAACGCGAACTGTACCTCGAGCCGTTCCAGGCTGAAATCAACAAGATGACCGAGGGCGACTGGCGCACTGCGCTGCAGTCTACGTCCAAGGCGCAGGGCGGCCTGTCCTCCGTACTGGCCATGCAGGAAGCAGAGAACAAAAGAATGTCATCCGGGCTTGCCGAACTGGCCAAGCAGCAGGCAGCCACCCGCGAGGTTGCAGCCAGGGAGGCCATCCGAACCCAGGAGATCGTCAAGCGTGACGCCATGAAGGCCGAGGCAAAAGCCCTGCGTGATGCGGCAGCCGGTAAAGCAGCCCAGGTGGCAGCAGGCTTGCCGGAAGGGCAATCCGCTGATGACCTCACGCAGTTGGCCATGGCCATGAAAATGGTCAAGGAGCTGACAGGAGGCAAGGGGGCCAAAGCCGATGGCGGTGATATCACTGATGACGACATCAACGCGGCGCTTAAAGCTGCCAAGGTTGCTAGGGAGCTAACTGCATCCAATGCCAAGGGCAAGACCGAGACGGTTCCTCCAACCAGCCTTGTAACCCCTTTCAGTAAAATCTACAGTGGTGAAACCGGGTTTAATGATCTTGACTACGAAAAGAAACAAGAACTGTACGACGGCTACATCAAGATGGCTACCGAAGCTGTTATGGAGGCGTACCCACAGGCCGACAGGCGCAGTGTCGAGCGGGAGTTGATGGAGCGCAACGCCGCCCCGGAAAAGCCCGAGGCGGATAAGCTGCGTGACTTCATGGCACTGGGTGGCTCGGCCTTCGTGCGCGGCGTCGGCAACATAGAGCAATTGGCCCGCACCATAGCCGGTAGTGAAGAGCGTGCTTCGCTGGCCGCCGTGGCAGACGACCTGCGCAAACTCAGCTCCGATGCGTTCAAGGATAACGAGACCAAAAAACTGCGCATGGCTCAGGAGTTTGAGGAAGCAAACCCCGACGCAGGTACGCTCGCTAAATCCTGGAATCAATTCTACAACGCGGCTTCTAACCCAACAATCGGGGATGCCGCCGAGATCATCGGTGGTCTTGGCGCTATCGTGTTCGAGTCGTTTCTGCTTGCAGGCGCTGCGCCTGCGCTGCGAGCCAAGAGAGCCACTGACGCGGGCCGGGCTGCCTTGACAGCAGGAGAGGCCGGTGCAAAACGCTCTTTGGTTAGCCGTATTCCTAAGCCGGACAAGAAGGCCATTATGCTGGCGGACATGGTGGACACTTCCGGTGCCCATATTGACCGGGTGGGCCAGCAACTTAACCAACTGTCGGATGCAGAGTTCAAAAAGCATACAGGTAAAGAGGCTTGGGATTCTGCCGTGGCTAAATATGGCAGTGAGGAAGAAGCCCGTAAATACCTCACGCAGCAGGCCCAGCGGTACGCTGGTCTGGTGGGAGGTGCCATATCAGTGGGTGCCAACTTCATGCCATGGAGCACCGCCGACACCCTCAGCCGCATGATCAATAAAGCCCCGGCTGGCAAGAAATCGCTCGGTCTTGTCGGCGGCACTGCGGCAGGTGCCGGCTCCGCCACAGTATCCAACCTGGCGTCCACCATTGGCTCGTCCCATGGCGCGAGCCTTTCCGGTGTGGATGTGCGCAGTGAAAACCTTGGAGATCTTATTTACGCATCCGCGCTGCAGGGGGCCATGACCGGAGCTGGTAGGGCTGCTCGCTCTCGTGGATCGGCAGACGACACCCCGGCACCTGTTCCAACCATCACCCCGGAAAGCCTACTGCGTGATGCCGATGGTACTCAGCCGGATGGCGCTGCGACGGACGGCGCTGCGCCGATGGTGTTGCAGAACGCCGAAGGTAACGAAGTTGTCATACGTCAAGAAGCTGATGGACGCTGGGTTTACTCCGATGCCAACCAGCCCGCCGACGCAATGACAGATGCTGTTCTGAGTCAGATCAACTCTGCCCAGACCCCTGAGCCTGCTGCTCAACCTGCAGCGCCGGCTGCCCAGACCCCTGAACCGGCTGCCCAGACCCCTGAGCCTGCTGCTCAACCTGCAGCGCCGGCTGCCCAGACCCCTGAGCCTGCTGCCCAGACCCCTGAGCCTGCTGCTCAGCCTGCAGCGCCTGCTGCTCAGCCTGCAGCGCCTGCTGCTCAACCTGCAGCGCCTGCTGCTCAACCCGCAGCGCCTGCTGCTCAACCTGCAGCGCCTGCGACTTTGGCCGACTCGGTGCCCCCTAATCTGACTTTTGATGGCCGCCCAATTACGTTCGAGCGAGATATTGACGCGGCAATCTATACCGCCTTCGACCCAGAGGCTGGGGTTTCTGCCGACTATCAAGCGGCTGTGCGGGGTGTGATACGGAGCATAACAGGCATGACGGAAGCGGATATGCGGGTGCACTACACCCGGTTGCAGGGCCGAATCCGAGGCACCAACACCATACACCAACCCGGTGAGCCTCTGGTGATAACTGCCCCCCTTGACGTGATGCGGCCAACGCCTGCGCCAACGCCTGCGCCAACACCTGCGCCAACGCCTGCGCCAGCACATGCGCCGGAGCCAACTATTGACCCTAACGCTCCACCGACCATTGCCCAATCTGAGGCCGTAGAGGCCGTGGAGCCGCTTAATGTTAATGGGCAGAATTACCTTCCCCATTTCTCTACTGTGCAGGACCTTGCAGTATTCCTATCCACTCAGCCGCAAAGGAATGGCGCTTCGCTTGACGCAGACATGGCGCTTATGAATTTCGGGTTCACGATGTTCGAGCTGACGGCAGGTTTAGACCTTGCAGCAGCTCGCGCTGATCTTGATGCCCGTATGCAGGCTAACACCCCTCCGCTACCGGCAGGGGTCGATCCTACTTATGCAGTGCGTTTTATAGTGCCGCCAGCACCTGCACCTGCACCTGCGCCTGCAGCCCCGGCCCCTGCGCCTGCGCCTGCTGCTCAACCTGCAACGCCTGCTGCCCAGCCCGCTACGCCTGCTGCCCAGCCCGCTACGCCTGCTGCCCAGACCCCTATAAATGCCGACCAGACCCCTATCGGCACACCGGTGGTATGGCGCAACGCGAACGGCGAGATCAACGGCCAGTACCGAGGCACCGCAGACGGCCAAACAGCCACCATCCTTACGGAAAACGGCATGCAAATGTCGGCACCGGTGGGTGAGCTGTTCACTACAGCGCCTACACTGGACGAAGCACGCCCTGTTGCAGCTGCACTGCGGGACACACCGAACCCTCAGCCGCCTCGCAGGCAGGGGGAGACGGCGCGGCGGCCTGATGATCCGGCGCTGGCTTCCTCAGAGCAGACTGTCGAGACCAACCTGGCCGAGATCGAAGCTCCGCATACGCCACCACTGCTTAAATCCAGACTGATGTCTGGGATCTACGCTGCCATCCAGCGTATGTCTACCGAGGCTCGCAACTGGGCCAGGGAGAACCCCCGCAACCCAGTTGGCATAGCCATGCACCGCATGGGCATTGGCATTATGATTCGTGACAACCCAGGTAGCGCGTGGCTTGATGCAGTTAGAGCTGGCGACGGTGTGCAGGCACTGACCACCGCCTACGATTCGCCTATGGACTTCGGCATGTCCAACTCCAATGCAGCGCGTCAAGTGCTCAAAGCCTATGAGGCTGCCGGCATCCCTGTTCCTTCCACCCGCGTAACATCCCCTGGCATGGCAATCAACGGAGACCCTGGCATTCTGGGCCAGTATGTTACGTCGGCGCATACGGTAACCCTCGCACATGACGCAGGCACCGCAAACACTTTTGTGCACGAGATGCTGCACGGTCTTACTTCTCGTGGCTTGAGTAAACTTAGTGAGGAATCACGCGGCAGCGGCCCAGAGGCCCAACGTGCTAGGAACATACTGGAAGTTGTAGATGCCATCATGGCTCAGTTGGGTCAAGTGGCGCACCCAGACACCCGCGCTCTGGCCAACCGGTACGAGCTGTTTGCGGAGATGGCCCGGGCGGAATCCATGTCGTCTGCAGCGGCCACCAAGTTTGACTACTCAGGGCTTTCAGAGGGCGCTCGCGCTGAAATCCAGGGCATGTTCCAACGTGCCGAACCAACCCTGCTGGATGCCATTGCCAACATGCTGGCCGCCGTCGTGCGTGCCGTCACCGGTGGTGCCGTCAACCTTGATTCGGCTTCCATTGCCGACGTGCTCACTGTGACTGCAGCGGAGGTTATGGCCACTACGCGGGAGGTTTCTGGCGGTGCCTCCCGTCCAACGCCTGCTGCGCCTGCTGCGCCTGCTGCGCCTGCTGCGCCTGCTGCGCCTGCTGCGCCTGCCTCCCTGGCAGGCATTCCACGCCCGGGCACCTTGCCAGCCTCGGCCACTTTCCAACGTCGCAATTTGCAATTCCCCCATGCGTTTGCCGAGATGGCCTGGCGGCTGCGCCCTGGTAGCCGCACGGCTCAGGCCAACCGAGATGCCTGGATGGCCGAAGCGACCCGGGCCACCGGTTGGTCTCCTGCGCAGGTCTCGGCCTACGGTGGTCTGGTACATGACCAGGTTACCCAGGGTATGGCTACCACGGACAGGGGCACCGTGCGGGTGGCTGACGTGCCGGCTCCGCATCCCGTCACGCCTCGTTACCCAACACCTGCAGCTGTTTCGCAGGCTCAAACCAACCTCACGGAGCAAGAAGTAAACGGCATGGGCCGGCTCGCTGCCCGCGATGGCAGTTCTACTGCGTTCCCTAGAACAGGCATGTTGCTCAACGGCCTCCGCAGTATTGCTATGCCGCTGCCTGCCGGGTGGGCCACGCCTTTGTCAGCAGCCGCTTCCCTGGAGCAACGGCAAGCCCGTTTCGCTCAGTCACTTCGGGCAGCCCTTGAAGGTTTGAGCTTTACCCACACAGTAAACGGAGTGACGCACCAAGGGGTATCGGCAACCCTCGGTGCTGATGGCGTCACCGTTATGTTGGTTATGCCTGATGGTACTCTGGTCAGCGCAGGGTTCAGCGCGTATGCCAGAAATTCCGTTTCGGTGAACGCAGCTGGTGCCACGGCTGGCTCCGGGGTTGGCGGCCACATATACAACGCCATCAACTCTGCTGCAATGCAAGCGCGTCTCCCTGTGAGCAACAGCAGTGTTATCTATGACGCTAACAAGGCCAGGCTTCCGCTTAATCGCCTGAAAGCCATTTTCCGTTTCGGCTTGGCGGCTGGTGATGTTGAAATAGCTGCCAAACTTTTCGGGGTTACCCCTAGTTTCTTGACGCCTCCGCCAACCTCTGGATTGCCGAGCATGCAAGGGCGCGGGACTCTGCGACGAGGCTTCAGCGGCAGTGATCGCCTAACCGGTGCAGACGCCATTCGTGCAATGGCCGACGCTGTTATCAATCAGACGGAGCACTTTCTGCCTACCCAAGGCGAGCTGCGGCTTAATCCTGATGGCACCATCCAAACACCCGACGGTGCCAAGACCTACTCAGAGCTGTATGAATGGCTTGATTTGGACAACCGGTTGCCGTGGGGGCGGAGTGGACCTACGGCTGCAGGTGCTACTGCGTTTGCCCGGGCCACCCAATCGCCTAGCGCCGTGGCGATGGCTGCCATGCTGCGCAGTTGGCGAGAGGCTACAACCGACGCAGAGCGCACCGCTGTCATTGAATCGGCGCTATCTATGGAACGAGGCATTTTCGACGCTGATGGGCCAGATTCCCATCCGCTGTTTGATATGTCTGACTACGATGAGTCCGGGCCGACGCAAGACAAAAGCCCGACCCCGCCGGAAGGTGGCGGCAAACGCAGCCTCAAGGCCAAGCCCAAAGATCAGCAGGCCCAACGCAGTCTCGTGGCTGATAGAGATTCAAACCCCCGCAGTGCGCGGGGGGATGCCCACCGGCTGTTGGGGGAGCTGGCCAGTAACGAACCGGCTCCCCCGTCATCTCTATGGCGTGAGATTAAACAGGCCCGGTCGTTGGATGCACTGCGCAAGGCGCTCATCAAGGTGGCGCAGGGTGCTAATGAAATTTTCCACACCAACCTCGCGCCTGTGAATACGTTCCTGAATGGCATTATCTCGGCAAACCCGGAACGTCTTGAGCAAGCCGGCGAGCGCGTGCGCAACGCCATGCACACAGCTCCCGTGCGCCGGGACTATTTTATGACCGAGGTTCAGCGGCATGGCGGCGACCGCGTTGTGACTGCCCTGGCCAAGCTGGCAGCCAAAGCCGGCGTATCTGAGGAAACAGCAGTCAAGTATGCAGGGTATGCTGCCACGGCAATCTGGGCACCGCAGGCCAACCAGCGCCTGATAAACCAGCGGGCATCTGATTTGTCCAAGGCCATCGCAGCCCGCAACCGGTTGGCCGCTGACGCCCCTACTGCAGAGGTGGTGGCGGCAGACGCCGCTGTGGGTGCTGCGCAGACCGAACTGCTTACGTTCGTGGCTAAGGTCAACGGCAACGTGAACGCAACGCTGAACGACGACAAGCTGGCCGGCGGCATGAACAACGCCCAGGCCCGGGCCATGCTGCAAATTGTCGAGGGCAAGTTCGACCCAGAACTGCTGACCGAGGTACGCGAAGCCCTGTACGACATGAACGCTTCGCGTCTTGCGCTTGATATTGAATCTGGCAAAACGGATGTTAAAACCGCCGCGAGCTTCCTTGGCGCGGATAAAACCACTGCCGAACTCATGCAGCGGCTGCACGACGAAGGGCAGATCGCCTCCGGTGACAACGCTCTGGAGCTGGCCGACTTGCGCAGGCAGGTAGCCCAGGCCGTTCGCTCCGAGTATGTGCCGTTGACAGGCGATCCCCTGCTGGCACGCGATGCAGACATGCTCAGTGCTGACAGCGCAGCACCCAACATCGGACAGAACCACCGGTTGGAGGGGCGGTCTACGGTAGCTGACGACGGCATCACTGCCAGCATGGAGCAGGCCATTAAGTCTGCCAACTTTGCAGGGTGGAGGCCGTTTCAGGAAGCACTGTCCGGTTTGTACAGCGAGATGACCCCAGCCGAGCGAGTGGACTCTGGTTTCACCCGGCAAACCCTTGGGGTTCCAGGCACCTCGGTAACCCGAAACTCCGTAATCCTGCGCGGCAAAGGCGATACCGGGCTGGTGTTCGACCTGCCGCCCAAAGTAATGGACGCGGTTCGTAAAACCAACGTGGATGATATCTCGGGTCTGCTTCGTGCCCTCGGCAAGCCAACCCAGTGGTTCGCGTACACGGCCACCCAGCTCAACCCTTTGTTCGCGCCTAAAAACTGGTTGCGGGACGTATGGGAGCGGTCGGAGATCATCCGCAAATACAACTGGGTGAAGGATGCCGACGGCAATCCGGTGGATATGAACAAGGTGGCAAGGGCCATGTTGGCAAACGGCCTGCAAAGCACTTCCGTCTTTGGCGCAACATACCGTTTTGCTGCAGGCAAAGCAGCCAAGGATACCCCGGCCGACCGGGCCGTCCGCGCTATTGCCCGAGAGGGCGGCCTGTCCACCTTCGGCGACCGGTTTGGTTTGGAGCGTAAGGACCTGGCCAATCAAATCGCCGGTGAGCGCAGCCGTGTGGTCAAAGGGGCCAAAGCCCTGCACCGGTTGGTGGACGTATACAACAAGACGTTCGACCTGGTAAGTTCCACTGCTGCCTACATGGCCATGCGTGATGCCGGTGTGTCCAGTAAGGACGCCGCTGCCGTAGCTCTCGACACGATGAACTTCCGCAAGAAGGGTCGAGCCATGCCGTTTATCAGCGTGGGCTACGCATTTGCCCAGCCGGCTGTCACATCCGGTGCCAACCTGGTCAGCACGCTGTTTGACAGTCGCACCGGCAAGCCCCGACCGGCTGGCTTGGCGCGTCTGGCTGGCTACATGCTTGCGTTCCTGGCGCTGCAGGGCTTCGTGCGTAGCTTCGATGAAGATGACGAGGGAGGCAAGCAGCTGGATCAACTCAGTACATTCCAGAAAACCTCAGCGTTCAACTTCATTGCCGACGGCAAGGTCTACAGTATTCCTCTGGCGTTTGGTCTGCCTCGCATGGCCAACGGCCTAGTGCTTAACGCTCTTGAGTATGCCAACGGCAACAAGGATATGGGCACCGCAACCGGTGACTTCTTTGGCCAGACGTTCGTCCCTGCGTTCTCGCCGGTGCAGGCCACGGACATTGACCCAGGTACGCACCCGTTCCAGTTCCTGATGTCTACGTTCGCGCCAACCATGCTCAAGCCAGGCACCAATGTGGCCATTGGGCTTACTGATTTCGGCTCTCCGCTGCGTCCTGCATACCCGAAATCAGATGTGTATATGTCTGAGCAAGGTCGCACCGGCACCTCCCAGTTCTGGAAGGATACCGCCAGGGTGATCCGCGAGATGGGAGGCCCGGATATGACCCCAGAAGAAGTTCGCGCACTGGGCAACGGCTATGCCGCCGGTATTTTCCGCACCGCAATGAATCACTTTGTAGAGAACCCAGACAAAGAGGCCAAAGGCTACGCCGTTGGCAACCCTCTGCTGGCCGGCGTGGTGACCCCAGTGAGTGACCGCAGTGTGGTGGCTCAGTACCATCGCAGTAAGTCCGTGCTGGAAAGCATAAACCGTAAGTACAACGCCTACGGCATGAACAAACTGGATGCAGAAGAACGCAAACTGCTCAACGCTTACGACCGCATGCAGGAGTTGGAAAAACGCTACAAGTCAGAGGCCGGCAAGATCAACCGCAAGAAGATCAGCCAGGCTGCCAAGGACGTAGAGCTTCACAACCTGTACGAGCGCAAGCGTGCCGACCAGCATGATTTCGTTGCCTACCTGCGAAAGCTGCAAGGCAAGCAGGTCGGCAAGGGCAGCAGCTTTAAACCCAGGCCGTTCGTGGAACCATAAAAAGAAAGGGCGCTTCGTGCGCCCTTTTCTTTATTTCTTGCCTACGTGTTTTTCGATCAGAGCAATCAACTCGGCATTGGCCGACCGGTTGTTCTCGGCTGCCTGCTTCGTGAACTTCTCCCAGGTTGATCGCTTGATGCGCAACCCGAACCGTACCTTCTCCATCGTCTACCCCATTGATAGTGCCAATTTTACTGCCTCGGCGTCCGTTATCTTTTTCGTGACGCGCTTGGCAACCAGTTCTTCCCATGTGCCTTTGGCGATCAGCTTGTGGACGTACACCATGCGCTTGTACCCGGACTGCGCTTGGCGTGTAGGGCCAAGCCGTTCAATAACCTGCGCGTAGTATTCACTGTTCCAGTCCTGCGTGTACAGGCAAAGATGATGCCCACCGTGCTGCAGGGATAGGCCGTGGCCTGCCGACTGTGGATGCACCAGCAACATATCAATCTGCCCTGCGTTCCATGCGTCCTGCACCTGCTGCTGGCGTTCATCACCTGGCAACACCACCGCATGCTTGAACCTGCTGCGGATGGCCGCCAGATCGCTGTTGAACCAGTAGGCTACCAACAACGGACTGCCGTTCATGGACTCTACCAGTTCCTCTAATGCCTCCAGTTTGGCGTCATGTATAGTGTGCCATGTGCCGTCGTCATCCCGCAAGTGGCCTGATGCAATCTGCCGACACTTCATCACCTTGCTGCCCTGGTTCACGGCTGTGACGCCTTGGTCTTTGACCTCGACCACGCTATCCCGGTGCAGCTTGGCATACAGCTCCCTGGCCTTGGCCGGCAGCTCTACCTCAATCTCGATCTCCACCGGTCGGGTGATGTCGAAATAATCGTAGGCGTCTACCACCACGCAGCGATCCTTAATGCGGTCTGAAATCTCCATCTCCGCCCCTGGAACAGGCTCGATTCGTTGCTGCTCAGGGGTTGATCCGAACGCCTGCCGGAACCACCTCTGCGAGAACGCGGTGAACGATGTGCCAAGCCGGCGACCCAAATCCAAAGGGAACATCTGCCCCCAGAAATCCTTAACGCCGTTCGGGTCTGGCGTACCTGTGAGGTTGTACCACCGGTTGGTCTGGGTTGCATGCTTCACCAAATCCCTCGCCCTCTTGGCCCCATCAACCCGCATGAAGGTCTTGCCGAGTTTAGATTGCTGCATGCTGCAGCGGTGCCCCTTGATGATCGTGCTTTCATCCACTATCACCGTGGGGAACGGCCAGTCTTTGCCGACCATCTTGTCAAGCCATGTCAGGTTGGCCGGGTTGATTGTGTAGATGTCAGCCTCGGCGGCCAGCGCCGCGCTGCGTTGCTCCGGCGTGCCCAGCAGCCGGCTCACCCGCAGGTGCTTGAAGTTGTCCCAGTCTCTGACCTCAGCCGGCCAGACCTGGTTGGCCACCCGCTTAGGGGCCACCACCAACACCGGGAACACCCCGCCGTCCAGGATATCCAGCAGGGTCAGAGCGTATAGTGTCGCCCCGGTCTTACCGGTGCCTGGGGACGCGAATATGTTGAACCTTTTGTGATTCAGCATCGCCTCGATCATGGGCTTTTGGCAGTCTCTAGGAATCAAGTTTGCCATCGTGCATCACCGAACCTGCAACCAGGGTATCCACCAACTCCCCTACGTTTAGACTAACGACGCTGGTGCATCCGTCTCCACCCTGACCAACAACATCCGCGTGCACTCTGTTCAAGTCGTAGCCACAACCATCTGCCAAGTCCTGCAGCAGGTTTGCCAGCAGAATAGCTGCCGCCCTGTACATCTCATCATCTGAAAAGTCCATCGACTTGCTCCTTGGTGTTGATGACGTGGACTTCAAAGCCCACCGCCTTTAGCTTGTTGATTTCTGCTACCTGCAGTGGGTGCAGCTTGCCTCCTTCCGGTCGCTTGCACTCCACAATAACCAGCTTGCCGCCTGGCAGGTAGCAGTGCCGGTCGGGTGCCCCCTTGCGACCTTGGTATACGACCTTGCGCGTGAAGCCCCCGGCCTCACGCACTCGGTCGCATAGGTATTTCTCTACCGCTGATTCAAGCATCACACAGCGCCTGTGCCCACGCCAGCAGGTCTGCTTTCTGTCCAGCGTTCAGTGCCCGTTTGAAGTCAGCCGTGTGATCCTGCAACACGTCCAACATCTCCGGCGCTGCCAGGTGTGGATCAACCTGGAGTGCGTCGCGCATCACTTCACTCAGCTCTGCCTCAATCTTGGCCTCGAACAGGCACTGATCTTCTTCTGCTGATGAAATATCAATCTCGTCATAAATATCCACAATCATTTTGAACCCCCTTCAATAGCATCATGTACTTCACGTACCGCTGCGCTTGCTACGTGGTGGACAGCCGTCAGCACCAATACAGAAGCGTCGTGATCCAGCGGCTGGCTGTCCGTGTTCAGGTACGTGCTACCGTACCGCACCACTACCTGACCATCCTTCTTGATGACTGATACGTTCTTAAGCCAGGAGCTAAGTCGCCTCAGTATTTCCTGCTGTGCTTCTTCACCAAAGTCGGCGTCAAGTTCTGCAAGCGATTTAGTCTGCATGGTCGGCCTCCGCATCCAGCATGGCGTTTGCAAGTGCAGTGACAAGCCCTTGCCCGGCCAACAGCAGCGCCTCTATACCGGCTGCCATCTTCACTGCGGCGTCACCGGTCGGGGCGGCCATTTGCCCTTCTGCGTATCGCCGCCCGTGCACCCAGTATTCCAGTAGGAGTGAGTCATCTTCTGCTGGCACCAAGTTGATCTCGATACTCTGCAGTGCTTTCTGCACCCGGCGCATCCACTCCTTCATGGCGTAGGGTTGTTCGGCTTCGTCTGATGATGCGATCTCCATCAGTTCAATCAGTGTTTTCGTCTGCATAATCCGTCTCCAGAATGATTCCGTTGTTGTTTACCATCTTGCGGATGCCGACCGTCTCCGGTTCCAGCACCGCATGGCTTGTATACAGCTGCCCGTCTCGTTCGGCGCTCAGGTAGAACTCCACCAGCGCAGAGTTCCGGGTCATGCGCACCACCTGCATGCCCATCAACTCCGCACCTTGCAACCGCTGCTGCAGGTCTGCCGGGTAGTGCATGTTGGCATCCGCCCATCGCACCAGAGCACCTTCCATCATGGTTGAAGCGTGCAGCTTCTCCGGGTGGAATCCGTATTTGTTCCGGTATTCAGCTACCGCCTGGCGCACGTACCCGATCAGTGGTGCCTCTTTATGAATATGTTCCATCAGTCTTTCCTGTATCGTTTTGCTTCAAACCCTGCCGCTGCCAGCGGCAACCCTTTCGTCCAGTCATAGGGCCGGGTCATAATTTCTGCCAGCCCCTCTGCTGTAAACCTATCAGTGTCAGGCGTCTCCGTCACAAATTCGTCATGCACCCGCATGATGATCTTGTACCCAGCCGCCTCGATGTCCGGCATCCGGTGAAGCAGGATGTCCCTTGCCGTGGCGCTGGTTGTATTTTCAGACAACTTTCCGCCGTATGTTTTTATTCGTTGCCAGCGTTTTGTGTAGCCGTCAACACCCATGAAGCTCAGTGTTCCGTCGTCACTAATCTTGGGGTTTGCATAGACCAGCATGCGCCCTGACGGCAGCCGTATGGTCAGCCACCCAGACCGACGACGGAACACCAGTTTGCCAACCACAAAATCCTGATCCGGTATGTTTGTGGCAGAGCGGAACGCATCCTCTAAATCCTTCCAGAATTGCACTGTCTTTGGGTGGGCCTCGCGCCATTTAGTCTTGAGATATTCGCACGCTGCGTACTCAAACTGCGGCAGGCCGGCGTGGTATTTGTTCTCCACTGCCCAGTCGTACTTCGCCACGCACTCTGCCATCACTCTGTCAGCCGTGCTGTGCACCGACCGGGCCAGCTCGCTGATGTTCAGGTTGTACACGTCCGCGAAGGTCAGAAACGCTGCCACTCCCCCGCCGTACCCCAGACCCAGCTCCATGACCTTGCCAATCTGGCGTTGGTCTTTGGTCACCGACTCAGCTGGCACGTTCATGGCCCTGGCGTATGCCGCAACGTAGTTGTCGAACTTGATCTTGCCGGCGTCGAAGTCGTGGAAGTATTGAATTTTCCAGCTCTCATCAGCCAGCCATATCAGCCCGCGCCCTTCGATGTTTGACAAGTCGGCCTGCACCAACTTACGCCCCGCCGGTGCTGCGATCACGCTGCGCACACAGTTGCCTAGCACTTCCATCACTGAGTCCGGGTGCAGGAACGTAACGATGCCGTCCTTGATGCCCTGCACATCCAACTCTATGGCTGCATCCAGCTCTGCCCCTTCCAGGCCGTGCCACATGGTCGGGCGTTTCAGGTTCTGCGGCTGAAACACCCGGCCTGCATCCCGACCGGTGCGGGACGCCCCGTACATCTGCAGCGTGTTTTTCAACCTGCCTTCGTCGTTGTGCCCTATGATTGTCCGGTACTTGCTGGCCGCGTTCTGCGACGCCTGCAGCCGGTTCTCGATCAGCTCCCGCACAGGTGCCGGCAGGTCTGGCTCCTGCAACCTGCGCTCCAGGGTGGCCGACTGCAGATCAGGCAGGAAAATCCCATGCTCGTCTGCCAGGTACTTGAGCAGTTTGTCGCGCTGCGTGGCCGCCGTCACCGCCCCGTTAGTAGTCTCTGCGGTCAGTCCTTTAAGCCGCTCCCTTTCGATCTCTGCCTCACGCACTGCTGCCTCTGCCAGCTCTACGTCCACCGGGATGCCCCGGTCATTGATCTGCTGGTCTATGCGCCATAGGTGATGCTCCAGTTTTGGGTAGTTCACTTTCGGCATGCGCCGGTAGCACGCCCGCATGGCCACAATATCCATCTCTGCATACTGACAGAACAGTTCCCAGTCTTCTGGGTGGCTCTGTTTCGTGTTGAAAAACCCATCGTTGCGAGGGCTGCAGAACAACCGGATTAGTCGTGCGCCCTCGTCCATCTTGAGCATGTCCTCTGGAAGTCCAAGGGCTTTACCAAGCATGTCCAGGCTGGCCGGCAGGCCGTGGGCAAGGGCCATGGTCATTGTGTCCACGATACGAACGGTGGGCAATTCCGCCAGCCCGTTGGCCTTCATCACCACCCGGTCGAAGCCGCTGTTGTGCATGACCACAGTAACGCTCTCGTCATCCAACGCCTCGCGCAACCGTTTGGGCATACCTTTGTCGCCGTCGTTGGCCCTGTCCCACACCCGCGCCGGCTCGTCATCTATGGCCCAGCTCATCAGGATCACGTTAAACTTCTCGCCCTTCGAGTAGCGGTGAACACCGTGCTTTTTCAGGTTCACATCGCTTCTCGTTTCCGTATCTAGGTACAAAATCACGGTCTAGCTCCTCCAGTTTCCTAAACATCTCACGCATGGCCTTATGCTCATCCCATAGTCTATAGGCTAAGATTGCCTGCTGTAGCGTGATTACCACAAACATCAGTACGCACATTTCTTTTCTCCACCGCCGCGAGGCACAATGCCTTGGCGGCGGCATACACGTAGGGTTTTAGATCGTCCTGCCCAGGCTTTATGGTAAAGCCATGGGCCATCAGGATTTCTCTCATCTCCTCTTTGGTTAGCATGTTGTCTCCTGAATGCCTAGCTCCTGAATGCCTAGCGCGGTTTCCAGCACGGTCACCCACCTATTGAAGTATGCGGCTAGCTGGTCGCTTCGTTCGTGATGACCTCTGTGATACAGGTTGAAGTCCGTCTGGTTCTGTCTTTTATCCGCCAGCAGCATTACCATCACCTCTATGGATGCGGTTCTAAGCAGGTTTCTCAGAGATTTGTGACAGTACCCATCTGTACTTGGCCTGCACAAATAGGCGTTTGCGTAGTCACGATACTCCACTGCCAGCGCAACCACTTCCAGCCAGTCACCAGCGGAAACCTCCCCCCGGTGGGTCAGAACTTGGTACAGGTTATCGTTAAGTTCATCTCCGTCTTGGATCAACGGATGCAAAGCAAACGCCGCCTTCATTTTTGACAGTGACAACGGAGGGAGTGCTTCGTGATTTGCAACCTGCTCAATGATGCCTAGCCCGTCAATGATGTGGTTCATCAGGGGCACCCTGCTCCTTTTCGCCTTCCGCGACCCGTAGTGAGCCTCGATTAACGCTAAAGCCTGGTTCATTGCGCTGTTCATGGTAAATCCTCTCTGCGGTATGGTGGCTCCATTATGGCTCCACTTTTTCCTTTGGTCAATAAAAAAGGCTCAGTCCGTTGAGCCTCTTGGTCAGTCCCAGATGTCTAGCAGCTGCATCAGTAGCCGGGGTGACGGAACCCTGTCTGATACCCTTGCTACCCAACCTACAGCGATGATGTTAGGCGTCTCCAGTATCAGTCTGGCATGGGCCTTGTTGAGTTCATCCACCAGGTTTTCATGCAGCTCGGGCTGGTTGCTCGCATAGGTTTCAACCGCTACGTCTGCCTCGCCGTCGCTGTAGTCGAATACCACCACGGCATCCACGATCCACCGATGCGGGAACAGCGTGATGGCTGACAGGATACGCTGGTCGGCCTGCACCCATCTCCGGTGTCGATGGTGCCACAGTTTATCAAACTCAAAGTTACTGCTGTTGACTATGTACAGATCCGACAGCAGCTTGCTCGCTTTCGCTTGCTTCGCGCTCACCTTGTTTCTCCATGACAATTTTAACAGCCTGCATGCAATAAGCCTCCACCGGTGGGTCGCCTTCCCATATTGAGTCGGCAACCTCCTGGTTGTGGTAGTTAATGGTGAAGCCCACCGCCTCACCGGCTCCCCAGAACCGAACCGCGAACTGCGTCATGGTCTGTCGGTACATCACCACCTGCCCGAAGGCTTCCGTCTCAAGCACCTTGGCGAATGTCATAGGTAAGGCTCCAGGTTTGGTTCAAAATAGTCTGGGCCTTTGGTGATCTTACCGTGGGCATCCTTGAGCAGCTTGCCGTCAACCCGCTTGCTGTCATTGCTGTTGGCAACCTCCTGCAGTGCGCCGGGGTATTGCATCCTGGCGTAGTTGGCCACGCCAACGCAGGTAACAGGTATGTCGCACAGGGCGTCCAGCGCCGGCTTGCGATCCATGTGCCCAATGTTCAGGCTGCCGTGCTTCATTTCGGTTTCCAGGTGGAACAGCAGGTCTACGACTTCATTCCTTGCCACATCCCCATACGCTGAATCCATCTCGATGGACTCCATGAACTCCCGGAACTCTTCAAACATCACGGCAGTCTGCACCGTCAGATCACGGTTGGTGGGTTGCGGTGTGGCATCTGTGAACCACTGGTTAATTTGATTGATCACAGGTCTTTCTCCAAAGTGTTGTAGATCATGCCAGCCAGTATCTGAATCTCCTGCTGGGCGTCTGGGTGCATCCGGTGCTTGATGACACGTCGCCAGGCGTCTTTGCTTCCGGTTACCACAAAAGTGGTAGAAGTGGCGAGCGGCATGCAGAACCTGGCCTGCTCTGTGGCAATGCCCAGGCCGTGCTGCAGGAAGTCATAGACCATCCGGCTTACGCTGTAGGCCATGTACGTCAGGCAGGTTGCCGTGCATCTGCGCACCAAGCCCACCGGTTGGCCAGCGCCCTGCTTCCTGTTGGCCGGTCTTGCGCACCAGACCGCAGGTAGGTGGAACCCTTCGTACTCTATGTACCGGCCCGACGCTTCGCTGTAGACGAACCCTACTGTATGCTTGAACAGTTGTCTGGCTATCACGATGGGGCATGTGATGCGCAGCGTAATGTCGTCTGTGGAATACTTGGCTTCGGTGCCTTCCGTCCAGTTACCGGAGGGCATACCTAATGCTTCCCGCGTTGCGTCAAGATGGGGGATGCGAGACAGTTGATCCTTTATGCCTTCCCTCGTTCGGTCGTCGAAAACTCCAGCATCCAACATGTTTTTCCAACCCCAAATGCTGTGGGTTATTACCAACCCGTTTTCGCCTGATGACAGCTCCAGCCCTGCCATCAGTTCAGGACATCGTAATGGCACTTCCACCATCGCATTTCCACCGAACGCCAACGAAATCCGCACATGACCGAAAGGCGTCCAGTGGGCTGGGTCGGCTGATGCAAGGAAGTTGATCAGCCGTCCGTTCTCAGCATCGGTATACCGTACAGCTTGGCGGTTGAACGAAGCTCTTGCCGCGTCGGCCACCAGGCCGTCACCTACTGACAGCACCCTGGCTACTTGTAAGTCCATGGAAACCTCCCGTAAAACTTTCGGCCCTTGGCAGTTTCATATTCCATCAGGTCGTCTTTGTTTTGGATGTACCCGGTTCGCTTCACCTGGACCGCTTTACCGTCTACCAGGATCAGCAGCTCTGTGTCCACTGGCGGGAGAGCGTCCGGGCTGTTGAATATGTACTCATACGCCATGCTCACGGAACAGTGCCTCCCCCCAAAGAGATGAGTAGGAAGTCTTGTCAAGCACGCTGTCTTCATGCAGCCGGTCTGGGTTTGAGTATTGCCTGGACAGCTTCACAAACTCCAGGATCAGGTATATGTCTGACTCCTCCAGCTCTGTGCCACGAAGCGTGTTGAACATGGCAGCTACCTTGGCACCGGATCGCTCCTCTGTGCCCTGGGTGTCATAATGCGCCCCGCGTTCGGCTTGAAGATCCGCGCAGGTTTGAAGAATTTCAATTGATTTCATGTCAGCTCCTTGGATGGGAACCCCTGATCGCCCAGGCGGGGTTAGTTCCTGCTAGCTCGGCTATGGCCTACGGCTAACCTTATTTTCACGGTGCGCACACGCGAGTTCGTTTGCGGTCACCGGCGTGGCCTTCCGTACATCACTGCATAAGGCTCGGCAGCTGCCCGGTTTGCCTGCCGGGCGCAGGGACTTAACGCACTACTGGATCATCTTGACTCGATCCTTGCTTGGCCGTGTGCGCTTGACCACGCCCGCTATCCTCCTTTACGGGTGCTCACCCTGCGTCTCTGAGAGACCGGAGTGGGTGGAAGGTGGTGGGCCAAGGCGGATTTGAACCGCTCCCTCACTCGATTATGAGTCGAGCGCATTAACCAACTATGCTATTGGCCCTCACTGGTGATGGCCCTGATCTCAAGGCCATCACCAGTGCCCACCAGATATACCGCTGGTGGGGCCGGTCAACACCGAAATGTTAAAGAACAGTTGCATCCAGAGTTCCTGCTGGGTGCCCCAGGGGGTAGCACTTAGGCGTCAGGTCAACCTGCTACCCAGGCGTCCAACCAACGGCGGGAGTTGCCGTGCCTGCCTTGCCTTGCATCAGAAGAAGTCGTCGTTGCCGTCGGCTTCGGATGTCTCAACCGCCTCGAAGTCATCCTCAGAGGCCGCACGGCCACCGGCGAAAGCGTCACCGTCTTTGACGAACTGGACACCCGCGAGCTGGGCGTTGATCCGTTTCCCCCACTGGTTATCCTGCGCCCAGATTTCCACGATCATGTTGACGTAGCAACCACCGTAGATGACGCTCTGGGTTTCCCGGTCAAGACGTTCGTTCTTACCGTTACGGGTGACCACCAGTGCAGGGGGCTGGTTCTGCTTGGCGTTGGCATTCAGTACGATGTTGCCAGCGTAGCCGTCAACGTCTGGCTTCATGTCGCCGTCGTAGTAGCAGAGTTTGTTCTGCTTCTCCAGCCCTTTCAGAGCTGCCTCACCTTTGCCAGGCCACTTCTCGTTGGCGGCGGCCAATGCCGCTGCCAGAATCTTGTTGTGGCTGTCGCTACCGGCCTCGACGATAAGAGCTGCGCTGAATCGCGGCTCGCCTTGTCCTTGAAACGCTTCGGGTTTGTCCAGTTTAGGGAAAGCCAGACGACCGTAGATGTTAATTCGTGCCATTTTCAATTCCTCAATTCACAATTTCAAAGTCAGCACCTGCTGACCAGGGTTTACCCGGCTGGTTTTCAGGAACCATTGACGGCTTGGCCGGGTCACGCACCGTCATCTGGTTTACTTCATTCTCCGCGTCGGCCTTGGACATGCCCTTGACCTCACGGATTGCCTTCACCATCTGTGCTGGTGTCAGCAGCTTTGGTTTAGAGTACCGGCTGGTGCCAAGATCAGCAAACGCTTCCTCAGCAGCATCTTCGTCGCCCCACCTCCGGTTGCCTTGCCGACCTTCAATCAGCTTGTAGCCTTCAACCTGTTTGCCATCCAGCAGATCAGTCATTGCCTTGGCTTCTACTGCGTCTAGGAACCGGCGTACCAACGGAGCCTGCTTTAAGATTTCGCTTATGTCAAAATCCTGCAGCTTATCTGACACAATCACCTCGAAGTCTGCCGGGTCTGCCGCCTCTACCGCGTTGGCAATCATGCCTTCATTCAACCTGCGTAAAGCTGGGCAGTGTGCCGCAGCTCGGCAGAAATGACACCCTTCCTCTGTCGGTTTCAGGTACTTGTCTTGCCACTGCTGCGTCATAGGCTGGGCACTCGCCTGTGCAACCCGGTCTGCGGCCTTGCGGAAAAACGCAACCCAATCGTCCATCTGCTCCCTGTTTTGCGTCCAGCCTTCGGCACTTCCTCCGGCCAGTCGCGGCTGGCTGATGTGCATGGTGACTTGTTCCATGCGGTCTTCCAGCAACTCGATGGTATCCAGCATGCCAATGCCGTACAGCAGCATCTGCGTGTTCTCCACCGGGTCAACGAACCGCCGACCGAACTTGGCGTCGACTATGTGCAGATGCTTGCCGTTCACGATGGCTATGTCCACCGTCCCGAACGCTTCTGCATCCGGTTGGTTTATTGCACGACCGTACAGCACTTTGGTCTCGGTCATCAGGGTGCCGTCAGTTGCCACCAGGCTGCGTGCCTTGTCCAGCACAACCTGTACTGCTTCATGCTGCTCGTCGTTCAGCTCGAACGTGTGCTTCTCCCCTCGCTCTACGATAGTGATCTCGGGCACGTCTGCCGCGTCTATGCCTTGGAGCAAACATTTCTCCATCACAGCATGCAGCGCAGTCCCTTCAAGAGCTGCGAAGGACGCCTTATCAGACGCCCCTACGCTAAGGGGAATCGAGCCAGGGCATACCGTCCACCGGCTCGATGCGCTGGCACTCAGCTTGCTGTGTGCCGGCAGGGCCATTAGATGAAATCCTCATCAGCAGCCTGCAGTTCTTCAATCTGGGCCTGCACCATTTGCATGGCTTCTCCCAGCTGCCCCGGCTTGAGGTCTTTGCCGTTGGCCACGCCGAAGTGTTTCAGGATGGCGACTGCCTGCTCACGTCCGCCGTTGGGCTGGTTGACAAGAGTGGCCATCAGCGGGCGTAGGTCTTTTTCGTAGTTCAGGTTTGCAGATTCGGCTTCGGCTTCGGCTTCGGCTTCGGCTTCGGCTTTATCCGCCTCGATCTCTGCCTTGGTGCGGCGCTTGCGCTTCGGTGCTTCTGCTTCGGCCTTCGTGGCTTCTGCCTTCGCTGTTTCAGTCTTGGCCGCCGGCTCGCCGCCCATCATGCCAGCCACATCGGCCAGGTGTTCAGCCAGTTCGAGTGCGGATTCTGCGGTAAATTTCAATTCGATCATCAGATCTCTCCTGTTGGTAAAAGACAGCGCCACTTTAGCGCCAGTTTGGTGTCATGTCAACACCTAAATAAAGTTAATTAGCCACCGGCCTTCATTATCCTGCTCATAGCCCAGGCGAACCATCGCTGCTTCCACCGTGGATGCAGCACCTCTGGCTCTGCTGTTTGACAGGCTGATGCTCAGTGCCTGCTCCATCACCGTTACGGTATCCCAGCCATCACCAGACTGACCACGCAGCCACTGACGGATTCGCTGTTCCTCTGGCGACAGTCGCACATGCTTGATGTGCTCCCCCGGTGCCAGCATCTCAGCCTCCTGGTACTGCACCCCATGCGTCTCGTACATCACCTTGGCCTGCGCCCACAACTGGGTTACATGCTGCTTGATGTAGGTGGTGTCCACCATAGCCCGGCGCTTGCCCACTACCAGCGGCAGCCACCGGCGGTTGCCTGTCGGGTCTTGCAGAAACCTCGGGTTGTTGCTGGAACCTATCACCAGGAACCGACGTTTGTACTCCGTGAAGTGTTCCTGGTACTTGGGTATCCAGGTTTCTTTCTCCCGGGTCAGCCAGCTTTTGATGTCGTTATCATCCCGGTTGTTGAACCCTCGCAGCTCTCCGGCTTCCACCACCAGTCTGCCCCTCAGTGTCCTTGCCAGATTGTCATCACGAGATGCCAGGTCTACCTCCAAAAAACTCTGCTCAGTCGGCGCGATGTTTTTGATCGCAGTCGATTTGCGTATGCCTTGCGGGCCTATCAGCACCGGCACCATGTCGATTTTCAGTCCTGGTACCAGGCACCTGCCGGCCAGCGCCGTCCACATATACCGCACAACCGCATGGCTATAAGCCGTATCCTCTGCCCCCAACACGTTGGTGGCGAAGTCACTGATCCGATCCGTGCCATCCCAGCGCAGCGAGTTGATCCACTCTTTGGCGGTGTCGGTTGCGTTCTGCTCTGCCACATACAGCACTGCCTCCCGTACCTTCGGCGTGGCCACGTTGGTGATGTTGGCGAACCGGTTAAGTTGCAACTGCACCTCTGTGTAATCCGTCTCCCGGAACGGTCTCAGTTCTGGTGCATTGTTGAATGCCACAAGAACCTGCCCCTGGAACTCGTCCAGTACCAACTTTGTCCTGCATCCAGCCCACTGCAGAGCCTTGATCAAGTTGGCCATGGTCGAAGGCACGATGCCCGACTTGCCTACGTTCTCGAAATCCGGCCGGGTCATCTGCTCCTCTGTGATGCTCTGCACCACAGGGAACTCGTCAGGCACGAAGCCTACAGCCTCGGCAAACTCCTGGAAGTTCTTCTCTCCGTGGCTTGTGTGCATGCACTTGAACGCCCAACGCTCGAACCCTCCCACACCTGGCGGGAACAGCTTAACCGTGGTCGGGTCAGCGTCCGGCTGCCCGCCGGTTGATGTATGCAGGTGCTGCCAAGGGCATATCACAGCCATGGTGCCGTCCCGGTATACCTCCCTCAGCATGCTCTGACGCTGCAGGCACTGAACCATGTCGTCCACTGCGCTGGCATCTGCGTCCTCTGCCTTGCGCTCGGCGGCCCGTGCCGCCACGCCATAGCGGGCTGTGCTGGGGCCGTCCACTCCGTACTCGTCCTGCAGCATCTGCAGCACGGCTTCAAGCTGGTCGGTGGTCAGCAGTGGTACATCTGTCAGGCATGCCGGTGCCCCGTCTGGGTACGTCTGGCGGTTGCCCGTCCTGTGTACGCCGGCCAGCGCCACGAACTGCTTGTCGAACAGGAACTCAACCGCACCGCCACCTGTGTTTACCACCTGCTTGGTGCGCACCCTGCCTTCGGCTTCCAGCCGGTACAGTAGCACCCGGCTGCCCGATCCGTGCCGACGCCTAGCGGGTAGGGTTATGTCCAGCAGATCACAAATCGCATCGTCTATTTCGTCAGCAAAATCCTCGTCGTCTATGTCTATGTCGATGGCCTTGATCGTCCGGCACACCACACCGAATCCAAGGTCCGGGTTGCCTCTCCAGATCGCCCGCTGGCGTTCGTTGCTCTGCAGGGTTGTCCATGCAGGGATGCGAACCACTTCACCACTGGCCGTGACCTGGCTGGGCGTCTTGGCAAATTTCCCTTCACTTTTGTAGCCGCCCGGATCATTCTTTGTCCTGGCCACCGTCAGACCTGGGTGGTTTACGGTAGGCCAAACATCATCAGGGGCTATCTGTGCCAGGGTATCCCAGTCAGTTGGTAGTGCGCCCCAGTTGCTCATGGCTTTGGCTCCGCAGGTAGTCATGGATGGCTTGACGGATCAGCTCTGACAACGTTCGGCCTGTCAGTTTTGACTGCTCGCCCAAAGCCTCAAGCATCTGCGGTGGAAGCATGAAGTTGATACGTTTCATGTTTTCGTTCATGGGTTAATCCTAGTCTGAGTATGTTTGCGGGTGCAGTATGCCCCTGCGTTGTTCTGCCGTCAATCGTACTTCGATCTCCACCACTTCCAGACGATCCTTCTCGTCACTGGGTATCGCTGCCTTCGCTTCGCGCCTACTCTCATAAACCGCCATAAGTCCAGGCTCGAAACTAACTTTCTGCAGGAAGTGCGAGTCCTTGTCGCGCACCGCGTACAGCCTGACTGATTTACTCATATTGGTTTCAACCCCAGCAAAGCCATGGCGTGGGTGCGAGCCGCCTCGGTGCCTGCATTGGTTGCTGGATACACCATGCCGTGTCGTAGGCTATGCTCTAGGCGACGTGCGTTCTCCGGGAACGTTTCTCTTACGCGGGTGTAGCTGGTTATGAGGTCGGGGTGTGTTGGGTCCGCCATTACCACAGGTGTGTCAGGTAGTCTCCGCAGCGCAATGTCCGGTACCGGGTGTCCGTGAATCATCTTGACCGGTGGGGGCACCCACTCCGGGCGTTCGGGGTAGCAGGTTGGCATGTGGTCGCCTTCATACTGCTTGCCGTTGGATAAGTACAGCATGGTTTCGTCTTCGCTGCCGTCGGGACTAACGCTCAGTTTGGTCACTTCGCAATCGTCGCCGTGCACTTTGACCACTCGGCAGTCTCCTAGATGGAAACTCCACACGCTGTCACCTACTTTCTTTCTGCTTAGCATTGATCCGCTCTCCTATCCATCGCATGACTGGCACCGCCATGCTGTTGCCCAAAGCCTTATACCTTGGGGTGTCTGTTGCCGGCTTGCCCTTGAAGGGAATTGCCGTGTAGTTGTCGGGGAAGCCCATCAACCGCTCGCACTCTACCGGTGTCAATCTGCGCACCAGGCTACTGGGGTTTTGCCCATCGGTGGCCACAGCAACCGCGTGTTGACTCGCTGTGTCCATGGTGTACATGGCATCGCTGCCGTCAGATATGCCCAGACCGTTCTGTGATTTGCCCCGGGTTGCGTTTTGCACCACTGCCACTAAATCTGTGTGATCTTTGTAATCGCGGGCCTTCATTGTGCTGGCTGTGTTGTCGTCTGCGTACTCCCCAAAGGCTACAAGTCTAAAGCCTGTGACCTCAGTATTTTCTCCAGCCTTTCCGGCAGGTTTCTCTTGCGCCTTTCGGCTCGGCGCAGAATCCCTTCGCACGCCGTCGAACTCAAAAAGTATTTCGGCTGGGTCGAAGTCTCCAGCACCTGCGACAACAAACACACGTTTGCGTCGTTGGGCCAGTCCGAAGTATTGGGCATCCAGGACTCGCCACGCGATTGCTCTTTGGGGTCCACGCACACAACCAGCGTTCGGCCATTTACCCCTTGGCGGCTGCAGCTCGTCGGGTTCTCCTGCCAATGCCGCCAGAAAATTTCCGAAGGCGTTGCAGCTTGTGTTGAGCACTGCCGGGACGTTTTCCCAGACTGCAATGGCGGGTGGTTTGCCATCCTGTTTTCTCCTGTAGTCAATTTCGTCCAGCAACTGGACATAGGTCAGCGTCAATTGCCCCCGTGGGTCAGCAAGCCCCTTGCGCAAACCCGCAAGGCTGAACGACTGGCAGGGTGTGCCCCCAACCAGCACGTCCGGTGCTTCCACCTCACCCAGCGCCACCGCCACCGGTAGGTCTAGCATGTCTCCTTCGTTGCTTACGGTTGGGTGGTGGTGCGCCAGTACGGCTGCAGGGAACAGTTCGATTTCCGAAAACCACGCCGGTGTCCAGCCCAGCGGCACCCACGCCGCGCTGGCCGCCTCAATGCCGCTGCATACTGATCCAAACCTCATAGCGGCGTGTCCTCGTCAGTGCTTTTCTCTGTTGGTTCGGCCGGGGATGCCTCTATGATTTGCCGCAGCAGTGGCTTCCACTTGCGCCAAAAATTAAGAGACCTACTGCCATCCATTCCTAAGATTAGTGTGTCGTCGAACTCCCACCATTCTTCTATTCTGTGACGCTGGCAGCCGATCTGCATGTATTCCGCTGTGTATGTCACTGGGTACGTGTCGCAGTTGATATTTTTTACTTGCACCCTATTGCCGATGACGCCGTGCAGGTCGGCGCCGTGCAGGTCGGCGTTGCGCAGGTCGGCGTTGCGCAGGTTGGCGGCTCGCAGGTCGGCGTTGCGCAGGTCGGCGCAGTACAGGTCGGCGCTGCGCAGGTTGGCGCAGTGCAGGTCGGCGCCGTGCAGGTCGGCGCCGTGCAGGTCGGCGTTGCGCAGGTCGGCGTCGGTCAGGTCGGCGTCGGTCAGGTCGGCGCCATGCAGGTTGGCGCTGCGCAGGTCGGCGCCGGTCAGGTCGGCGTCGGTCAGGTCGGCGACGCGCATGTCGGCGTCGGTCAGGTCGGCGCCGTGCAGGTTGGCGCCGTGCAGGTTGGCGTTGCGCAGGTTGGCGTTGCGCAGGTTGGCGCCGTGCAGGTCGGCGTCGGTCTGGTCGGCGCAGTACAGGTTGGCGCAGTACAGGTTGGCGCCGTGCAGGTCGGCGCCGTGCAGGTCGGCGCCGGTCAGGTCGGCGTTGCGCAGGTTGGCGGCTCGCAGGTTGGCGCCGCGCAGGTTGGCGCCGTGCAGGTCGGCGCCGTGCAGGTCGGCGCAGTGCAGGTCGGCGCCGTGCAGGTCGGCGCCGTGCAGGTTGGCGCCGTGCAGGTTGGCGTCGGTCAGGTCGGCGTTGCGCAGGTCGGCGTTGCGCAGGTTGGCGTCGGTCAGGTCGGCGTTGCGCAGGTCGGCGTTGCGCAGGTCGGCACGTTCGCCTTCATTACCGTCGGGGGTGCACCATTGCTCGTGTTTGCTTAGTACGTCTTTTATGTCCATTGAATCACCTTGTAGTCAGTCGTTGGCGTGCAGGCATCACGGCAGCATGAACTTCGCATGTTCAATGGCCGCTAGCCTGCCTTCCTCAGTGTAGGGGTACAACATGCCGTGCTTGAGCTGGTGCAGGGCGTTGCGCTGGCTTCTGGATTCCGGCTGCATGTGGTCGGTCACATAGCACATGGCAATGTGCAGGTCGGCCAGCTCCGGGGCTGCCACATAACAGTAACCCCCTTCTGGCAGTTCGGTCAGGGGCCACACTAGCCCTTCTGTTCTCTTTGCTGCATTGGCGGTTGGCCGGCGCTCTAGTGTGGCCAGGTTGCGCTGCCGTGTGACGTGCAACTTAGACCACGCAGCGCAGCTCGGTCCCCAAAAGAATTGGTACGGACCTTCGACTTTGATCCAGTTATGACCGTCGTGAAATTGGGCATCTTCGGGTGCGTTGTTCCAGTTAGCCATGGCAAATTTCCTTGAGTTGGTAGTAGGGCAGGCTGGGGTAACCAAACCACGCGGTCGGGTCGTCCAGCATGACTGCCACACGGCAGTCGGGGGTTTGCTTATCTGTGTATCGCAGTTGCAGGGTGCTGGTGTCCTCAAACTCTACAACGGTGCCCCTGCCGTGTGGCGTGATCACGATATCCCCCCGCCGGTATAGGCCAGGGCGTGCCGCCTGTTCTTTGGCCTTAGCCAGCTCCAGGCTTGCCGCAAACCCTATGACTTCACCGGTTGGGTTGGTTATGTGGTACATGGTTTCATTGATTCGCTTGATCATCGCAGGCTAGCTCCCTGTGGAGTTCGTAAACGGCCATGCGTTGTAGCGTTTCGTTCGCTTTGATAAATTCGCATGGGTCGGTCGCACCGGTCAGGATTTTTAAATCGTCGGCGCATGACGGCAGTGGCACCGCTGGGAACAGCAACATGCCCTTGCGGAAATTCATGGCAATGCGCACTTTCTGTCCGTCGTCGGGGGTGTAGGTCAGATCATAGTGCACACCGCGCACCCCGTAGGCTTGGCGCACTGCGTCCAGGGGCACGCCTTTGGTGGCTGCAGGGATGCAGCCATCGCACAGGCCGAAACCAGTATCCCGGCCGGCCCATTGCCTGCCGTTGGTGGGGTTGCCGCATACGCAGCACGTCAGGGGCTTGATCATGGCAGTTCCCTCAACTGGTCAAGGAATTTGTTCAGGTATTCGGCGCGGGCCTTGTGGTTGTCGCGGTAAAACACTACCGCCTTGCCCTTGCCGTCTATACCGGTGTAAGTAATCAGTACGGGTTGCCCTGTTTTCAGGGTGGCGGTGCAGCCAGGCTGCACCCTGCCGAATGTTTCAGAATGCGCCATTCATGCACTCCTTGTGTATTTCATACGCCAGCATGGCCGCTGTCTTAACGCGGCCATGCTGCGTGTTTGCAGGTGGCCAACTGGACGCCAGATTGTGGATGTGCAAATGCTCTTCATCCAGGGGCGGCAGGGGTGTCGCTTGCGTGCCATTCTGGTACTGCATCACGGTGGTGTAAGTGTAGTTTTCCCAATACTCGCACCGTTGGGCGTCGGGTTCGGCGGCGGCCAGCGCGGCGGCCAGGGTCAAGGTCAACATGCTAGTTTCTCCAGCAGCGGGGCCAGTTGTTCCGCTGTCAGATGCGGGTGGTGTGGATCAATCATTATCCCTTTCGGGTTGCGTTGCAGCGTGCTGGCGAAGTATCGGGACAGCACTGTTTCGCCGATGCTGAACTCGACTAGTGGCTGGTCGAAGTCATTGCGGACTGCGTGGGTGCCGTATACGTCACCGGCTTGCACAATGCGCACTGTGTATGGGCCTATGATCATTGCGCGGTCTCCCTGTACTGTTTGGCTGCGACCTTGGCCACGCAAACCAGATCACTGAACGTGGCTCTTGATCCTTGGCTCTGTTCCAGCAGCCGGTTGTCGTACCGTAGCAGCGCAGTGCCTTGCGGGAACCCTGTCAACCGGTCCCACTGTTCCAGGGGGATGTCGTTGAGGTGCTGGCAGGTGCTGGCCTTGATCCGCTCCAATGGGATCACCCGCGCAACTGATTGCAGGGTGCCCAGCGTCACAAATTGTCCGTAGTAATCCGCGTGGGTGCAAATTCCTGCTAGGTACTCTTGGCGGGTCCAGTGATTTACGTGCATGTGCATCTTGGCGGCTTGCGTGTGCAGTTCTGGGCTTGGTTCCAGCACGTTTAATTTGATGCGTTTGGCGGCTTGCGCGGCTGTGTACCGGCCCTCCGGTTGTCCAGCCTTGGCGTCTTGAGCGTGTGCCCATGCCACAACGGCATGGGCGGTGGCATAGGCGGGTTGGCTGTTGTCGTCCAGGTAGAAAATAATCATGGCAGTTCCTCAAACAGTTCTACAGCAATGCGCACGGCTTCCGGCGTCAGGTCGGCACCTACCGCGTTAAACAATGCGGCCAGTGGTGCGTAGTAGTAGTAAACCAGGTCGATAAAGCCGTCCCATGACAGGTGTGTAGGTGCGCTGTCGCACAGGTGCGCGGCATGCGCTGCGTAGTTGCCTGCATCGATCAACGGCTCGCCGGTGCGCTCGCATAGGTGCGCCGGTTTTACCTCAATATGCTCGCCTGTGGGTGCGTCGTGGTGGAAGCGAAGGACGTGCAGTTCGTCCGTTTCGCGGTTCCAGGTGCAGTACAGTGAATGGTCGCAGTTCAGCGCCAGGGCGTTTTGTAGCGGCGTGGTTTCCGGTGCGCAGTGGGTGTACCCGCTGCGTTTTTGCCACCCCAGATTCGTGCCGCTGATGAACATCGTGGTGAATCCACGGTTATATGCGCGGGCTGCATAATCGGCCAGGTGATCAAGGAAAAACTCATGGTTTTGGGCGTCGTGGTCTTCTACAGCCATGCGGGCCTGTTCGGTGTTCATGTCCACCGGTTGGTGATTGGTTGATCCACATTCATGGCACACGTCACCTTTCGGGATGATGGCGCTGCATTCCGCGCATTGGTCATAGTCTTCAGCCACAAAGTCATATGCGTCTTGCGGGTCGTACTGGAACTTGAACGTGCGCGGCGTCCAGTGACCTGTGGCCTTGGTCAGTTCGGCAAACAGGTTGTGCAGTTCGGCTTTACGCTCCATGAAAACGGGTCGGTTGTAGGGGTCGGCTGCCCACGCCTGCAGGTCTGTGTCAGCCGGTAGTCCCAGCAACTGGGCAGTTGTAGGGTTGGCGCGGCTCAGTGTGGGCAGTGCGTCCAGATGGTTGGCGTTCAGGATGTAGGCTAGTTCGTGTGCGTTCATGGTGTTGTTCCCTTGGCTAGTTCGGGGTGTTGATGTGTGTACGATAGGTGTCTATCGTACACATGTCAATCGTTATTTTGGAAGTTTTTCTGTTACTACTTCGATGCGGTCTGTGTGGTGCCCTTTGGCCTGCAGCCGATCCAGGTGCGCGACGTAGTGGACGTGTGCGCTGTCTGCCTGTTCCTTGGTTGGGTAGGCCGGCAGGTTGGCCGATTCAAACCGTAGGCAAGCCCATAGCGTGTGCAGGTCGGGCAGTTCGTCGGGTGGAAATTCAAACGTCACGGCATACATGGCGGAAGTCCTCAAAGCAAAAATGCGTTCGTGTCTGCTGGTTGCGCAGGCCATGGCCAGTTGTCGGCATGCGTCCAGGGCGTGAACACAAAGCGCGGGCGGCGCTGCCTTGTGCCGTGGTATGGCGTCAAAGTTTCGTGGGGTTCGGGTGGGTCGGCCAATGGCTCGAAACGGAAAACGCCGGCCTTGGTCGGAGTGTAGATGTTGTCTATGCCGTAGCCATAAACGTCCGGTCGTTGCAGATACCACGCTACCACAGGTGTGCACGGGTGCAGTCCTAAAGCTGCAGCGGCCACCAACTGGGCGCGGTACAGCGTGACGGTTGTGCCCTTGCCGTTGGTGCTGGTCATGGGTGCCTTGATTGTGGTGGTGCCTTGGCGCAGTCGGTGGACGTGGCCGGTCACCGGATCAATGGGGCGGTCATTCCACCATTCCACCAGGTCGGCGCTGGGTTGCGGCACGTACTGGTCACCTGTGGCGACATCAAACGGCAGCAGGCCGATACCGGCTAAGGCGTACAGGTCGGGCCAGTTCGGGGTCACATGCGACGCAAACAGGGACGCTAAGGGTGAGCTGTCGTCCCCGTATTGGCGCTGCAGCCGTGGCGGGTAGGGCTGGTCTGGCGGCGTGATCAAGCGGGCAATGATTGAGGTTGTACGGCGAGTCTTGCCGTCATAGCGTGTTTGTTCGGTGGCAATGGGCGCACCGGTGCGCATAAGCGCACCGGAAAACGGATCATATTTCATTGTCGGGGTCTCCATATTCGGATGGAATGGGTTCGTTGCAATGGTCACAATACAGGTCGGGACCTTCCCAGTGGATAAAGACAGCAGCCAGCATCCAAGACGGGTCGGCTTTATCGCGGTGGGTTTCCGTCAGTATGCGGCGGTCGTTGTGGGTTACGCATGCGCGGCATAGCGTGCCTCCATCCAGCATCAGGGCAACCGGTGTGTAGCTAGTTTGTGGGTAAAGTAGGTCGCGGATCATGGTTGGTACTCCGTGAAAACAACAAAGCAATAGGCGGATGGGCCGTCATCGTCGTCGGTGGCCACGTCCAGGTCGGGGAATGGTCGGCGCTTGCCGGCACGCATTTTGATATCACGACGGACAGCGGCCTTCGCAGCTTTCAACCATTGCCCGAACTGCGGGTGGTGATCTTGTGTGCGCTCGTCGTTTCCGGCAATCGCGCCATGGTTCAGTTCGTCCAGTAGCGCGGCTCGCAGTTCGCTTATTGTTGTGCGTCCGTCCACCGGTGTGCTGATGTGTGCTAAATGGTGGCCACCCCAGTAGTCGGGCAGACAGCAATCAGCATAATGTGCTGTTAGTTTCATGGTTCTCCTTTGATGCGCTGGCCACATTGGCCAGCGCGGGTATGCGGTCAGTAGTTGCGGTAAAAGTTGCCGGTTTCTTCGTCGTGCACATAATCTTGTGCCATGTCACGGCCTATGGCGTCTTTGTCCAAATACCATTCCGGTATGTGCTGTGGCAGTTCAGCAATCTCGCACCAAAAGTCATAAAGACTTTCGTGGTATTCGTCTTCGTTTCGCGCATGGCCGGCGTATGCGTCTTGCGCACCCATAATGTCAAATTGACCGGTGGCGTTAAGCCATCCGATAACGACATCAGGATCATCCATCTGGACCAGCTCAAACAAGTCAGCCCATTCACTGGCTGAAAGACACTCTTGCACGAAGTAGTCCGGCGTATCCTCCCAGTCTTGGCACATCAACTCTTCATGGTTTATGTCTGGTAGTTTTTCGTTTAAGTAGTCGGTCGCTGCGTTTAGCAGTTCGTGATGGTCTGCGTAGTCATCCAGGTCGTACCATTGACCAACAAGGTTGCCGGTGTTGTAAGCTGCGTAGCTAGAAATAAATACTTTCATTTTTTGTACTCCGTGGGGTTTTGTAGGAGAGTTTAGGGTAGAGAGGTTTGCGCTAGCCGTCAATAGTTTTTTGCTTAAAATTGTAGTTTTGTAGTGTTTACTCTACCCGTCTAACTGCCAAGGGAAAATTGTGAACATAACTATAAATGGTGTTAATTTTAGCTAAAACCATAGAAATATCCACAATTTTCCCCTGAAGGTAGCACGCTTCTGTTTAGCACTATAAAACTATTGTTTGATGCAAAAACATATAGCAAAAACGGCGTTTTATCGGGACGCCTCCGGTCTTTTTTGTACTGCGGAACAAATCTAGTACAAAAAACTACCCTTATAACTTTTTACACGTTCATTTTTTTCTAGTGTAAAAAACTATCGTCTAAGGGCACGCAAGGTGCCGTTGTTAAAATTAACAATACTGCGTAGCTTTGGCTACGCAGTACACATTGCTAACGGGTTATTACTCTTAACGTGTAGCCGTTTACTGCATCACCCGTGCCGGTGATTGCCCATGATCTGGCAAGACAGATAAAGCCCTGCCTTGTTTGGTGTAGCATACAATCTTGCCCAGTGTGTAACATGATGCGCTTTACCAGTTGCAAGGCTCGCACACTGCTAACATTAGTCAACATGGTGCACTCCCATGATTGTGGCACAATCAGCCATCAGACCGGATACTTCACAACGCCTAAAGTCAGTATCGTCGCCATCAGGGAACTCAAAATGGCTTGTTCCTTGCGCCATGATCCATTTTTCTAGTTGCTCGATTTCAGCGTCATCCAGATTGCTGTAATCACCATAGGCAATGGCGCACAGTAAATGCTTGCCCACATAATGTTCTGAGAAAGTAAACATGGTTTTGTACTCCGTGGTTGATAGTAGGTAAGCGAACTGTAAACAGGCTTGCACATGCTGTCAATAGTTTTTTGCATGATGTGAAAAGATATGTGGGAACCTGCAGGCTTATGCCAGCAGACAGCAGACAGCAGACAGCAGACAGCTATGGCAGACAGCGACCAGCGACCAGCGACCAGCGACCAGCGACCAGCGACCAGCGACCAGCGACCAG
>LFRM01241398.1_pt1 | contig 54221 bp, 55 predicted proteins | sample 618341 | NCBI WGS metagenome assembly LFRM01 (sample SAMN03654438, study PRJNA283298) | anaerobic digester metagenome | isolation source: pool of bioreactors CSTR01a, CSTR02a, and CSTR03a thermophilic anaerobic... | place: Denmark: Kgs. Lyngby | collected 2014-05-21 | reverse complement strand
GCACCTAGAATTACCCGTCACGGAGTATTAGTTGACGTATACGGGGAAGGAGTTCTTCTTATGGGCGAAAGCGGAATAGGAAAGAGTGAAACCGCCCTAGAGCTCATAAAGCGTGGTCATAGATTGGTAGCTGATGATGCAGTTGAAATTAAAAAGGTAGCAGAAAATCGCCTAATTGGCGATTCACCAGAGGTAATACGCCATTTTATGGAGATAAGAGGCATAGGTATAATAGACATAAAAGCTATGTATGGGGTAGGAGCAGTAATAAATACAAAAGCCATTGATATGGTAGTTTACCTGGAATTCTGGGACAGCAATAAAGAATATGATCGTTTGGGGCTAACAGAAGAGTATACGGAAATTCTAGGCGCAAAGCTTCCAAAAGTAATATTACCTGTAAGACCTGGCCGTAATTTAGCTATTATTATAGAAGTTGCAGTTCGTAACTGGAGATTGAAACATATGGGTTATAATGCAGCAAAAGAGCTGGATAATCGCTTAGCTGCAATGATGGCAGCCAATGTGGAAGAAGGATTATAAATAGGGTGGTCTCCAGTCATACTTTTTTCTGACAATCAATATAAATGAAGTAGGAGTTAGTTAAGAAGTATGGAGGGTGGTAGTGTTCCCTATGAAGAAGCGGAAAGTAAAGCCTTTTGCTTTGTCAATACTAGTATTTACCTTGTTGTTTTTGATTCTTTTTCCCCCTTGGTTTAAAGATCGCAGCCAGCGCCCACCAGAAGATCCTTTTCAGGTAGAAAAGCCGAAGTGGACTGGTGTTATCACACTCTGGGATATACCCTATGTGCGGGCTGGAAGAGGTAGTTACTTGAGTTGGTTGAGTAACTACATAGATAGCTTCGAGAAAAGATTTCCAGGTGCATTTATCGATGTAAGATCCATAAGTCCTGAACGTTTAGCAATGTATCTTCACGGAGACACCGGTAGAGATGTTCTACCTGACCTTATTTCTCTGGGAATTTACGAGCAAACTATACCAGAGAATTATCTAGAGGATTTATCTGTCTACCTCTCTGAAGAAGATAAAGGAAGCTTGAGAGACTTGGCATTACAGCGGATACAGTCAGGCGATAAACTAATTGGTTTACCCTGGATGATGGGTTCCTATGGATTGTATATACGTCAAGATGCAATACAAAATGCAGAGCTTGACATCAACCTCGAATCCTTAGATTACAGTGATTTGAACACAATAGTCACCAAAGCTACCCATCAGAAAAAAAACGGTAGACGAAGTATCGATTACTACGGTTTTTGTACATATTCCGGTTTTCACAGCAAGCCGTTGCTAGGTATGATTTATCAAGAAAGTGTCAAAATAATAGATAATGCAGCTTACCAACAGGTACAGCAATGGACAGCTGAGGAACTCCGTATAACGCCGGAGAATCTGATTGACATGCCATATGCCAGCGCATTTCGTTTATTTGGACCGGATAAGCGATCAGCTGTATTATTAGGAGATAGCAAAGTACTCTACGACTTACGAAACCTTGATGAAGCAGGTAAGGGTATAGAGTTTCAACTTTTTCCACTCCCTATGAAAGATGAGCCTGGTTATTACATAGACCAAGTTGCAGCTTATGCATTGATACAACAAAGTGATGAAGATAAGAAAGAGCTTTGTATTTCCTTTTTGAAAGGCTTATTAGAAGAAGAGGTTCAAAGCAGCTTATCAAACATTGGAATGTTTTCTGTAATAGAAGAACTAAGTCTATACAGCGATGATGCCCAGATGAAAGCCTTAGAGGATTCCTTAAACAAAGCAAAATCAGGACCTTTTGGAGCTAATTACGAGTTGGTAGAATATCTATGGAATAACCTTAAAGGTGAAGACTATGAATAATCAAAATAATGGAAATTTATAATAGGAGTTTATTTTTTATGAACTTAGATAAAGCGTACCAAGCATTAAGTGAAATTATGCAAGGGGACCAGCTATTAAGAGAAGAAAGTATGAAAAAGCATACTTCGTTTCGGATTGGTGGCTTGGTTGACCTTATGATTCTACCAAGAGAAGTCGGGCAAATACAAAATGCGATTGATATTCTAGTGGAGAATCAAGTCCCTTTCATGGTAATGGGCAATGGGTCCAATCTTCTAGTCCGAGATAATGGAATTCGCGGGGCAATTATAAAAATTGCAGACACTTTAAGCAATGCCGAGGTAAAGGGAAAAATTATACAAGCCCAGGCTGGTATTTTATTATCCTCCCTATCAAGATTGGCATTAAAATCGAGTTTAACTGGTTTAGAATTTGCCAGCGGCATTCCTGGCACCTTAGGAGGAGCTGTTACTATGAATGCGGGAGCATACGGTGGCGAAATGAAAGATGTCATAAAGGCTGTCTCAATTTTGGATGAATATGGTAAAGTTGAGCTTCTGGATAGTGAACAGTTGGACTTGGGATATCGAACAAGTATTATACAAAACACAAAAAAGATAGTACTAGAAGTTGTCATGGAGCTTAAAAAAGGTGACTACGAAACATCCTATTCACTGATAAAGGACTTAACCAAGAGACGTCAAGAAAAACAACCATTAACTTACCCAAGTGCAGGCAGCGCATTTAAAAGGCCGGTAGGCTATTATGCTGGTAAATTAATTCAAGACTGCGGTTTGAAGGGAATGCGGGTAGGAGATGCACAGATTTCCGAGAAGCATTCCGGCTTTATTATTAATTTAGGAAATGCAACAGCCAATGATGTGATCCAATTGATTGACCAAGTTAAATCCAGGGTAAATGAAATGGAAGGCGTAGATTTGCAACCAGAGGTAAGAATAGTAGGAGAAATGTAATAATTATCAGGAGTGTTTGAATCATTGTATAGCTTAATTGCTGATTATCATACCCATACTCGCTATAGTCATGGCAGAGGGACTATTTTAGAAAATGTAGAGGCCGCAAGGGAAAAAGGCCTTAAGACCATCGCCATTTCCGATCATGGGTTTAATCATATAGCTTTTGGATTATCAGTATCCAACCTAAAAAAAATGAAAAAAGAAATTCAGACGCTGAATCAGCGCTTTTCTGATATCGAGATTTTATTGGGAATTGAAGCCAATATAATTAGTATGGATGGAGAGATTGATATCCCGACCTCGTATATAGACGCCTTTGATATTATTCTCATGGGCTATCATAAGCTTGTAAGACCTGCTGGTTGGAATGATTTTTGGTATCTCTTTGTCAGGAATGGATTGGAAAAGTTTGGTCTAGCAAACAAAGATCAAGTCCGCCAAACGAATACATCTGCAGTTATAAAAGCTATGGAGCGATATCCTATCAGTGTTCTAACACACCCAGGGGCAACTATAGACATTGATACCAGAATTCTTGCTAAGGCTGCAGTTGAACATAATGTTGCTCTGGAGATTAATGCAAGCCATGGATTTATGACTGTGGAATATGTTAGAATAGCTTTAGAGGAAGGAGCACTTTTCTCCATCAATAGCGATGCCCATAGCCCCAGAGATGTTGGGAATTTTAGAAGGGGAATCGAAATTGCTAAGACTGCTGGTGTGCCTTCCCAAAGAATTATTAACACGGAGGAATACGTGAGTCTTAAGTAAGTGAACAAGAGGAGACAAAAATGCGTTTTATTATTGTAACTGGCCTATCAGGGGCTGGAAAAACATTAGCAAGCCACTATCTTGAAGATATGGGCTTTTTCTGTATAGATAACCTTCCACCTAAGCTCATGCCTAAGTTTGCGGAATTGTGCTATCAGTCTGAAGGAAAGATCGATCAAGTAGCTGTTGTAATAGACATAAGGGGAGGCGGCTTTTTCGACGAATTATTTGAGTGTTTAGATATCATGCAAGATTCTGGTTATACTTATGAAATTCTATATCTTGATGCCTCTGATGAGGCTCTGGTACGTCGCTACAAGGAAAGCCGTCGTACTCATCCCATGATGAAGGAAGGTCGGGCAATAGAAGGTATCCAGCTAGAGAGAGCAAGGCTGGAAAAACTACGACAAAGTGCTACTAACATTATTGATACCAGTAATCTTCGACCAAAACAGTTAAAGGAAGTTATTGGCGAGTTGGTCTCCGGTAATGAGATTAGCCAGAAAAAGCTCATTATCTCTGTAATTTCCTTTGGCTTCAAGCATGGAATGCTAATGGATGGTGATATGATCTTTGATGTTCGTTTTCTTCCCAACCCATTTTATATTGAGGAGCTTAAAGAACATACAGGTAAGGAACCAGTTATTAAAGAGTATCTTTTCATGTTCCCAGAAACCCAAATCTTCCTTAGTAAACTCGTTGATATGCTGGAATTTCTCATTCCAAATTATATAAAAGAGGGAAAAAACCAATTGGTTATTGGCATTGGATGCACTGGGGGGGTTCATCGTTCTGTTACCATAGCAGACGCCATTGCAGATAAGCTGAAGGAATTTGGTCATCATGTAACTCAAGAGCATAGAGACATCTATAAAAAAAGGTAATCTACTAGAATGGGGGTATTTGTGTGACATTTTCTTCTAAAGCCAAAAATGAGATGTGCAGGATCAATATGAAAAGATCCTGTTGCAAATTAGCTGAGCTTGCTGCCTTAATCCATACAAGCGGAAGTGTTCAACAAGGCAACGGAAAAAAAGCTAGCTTGAAGCTCACCACTGAAAATGCCTCTATAGCTCGTCGAATTTTCATGTTGATCAAAGACAGCTATCAAATAACACCAGAAGTACTAGTGCGAAGGAATCGACGATTGCGAAAAAACAACAGCTATGTTCTACTTGTACCAGTATCGAAGGTTACCAGTAAAATTTTAGAGGATACTTGTATCAGGATGCGTACTATAGATGACAATATGGAGATTCAATTAGATGGAAATCCACTTCTGATACGTAAAAGATGCTGTAAAAGATCATATCTAAGAGGTGCTTTTCTCGGAGGTGGTTCCGTCAGTGATCCGGAAAAGGCATATCACCTTGAGTTTGTAGCCCATTCTGAAAAATATGGAGAAGCTCTATGTGAATTGATTAATGATTTGGGCTTGCATGCTAAAATGATTGAGCGGAAGAGTAACTTTGTTGTATATCTAAAAGAAGGGGAGCATATTGTAAATCTACTTAGTTTAATAGGCGCTCATACAGCTTTGCTTAACTTTGAGAACATACGGATCTACAAAGATATGCGTAATAATATCAACCGCATTGTTAATTGTGAGACTGCAAATCTTGGGAAAACCATCAATGCTTCCATTCGGCAGATTGAAAACATTGAGTATATCAGGGAAAGAATTGGACTTGCCAATTTATCACCTTCTCTTAGAGAAATTGCTGACCTAAGAATCAAATACCCCGATGCCAGTTTACGAGAATTAGGTGATATGCTCTCACCACAGGTAGGTAAATCTGGAGTGAATCACCGCTTAAGAAAACTAGATAAAATCGCAGAGGATCATCGAAATAACCTGTGAAAAATTAAGCAGGATGTATTTTATAGTAGCAAAACGAAATGGCATGTGATATCATAAAATCAAAGCCATGGATGAATCAGGATAAGGTGGAGGGCGGTTATTATGAGCAATAAATTTGATGAAACCATGAAATTCAACCTAGCAAAGGAAACCTCTAATACCCCGAAGGAAATTTTTACAGAGGTATTTGAGGCTTTAAAGGAGAAGGGATACGATCCCATAAACCAAATGGTAGGGTATTTTATTTCCGGTGACCCCACTTATATCACTAGTCACAAAAACGCAAGGGTCTTAATAAGACGTCTGGAACGAGACGAGCTTCTAGAAGAACTTGTACGTTCCTACATGGAAAACAATGGACTGGATGGATAATCACCAATGGAATATCGCACCTTAGGTAATACGGGAATATCTGTATCCCGCATCTGTTTTGGCGCACTGACCATCGGTCCCCTTCAGAGAAATCTGTCACTAAAAGAAGGTAGCCATGTTCTAAATTACGCCATAGATTGCGGAATTAACTTTGTTGACACTGCTGACTTGTATGAGACCTATCCTTATATTAAGGAAGCCATTAAGCGCAAGCCCGATTTGATAGTATCTACAAAGTCTTACGCTTACGACAATAAAACTGCACAGGAAACCTTAGATCGCGCATTAAAAGGCATCGGTAGAGACTATGTGGATTTTTTTCTCCTACACGAGCAAGAAGGTCCTCTTACCTTAAAAGGACATTATGAGGCTTTGCAGTTTTTTATTCGTCAAAAGGAGAAAGGTATTATCCGAGGGGTGGGTATTTCTACTCATTTTATAGCTGCTGTACGCGCAGCTGCAAAAATAAATGAAATTGATGTTATCCATCCAATTTTAAATTATCAAGGTCTAGGTATCGTAGACGGAACCCGAGAAGAAATGGAGGAAGCCATTTCTCACGCCTGGCACGCCGGGAAGGGAATATATACTATGAAGCCACTTGGAGGTGGGCATCTTCTAAAACAATATGAAGATGCCTTAAATTACATCAAGGGCTTCCCTAATGTTCATTCCATAGCTATAGGCATGCAACGCGAAGAAGAAGTGGATGCTAACATTGAATATTTTGCCAATGGCAGTATTCCTGAAAGCTTAAGTAAAGAGCTGAAGCGATATAAAAGGGAGCTTATTGTGGAGTATTGGTGCCAAGGCTGTAATAGCTGCGTGAAGAGATGCAAGCAGGGAGCTTTGTCCATGATAGATGGAAAAGCACAGGTGGATCACAGCAAATGTGTTCTTTGTGGATACTGTGGCTCTGTATGTAAGGAACTTGCTATAAAAATCATATGATATAAAATAGGGGGCAAATATATTTGAGGATTTTATCCATGGATGTAGGCGACAAAAGAATTGGTATGGCAATCAGCGATGTCATGGGCTGGACAGCCCAGGGGATTTCAACTTTGGAACGTCGCAACAAAAAATATGACCTGGAATTTATTCGAAATGTTATTGAAGAATACCAGCCAGAGCGTATTGTCGTCGGTCTTCCCAAAAATATGAATGGTAGCATAGGTCCCCAAGGTGAAAAGGTTAAAGCCTTTGCTGAAAATCTTAAAGAGCATTTTAAACAGGAGATTCTATTCTGGGACGAACGATTAAGCACTGTATCTGCACATAAGGTTATGATTCAGGGAGATGTCAGCAGAAAGAAGCGAAAAGAACGTGTAGATCAAGTGGCAGCTGTTTTAATATTACAAAACTATTTGGATTATCTTAGCCAAAGATGAGGAGGGTATGCAATGGATGAAGAAATGACCAATATTGTGGAGTTGATAGACGAAAATGATGAACTAATAGCTTTTGAATATCTTATGTCATTGGATTACGACGGCAAGGAATACATTGCTCTTATCCCAATTAATGAGGACTCGGAGTCTACGGAAGACGAAATCGTTATTCTACGTGTAGAACAAGACGAGGAAGGCAATGATTGTTATACTGCCATCGAAGATGAAGAAGAGCTCGAAGATGTTTTCGATGCAGTTAGTCAGGTGTATGAGCAAACCCTGAATTAACTATTGATTCCAGAAAAAAGGTATGTTATACTACTAATCGTGATTACACACCCTGTCATTATAACTCGAGTGCTTAAAGTATATCTTTAGGTGCATCAGTAAACAGGGGAGGAAAAACTCGAGGAGGTGAAAGAAATGGCTGTTGTATCAATGAAGCAGCTACTGGAGGCCGGTGTTCATTTTGGACATCAGACTCGCAGATGGAATCCCAAAATGGCTCCTTATATCTTTACGGACCGAAATGGTATCTACATTATAGATTTACAAAAAACGGTTCGTAAAATGGAAGAAGCCTACAATTTCATTCGTGATCTTGCTATGGATGGTAAAGATGTTCTTTTTGTTGGAACCAAAAAGCAAGCACAGGAGTCAGTTGAAGACGAAGCAAAACGCTGTGAAATGTACTATGTCAACCAAAGATGGTTGGGTGGTATGCTAACCAACTTCAAAACCATTCGTCAACGTATCAATCGATTGAATGAATTGGATGCAATGGAAACCGATGGATCATTTGAGGTGCTTCCCAAAAAAGAAGTTATTAAGCTTCGACTTGAAAGGGAAAAACTTGATAAGAACTTAGGCGGTATCCGTGAAATGAAAAGGCTACCAGGAGCTATATTTATTGTAGATCCCAGAAAAGAACGTATTGCCATTGCAGAAGCAAGAAATTTAGGAATCCCTGTAGTAGCAATTGTCGATACCAACTGTGATCCGGACGAAATAGACTACGTAATCCCTGGAAACGACGATGCGATTCGAGCAGTAAAATTGTTTGCATCAAAAATTGCAGATGCTGTTCTAGAAGGCCGTCAAGGCGAACAAGACAACGATGAAGAATAGTTGAAACAATGGGGGAAGAACTGGGGAGTGAAGCCCCATTCTTCCCTTTTTTAAGAGCTTTAATCGAAGCTAATTCATAATGAAATTTTGATTAGCTAAGGCTAGGAATTAACAAAGGAGGAATAAATATGATTTCTGCATCCAAAGTGAAAGAATTAAGGGAATTGACCGGAGTAGGCATGATGGACTGTAAGCGTGCCTTGCAGGAAACTAACGGTGATATAGAAAAAGCAGTTGAGCTTTTAAGAGAAAAAGGTTTATCCGCTGCTGCTAAAAAAGCAGGCAGAATCGCCGCTGAAGGTATAGTAGAATCCTATATACATATGGGTGGAAAGATCGGAGTTATGGTAGAAGTCAACTGTGAAACTGACTTTGTGGCCAAAACTACAGAATTCAAATCATTTGTAAGGGATATTGCCATGCACGTTGCAGCTTCCAATCCACAATACCTAAGTAAGGACGAAATCCCAGAAGACGTTATTGCAAAGGAAAAAGAAATTCTGAGAGCACAGGCATTGAATGAAGGAAAACCAGAGAAGATCGTGGACAAAATGGTAGAAGGCCGAATAGAAAAGTACTACAAGGAAGCGTGTCTCCTTGAGCAGCCATTTGTCAAAGATACTGATAAAACCATTAACGACCTGGTAAATGAAAAAGTTGCCGAAATTGGTGAGAAAGTTAGTATTCGACGTTTTGTTCGCTACCAGATGGGCGAAGGTTTAGAGAAGAGGCAAGATAATTTTGCCGATGAAGTGATGAGCCAGATGAACGGCTGATAAAAATAAAGAGGGAACACTTACCGTGTTCTCTTTTTTAAAGAAGGAGATTCTCGTATGGATGTAGAAATTAAAAATAAGCCCATCTACAATAGAGTGATACTAAAAATAAGTGGAGAAGCTCTAGCAGGGGAACAAGGACATGGTTTCGATTACACAATTCTTAACCAGATAGCAGACCAGGTTATCGAAATTAATGAACTAGGCGTGCAAGTGGCTATTGTGGTGGGTGGTGGAAACATCTGGAGAGGGCGCAGTGGTGTAGGCATGGATCGTAGCACTGCCGATTACATGGGTATGCTGGCTACAGTAATCAATGCTTTAGCCCTTCAAGATGCCTTGGAAAATAAAGGAATGCAAACTCGGGTCCAATCGGCTATTGAAATGCGCCAAGTAGCAGAGCCTTATATTCGTAGAAGAGCCATTCGTCATTTAGAAAAAAACAGGGTTGTTATCTTTGCAGGAGGAACGGGAAACCCATTCTTTTCTACCGATACTACAGCTGCCCTCCGTGCTGCTGAAATCGAAGCTGAGGTTATTTTACTTGCCAAGAACATCGATGCTGTTTACGATGATGATCCTCGCAAAAATCCGGATGCCAAAAAACTAGATCATATCAGCTACATAGATGTAATCAACCAGGGCCTTGCTGTAATGGATACCACTGCTGTTACCTTATGTATGGAAAATCGTATTCCAATACAGGTATTTGGATTGGAAAACCAGCAAAATATCAAAGTAGCTGTAATGGGAGAAAGAATAGGAACGATTATAAAGGAGGAGTAAAACCATGAAGGAAGTTTATAAGGAAACAACGAACAAAATGGGGAAAACATTACAAGTGTTGAAATCCGACCTTGCTAGCATCAGAGCGGGACGAGCCAACCCTCATCTGTTGGATCGAATCATGATAGACTATTACGGCACTCCTACTCCAATTAACCAAATAGGAAATGTCAGCTCGCCAGAGCCAAGGCTTTTAGTCATTTCGCCTTGGGAGCCGAAACTGATTTCTACAATCGAGAAAGAGATTATGAAATCAGACATTGGTATTACCCCCAATAATGATGGGAAAATTATCCGTCTTGTATTTCCCGAGCTAACCGAGGAAAGACGTAGAGATTTGGTTAAGGTCATTAACAAATATGGAGAAGAATCAAAAATTGCAGTTCGATCCATACGCAGGGAAGCTAATGACTCATTAAAGAAGATGAAGAAGTCCAGTGAAATTACCGAAGATGATCAAAAGAATGGTGAAACTGAAATTCAAAATATAACCGATGATCATATTAAGCTAATTGATGAGCTGGTAAAGGAAAAGGAAAAGGAGATCATGGAAATTTGATCAACCCTGATTTAGTTGGATTGACTCCAAAAGAAGCAAGGCAAGTTCTAGTTCAAGGTTTTCCTGAAATTAAGTATAGATTTAAAACCTATCACTCTCCCAAACTTAGAAATCGAGAGGGAACTTCGAAAGTTGCATATCTTGTCATTCGACAAAAAATCATAGGAGAAAATACTCTGCAATTGATTATTTCTCCTTTCTCCATGGTGAATGAATAAAAAGCAGCGTTCAAGCTGCTTTTTCAAATAATGGTTTTATTGTAAAAAAGGAAGGGCAATATGAATTGGAAATTACCTTTTAGAAAAAGTAAATCCAAAGAGCTTACTCAGGTTGTTAAAGAAAGACCTATCCCAAAGCATATAGCAATAATTATGGATGGAAATGGCAGATGGGCAAAGGCACGACAGCTACCTAGAGCAGCCGGTCATCGTCAAGGTGTTGAAGTCTTACGAGACATTATAAGTACTTGCTCTCAACTTGGCATTGAACATTTAACTCTATTTGCCTTTTCAACTGAAAATTGGAATCGGCCAGAAGCTGAGATTCAGGTTCTTATGTCCCTTATGGTAGAGTTTTTACAAAATGAAATTGCTGAGCTTCATAAAAAGGGCGTTAAGATTTGGATGCTAGGCGAGATTAATGGATTGCCTGAAAACGCTACCAGAGAAATAGAAAATGCTAAAATGATAACAAGGAACAATAAAGGTTTGCAGGTAAATATTGCAATAAATTATGGAAGTCGTGCAGAAATAATGCAAGCTGTCCAAAGCATTGCAAGGGATGTTTCAGAAGGCATAATCTCTCTTGACGATATAAATGAAGATAGTTTTTCTCATTACTTATACACTGATGGTATTCCAGACCCAGACCTATTGATTCGCACCAGTGGTGAATTTAGGATGAGTAATTTTCTGCTTTATCAATCTGCTTATACTGAGCTACTATTCACCGAGAAACAATTGCTCTGGCCTGACTTTAGTAAGAAGAAGCTGCTGGAATGCATTTACGAATTTCAGAATCGTTCCCGAAGATATGGCGGGATTAAAGAGCAGGAAGGGGTTTAGGCATGCTGAGTAAGAGAATCATTTCTGCTGTTTTTGTGCTTGCTTTTCTAGCCCTCATACTTTGGGTAGGGGGATGGCTTTTTAATTTAACTTTGATTGCAGTATCTCTAATTGGAATGTACGAAATATACAGGGCATTTGACCAAAAAGGTATAAAGCCACTATCAATAGCTGGCTATATGGCAATGATATTCTTTTACGTACAACATTTCACTTTTGGGGACAGTTACGATTTTTTTTATATTCTTATTGTAGTAATTTTCTTTCTGTCAATACAGGTATTTTTGCATTCTTCAAAACCTAATGATATAGCCATTACGATATTAGGGTTCTTTTATCCGGGTATCCTTTTAACTGTAGCTGCCTTAATACATGATGCGGCCATAGTCAACTCCAATTATTTATTGATTATGTCATTAACTGCATGCTATTCAACGGATACCTTTGCTTACTTTACAGGGAAGGCTCTGGGAAAACGAAAGCTTTGTCCTGCAATCAGCCCAGCAAAAACTATAGAAGGAAGCATAGGAGGAATGATCGGAAGCATCATTTTAACCTCTGCGCTTGGAATTCTACTAAATTGGGTATACAATATACAAATAGAGTCAGTCCATTTTGTAGCTATTGGTCTCCTAGGTGGGGTATTTTCCCAAATTGGAGACTTGACAGCATCTTCTATCAAACGCTATTGTGGATTGAAAAATTACGGTAATATCATGCCGGGACATGGAGGCATAATGGACAGAATTGACAGCTTACTATTCGTACTGCCCATTGTCTACGTGTATTCCCAGCTGTTTATGATAGGCTAGAAAGGAACACTTTTGTGAAACGTATAGTAATTCTTGGGTCAACTGGTTCTATTGGAACCCAAGCATTGGACATATTAAGTCGATACCCCGAATATAAGTTTATTGCGCTATCTGCAAATGAAAACATTGATTTGCTGGAGAGACAGGCACTAAAATATCGCCCTGATAAAGTCGGGGTAACTAATCCAGAGCAAGCGAAGGTTCTGCGTAATAGGCTACCCAAAGAAATCGAAGTATTGTCAGGTAAGCAGGCTCTAGTTGAGTTAGCTACTTTACAAGAGGCTGATATAATACTGGTTTCAGTAGTGGGTATTTCCGGATTAGAAGCCACTTTGGCTGCATTAAAGTCCGGCAAGGACATTGCATTAGCTAATAAGGAAACCTTGGTAGCCGGTGGAGATCTGGTTATGGAAACAGCCAGGAAATCTGGCAGCAATATTATTCCTGTTGATAGTGAGCATTCTGCTATTTTTCAATGCCTGCAGGGCAGCAAGGAAAATAAAGAGATACAAAAAATTCTTTTGACTGCATCAGGGGGGCCTTTTCGAGGCTATAAACGAGAACAGCTGGAAAAGGTGAGGGTAGAGGATGCATTAAAACATCCTCGTTGGAACATGGGCAAAAAGGTTACTGTAGACAGTGCAACCCTAATGAACAAAGGCTTGGAAGTAATAGAGGCAAAATGGCTTTTTGACATGGACATAAACAAAATTGAAGTTCTCATTCACCCTCAAAGCATTGTTCATTCCATGGTACAATTCATAGATGGGTCTATTCTTGCTCAATTAGGAGCTACAGATATGAGACTTCCTATTTTGTATGCATTCACATGGCCGAATCGGCTGTCTGCCGACTTACCAACTGTGGATTTTCCAACATTAGGAAAGCTTAGCTTTGAAGAACCTGATACAAAGTCTTTTCCCAGTCTCCAATTGGCTTATGAAGCATTGCGAATTAACGGCACTATGCCAGCTGTATTGAATGCAGCCAATGAAGTAGCTGTCGAGGGGTTCCTGAAATCCTCACTGAGCTTTACCAGCATACCACGAATAGTGGAGAAGGCTATGGCTCACCATATAGCCATAAGTAAACCAACATTGGAAGATATTTTACTAGCAGACAAGGAAACAAGGGATAGATTAAAAAAGGATGATAAATTATGACAACTGTTTTAATAGCTATACTTTTTTTTAGTGTTATCATCATGATACACGAATTAGGACATTTTCTGGTAGCCAAAGCAACTGGAATCTATGCAGAAGAGTTTTCCCTTGGCATGGGACCACGACTTTTAAAATTTTCTGGCAAGGAAACTGAATTTTCCTTACGTTTGCTTCCAATTGGCGGTTATGTGCGTTTTTTAGGAGAAGATGAAGACAGTAACGACCCCAGAGCCTTTAACAACGCAAAGGTATGGAAGCGGTTTTTGGTAGTAGTTTCAGGTCCTGTAATGAACCTGCTTCTAGCAGTATTGCTTTTTTGCATAGCCTTTCTTTCCTTCGGTGTTTACGAGGCAGATTTGCCTATCATCCAAGATGTGATAGCAGATTATCCCGCCGCGCAAGCTGGCTTGCAGGCAGGAGACCGCATCATTGGAATTGGTGATATTGATGTAACTAATTTGGAAGATTCTGAAGCCGTAGAAAGTATCCGCAACTTTATTGGAGATAATGGTCCAAAACCTTTCACGATAACAGTTCAAAGGGATAATGAATCTTTCAGCTATGATGTGATACCCAGCTTGGATGAAGAGAATAATCGATGGCAGCTTGGATTTTACTTTCAACAGAGGATACGCAAAGTTAACTTCAGTGAAGCTATTGCTATGTCATTTACTCAAACCTTCCGCATCATTGGAATGATGTTCGTCATACTAAAGGATCTTATATTTGCAGGACAGGGCTTAGGCGATGTTATGGGACCTGTAGGTATAGTTACCGAAATAGGGAAGGCAGCTCAAGCAGGCATTCAACAATTGCTGAATCTTGGTATTATAATTACAGTAAATCTGGGAATTATTAATTTGATTCCATTTCCTGCCTTGGATGGAGGGCGGATAATCCTTCTTATTATTGAAGGGGTGAGGGGAAAACCCTTAGACAGAAACAAAGAAGGCATTTTCAATTTAATAGGGTTTGCTTTGCTTATGATCCTAATGATAGTAGTAACTTACAAGGACATTCTGAAGATATAACAAAATATATAGTAAGTATTGTATATCAGGAGTGAAAAGATGGAAGTCTCGATTATTATACCAGCCTTCAACGAAGAAAAAAACATTTCACGTGTCTTAGAACCACTAAGCACTATTAGGGAGCCTTATGAAATTTTGGTTGTTAATGATGGTTCCACAGACAGAACCTCGGATATAGTATACTCTTTCGGAATGCAGGTGTTGGATCTACCTAAAAACATGGGTAAAAGCTATGCCATGAAGGCTGGGCTAAATAATACATCAGGAGAAGCTATTCTTTATTTAGACGCCGATCTAATTGGTTTGAGACCGCAGCATATTCAATGGTTGATTTCACCTGTCAAAGAAGACCTTGCTGATATGACATTAGGTGTTTTTTGTTCTGGAAGAGGAATAACAGATCTAGCACAAAAGCTCACACCATTTCTATCCGGTCAAAGGGTAGTCAGGAGAGAGAGTTTGTTCTGTCTTAGGGAACAAGATTGGGAATCTGGTTTTGGCATAGAGGTGGCTTTGACTCGCTATGCAAAAGAGCATCACTTGCGCATCCTAGAAATTCCTTTGGAAAATGTTTCACAAACCATGAAGGAAGAAAAATTGGGTTTGGCAAAAGGGATGGAAGCTCGGCTGAAAATGTATTGGGAGATTGCTAGGGCATTAAATAGAAAATGATACAGATACGTGATGTGAAATACGAGTTACAGAACGCATATATGGGCAGATAACTCCGTCTGCCGAAGAGATAAGAGTTATGGATTTACTAATAGCGATATACACTATTGAGAGATATTTAGATAGCATAGATTAGCGATGAGCGGTACATATTAGGGGGATTTTAATGACAATGGGGAATACTACCGCAGGAAATCAAATGTGGTTGGATCAAGTTTATGAAGAGCTGAACCTAAGAGAATTCAAGTTAGAAATTGAAAAAACATTGGTATATAAAAAAAGTGGAACATGGGAGATATATTTGAAAGCTTCAAAATATATACCTTACGAAAAAATTATAGTATTGGAAAACAAGCTTCAGGAGAATTTCTTTGATATTAGTCATATTAGAATACGAATTATTTGTTCAAAAAGTCTTGATGAAATAACTCAACATTTTCATAGGATTTGGCCTGATATTCAGGAATATTTAAAAAAAGACAAACCATCAATTACCTGGCTTCGAGATTGTTCATATCGCCTAGAATCTAATGTTTTGCATATAAGCACCAGCCAAGCTAAGGTGGATATTCTTAACCAAATGGATGTTCCTCAATGGATTGAGGAATGGCTTCAAATTAGCTTTCAACAAAGTATTAAAGTAATTCTGTCAAAGGCTCAAGTAAGTTCTGAACTTAGCCAGGAAGATTATTTCGAGGAAAGAGACAAAGAAGAACAAGAACTCATCCGTAAAGCCACTGAAAATATTCCTGCTTTAAGGGATTCAAATGGGGAAATGAAAAGTGGTACTGTCTTACTGGGCAGATTAGTTAAGGAGGAACCAGTACCAATTGTCAGCTTAAAAGAGGACAGTGGAAGGATTACAGTTGAGGGTTGTGTTTTCGACATGGAAAGCAGAGAGCTGAGGGGTGGAAAACATCTTGTAACAGTGGATGTGACAGACTACACAAGCTCCATCACAATAAAAATGTTCCTGGAGCCAGATAAGGCCAAGGGATTATTAACTAACCTGAAAAAAGGAAACTGGTATCGAATTAAGGGTGACTGCCAATACGACAAATATCAAAAAGAGATAGTTTTAATTGCCAATGATATCATTAGTGCAGCTTCGCGCACCAGATTGGACGAGGCACCGAATAAGCGGGTAGAATTGCATCTACATACACAGATGAGCTCCATGGATGGGTTATCATCTGCAAAAGATTTGGTTCAACGTGCTGCTTTATGGGGTCACTCTGCCATAGCAATTACAGATCACGGAGTAGTACAATCCTTTCCTGAAGCATATGCAACAGGACAAAAGAACGATGTGAAAATTCTTTTGGGAGTAGAAGCTTATTTAATCAATGACAGCCAACCTATAGTCCAAAATAGTAGGCCAGATGATTTTGATAAGACCTATGTTGTACTTGACATTGAAACCACAGGCTTGGATTCAGTAAAAAATGAAATAATAGAAATAGGAGCCGTAAAAATAAAAGGGCGAGAAGTAATAGATTCCTTCCAATCTTTTGTTAAACCAGAGAGACCAGTTCCTGTCAATATTACAGAACTCACTGGGATCAATCAGGATATGGTATCGGACGCTCCTTCTATTCAAACCGTTCTACCTGATTTTTTAGCCTTTTGTGGTGATGCTGTGCTTGTTGCTCATAATGCACCCTTTGATTTGGGCTTTATAAGAGAAAAAGCAAGGCATTTAGGTTTAAAAATAAACCAACCTATAGTAGATACTTTGTCTCTGTCTAGAGAATTATTAAGTGGGTTAAAACGATTCAAATTAAACCTCGTAGCAGCGCATTTAGGCATTCAATTAAAAAATCATCATAGAGCAAATGATGACGCTGAAGCTACAGGCGGTATTATGCTTAAGTTGTTTGAAATGCTAGAAGAACATGGTGCAAGCAACCTGAATGAAATTAACGAAATGTTTATAAAAAGGTCTAATCTTAACGGGTTGCAAAGTTTTCATGCGGTTATATTAGTTAAAAATTATATAGGTCTTAAGAACCTGTATAGATTGATTTCAAAGTCCCACTTAGATTACTTCTATAGAAAACCTAGAGTTCCGAAGAGCCTGCTTGCTCAACATAGAGAAGGTTTAATTATCAGCTCTGGATGTGAGGCTGGTGAATTATTTCAAGGAATACTTAATAACAAGATAGACGATGAAATCAGTGAAATAGTTGACTTCTATGATTATTTAGAAATTCAACCCATTGCTAATAATCAATTTCTGATTCGCGAAGGTAAAGTAGCAGATGAAGAAGGCTTAAAGCAGATTAATATGAAGATTGTTTCATTGGGTGTAGAACATAGAAAGAAGGTTGTAGCTACTGGTGACGTACATTTCCTAGATCCGCAGGACGAATATTTCCGACGCATCCTCATGGCAGGTCAAAAATTTGAAGATGCTGATAATCAAGCACCTCTGTATTTTAAAACAACAGCTGAGATGCTGGATGAGTTTTCCTACTTGGGAGAGGAAGAAGCATATCGAGTAGTAATAGAGACGCCCCGCAGTATAGCTGATGAAATAGAGGATCTTAAGCCGATACCAGACCAGCTGGTTCCACCTGAAATACCTGGAGCGGAGGATGAAATCAGCAACATGTCCATTGAAACCGCTGAATCAATGTATGGAAGCCCTTTACCGGACATAGTTCAAAAGCGACTGGATAAGGAATTGAAATCTATTATTGGAAATGGCTATGCAGTTCTATATCTAATTGCTCAAAAGCTGGTAAAAAAGTCTAATAGCGACGGCTACTTAGTAGGTTCGAGAGGATCGGTAGGTTCCTCTTTTGTTGCTACATTAACTGGTATTACTGAGGTAAATCCACTTCCACCTCATTATATTTGCCCGAATTGCAAGCATTCTGATTTTAATATAGATGCTGAGCAATTTGGATGTGGTGCCGATTTGCCTGAAAAAATCTGTCCTAATTGCCGACACCCATATGATAAGGATGGATTCGATATACCCTTTGAAGTATTTTTAGGATTTAAGGGAGATAAAGTTCCTGATATAGACTTGAACTTTTCAGGTGAGTATCAATCAGCTGCCCATAAATATACTGAGGAATTGTTTGGAGAAGGCTACGTTTTCCGAGCAGGCACTATTGGCACCATTGCAGAAAAGACCGCTTTTGGATTTGTTAAGAAGTATCTTGAAAGTAAAGAAATGGAGACTACCAATTCAGAGATTAAACGTCTGGTAGCCGGCTGTACTGGAGTAAAGCGAACCACCGGGCAGCATCCGGGTGGAATTCTGGTAGTGCCTAAAAGTAGAGATATCTATGAGTTTTCTCCCATCCAACATCCTGCTGACGATAAAAAATCGGGAATCATTACCTCTCATTTTGACTTCCATGCCATACATGACACCTTAGTCAAGCTGGATATTCTAGGTCATGATGATCCTACTGTAATTCGAATGTTGGAAGACATTACCGGGGTGGATGCGAAAACCATTGTATTAGGTGAAGAGACTACTATGAAGTTGTTTTCCGGAACAGAACCCTTGAAGGTTTCACCTGATAAGATTAATAGTCCTGTGGGAACCTTTGGTGTTCCAGAATTCGGAACTCAATTCGTGCGACAGATGCTGGTGGACACAAAGCCCACTACCTTTGCAGAATTAATTCGTATAAGCGGTTTGTCCCATGGTACCGATGTGTGGTTGAATAATGCACAAGAACTGATTCGAAACGATGTAGCTACCCTGCCAGAGGTTATCTGTACCCGTGACGATATTATGATATATCTTATAAGTCGTGGATTGGAACCGACTATGGCATTTAAGATTATGGAGAGCGTACGTAAGGGTAAGGGACTGACTCCTGAAATGGAAGAAGCTATGGAGAAAAACTCTATTCCAGATTGGTATGTAGATTCATGTAAGAAAATCAAATACATGTTCCCCAAAGCTCATGCGGCTGCATATGTTATTATGGCATTCCGCATTGCTTGGTTCAAGGTTTACTATCCAGAGTCTTTTTATGCAACATATTTTACAGTACGTGCTGATGACTTTGATGCAGCATTGATCATGAAAGGTTCAGAATTTGTCCGAGAAACTATAAAAACCTTTACAGCCAAAGGGAATGATTTAACTACCAAAGAGAAAAGTGTACTAACGATACTTGAGGTTGCCCTGGAGATGTATATGAGAAATATAAAGTTTGTACCTATTGATTTGTATAAATCTGATTCCTATAAGTTTGTTATCACCGAGGAAGGCATACGACCGCCGTTAAATGCTTTGCAGGGAGTAGGGGTTAATGCTGCTAGGAGTATAGCAAACGAGAGAGAACTAGGGGAGTTTCTTTCCATAGAAGACATGCGGGCACGAACCCGGGTGACTAAAACAGTCATTGAAGCCTTACAGGAGCAAGGTGTCTTGGATAATTTGCCGGAGACCAGTCAACTTTCCTTATTCAGCTTTGGGTTTCCATAATCTTGATGATACAAAAGAATTCCCTTGCATTTCCTTTAATCTGATGATATACTTTTAATGGTATGAATTGATGGAAGGTATCTAGAGTGGGTCACGCCCACTCTTTCATGTTATTTCCCACTATTTTTCAAAACCACTAAAATGTCCATAGTGGCTGTAAGGATAAATAAGGGCAAACAACGAAACAATGATATATATAGACAAACTTGCTATTATTTTGGAGGGAATGAATTGCCAAAAATAAAAACTGAGCAAATTATAGAAGAAATGCTGCAGCCTATATTGGAAAAACAAAATTACGAATTGGTAGATATCGAATATAAAAAAGAAGGAAGCCATTGGTATTTACGAATTTACATAGATAAGGAAGGCGGCATCACTGTAGATGACTGTCAAGCCGTCAGCGAACAGGTAAGCACATGGCTGGATGAGAAGGATCCCATACCTAACAGCTATATTCTAGAGGTTTCATCTCCAGGGTTGGATCGCATACTTAAAAAGCCTTCTGACTTTGAACGATATAAGGGATCCAAAGTAGATGTTTTATTATACAAGTCAATAAAAGGTAAGAAAAAGTTTACTGGTGAATTGATTGGATGGGAAAAGGAACAACTACTTATTAAAGAGGAAAAGGATGAGAATTTATCCTTTTCACGTAATAATGTTGCTGCAGTTAGACTAGCAGTTGAATTTTAAGACATATCAAGGAGGAATTATTATCATGTCTGGCGAGCTTATAGCAGCAATAGATGACATATGCAGAGAAAAAGGTATCGATAGAGAGGTTTTACTAGAAGCCATCGAAGCGGCATTGGTTTCTGCATACAAGAAAAATTTTGGTTCAGCACCTAATGTAAAGGTGACATTGAATCGTGAAGATGGTTTGGTTCAGGTATTTTCCCAAAGAACTGTAGTTGAAGATGTTGAGGACGAGTTAATGGAAATCAGCTTATCAGAGGCTGAGGAGTTAAGTCCAGGAATCCAAGTAGATGATGTTTTGGATATAGAGGTAACACCGGCTGATTTTGGCAGAATTGCGGCACAAAATGCAAAGCAGGTTGTGGTACAACGCATTCGCGAGGCTGAACGGGGTCTTATATATGATAGATATATTGAAAGAGAAAATGAAATAGTTACTGGTTTAGTTCAACGTGTTGAACCGCGTAATGTTTTTGTCGACCTAGATAAAACCGAGGCTGTATTGCCTCCTGGTGAACAAATGCCTGGAGAAAGATATCAGGTAAATGATCGCCTTAAGGTTTATATAACTGAAGTAAAGAAAACAAACAAGGGACCGCAAATTACTGTTTCCCGAACCCATCCCGGTTTGGTAAAACGTTTGTTTGAGTTTGAAGTTCCGGAAATTATCCGTGGGGAAGTAGTAATTAAAAATATTTCTCGGGAAGCTGGATCTAGAACAAAAATATCCGTTTATTCTGAAGAGAGGGAAATCGACCCTGTAGGCTCATGTGTTGGACATAGAGGCACCCGGGTACAGCGTATTGTAGAAGAGCTTAGAGGAGAGAAAATAGATATTATCAAATGGAGTGGAGATCCTGTCGATTATATCGCAAGTGCCTTAAGCCCAGCTAGGGTACTTACTGTACTTCCAAAATCTGATGATAAATCAGCTATGGTAATCGTGCCAGACAATCAACTATCACTTGCCATTGGAAAAGAAGGTCAGAATGCAAGGCTAGCTGCTAAACTAACTGGTTGGAAAATCGATATCAAAAGCCAGACTCAAGCGCATCTCATGCATAATGATGATGGGATGAATACGGAACAAGACGATGGTGATGCTTTTTGAAAAAAAGAAAGATTCCGATGAGGATGTGTTTAGGCTGTCGTGAAATGAAAGCTAAAAAAGAGCTCATCCGAGTTGCTAAAAGTCCAGAAGGAGAAATAAATATAGATTTAAAAGGAAAAGCTCCTGGTAGGGGTGCTTATCTATGTAAAGATAATCATTGTGTAGATATGGCGGCCAAAAATAGAGCTTTGGAAAAAACATTTTCTAGTAAAATAGAGCAAGAAGTATATGAGAAACTAAAAGCACAGTTGAATGAGGGTGAAGTTAATTAACGATAAGTTCTTATCTCTTTTAGGTTTATGTCAAAAGGCAGGAAAGATGATTTCCGGCAGCATGCAATGTGAAAGCGCTATTCGTTCTAGCAAGGCTTCCTTGGTTATTATCAGTGAGGAAGCTTCAGAAGCTACAAAAGATGAGTTTACTCATTTATGTATCAGTCGAGATATTCCGTATATAATAACAGGCGGTAAAGACCAACTGGGAGGCGCAATAGGAAAGTACAGCAGAACCTTATTGGCAGTATCAGATTCTATATTTAAGGAAATGCTGTTGAAAGAATATAAAGAAATCCAGCACGGGGGTGATAGATAATGGCAAAAATAAGATTATATGAAACAACGAAGGAAATTAATAAGAATATGAAGGGGCTGTCCGGTAAATTGGATAACTTAAAATCCGATATGGATCAATACTTCCAATTACTGAATGTAGCTAAGTCAAAAGCAGAGCAGAAAGCCCGTGAGCTGGAAGAAAAAAGAAAACAAGAAGAGATGATTGCTGAAGTCAAGCGTAAAGAAGAAGAATCTCGCTTGGACTCTGAAAGGCAAGAAAATCAGCAACAGCAAGAACAAGAACAGCTTAAAAAAGCACAGTGGGAAAAGGAAGAAATAGAAAGACAGCTTAAGGAACAGCAGGATAAGGAACATCGTGAAATAGAACTTAAAAAGATAGAACAAGAGAAAAAGGAACTGCTGGAAAAGGAACGACTGGATAAGTTAAAGAAAGCAGAAATAAAACAGACTGAGCCGGCAAGTGAGATAAAACCAGCCGATAAAAGGCCTACAACTCCTCTCCAAGGGGCTCAAAGACCTAATCAAGTTCAAGGGGCTCAAAGACCTAATCAAGCTCAAGGGGCTCAAAGACCTAATCAAGCTCAAGGGGCTCAAAGACCTAATCAAGTTCAAGGAGCTCAAAGACCTAATCAAGCTCAAGGGGCTCAAAGACCTAATCAAGCTCAAGGAGCTCAAAGGCCTAATCAAAATCAAGGGGCTCAAAGGCCTAATCAAGCTCAAGGAACCCAAAGACCTACTCAAAATCAAGGTGCTCCATCAAATACAGGGAGAAACCAGATACCAAGCGGACAATCTGTTGACAGAAAGCCCTATGGTGGTAATAGGCAACAAGGCCAGCGAGGAGATATTGTTGATAAATTCATGTCTCAACCGCCTGTAGCGATCGATAAAGACAAGGTGGAACCTAGTAAGGGTTCTGCTCCGCGATATGGCGATACGAATCGAGATAAAAATCGAAAAAGTAAAAAGGATCATTGGCAGGATAGCAATATAAACGCACTTAATAAAAAGTCAAGAAGACCAAGGAAGGATAAGAAAGCGAAACCAGCTACTCCTCCTCCTGAAAGGAAAAAAGCTATAACTATGGGTGATTTTATAACTGTTAAGGAACTATCTGAAAGAATCGGTATTCAAGTATCCGAAATCATAAAGAAATTGTTAGGACTTGGAGTTCTCGCCACAATCAATCAGGAATTAGATTATGATATAGCTAATTTAATTGCTTCAGAATTTGATATTGAGCTAGAACGGAAATCGGTTAAATCCTTTGAAAAACAATTGGAAGACGTTAATACTGAAGATGCTGAGAAGGATTTAGTGGAAAGACCTCCAGTAGTAACGGTAATGGGTCACGTAGATCATGGTAAAACATCATTGCTAGATGCCATTCGAAATGCTAATGTTACTGGTGTAGAAGCTGGGGGTATCACTCAGCATATTGGTGCCTATACAGTCAATGTTAATGATAGAAGTATAACCTTCCTAGACACTCCTGGTCATGAAGCCTTTACCTCTATGCGGGCAAGGGGAGCACAAGTCACTGATATCGCTATCTTGGTTGTTGCAGCCGATGATGGAATAATGCCTCAGACCATAGAGGCTATAAACCATGCAAAAGCTGCTGAAGTACCGATTATTATTGCCATCAACAAAATGGATAAACCTACCGCTAACCCTGAAAGAATAAAACAGGAGTTAACGGAGCATGGTTTAGTAGTAGAAGAATGGGGTGGCGATACCATAGCTGTACCAGTATCAGCATTGAAAAAAGAGGGTATCGAAGATATCCTGGAAATGATACTACTGGTAGCAGAAGTACAGGATTTGAAAGCTAACCCCAGCCGATTTGCAAAAGGTACAATTATAGAAGCGGAGCTGGACAAGGGACGTGGGCCTGTAGCAACCATTCTAGTTCAAAATGGTACACTTCGAATCGGAGATTCGATAGTTGCTGGTACCACATATGGCAGAGTTAGGGCCATGATAGATGACAAGGGTAGAAGAATCAAAGAAGCAGGTCCTTCTATTCCAGTAGAGGTATTGGGATTGAACGAGGTGCCCGATGCAGGTGATGTCATGTATGCTGTAGAAGACGATAAACTGGCAAAACAGGTCAGTGAAGAGCGTAGAGATAAGTTTAAGGCACAGCAAGTTAACGTAACGTCAAGAACCTCTCTTGATGAGTTGTTCAGTCAGTTGAAAGAGGGAGAAGTAAAGGATCTTAACATTATTATTAAAGCAGACGTGCAAGGATCCGTTGAAGCAGTAAGGCAGGCTTTGGAAAAGCTTTCCAGTGATCAAGTGCATGTAAGAAGCATCCATGGTGGTGTAGGAGCTATTACGGAATCTGATGTATTGCTTGCATCGGCTTCTAATGCCATTATAACGGGCTTTAATGTAAGACCATCTGTCAATGCGGTAGAACTGGCAGAGAGAGAAGAAATTGATATTCGAACCTATCGTGTAATCTATAACGCCATCGAGGATATAGAAGCAGCTATGAAAGGCCTATTGGATCCTGAATTCAAGGAAGTTGTTATCGGTCATGCTTCTGTAAGAACTACATTTAAAGTATCTGGAATTGGAACAATTGCAGGTTCTTATGTAACTGATGGTAAGATAACCAGAAGTGCCGGAGCACGTGTTGTCCGTGACGGTATTGTAATACATGAAGGAAAAATAGATTCATTAAAGCGCTTCAAGGACGATGTGCGTGAAGTTGCCTCCAACTACGAATGTGGTATTGGATTGGAAAACTTCAATGACATTAAGGAAGAAGACGTTATAGAAGCCTTTGTAATGGAAGAAATTAAAAGATAAAAGAGAGGTTGATAGATTATGGCAAAATACCGTATCAGCCGGATTTCGGAAGAAATTCGTAGGGAAATTAGTGATATTATTCGCAGCTCAGTAAAAGACCCTCGAATTTCCCAAGTGACCTCCGTTGTTAGAGCAGATGTAGCTGGGGATTTGCGTTATGCCAAAATCTATATTAGTGTATTAGGCAGCGATGAAGATAGAGAGGCTACTTTGGAAGGACTTAAACAAGCAGCAGGCTTTATCCGAAGAGAGCTGGGAAGCCGATTAGATATACGCTATACTCCAGAGCTTCAATTTATTTCTGATAATTCCATTGAGTATAGCGTAGAGATTAATAAAAAGTTAAGCGAGTTGAATATCAGGCAGGAGGATGATGATGTCAATTGAGTCTATCCTGCCCATAATTCGCCAAGCAAAGCAGATTGCACTTTTCACTCATATTCAACCAGATGGCGATGCCATTGGCTCTTGCCTAGCATTAGCTAATGCTTTGAGTGATTTGGGTAAATCTGTTGACTTGTATTGTCAGGATGAAGTACCAGCTACATTGCATTTTTTGCTGGGAACAGAGCAATTCCAAGATAATTTTGATAGGGCAAAGCATTACGATCTAAGCATAGCTATAGATTGCAGTGATGAAAAGCGTATGGGCATATTTAGTGATGAATACCTAGCTGGTGCTCACACCATGAATATTGATCATCATATTAGCAATACCTTGTACGCTAATACTAATCTGGTGGATCCTAAAGCAGCAGCTACAGGAGAAATCATTTATATACTGTTAAGGGCTTTAACAGATAAACTAGGCAAGGATACTGTAAAGGCACTTTACACTGCAATTTCTACAGATACTGGTGGATTCCGATATCGAAACACCACTGCCCAGTCCTATCGTATTGCTGCAGACTTAATTGAATATGGAATTGATGTAGAGCAAATTACTACTCAACTTTATAAAACCAACCGCTTGGAACGTGTTCACTTATTGGTTAGAGCGTTAAATTCTCTAACCCTTTACGATAATAATAGAATAGCCATAATTACCATAACACAAGATGATCTCCTTGCAACAGGTGCTACAGAATCAGAAATAGAGAACATGGTCAACTACGCAAAGGATATAATTGGTGTTGAACTTGGGATTTTAATAAAGGAAATGACTGATGGCACTGTTAGGAGCAGCTTTCGCTCCAGGGGCGAAATCGATGTGAGTAAGCTGGCAGGACAGTTTAACGGCGGTGGACATAAGGCAGCTGCCGGTGCTAGTCTGAATATGAATGTCGAACAAGCTAAAGCCAACATAATAGAGCAAGCACGAATAGCCTTGGAGGAATATAATTGACAGGTGTAATGAACGTTTTAAAGCCTCCTGGGATGACTTCCAGTGATGTAGTGGTGTTTTTACGAAGAGAACTAAAGATTAAGAAGGTCGGTCACACTGGCACCTTGGATCCTGAAGCTGCAGGTGTTTTACCGATATGTATGGGAAAAGCAACACGTATAGCAGACTATATCATGCAAGGGAACAAGGTATACCATTGTTATATGAAGCTTGGAGTAACCACCGATACTTCTGATCTAACTGGTAAAATAATTTCGCAAAGTAATGCGATCCCACCACTTGAAAAGATAAAGGAAGCGTTGAATGTCTTTCAAGGGGAGCAAGACCAGATCCCGCCTATGTATTCCGCAATAAAAATTGATGGTAAAAAGCTTTATGAATTGGCAAGAGAAGGCATAGAAGTCGAACGGAAACCTAGAAAGGTAACAATCATGGAGAATAGGTTTCTTTCTTTTGCGCCGACCGAGGTTGTTCAATTTGAAACAATTTGTTCAAAAGGAACTTATATTCGATCACTATGCAGGGATATTGGTGATTGGCTGGGGTGCGGCGGAGCAATGCAGCATTTGATTAGAAGAGCAAGTGGAAGCTTCAACTTAGAAAACTCTTTTACCTTGGAGGAAATACTGACAGCTAGGGATGAAGGCAATCTTTCAAGCCTGATTATATCTATGGAAGAGGCATTAAAGCTAGTTATTCCGTCCATAGTTCTAAAAGAAGAATTTAAGGAAAATATTCGTCATGGTAACCAAGTTAGTATAAACAATATAATTACTATGGAGGATACAGACACCGACAGCAATATTTTTTATAGTATATTCTGCGGTGATACCTTTATGGGAATTGGTTATATATCCATAGATAATAACAAGCAAAAAACAGTAAAAATGAAATCTGTATTGGTGTGAGGACCTTATGAAAGTAATTTTCAACTACAAAAGAAATTATAAAACTAATCTACCCTCTGCAATAGCACTGGGTACTTTTGATGGAATACATTTAGCTCATAGAAAGCTTATAGATGAACTACAGGATAAAAAAGAACGATATGGATATCAAAGTATAGTTTATACCTTTATCAACCATCCCTTAAGCCTTCTTAGACCAGAAATGGAACCTCCACAAATAATGAAGCTTGGAGAAAGGATTGTAGAGTTTTCTAAATTGGGTATTGATGTGCTGGTTTTGAACGCTTTTGATTCCTTTTTTTCTCATCAGTCCCCAGATGCTTTTTTATCTCAACTATCCAGTAACTTCAATATAAAGAGTCTGGTTGTGGGCTTTGACTATAGATTTGGGCATAAAGGTGCAGGTAACCACGTCTACTTGGAGAGTGTGTCCGAAAAGAATGGTTGGAAACTGACCTGTGTCCCCTCAGTAAATAAGGGGGATGAGGCAATAAGCAGCTCCTTGATTCGAAAGCTAATCACGGAAGGCCAAGTAGCAGATGCCGCAGATTTGCTGACACGACCATATACTATCAATGGTACTGTGATACACGGTCATGGTCGAGGAAAGGACCTTGGTTTTCCAACTGCCAATCTTAGCTTTTCTCAAAAAAAAGTGATACCTAGGAACGGAGTATATTTAACTAAATGCAAATATAAGAATAATGAATACTGGGGATTGACCAATGTAGGTACAAACCCTACTTTTTCAAATGGAGCTATTCATATTGAAACCTATTTGATGGACTTCCATGAAAACTTATATGAAGAAAAACTTCAAGTCCAGTTCTTGCATTGCTTGCGTAAGGAAGTTAAGTTCAACAATTCCAAGGATTTAATCCTTCAAATGGAGCAAGATGTGATAAAAGCAAAAAAGTTGATTTACAAAATATCCAAGGCATGATAGAATGTTTTTATAGCTAACATAGTTTAGCAAACCAATTTCCCGGTTCTGCGAATCTCCGACGTTTTACTGGGATGCTGGCGATTTATATCAAGGAGGTGAAATTCATGGATCAGAAGAGAAAAAACGAAATTATTGAAACTTACAAACTCCATGATGGTGACACAGGTTCCGCTGAGGTTCAAATTGCTATTTTAACCGACCGAATCAATCACCTGAATGAGCATTTGAAAGTACACAAAAAAGATCACCATTCAAGAAGAGGACTTCTTATGATGGTTGGTCGTAGAAGGGGCTTATTGAATTACCTAGCTAAGAAAAATATCAATCGATACAGAGATATTATCGAAAAACTGAATTTAAGAAAATAAGCTAAGGAGCGGAATTTCCGCTCCCTTTTATTACATACTTAGCGTGGTAATATCTGTAAAGCACAATGGCTTGATTAACAAGCGACATTGTGGAAATAATACATTTTGAATCAACAAATGTTGATATCGCATTGAGAAGATGCGAAAGGAGGTTACTACTTGGAACATAAAATTTATACGACGGAATTAGCTGGACAACCACTCAGTATTGAGGTGGGGAAGCTGGCAGAACAGGCCAACGGTGCCTGTACAGTACGATTTGGTGACACTGTGGTATTTGTAGCGGCTACCGCTTCAGATACACCACGGGATGGAATCGATTTCTTTCCACTCAGCGTTGATTTTGAAGAAAAGATGTACGCTGTTGGACGCCTTCCTGGAGGCTTTATTAAGAGAGAAGGACGCCCTTCTGAGAAGGCAATTTTAACTTCAAGGCTTATCGACAGGCCTTTGCGTCCCTTATTTCCTGAAGGTTATCGAAATGATGTAGTAGTTATTGCTACACCACAATCTATAGACCCTGAATATCCACCGGAAGTATTTGCCATGATTGGTTCATCCGTAGCTATAAGCATATCGGATATTCCTTTTAATGGGCCTACTGGTGCTGTTGCTGTTGGTATGATAGACGGAGAATATATTATAAACCCCAACAGTAAACAGAGGGAAGAAAGTAAACTGGAATTAGTAGTTTCTGGCACCAAAGATGCCATTATGATGGTAGAAGCTGGATGTAATGAACTGACAGAACAGGAAATGTTGGAAGCAATTATGTTTGCTCATGATTACATTAAAGAGCTGGTTGTCTTCCAGGAGAAAATTGTTCAAGAAGTGGGCAAGGCTAAAAAAGAATATGTTTCATTTGTACCAGGAGCTGATCTGGAGAAACAAGTACGGGAATATGCTACTGAAAAGCTAGAGACATCAGTACAAGCTTTTGAAAAACAAGTACGTGAAGAAAACATGAAGACAGCCTCTGAGGGTATTAAGGAGCATTTCTCCGATGTATTCCCAGATAGAGAAAAAGAAATTGATGAGGTTATCAATAACATTACTCAAGAAGCTGTAAGAAACCGTATTTTACATGAGGGCATTCGCCCCGACGGTCGTACAAATACTGAAATTCGCCCTTTGTCATCTGAAGTTGGTCTTCTGCCTAGAACACATGGTTCTGGCTTGTTTAAACGTGGACAAACACAGGTGCTCACCGTTTGTACATTAGGCTCCATAGGCGACGTTCAAATTTTAGATGGCCTTTGGGCAGATGAATCCAAAAGATATATTCACCACTATAATTTCCCGCAATACAGCGTCGGGGAAGCTCGTACCTCTAGAGGGCCAGGCAGGCGCGAAATCGGCCATGGTTATTTAGCAGAACGTGCATTAATACCAATGATTCCATCCCCTGTGGAATTCCCCTATACCATTCGACTTGTTTCTGAAGTTATGAGTTCAAATGGGTCTAGTTCCCAGGCCAGCGTTTGCGGAAGTACTTTGGCCTTAATGGATGCTGGTGTACCGATTATATCACCTGTTGCTGGTGTGGCCATGGGATTGATAAAAAATGAAGATTCCGATAAGGTTGCAATTCTAACTGACATCCAGGGCTTGGAAGATCATATGGGTGATATGGACTTTAAAGTAGCAGGTACGGAAAAGGGTATTACAGCAATACAGATGGATATTAAAATTAATGGCATAGGCCGTGAAATTTTAGCTGAAGCATTAGAGCAAGCTAGGATAGGCAGATTGCATATTCTAGATTCCATGCTTAAAGTAATAGATAAGCCTCGTGAAAATCTATCCCCCTATGCACCAAAGGTCATAAATTTTAGCATTCATCCAGATAAAATCCGTGATGTCATTGGAGCAGGTGGCAAGGTTATTAACAAGATCATTGCAGAAACAGGAGTTAAAATTGATATTGAAGATGATGGTCGTGTTTTCATCTCATCTCCTAATCAAGAGGCTGCTGAAAAAGCACTAAAGATTATCATAGGAATCACAAAGGATGTTGAAGCAGGCGAAGTTTATACTGGTAAGGTTGTACGAATAATGAATTTCGGTGCTTTTGTAGAAATACTTCCTGGCAAGGAAGGGCTGGTGCACATCTCCAAATTGGCTCATCACAGAGTCGAGAAGGTTGAAGATGTGGTTAATGTTGGAGACGAAATCGAAGTCAAGGTAACTGAAATTGATAGTCAAGGAAGGATTAATCTCTCCCACAAGGATACATTACCCCCACCAGAAAGATCTAATAGAGAAGATTCCAATAACTCTGGCGGAAATCGCCGATCTCACTAATATTGAAACATAAACTTTTTTAAGTTTATGTTTCTTTCTTTTTTGTTCATATCTTTGCTATGGTTGAATATCAATTATATGTAGAGATATGGAGGTGGATCTATGAAAGTTTTCTTTATCCCTCTTAAGAGGAAGACACTTGCCCAGTTATTAATAATTTCATTTACCATTGTGCTTCTACTGATATTGAATTCCACAGAAGCCATTACAGTTTTAAATCCTGCAGGGAAGCAGGCAATTTATAAAGGAAACGAAAACAATCCGATTATTGCGTTTGAATGTAATGTTGTATGGGGCACTGAGCATGTAGGCCCTATGCTGGACATTTTCAAAGAGCACGATATTCGGATTACCTTTTTTATTGGGGGTGAGTGGGCAAAAGACAACCCAGATCTTTTGAAACGTATGATAGCTGAGGGACATGAACTAGGCAACCATGGTTACGGACATAAACATCATAACCAACTTAATTTAGAACAGAATCGTAAGGAGATAGTAGATACAGAAAAAGAAATCGAGTCCAACACTGGAATTAAAACTACTTTGTTCGCACCGCCCTACGGTGAATTTAATGAAACAACATTAAAAGCAGCCGATTCACTAGGCTATCAAACCATTATGTGGAGCATCGATACCATAGACTGGAGAAGAGACGGTATTGACAAAATCATTGCTCGAGTGATGAAGAATCCTCATAACGGCGCTTTAGTTCTAATGCACCCTACCCCGGATACGGTAACTGCATTGCCTATTATTATTGAAAAACTACAAGCCCTTGACTATAGTATAGGAACTGTAACAGATGCTTTAAATAAATAAGCTTACTTAATCATAAACACTATCATTGGAGGTATGGAATTACCTCCATTTTTTGTGTCTGATTTACAGGTCATACACCTATTCTAAGCCATTCACCTTCTCCATGCCATTCACATATGATGTTAGTACTACAAACTAGGGGGTAGGGATGAGTGAGAAAGATGGAATTTACCTTTATAGGCGGTGACAATCGGCAAAAAGAAGTAGCCATTACTTTAGCAAAGGCCGGTTCGCTAGTTAGAGTTTTTGGATTAGAAGTTATGAAGCATGAAAATATACAAAATTATCAGGAATTGGATTCGGAATTGTTTCAATCTCAGGTAGTTATGCTTCCTATTCCATATAAGAACAAAAAAGGTGGCATCCATATTATTGATAAAGATGTTCATATAGAGCCAAAGGCTTTGTTCTCAAAATTAAAGCAGGGCACAAAGGTGGTTTATGGTAAGCAGGATAAGGAAATAGAAAATTTGTGCGAACAGTATTCAGTGCTTGGCTATGACTTATTGAAAGAGGAATCATTTGCTATACGTAATGCCATTCCGACAGCTGAGGGTGCTATACAAAGAGCTATGGAAAGAACAGATATAACACTACATGGGGCTAAGGTTATAATTCTCGGATATGGCCGCATAGGTCGTGCACTTTCCAGAATGCTTAAAGGTATAGGATCCCAGGTTTCTGTAGAGGCCAGAAAAAACGAAGATCTGGCATGGATTGAAGAGAGTGGCTATAAGGCAATTCCTCTTAATGAGCTTGATTCTGTTCTAGAATATCAAGACATTATATTTAACACAATACCTGCTTTAATATTGGATAGAGACAAATTGGCTAAGATCAAGTCAAGTAGCATCATTATCGACTTGGCATCCCATCCCGGAGGGGTAGATTTTGAGGCAGCGAGGGAATTTGGCATATATGCATCCCTAGATTTAGGCTTACCCGGACTTGTAGCGCCTAAAGCTGCTGCTGAGATCATATGTACAGTCACTCAAGAACTCTTGAGTGATTTGTAAAGCGTGGAGGGATGATATCGTGCAATTAAATGGTATAAAAATTGGTTTTTGTGTTACTGGATCCCATTGTACTTTGGAAGAGACACTAGAACAATTAAAGAGATTGAAGGAACAAGGTGCGGATCTGTACCCGATTTTTTCATACAATGTAGCAACAACAGACACTCGATTTACAACTGCTAAAGACTTTCGAGAAAAGGTAGAGGAAGTTACTGGAAAGACTGTAGTAGATACAATAGTTGATGCTGAACCATTTGGACCGGTCAAGAAAATGGATTTGATGATAATTGTACCTTGTACCGGAAACACACTGGCAAAGCTGGCAAACGCTATCACTGACACACCTGTGCTAATGGCAGCAAAAGCCCATTTGCGCAACCAAAGACCACTGTTGTTGGGAATAGCTACTAATGACGGCCTAGGAAACAATGCAAAAAACATTGGAGTGATTATAAATACGAAGAATATTTTTATGGTACCTTTTTGGCAGGATGATCCTATTAAAAAGCCTAACTCTCTGGTAGCTGATTTGGATCGTTTGTTGGATGCTTCTTTGATGGCGTTGAAAAAAGAACAAATTCAACCTGTAATTATTGAGAGAAAAAGTCTATAATAGGATTGAGCAAAAGAAGTTGAGGCAAACATGGGAGGTGCCTATGAGAATCATCATACAAAAATTTGGCGGTACTTCGGTAGCTAAGCCCGAGAATAGGGAAATGTCTGTACAAAAAATAATAGCATCCCAAAAAGGTGGATTTAAAACAGTAGTTGTGGTATCCGCTATGGGGAGAAAAGGCGAGCCCTATGCAACTGATACTCTGATTGAATTTCTTCAGAATATCTATGGGGACACCCATCCAAGGGAAATGGATATTGCCATGTCAGTCGGTGAAGTAATTTCTTCCGTCGTTATTGCCAATACTTTGAGAAGCAAGGGTTATGATGCAATAGCGGTTACCGGTCAGCAAGCCGGGATTATAACCAACACCACCCATGGTAATGCAGAAATATTAGAAGTTAAGCCTGGTTATCTCTTACAAGCATTGGAAAAGGGGAAAATACCAGTTGTAGCCGGCTTTCAAGGCGCAAGCAAAACAGGTGAAATTACAACCTTGGGTCGAGGAGGAAGCGATACCACAGCTGCCATACTGGGCGAAGCCCTCAATGCAGAATCTATCGAGATTTATACCGATGTAGATGGAATTATGACAGCCGATCCTCGTATTGTATCCAATGCTTCCATGATCAGGCATATATCCTACTCAGAAATCTTCCAGATCGCAGATCAGGGTGCTAAAGTAATACATCCTAGAGCGGTGGAGATTGCCATGCGAGCTGGAATTCCCGTGGTAATAAGAAATACCATGACCGACTCACCGGGTACTATAATCTCCGCCCCAGCGGTCAAAAGGCAGCCTAAACAAAGCTACAAGCCGGATCGAATTATTACCAGCATAGCACATGTAACTGGAAGAACTCAGATTAGTATTGATACTAAAAGAGGAATAGAAGAGCAAAATGATATTCTTATGCGTTTGGCTGATAATAATATTAGTATAGATATAATAAACATTTTCCCTGAAAAAATGGTATTCACCATTGAGGGAAATGCTACAGACAAAGCATTACAGGTTCTGGATGCAATTGCCAAACCAAGTCGGGTTATTAAAAACTGCAGCAAAATTTCTGCAGTAGGAGAACGGATGAGAGGTGTACCTGGTGTTATGTCCCGGATTATACACGCTATGAGAAGCAAGGAAATCGAAGTATTGCAAACTTCCGACTCCCATTCCACCATTTCCTGTCTGGTTAAAGCAGAAGACACCATACCTGCGGTATTGGCATTGCATGAAGAGTTTAAGCTGTACCAACAATAATATAAATATATCTATGAGCCGAAAGGCTCATTTTTTTGTTTCATTCGGTAATACTAAACTGAGTGATTAAAGGAAAGTTCTATTAATGGAGGAAACTGAATTATATGAACAACAAAGATAAAAAAAGTAATAATGAGCCTTCTGACCAACCGAATCAAGCTGAGAAGAAGCAAGCACCATCCAGCACTGTAGCCAATATTAAAGAGATGGGTGCACCTAATATTCCACCGGCATCGACAATAGGCAGCAATATCCATTGCATGACCATAATTGGACAAGTGGAGGGACATATGGTGCTACCGCCGCAAAACAAAACTACAAAATATGAGCATTTACTGCCCCAGCTGGCTGCTATTGAGCAAAGTAACGAAATCGAAGGTCTATTACTTATCTTGAATACCGTGGGTGGTGATGTGGAAGCAGGGCTGGCAATAGCAGAAATGATAAGTACCATGTCGAAGCCTTCGGTTTCCTTGGTTCTTGGAGGAGGTCACAGCATAGGAGTGCCTTTAGCGGTATGTGCTAATCACTCCTATATAGCTTCTACAGCTACCATGACCATACATCCAATCCGTATGACAGGACTAGTAGTAGGCGGTGCCCAAACCTACGAGTATTTTGACAAGATGCAAAAGCGAATATCAAACTTCATTACAGGTCATGCCTCTATTTCTAAAATTCGACTTGATGAACTTCTTTATAACACAGGAGAATTGGCTAATGAAGTCGGGACGGTTTTAATTGGCTCAGATGCCGTAGACAATGGGTTAATTAATGAAGTGGGCGGATTAAATGATGCCCTAACCAAACTAAAGGAATTTATCAAAGAAAAAAAGAAGAGCAGTGAGGAGAATAAAACTTGATATTACACACTATTGTTGATCAAAATCTTATATGGGGTCAGCATGATGATGGTTCGGTACAAACCATAGAGCTTGTATGGCAAAGTGTTCCGATGGAAGTTATTAAGAAGGATGATAAAACGGTTGTGATCAATCGAATATTAAGTACTGATTTACAAGATTATTTGAATCCTAGCCTCCAACCAGGAACGGAGATTACTTACACACTGAAGTCTTGGGAATAACACCTGAGACTTTTTTCTTGTACTCATAGAAACTAAGCGGGAGAAGTGATATAATGTAATGTGATGAATCTTTATTCCTGAGTTCCATATTATTACATTTGCAAGCAGGATATAGCTAGCTGACTGTCGAATATGGGTTATTGAGGTGTTACTATGAGAAAAAAAAGAAAAAATGCAACGGTTGCAAAAAGCAGCGGAGTACATGAAATCATAGGTCTTCTAGTTGTTTCACTAGGCCTTTTTTTAGCGCTTACCATTTACAGTATGGGAAATTCTTCAGGGGTAGTTGGCCTATGGGTTTACCCAGTAATAAAGGGTCTTTTTGGTATTGTGTCTTATATACTGCCTATTATCATTACAATCATTGGTATACTCGTCATCATAGCTCGTTATAAGACAATTAATCGTCCTAAACTGTTACTATCCATATTATCCATTTATTTTTTCCTTTGTTTTATCCACCTGCTTTATTTTAAGCAGTTCGATACTCAAAATTTTTCAACCTTTGTTGCTGACTCCTTCGCTGGAGGCAAAGAAGATCTGTCAATTGGGACAGGTGCAATATGTGCGCCTGTTGTCTATTTAATCTATTCTCTCTTTGGTCTACTGGGGGCATTTATCTTTTTTATCACTACCACTCTGGTAAGCCTGCTGTTATTAACTAATTTGTCTCTTAAACAAATGGGTATTAGAATTTCCAAAAGTCTAAGGCTGAATCAAGCAGCAAAAGCCTTCACCGATTCCAAGGAAAATAGAAGAAAGAAAAGAGAGGCCAGCGTACAAAAAGCAGAACTACAAAAAAGGAAACTGCCTAACCTTTTGATTGATCCTGAGCCACAGCCAGCTTACGAACAACATGATAGCGAAGCTGCAGCTACTTTACATAACGAATCAAAGTTACCAGTTAACGAACCTGAAATAAAAATTATAGATTTTCAAGCTGATAAAGATTCAAGCGCAAGAATTCAAGATAAAGAGTTGGAGCAGAGTACGTCAGAAAAAAGGGATGAGACTCCGATACCACCGCTTGTAATTCACCAGGAATCTTTACCTTATATGATACCTCCGATTTCTCTGTTAAAGGAACCTGTGCATAAAAAGAGTAGTGTTGCTGCTGAGAAGACCGTAAAGAACAATGCAAGGATTTTAGAAGAAACTTTACTAAGCTTTGGTGTATCAGCTAGAGTATTGCAGGTAAGCCGCGGTCCAGTAATTACACGTTACGAGTTACAACCTGCACCTGGAGTAAAAGTAAGTCGTATTGTAAACCTTGCTGATGATATCGCGTTAAACCTTGCAGCTCCCGGAGTTCGAATAGAAGCACCTATTCCGGGTAAGGCCGCAGTAGGCATTGAAGTACCAAACAAGGACATTGCACCGGTTGTACTCAGAGAAGTCTTGGAATCCGAAAGCTTCTTAAAGCATCCCTCCAAGATAGGATTTGCCTTGGGTAAGGATATAGCTGGTAATAATGTCATCGCTGATATTGCAAAAATGCCCCATTTACTTATAGCAGGTGCTACTGGTTCAGGTAAGAGTGTATGCATTAACTCACTGATTATCAGTATCCTATACAAAGCTACTCCTGACGAGGTCCGTCTTATAATGATTGACCCTAAGGTAGTAGAATTAAGCTCCTACAATGGAATTCCTCACCTGATGATTCCTGTTGTTACTGACCCACGAAAGGCAGCAGGGGCTTTAAACTGGGCTGTGCAAGAAATGGTGAACCGTTATAAGTCCTTTGCTGACAAAGGTGTTCGAGATCTTGAGCGCTACAATGAACAATTAGAAGAAGATGAAAAAGCATTTCCTCAGATAGTAGTCATAATCGATGAGCTCTCTGATCTTATGATGGTAGCTCCAGGGGAAGTAGAAGATGCCATTTGCCGTTTGGCTCAGATGGCGAGAGCAGCTGGCATCCACTTGGTTATAGCTACTCAGCGCCCTTCAGTTGATGTTATTACTGGTATTATAAAGGCTAACATTCCATCAAGAATAGCCTTTGCTGTTTCCTCCCAAACCGATTCTCGTACAATACTGGATATGGGCGGTGCAGAGAAACTATTGGGTAGAGGCGACATGCTGTTTCATCCTGCCGGTTCTAATAAGCCTAAAAGGGTTCAAGGAGCGTTCATAACGGAGAAAGAAGTTGAGGCCATCGTTTCGTGTATTAAGAATCAAAATGAAGGACCTCAATATAATATGGAGGTACTGGAAGAAGCATCAAGTGATCAGACAGGTGATGATAATGGCTTCGATGATGAGTTACTACCAGATGCCATTGAAGTAGTAGTTGATGCAGGACAAGCTTCCATATCCATGATTCAGCGACGGCTCCGAGTAGGATATGCCCGTGCTGCCCGTCTGGTGGATGAAATGGAGGTTAGGGGACTTGTTAGTGGTTTCGATGGTAGCAAGCCCCGTAATGTGCTGATTACAAAGGAAGAATTTGAAGAACAATATAGAAATTTGGAATAGAAAAGCATTGAAAGGAGTTTCTCAAGAATTGGTCAATATGCAAAATAAAATAGGAATGGTTTCTCTAGGCTGTGCCAAGAACCAGGTTGATGCGGAAGTCATGTTGGGCTTACTAGGCCAACAAGGTTATGAAGTTGTAAACCAATCCGAAGTAGCCGATATCATTATAATTAACACCTGCGGTTTCATTGGGCCTGCCAAGGAGGAATCTATACAAGCCATTTTAGAGCAAACTAAATATAAACATCAGGGTAGCTGCAAAACCCTAATTGTTACTGGCTGTCTAGGACAAAGGTACAGCGAAGAACTTATGGAAGAAATACCTGAGATTGACGCTGTAGTAGGAACAGGTAATTACTCAAAAATAATTGACATTCTAAATGAGGTAAATGAAGGCTATCATCGCTCCTATTTAGATAATCTCTCTGCCCCCGAGAAAGACGGATTACCAAGAATGGTCAGCACCAATGCTACGACTGCCTACTTGAAAATAGCAGAGGGCTGCGATAATTTTTGCAGTTACTGCATTATACCAAAGCTGCGGGGAAGGTTCCGTAGTAGGCCAATTTCCTCTTTACTTAGAGAAGCAGAAACCTTGGTTAAAAATGGAACCCGTGAACTTGTGATCATCGCTCAGGACGTTTCCCGATATGGCCAGGATAGCAATGGAGAATTTAACCTGGTAAGTCTTCTAAAAGAGCTGGTTACCTTAGCAGATTTGAATAGAATTCGCTTAATGTACTGTTATCCAGATCGTATTACAGATGAATTGATAGATTTCATTGCCAAAGAGGAAAAAATCTGTAATTACTTGGATATACCTATTCAACATATAAACCAAAATATTTTATCTAAGATGAATCGAATTTCAGACACTGAGCAAATTCGAGGATTACTCAACTCCTTGAAAGAAAGGGTGCCGGGTATTGTTTTGCGAACCTCACTGATAGTGGGCTTTCCTGGTGAGGGAGAAATGGAATTTCAAGAGTTGATGGATTTTGTTGCAGAAGGCCATTTTCAACATCTTGGTGTATTCCCATACTCCAGAGAGGATGGAACACCGGCGGCAACTTATCCCAATCAGGTAGATGACTCAGTCAAAAATGAGCGCCGTAATAGATTGATGTCAGTTCAAAGCAAGGTGTCTAAACGTCTCAGACGAGCCAGACAAGGACAAAAGTGTGAGGTTCTAATTGAGGGTATGGAATCGGAAGGGCTTTATTATGGCCGTTCCTATGGCGAAACTCCAGAGGTGGATGGCTTAGTCTATGTTACCAGCCCATCACTGTTAAAAACAGGAGATTTTGTAGCTATAAAAATTACCAAGGTATTTGATTATGATCTATTGGGGGAAGTTTTGTGAATTTAGCAAATAAGATTACTATTATACGAGTTTTACTTATTCCAATATTTATTGCATTACTTATGATATCGTTTCCGAACCATATCTATTTTGCAGCTTTTCTATTTTTATTGGCTGCATCTACAGATAGTTTGGATGGTTATATTGCAAGAAAGAGAAATGAGATAACCAATTTTGGAAAATTCATGGATCCTCTGGCTGACAAGCTATTGGTTGCTTCTGCTTTAATCGTCTTAGTAGAGATGGGTAAGGCTTCCTCTATAGCTGTCATTATTATACTTAGTCGTGAATTTGTCATAACGGGCTTTAGGCTACTGGCGGTCACAGAGGGAAAGGTAATTGCAGCTAGTTGGTGGGGAAAATTAAAAACTGTCACACAAATTGTAGCAATAATGGCCTTACTATTGGACAATTTTCCTTTTCGTTATATAAGAGTCCCCTTTGACCAGATAGCATTGTATATTTCTGTTCTGATAACCATTATTTCAGGGGTAGATTATATTTTTAAAAACAGGGAAGTATTCAATTTGAAAGATGGAAAACTGAAGTGAACTCGTTTTGCTACAAGCAAAACATCGGGGATTCAGATGGAGACTCTACTCCACCTGAATGAATAGGAATGAACGCCCACTTATAGAAGTAGGCGTCTTAACGCGGATTAAACAATGAAGAAAGGTGGCGTAAAAGGAGTTTGAATGCAGAAATTATTGGAATAGGTAGCGAATTGCTTCTAGGCCAGATTGCCAACACTGATGCGCAGTTTTTATCACAGCAATTGTCAGCACTTGGTATAGATATATACTGGCATACGGTAGTAGGGGATAATCACAATCGAATTATTGAAGCTTTGAAAATAGCATCAGGTAGATCTAATATAATTATTACTACTGGCGGATTAGGGCCAACCATGGATGATTTAAGCAAGGAAACTATGACAGAATTTTTAGGAATGCAGCTAAAGGTCCATGAGCCCAGCTTAAAGCGAATTCAGTATTATTTTAAATCTATCGGCAGAGAGATGACTCAGAGTAATGAAAAGCAGGCATGGTTTCCTGAAGAAGCAATTATTTTAAAAAATGATAATGGCACAGCTCCGGGAGCCATTATAGAGAAAAATGAAAAGATTTATATTGTATTACCTGGCCCTCCTTCAGAATTGCAGCCTATGTTTATCAATGAAGTTAAACCATATCTGGAAGGGAAGACTGACAATCAAATTTACTCTCGAGTACTGAGAATATTTGGCGTGGGTGAGTCCTCTGTGGAAGCAAAAGTAAAGGACCTGCTACAAAATCAGAGTAACCCTACTATAGCGCCTCTTGCTGGTAGTGGTGAGGTAACTCTACGCATTACAGCAAAAGCAGCTTCACGAAAGGACGCGGAGCAATTAATTATGCCTGTTCAAAAAGAGATTGAGAATAGATTGGGAAATTCAGTTTATGGCTATGATGGGGATTCTCTAGAGATAGTTGTCCTCAACTCACTTAGAGAAAAGGGTATTAGTATTGCAATAGCTGAATCTTGTACAGGTGGACTTGTTTCCGATATGATTACCAATGTACCAGGTTCTTCCGAGGTGTTGATTGAAAGCTGTGTAACTTATAGTAACGAATCTAAACGTAATCGTTTAGGGGTTTTGGAAGATACATTAAGTAAATATGGTGCTGTTAGCTCTCAAACTGCACATGAGATGGCAGAGGGTATTAGAAGAACATCTGGTGCAGACATTGGAGCGGCTATTACTGGAATAGCAGGACCAGGCGGGGGAACAGACAAAAAACCAGTTGGCTTGGTTTATTTGGCTATTTCAAATTCTGAGGGTACGGAAACCAAAGAGCTTCGCCTGGGAGGCAACAGATTGCGTATTAAGGGAGCTACTGCCTTACATCTTTTAAACTGGTTACGTCTGTCACTTAACAAATAGAAATATTACTTTTCACAGCTAGTCAAGTAGAATAATAAGTTTATTATTGTGAATAGTAGAAAAAAATAAATTATTTTCTATAATTTTGAAATTATGGTTGACTATTTGAGACAAGCTAGGTTATAATGGGGCAAGAACAAATGTTCCCTTTCGATTAATAATAGGGGGTATGAAAATGGATAAGAAAAAAGCGTTGGATATGGCTCTTTTACAAATTGAAAAGCAGTTTGGTAAAGGTTCTGTCATGAAACTGGGCGAATCAACACACTTGAATGTTAACTTCATTCCTACCGGATCTCTTGAATTAGATCTCGCATTAGGGGTAGGAGGTATCCCCAGAGGTAGAGTTACTGAAATCTTTGGTCCTGAATCCTCAGGCAAAACCACTATAGCATTGCATGTAATTGCCGAAGCTCAGAAAGCGGGTGGAACAGCAGCATTTATTGATGTGGAGCACGCATTGGATCCCATTTATGCAACTAATCTCGGTGTAGATATTAATAATCTGCTAGTTTCTCAACCCGACACAGGTGAACAGGCTTTGGAAATTGCCGAAGCTCTGGTTCGAAGTGGTGCTATCGATATAATAGTTGTCGACTCAGTAGCAGCTCTGGTACCTAGGGCTGAAATAGAAGGTGAAATGGGCGACACTCACGTAGGTTTGCAAGCCAGGCTCATGTCTCAAGCCATGCGTAAATTGTCAGGTATTATCAACAAGTCTGACACAGCAATGGTTTTCATCAATCAATTGCGTGAAAAGGTAGGTATTATGTTCGGCAATCCAGAAGTCACTCCTGGTGGCCGTGCACTTAAGTTTTATTCTAGTGTACGCTTGGATATCAGAAGAATAGAAACCCTTAAGCAAGGTCAGGATGCCATAGGAAACCGTACTCGAGTAAAAGTAGTGAAAAACAAAGTAGCACCACCATTCAAGCAAGCAGAGTTTGATATCATTTACGGTGAAGGCATCTCTAGGGAAGGCTCTATTCTCGATATAGGAGCAGAATATGAGATAATTAACAAAAGCGGTGCATGGTACTCCTATAAAGAAACCCGCATTGGTCAAGGACGTGAAAATGCCCGTCAATATCTAAAGGCCAATCCAGAAACTGCAAAAGAAATCGAAGCTCTTGTTCGAGCAAAGCTCTTTGATCTAACCGCTCCCTCAGCTTCAGAGGAAGTATTGGAAATCGATGATGCTGACTTAGATGAATAAGTATCAGGAGCCCCTTAAAGGGGTTCTTTTCTTTAACAAGGCTAGTTCTAAAAATAATAATATATACCATGTAGTGCACTAAAAATTAGATATATCCAAGGATATGGTGCAATTTACTTGACACCCCTACCGAGAAGTTGTAAAATAAGCATAAATCACAAATGTTGTCGTAGTTTTAACATTTCGTGCTTTTCCAAGGTGTAAGAACAAAAATGGAATTACACACTGGTTACCGAGTAGTATTTTACTCGGTTTTATTATTAAAGTAATTGACAGTTGAAGAAATTTATCTAGGAGGTGTACCCCATTCCACTAACACTACCATTACAATTAGTAATTGTCCTGGTAGTAGCCATTGTATTTCTTTGCATTGTATGTCTTTTCATTGGATACTATTATCGTAAACGGATTGCAGAAGGAAAGATTTCTAGCGCAGAAGAATCCGCAACTAAGATTGTAGACGAAGCTGAAAAGCAAGCCGAAGCAATGAAACGTGAAATCCTGTTAGAAGCAAAGGAAGAATCCCATAAGCTGCGAAGTGAAGTAGAGAAAGAAAGCCGTGAAAGGCGAAACGAAGCCCAAAGAACAGAACGTAGGCTTCATCAAAAGGAAGAAAATCTCGATAAGAAGTTGGATGCCCTTGAAACGCGTGATGAAAACCTGAACCGTAAGCAGAAGGAAATTCAGAAGCTACAAGAACAAGCTGAAGCAATGGAAAAGCAGCAACTTGAAGAGCTGGAGAGAATTTCGAACCTTACACAAGAACAGGCGAAGGAACAACTACTTGAGATTCTAGAAAGGGAGATAACCCACGAAACTGCTGTAAAGTATCGTGAGATTGAAGCTAAGGCCAAAGATGATGCGGACAAAAATGCCCGTAATGTTATCGCTCTAGCCATTCAGAAGTCAGCTGCAGATCATGTTGCTGAATCCACCGTTTCAGTAGTATCACTACCAAACGATGAAATGAAGGGTAGAATTATCGGAAGAGAAGGACGTAACATCCGTACATTAGAAACCGCTACTGGTATTGATCTTATAATAGATGATACACCGGAGGCAGTTATTCTTTCTGGTTTTGATCCTATACGACGAGAAGTAGCTCGGATAGCCCTTGAAAAGTTAATAGTAGATGGAAGAATTCATCCAGCTCGTATAGAAGAGATGGTTGATAAAGCCAAAAAAGAAGTTGAGACTCAAATACGAGAAGAAGGCGAAAAGGCTGTTTTTGATATCGGTCTTCACAATGTTCACCCCGAGGTGGTCAAACTGCTGGGAAGGTTAAAATACCGTACCAGTTATGGCCAAAATGTGTTAAAGCATTCCATCGAGGTTGCTCATTTGGCTGGTATTATGGCTGCTGAGCTTGGAGCTGACGTAAAGTTAGCCAAACGAGCCGGCATGCTCCATGATATAGGTAAAGCTGTAGACCACGAAGTTGAAGGATCTCATACTCAAATTGGTGGAGATTTAGCTAAGAAATACCGTGAGTCTGCTAATGTAATAAATTCCATAATGGCTCACCATGGCGACGTTGAACCTACTACAGTTGAGGCTATTTTAGTTCAGGCAGCAGATGCTGTTTCAGCAGCAAGACCAGGTGCCAGACGAGAAACTTTAGAAGCTTATATTAAAAGGCTGGAAAAATTAGAAGAAATCGCAAATTCCTTCGCAGGAGTAGAAAAATCATTTGCAATACAAGCAGGAAGAGAAATTCGAATTGTAGTAAAGCCTGACAAGGTAAATGATGATCAGGCTGTTATGATGGCTAGAGATATTGTCAAGCAGGTAGAAAAAGAGCTAGAATATCCAGGACAAATAAAAATTAACGTAATCCGCGAGACGCGAGCTGTAGATTATGCGAAGTAAGAAAATCCAAAAAGATGTGGTCTTCCACATCTTTTTTTCATTACCAAAAAGAGGATTTCCATAAGCAATGCAGAATAGTTGTAAGGTAAAGATCATATCCAACCAAGGGCGTATCAACTATATTCTATGTTTTCTAAGCAAAACATATAGCAGGAGGGTCAACTTATGGAGATATTGAGGGTATCATCAAAGTCCAATCCAAATTCAGTAGCAGGCGCTCTGGCAGGAGTAATACGGGAACGTGGACGTGCCGAAATGCAATCAGTTGGAGCTGGTGCTTTGAATCAAGCTGTTAAGGCAGTTGCCATAGCTCGAGGTTTTGTAGCACCTAGCGGTATAGACCTTATATGCATCCCCGCTTTTACTGATATAGAAATAGACGGTGAAGAAAGAACAGCTATCAAGCTGATCGTCGAACCCAGATAATCTAAGCACAATAGAATACTACATCTAAACTGCTCCAATATTCATAAGCATTTGCTGTGAAGATATATTGTATTGGGGCAGTTACTTTGATACTCCATTCGTTTTACCTTTGACCCTTTTTGAATGATTTTACCACATTTTAAGCAGTTATAATTGGGCTTATACAGTACATCTTCTTCGACTTTTACTGATAAGTTTCCATATCTCTTCCAGCTCTTCCATCCTGTTTTGCATAATTTCATGCGCTTATTATAATCAGCATATACCCAACGTAAGATTCGATGAAAGTGTAGAGGATATCTGGTATATTTTACATACTGTGGTGGAAGACCCAAACTAAGAGCATAGTCTTGAAAGGTATTCTCTATTAATGACTGCAGAGGTTCAACTATCTTAGTAGATAAATAGGAAATCCTTCCAAGCTCAAAATCCTTCCTAACTTGATCAAACATATATCCTTGGCAGATTTCTATTCCTTCTTCTGGCTTCCATTCCAGTTTTGCTAGCAGTGAAAATACAATTTCATTGGATTTTTTTAGATATAATTTCTTACGAAAGGTATTACTTTTATAATAGGAGGTAGAAATAAAATCATAAACATATTCACCAGTTTCAACGCGAACAGCTCCTATACAAGTTCCTCCAATTAAGCTTCCGCTTCCAGCATCATCTATTTGTACCATATATTCACACTCCAATCGGGAGATATGAAAATAGTATTTGTATCAAACAGGCAAACTATTATATAATGAAATAGCAAAGTCAGAAAATTATCTAAAAAAGCATTTTTAAGGAGATAAAATGAATTTTTTATTATCAAATGATGATGGAATTTATGCAAAAGGACTTTTTCAGCTTGCTGATAGCTTGTCTTCATTGGGGAAAGTAACAATAGTAGCACCACATTCTGAAAGAAGTGCAACTGGTCATGCCATAACCATGCTTTATCCCTTACGAGTAAAGGAAGTTAAGCTTCCTGGGCTCGATGTAAAGGCCTATGCAGTTGATGGTACCCCTGCTGATTGTGTTAAAATTGGCATAGACCTGCTACTCAGCGCAAGACCTGATTTTGTTTTCACAGGTATCAACTGTGGTGCTAATTTAGGAACTGATGTTTTATATTCGGGTACTGTATCTGCAGCTATCGAAGGGTGTATAATGGGTGTACCCTCAGCAGCTTTTTCTCTAGTGCATGGGAAGGAAATGGACTACACTTATGCAGGTCAGGTAGCTGCTGAAGTGGTCAATTTAATTTCTGACAAGGGGCTGACGCCAAACACATTGGTCAATGTCAATATACCAAATATTGATTCAGAACAAGTTAAAGGCATGAAAGTAACACGATTAGGTAAGCGGAGATACACGAAAAATTATGAAAAAAGAGAAGATCCCAGAGGTGGAACCTACTATTGGTTAGCTGGGGAAATCGTTGATGAAGACATGGATGATGATATAGATATGGAAGCTACTAACAATAATTATATTTCCATAACGCCACTTCAATATGACTTAACCGATAATGCTATGCTGGAAACCTTTAAGATGTGGGGATTGCAAAACTTGTCCGATGTGGTAAAATGAATGTAAAATGTAGTAATACATCCTGTAAAGGAGAATAACTAATGGACAACCAAGACTTAATTCACCGCATCGAATCTAGCTATAAGCGCATGAGTAAAGGGCAGAAGCTAATAGCAGAGTACATTATGAAGAATTACGATAAAGCTGCCTTTATGACTGCTTCTCGACTAGGAAATATCGTTGGGGTAAGCGAATCTACGGTTGTTCGTTTTGCCAATGCCCTCAATTACGACGGGTATCCCAAACTACAGAAAGCTTTGCAAGAGCTTATAAGGAACAAATTAACTACCGTACAACGAATAGAATTGTCAGCTGACATGGATCAGTCCATGGTATTGAAAAATGTACTCAAGGCTGATATGCATAATATTCGCAATACCATTGAAGAAGTCGACAATGAAGTTTTCAATGCTGTAATTTCAAAAATTCTAGATGCAAAAAATATTTATGTTCTTGGCTTGCGCAGTGCTGCTCCTTTAGCACAGTTTATGGGTTATTATCTTAATTTTATTTTTAATAATGTTCGCGTTGTAACATCTGGAATAAATGACATTTTCGAGCAGCTGTTTCACATTGGAAAAGGGGATTTGCTCTTTGGTATCAGTTTCCCTCGATACGCCAGTCGTGCTATAGAAGCAATGAAGTTTTCCAAAGAACGTGAAGCAGACACAGTAGCATTGACTGACAGCTTCCTATCTCCCTTGACCAATTATGCAGACTATTCCCTTCTAGCAAAAAGTGATATGGCCTCTTTTGTCGACTCGCTAGTTGCACCTCTTAGTGTAATTAATGCTTTGATTGTTGGAATAGGGCAGGTTAAAAAGGATGAAATATCCTTTGGATTTCACCAGCTCGAAGACATCTGGGAGGAATACCAAGTATATATAGAAAAGGAAAAATCTAAGAGCATATAAGAAAAAAAGGAAATCATATTTATTTGTTGGAGGTACTATGTACGTTTATTTGACCCGTCATGGAGAAACCTTGTGGAATCTGCAAGGGAAAACTCAAGGTGCTAAAGATATTGCTCTCACAGAAAGTGGAATACGACAGGCGGAGGTTCTGGCGGAAAGATTGGTAAGGGAAGATATATCTAAAATTTATTCTAGCGGTTTGAATCGTGCTTTTCAAACCGCTTCTATAATTGGAAATGAGTTAAGCCTCCATGTTGAGAAAAGACACGAGCTCAATGAAATTAATTTTGGCATTTGGGAGGGCTTGACCAGACAGGAAATTGACACAAATTATCCTGGACAACTGCTGTCTTATAGATCTGATTTTGAATTTGCTCCTAATGATGGAGAAAGTTTAAGATCACTTCAAATCAGAATTAAAAGTTTTTTCGATAGCCTTTTAAATGAATATGGGGATACAGAGAAGCGTATTCTACTGGTAGCCCATGCCTATCCTATGCGAATGCTGATTATGGAATTAATGGGGCTACCTAAGGAACTTATATGGAGATACCAGCTTAGTAATTGTGGTATCAGTGTTATAAGGCTAAAGCCTCCATACCTGCTTTGCTTAAATGATACAACTCACTTGGCAAAAACATAATCTCTTGCAAATCTACAGAGAATGATTTATGATAAATAGCAGAATCCAACATTGTCCGTCAAGGGGGAAAACTGGCTGTGGATAATCTAGGGAGTAAGGAAATTTCAAGAATTGCATTGAACATGGCATTGAGTCAATCACGTGAGGAAGAAAAAAAGTTAAAAGAAGAAATGCGTAAGCAGGACATATATTCAGCTGCAGTGGATTTTGGCGGTGAATTTATTACCTCTATTTCAAAAATTATTGAAAGGGCAGTTGTTGCATCCAAACGAGAAGGAGTTATTGATGATACCCATCTAGAAGAGGGAGCTGTTGCAGGTGCTACAAGGGAAGCAATATCCCAAATCATGCCTAAGGCTTTAGGATTGAACATAGGTGGCAAGATCGGAATTGCCAGATATCAGGATCATATCAGCGTTGCCCTTTTTATGGGAATAGGTTTGTTACATCTTAATGAGGTTGCAGTAGCGTTAGGACATAGAGTTTTATAGGAGAGAATTTATGAATTTATATGCTTTAAGAGGAGCTATTACAGTAATTGAAAATAGTAAAGAAGAAATACTTAAACAGACTCGTCGTTTGCTAAGTGAGATTATGCATAGGAATTTTCTTGTTAATGAAGAAATAATAAGCATAACTTTTACTGCAACGAAGGATCTTGATGCAGTTTACCCTGCTGTAGCAGCTAGAGAATTAGGTATGACGTCCATCCCTCTAAGCTGTTGTCAAGAAATGTATGTTGCTGGCAGTCTAGAAAAGTGCATACGAGTACTTATTCATATTCAACTTCATGAGAAACGAGACTTGAAGCCAGTTTACCTAGATAAAGCAGTAAGGCTGAGACCAGATTTAGCAGCAGTTACCATAGCTATAGATGGTCCAGCTGGTGCAGGTAAAAGCACGGTTGCAAAAATATTAGCTGAAAAGCTTGGAATACTATATTTGGATACAGGGGCTATGTATCGAGCCATAGGCCTTAAGGTTATAGAAACTGGAGGAGATCCTAAAAATTCTATTGATGTTCTACCTCTTTTACCTAGTACCGACATAAAGGTACAATATGATAAAGGCGGACAAAGAATTTATTTGGATGGTCGAGAAGTCACAAATGATATTCGTACTCAACAAATTTCTACTGCAGCTTCCGATGTAGGCACAATACAGGCAGTGCGACAGAAACTTGTAGAGCTTCAACAGCAAATTGCTAAAGAAAGCTCCTTGGTTATGGATGGCAGGGATATAGGCACACATGTAATGCCTCAGGCAAGCCTGAAAGTATTCCTTACTGCTTCTTCGGAGGAAAGAGCTCGACGTCGTTATGAAGAGCTGAAACAGAAGGGCATGGAAACAGAATATCACAAGGTTTTGCAAGATATCATTCATCGCGACAATAACGATACTAATAGAGAATATGCGCCTCTTCAAAAAGCAGAAGATGCCATTTTAATTGATACCACTAATAAAAATATAGACCAGGTAGTCAATGAGATAGAGAGTCTATTGAAGGCCTAGCGGAGGGAACACAGCTTGTTGTATTCTATTATACGAGGTATTTTAATTCCTTTAATCTACCTGTTATTTTGTCCAAAGGTAAAAGGAAAGGAAAATATACCTACGGTCGGAAGTACCATAGTATACGCCAATCATATTTCTCTTTTGGATCCTATTCTTCTGGCATGTGTTCTGCCTAGAAGAATTAATTTCATGGCAAAAGAGGAACTATTTAGGTTTCCAATATTAGGGAAGCTTTTATGGGCAGTAGGTGCTTTTCCAGTAAAGAGAGGGTCTGCGGATATATCATCAATTAAAACCGCCCTTAAAAGAATAAAAGAGGGTAAGGTTTTTGGCATTTTTCCAGAAGGCACAAGAAGTAAAAGTGGTGAAATGCAAAACTTTACTCATGGTATGGCAGCCATCGCGCAAAGATCAAAGGCTATAACTATACCAATTGCAATTAAAGGTAGCTATAGAATATTTAAGCCCTTGAGTATTTCTATTGGAAAACCATTGGATTTATCAGAATACTATGGAAAAAAATCTAATTCCGAGTTATTAAATCAAATGTCGATGAAGATGTCAGAGGAATTGAGAAAATTATAATTTTATAAGTTAAATTTATTTAAAAAGAGGATTTGGTCATATAATATCGAAAAAGTATTATATTATATTTATAGATGTGTTCTTTTTTTACAGGTAGGAATGGTTCCTAATGAAGTAAAGGAATGATTATCCATTGAAAGGCTTAGGGGGGCTTATATAACTGGAAAATTATAACGCAATACTTCGCATCTAATGCCATATTAGCATCATAACAGGAATGTCCATACCTAAAAAGGTAACACATCAAAGAGGAATATACAATCGTTGGCATCTGTTCCATAATATGCAACTAATAAATAAACGATTGTATGGATTTTAAGGAGGTACTTAATCAATGAACGAGATGAAAGACGAAAATTTAAAAACTACAGAAGCTGCCACTAATGAAGAGCAGATGGATGCTCCTCAGGCTGTAGAGCAAGCAGTAGTTGAAGTACAAGAAGAAGCCAAAGCTGTTGAAGCAGAAGCTGACGTGCAGCAGAAAGAAATTTCGGAAGAAGCTGGCGTACAACAGAAAGAGCCCGAACAGGACAGCCCTCAAGAGGATATAGCAGAATCTGATACACCGGTGGAAGAAGCTTCCGTGTCCGAAGTTGAGGAAGACAAAGCAAATGAATCCGAAGAAGCAACTGATGAAAGCTCAGTGGAAGAAATCAAAGAAGAAACAATGGAAGACTTTGATATCGTTTCTCTTCAAACAGGACAGATTGTAACCGGTAAAATTATTCGAGTCACTAATGATGAGTTGTTTGTCAATGTCGGGTACAAATCAGATGGCGTTGTTTCTTTAAATGACATTATGCTGGAAGAAGACAAACCTCTCACAGAAGTTTTCCATGAAGGTGATGAAATCCAAGTGGAAGTACGAAAAGTAAATGATGGAGAGGGCAATGTAATTCTTTCCCAGAAAAATATAGTGAAAAATCAGGCATGGAAGCTGATTGAAGAAGCCTTCCATAGTGAACAAGAAATCATCGGAGTTGGCAAACAAGTAGTAAAAGGTGGTTTGCTAGCCAATATTAAAGGTTTCGCAGCTTTTGTTCCAGCCTCTCAGTTATCTATGCGCTATGTAGCCGATTTAAGCATCTTCGAAGGTCAGGAATTACGTCTTCGTATTCTCGAAACAGATAAGAGACGCAACCGTGTTGTAGCATCTCATAGAGCAGTTCTGGAAGCTGAAGAATCAGAGGCGAGACAGCAGATTTGGGAAACCATAGAGGAAGGCCAACTGATCAAAGGCGAGGTAAAGCGTATAACCAATTTTGGCGCCTTTGTTGATATTGGTGGTGTAGATGGACTAATTCACATTTCCGACCTTTCCTGGGGCCATATAAAGAGTCCTAAGCAGGTTGTTTCTGAGGGACAAGAGGTAGAAGTGGTTATTCTGTCTGCAGACAAGGAAAACAATCGTATCTCTCTTGGCTATAAACAAAACTTACCACATCCCTGGGATAATATAGAAGAAAAATATCCAGCTGGTCAGGTATTCCAAGGTAAAGTTGTTCGTATAACTACCTTTGGTGCATTTGTAGAATTGGAACCAGGTGTAGATGGTCTGGTGCATATTTCTCAGATTTCTGACAAAAGAGTAGACAAAGTAGAGGATGTTCTAAGTACAGGGGAAATGGTTAACGTCAAAGTACTGGAAGTAAAACCTCAAGATAGAAGAATCAGCTTAAGCATCAGGGACGCTGCTGAAAAACAAGATAAGCCTGAGAAGTATGATAAGCCAGCGAAGAAGCAGGTTCCAAAAGCAAATCTCTATGTAAAAGAAGAAATGACTGTTACCCTTGGTGATCTCTTTAAAGAGCAGCAAGAAAGAGAAGAGTCAGAAGAGTCATAAAAAAATAGATCTTCAAAAACCGAAGCGATTTCAGCTTCGGTTTTTTGCTTAAGCGTTTTACTGGTATCCATGAATAAAAACAGCAATTTCTGACCATAATACTACTACCTCACAATTACATTGAGACCCCCTTTATTTTAGCCGTGCCTGTGCACGGCTAATTTTTTGCTTTGAATGAATTTACTTGTTCATTGACATACTAGAATCAAAGACATGTAAAAGGAGGAGAAGTACAAAATGTCGAAAAAAAAGAAAGCTACCCCTATGCAGAAGGACTATCAAAGCAGGGCAAAAAAGCTAGAGCCTAAAAGAAAAGTGGGGACCAATGTAATAAGAGCCTTTTTAGTAGGAGGCTCTATCTGTACTTTTGCTCAGTTACTTCAAAATTTTTTTATTAAGTACTTTGATTTTGAAAAATCTCAAGCTGGGAACCCTGCTACAGCTGTTTTGATTTTTATTTCCGCTCTATTAACTGGATTAGGTGTATTTGATCACATATCGCAATGGGCGGGTGCTGGTACTGCTGTACCAATTACAGGGTTTGCAAATAGTATAGCTTCCGCAGCTATTGAGCATCGAAGTGAAGGCTATGTTTTAGGTGTAGGTGGTAACATGTTTAAAATAGCTGGCCCGGTTATCGTATTCGGTACCTTTGCTGCATTCGTAGTAGCAATAATCAAACTGGTTTTTCAGGCGTTAGGAGGATAAAGAATGCTTATAGGAAGACAAAGCTGGAAATTTGTAATCAGCCCGATAATAATATCAAGTGCTACAGTTGGAGGTCCTTTTGAGTCCAAATGTCAGATAGCTGAGGATTTTGATCAATTTGCCGAGGACCTCTGGCTTGAGCAGGATAGCTTTGAAAAAGCAGAGGTAAAATTACTTGAATTAGCTTGTCAAAAAGCTTTGGAGAAAGCAAAATTAAAAAGTGATGATATAAATTTCTTGTTCAGTGGTGATCTTGATAATCAAATAACCTCAAGTACCTTTGTAGCCAGAGGACTGGAGATACCGTATATAGGCGTTTTTGGAGCTTGTTCAACCTCAATGGAAAGCTTAGCTCTAGCAAGCAAAGCTTTGGATAATAACGGGGCGAACTATGTAATGGCTGCTACTGCCAGTCATAACGCAGCTGCAGAGAAGCAATTTCGTTATCCTACTGAATATGGAGCGCAAAAACCGCCAACAGCCCAATGGACTGTTACTGGTGCAGGCGCAATTATTTTGGGGAAAACTGGGGACGGACCACGAATTACTTCAGCGACAATTGGGAAAGTAGTGGATATGGGAATATCGGATCCTTTTAATATGGGTGCCGCCATGGCTCCAGCAGCTGTAGATACTATTGAAACACACTTAAATGAGCTGAATATAGAACCTGATTATTATGACCTAATTGCCACTGGAGATTTAGGTTTTACTGGCTATTCCATAGCCCAGGATTTATTTCGCAAGAAAGGGATTCATTTCAAGGAAAATCTTTATACTGATTGTGGCATGATTATTTTTGGAAAGGACCCAAGAGTGTTCTCCGGCGCAAGTGGATGCGCCTGCAGCGCTACTGTTACATATGGGCATTTGCTCAATCGAATGAAGCGAGGGGAGCTGAAGCGGATATTGGTGGTTGCTACAGGGGCTTTACTATCACCAATGTCCTATCAACAGAAAGAAAGTATTCCTGGAATTGCCCACGCAGTTTCAATAGAAAATATTCAGTAAAGGAGTCACGTAATGGAACAGTTTATAAGAGCTTTCCTAATAGGTGGAGCAATTTGTGCAATAGGACAAATTATGATGGATGTATTTCGGATGACTCCTGCCCACACTATGACGGCTTTGGTAGTAGCAGGTGCAGTGCTGGGCGGTCTTGGATGGTATGATAAATTAGTAGACTTTGCAGGGGCAGGAGCAACGACACCTATCGTAAGTTTTGGAAATTCTTTATTAAAAGGTGCATTGGCAGAAGCAGATCGGAATGGTTTAATCGGAGTTCTAACTGGTATCTTTGAGATTACCAGTGCAGGTATTTCATCGGCAATAATATTTGGGTTTTTAGCAGCCTTGGTGTTTAAGCCAAAGGGATAATCCTGAGCTAGGCGTTGGTGGTTAATAAAAAAAGAAGCCATTTTAGGCTTCTTTTCTGTTGTTTGGTGGAGGAGGACGGATTCGAACCATCGAAAGCTGAGCTAACAGATTTACAGTCTGCCCCCTTTGGCCACTTGGGTACTCCTCCATATAGATTTAATTCTTCAATTAAATTGGTGCCTCGGGGCGGAATCGAACCACCGACACGTAAATTTTCAGTCTACTGCTCTACC